>Ga0105245_10005311_pt1 | contig 11319 bp, 11 predicted proteins | sample KBSM54metaG_FD_81523 | JGI IMG/M metagenome (GOLD analysis project Ga0105245, IMG submission 81523) | Miscanthus rhizosphere microbial communities from Kellogg Biological Station, Michigan, USA - KBS M5-4 metaG | ecosystem: Host-associated > Plants > Roots > Rhizosphere > Soil | place...
CTCGATGCCGGCGCCGAGATCGTCAACGACGTGACCGCACTACGGCATGACCCCGTGCTCGCGGGCCTGTGCGCGGAGCGCGAGTGCACGGTCGTGCTGATGCACATGCAGGGGACGCCGCGCACGATGCAGGAGAACCCGACCTACGACGACGTCGTCGACGACGTGAAGGCGTTCCTGGCCGAGCGGATCGAGTTCGCGGTGGGGGAGGGGATCGCCGAGGAGCGCATCTGGGTCGATCCGGGGATCGGGTTCGGCAAGACTGTCGACCACAACCTCGAGTTGCTCCGCCGGCTCGCCGAGCTGCGGGAGCTGGGGAGGCCCGTCGTCGTGGGATCGTCGCGAAAGCGCTTCATCGGCGAGCTCACGGGGCGCGAGGTGGACGATCGCCTCGGCGGCACGATCGCCAGCAACGTCCTCGCGCTGCGGGCAGGTGCCGACGTCCTCAGGGTCCACGACGTGGCCGAGACCAGACAGGCGCTGCTGGTGGCCGGGTCCATCCTCGACGCGGCCACGGCCTAGGCGTACCGGCCGCTGGTACCGTCCGCGCACCTTGGAAGCAGACCGAAGTCCCAGCCCATCCGTCGACGTCGAGATCCGCGGGCTGTCGATCTTCACCCATCACGGGGTGACCGAGGCGGAGCAGGAGATCGGCCAGCGCCTCGAGATCGACGTCAGCTTCGATGTCCCGGACTGCGACGCCGTGCTCACCGACCGCCTCGAGGACACGGTCGACTACGCGGAGGTGTGCGACATCGTCGCGCTGGGCGCGACCGAGCGCAGTTACAAGACGCTCGAGCGGCTCTGCCAGGTGATCGCGGAGCGGCTGATGGAGCGGTTCGCATGCGAGTCCGTTCGGGTCCGTGCAGCAAAGCCGGAGCCGCCGCTTCCGATCGCGGTGGAGCAGGTGGGCGTGGAGGTCCTCCAGGTGCGCGAGGACACCGAGGTCGGCGAGGACGACGACGGCGAGTGACTGCCCGGGTGGGGTACCTGGGGTTGGGCTCGAACGTCGGCGATCGCGAGTCCCACCTGCGGGCGGCGGTGACAGGCCTGCGCGAGCACGGGGTCGACGTCGATGCGACCTCCTCGACCTATGAGACCGAGCCGGTCGGCGAAGTGCTCGAACAGCCGGACTTCCTGAACGCGGCGGTCCGCATAGGCACGGAGCTCGAGCCCGAGGAGCTGCTCGACGTGTGCAAGGCGATCGAGGTGGAGCAGGGGCGAGTGCTCGGGGGCCGGAGGCACGCCCCGCGCCCGCTGGACGTTGACCTGTTGCTGCTCGACCACATCGAGCTCGAGACCGAGCGGCTGACCCTGCCGCACCCCGAGGTGACGAGCCGGCGATTTGTGCTCGCGCCGCTCCTGGAGCTCGACTCCGAACTGAGCCTGCCTGACGGCACGCGGCTCGCCGACGCCCTGGACGGGCTCGGGCCGGGCCAGCGGGTCAAACAGGTGGGCGCCCTGGACTGAGCGCCCGCCCGCTCAGGCTCCCGCGGGGGCCTGCTCCGCCTCGCGAAACGGAGCCAGCCAGGCAGGCGGCAGTACCGGCGGCGCCTTACCCGGGAAGTCGGGGACGGCACGCATGGCCAGCTCGCCCGCCGGCCGGGAGACGATCGCGGGCCGAAGATCGTCGAGCGTCATCGCAAGGCGAAGGCTCGCGCCGATCTGGATATCTGCGGCGTTGGGCGGGTCGGAGCCGAGCACGCCCTCGGCGATCCAGTCGTCGATCCGCTTGAGCCAGCCGGGCAGGGCAGCGAGGTCGTGGCGGACCGCCTCGTTGTCGGCGCTGTTCATGCGACCCGCCGCGGCCACGATCGGACCCCCTGTCTTTACGGCGAGGCCGATGGGAATACCGAGCTTCGCGCCCTCCGCGTAGCTCGCCATCGGAGCCCTGTTTCGTTTGAGTGCGTTCCAGAGGATCCGGCGGATCGCCGGCTGCAGGACCTCCTCGCCCCACCGCTCAGCGTCCTCCACGGCCACTCTCTGCTCGGGCTCGGCCGGGTAGAGCGGAGGGTCGGGCCGGACCCTGTCCAGCGCCCGGGCGATGTCCCTCGATCCGGTCAGCTTGCGACCGTTGATCGCGAGCGACGGGACGGTGTTCGACGGGAACCGAAGAACTTTCAGCGCGCCCCGCGAGATCACCGGCATGAGATCAACGCGCTTGTACGGGATGCCCTTGAGCTCGAGCATGCGCCTGGCGGCCATCGCGGGGTGCGACCCGGGGATCGAGTACAGCTTCGCGTCGGGCTGGGCGCCTGCCATCGCCTGGGCATCCTACGGGCCTGGATAATCCCCGGCGTGCTGCTAGCGGCCGACATTGGAAACACGCAGAGCCACATGGGCCTGTTCGAGGGCGACGAGCTCGTCCAGCATTGGCGCTTCGCCACCCGGGTGGATGCGACCGCGGATGAGCTTGCGGTCGGCGTGTCGACGCTGCTTGCGCTCCGGGGGCTCGAGGCGGGGACCGTGGACGGAACGATCGTGTCGTCGGTGGTGCCGCAGCTCACCCCGGAGTACCAGGGGATGAGCGAGCGCTACCTGCGGGGCGAGTGCATGGTCCTTGGGCCCGGCGTGAAGACCGGCATGCCGATCCAGCTCGACAACCCGCATGAGCTCGGCGCCGACCGGCTCGCGAACGCCATCGCTGCATTCGACCTTCTCGGCGGCCCCTGCGCCGTCGCGGACTTCGGCACTGCGATCACGTTCGACGTGGTCTCGGAGGCCGGTGAGTACCTGGGCGGGGTTATCGGCCCCGGGGTGGAGATCTCCATGGAGGCGCTGGCTCAGCGCACCGCCAAGCTGCCGCCGATCGAGCTCGGGGAGCCGCCGAGCGAGGCCGGTGGCGTGATCGGCCGGAGCACCCACCAGAGCCTGCTGTCCGGCATCACCTACGGGTTCGCGGGCGCCGTCGACGCCATCGCCGGCCGCATCCAGCGCGAGCTCGGCTCGGACGTGCGCTTCGTGGCCACCGGCGGGCACGCCGCCGCGATCGTCCCGTTCTGCGAGCTGATCGACGAGGTGGACGATCTGCTCACACTCACCGGCCTACGCTTGATCTGGGAGCGAAACCTCTGATGCAGCCGCCGCTCACGACGCCTTTTCGGATCGGTGACGTCGACGTCGCCAACCGGGTGCTGCTCGCGCCGCTCGCCGGGATCGGCAACTGGTTCGTCCGCCTGCAGGCGCGGCGTCACGGCGCGGGGCTCGCAGTCTCGGAGATGGTCTCGAGCTTCGGCCTGCACTACCGCAACGAGCGCACGATGACCGAGCTGCTGCGGATCCACCCGTCTGAGCACCCCGTCTCGATCCAGCTGTTCGGCCACGACCCCGAGGTGATGGCGTCGGGGGCGGCGATCGCAGCCGAGGCGGGCGCCGACCTGATCGACATCAACATGGGGTGCCCCGTCCGGAAGGTCCGCAAGGTGGGGGCCGGCGCGGAGCTCCTTCGACGGCCCGACCTCGCCCTCGCCCTCGCCCGGGCGGTTGCCCATGGCTCGGGGCGACCGGTCACGGTGAAGCTGCGCTCCGGAATCGACCCCGGCGACCGGTCCGGAGTCGATCTCGCCGTTCGCCTGGTCGAGGAGGGCGGTGTCGTGGCGATCGCGCTGCACCCGCGAAGCGCCGCGGTGCAGCACAAGGGCGATCCCGACTACGGGCTGGTGCGTGACCTCGTCGAGCGGCTCGACGGCTCGGAGGCCAAGGTGATCGTCTCCGGCGGGCTCGCGACGGCGCCGGACGCGCGCCGCGCCTATCGCGAGTCGGGAGCCGATGCGGTGATGATCGCGCGCGGTGCGCTCGGCAACCCGTGGATCTTCCAGGAGCTCACCGGCCGCCGGGTGGCGGAGCCGAGCGACGACGAGATCGTGCGCGAGCTGCTGTGGACCATGGAGCGAGCGGAGCGGCACATGGGCGAGCCCCGCGCTGCGCGCTACGCGCGCAAGTTCTACCCCTGGTACCTGGAACGCCTCGGCATCAGGGGAGCGGAGGCGAATGCCCTGCAACGGACGGAAACCCTCGACGAGGCGCGCGTACTCGTGACGAGCCTCGTACGCAGCCGCGAGCTCGCCGCTCAGGCCGCTTAAGCTGGAGGAACCGCCCCGCTATAATCGCCCGCCTGCCCGACCTGCGAGCGCACTGACTGCGCCGCGTTCGGGCCTTTGTTTCGTCGGAACCGGGGGGCGCAGCGATGCGTCCCTCATGAACAAACAGGGGATGAGGTTTCAGCACCGTGGCTCGTGAATCACTGATCACCCAGGAAGGGCTCGAGAAGCTCCGCACGGAGCTCACCGATCTGACCACCGTCAAGCGCCGTGAGGTTGCCGCTCGCATCAAGGAGGCGCGCGAGTTCGGCGACATCATGGAGAACTCCGAGTACGACGACGCGAAGAACGAGCAGGCGCTACTCGAGAGGCGCATCGCGCAACTCGAGGAGCGTCTCCGCCGGGCGACCGTCGTCGACGAGAAGCAGCTCGACACCGACACGGTCGGCGTCGGGGTCGCGGTGCACGTCAAGGATCAGAAGTCGGGCGACTCGAAGAAGTTCCAGATCGTCGGGTCGGCGGAAGCCAACCTGGCCGAGAGCAAGCTTTCCAACGAGTCGCCGATCGGCAAGGCGCTCGTCGGCCACAAGCGCGGCGACGTGGTCACCGTCGAGGTGCCGCGCGGCCCCAAGCGCAAGCTCAAGATCACCAAGATCGAAGCCGCATAGACTCGCTCGCCCCGATGGGCGAGTCCGACGAGACAGAGCGCTCCGAGTCGCAGCTGCTCGCGGAGCGGCGTGCCAAGTTGGCGCGACTGCGCGAGTCCGGCGTCGAGCCGTTCCCGCACGCGTTCGAGGGGCGGACCGACATCGCGGTGGTCCGGGCCGCTCAGGAGGGGCTCGCCGCGGGCGAGGAGACCGACGACCGCTACCGGGTCGCCGGCCGCGTCGCCGCGCGGCGAGGCCACGGCAAGGCCGCGTTCTTCGACCTCGTCGACGGCTCGGGCCGTGTTCAGCTGCACGCCCGGGAGGACGTCCTCGGAGTGGAGGCGTTCGAGGCCCTGGTGAGCGTGGACCTGGGCGACATCATCGGCGCCGAGGGAACCGCGTTCGCGACCAAGCGCGGCGAGCTCTCGCTGCGTGTCGAGTCCTGGGCACTGCTGGCGAAGAGCCTGCGCCCACCACCTGACAAGTTCCACGGGCTCGAGGACGTCGAGGTGCGCTACCGCCACCGCGAGCTCGACCTGATCGCCAACCCGGAGGTTCGCGAGCTGTTCACCAAGCGCGCGCAGGTCGTCACCGCGGTCCGCGAGTGGCTCGACGTGCGCGGCTTCGTCGAGGTCGAGACGCCGGTGCTCCAGCCGCTCTACGGCGGAGCCCTCGCGCGGCCTTTCACGACCCATCACAACGCGCTCGACCGCGATCTCTACCTCCGGATCGCCACCGAGCTGTATCTGAAGCGGCTCATCGTGGGTGGGATCGATCGCGTGTACGAGCTCGGCAAGGACTTCCGCAACGAGGGCATCTCGCCCAAGCACAACCCCGAGTTCACGATGCTCGAGTGGTACGAGGCCTACGCGGACTACATGGACGAGGCCGAGCGCCTGGAGCAGCTCGTCGCCTCGGTCGCGGAGTCCGCCTTCGGCGACACGAAGGTCAAGCGAGAAGCTGACGAGATCGACCTCAGCCCGCCGTGGCAGCGGATCACGCTGCGCGACGCGGTCAAGGACCGCACCGGGCTGGACCTCGCGGAGCGTCCGAGCCGCGAGGAGCTTGCAGCCGCGCTCGGCCGCGAGCCGGAGCCGGAAGAGGGCTGGGGGAAGCTCGTAGACGGAGTTCTGTCGAAGCTGGTCGAGCCAACCCTGATCCAGCCCACGTTCATCCTCGACTACCCGGTGGAGCTCTCGCCGTTCGCGAAGCGCCACCGCTCCGACGAGGGCTTCGTCGAGCGGTGGGAGGCGTTCGTCGGCGGGGTCGAGATCGCGAACGCGTTCACCGAGCTCAACGACCCCGACGAGCAGCGCCGCCGCTTCGAGCAGCAGGCGGAGGAGCTTCGGCGCGGCGACGAGGACGCCCAGCCGTTCGACGAGGCCTTCGTCGAGGCGCTCGAGCGGGGCATGCCGCCCACCGGCGGTGTCGGCCTGGGGATCGACCGGCTGGTGATGATCCTGGCGGGCGCGCGGAACCTGCGCGAGGTCGTGTTGTTCCCTGCGATGCGGAACTAGGGCTCTGGCGCCGCCGTCACCTCAGCCGGGTTGGGCTGGGTAGGGCAGCGACCTAGCCGGGTCGACGCAATCCATATCGGACGGGTGGATGCAGATTGCGTTGACCCGAGACATACCTAGGGCAGACCCCAAATGGGGCCTGCCCTACATGCCCAGTCGTTCGAGGTGGCTTACGCCCCCAGGATCGCGCCGACCAGGTCCGGCTTGAACGGCTCGGTTCCCGGCACGAGGTTCACTCCCGAGAAGGAGCTGTTCGCGTGCAGGTAGGCGATCTCCTTGGCGATGTCGCCGACGCCGTTCGAGCCGGCGGCCGGGGCGAGCTGCAGCGTGGACAGGATGCCGATCGCCTGGCCGGAGTCGTTCATGAACCCGCTCCCGGAGTCGCCCGGGATCCCCGGGCTCACCGTGAACACGTTGTGGCTCCAGCCGTTGCCCTGGTTCTGGATCAGGACTCCCTCCTTCGGACTCAGCTTCGTGACGCCGCCGCGAAGCTCCGAGTTCCCGTAGGAGTAGACCTTGTCACCGAGGCTGCCGACAGTGCCGACGCCCGTTGGGCCCCCGTAGCCGGGAACCGACGGGTTCACGTTCGCGACGTCGGAGGGGTCGAGCTTGATCAGCGCCAGGTCGTTGTACGCGCAGGTGTCGGCGTTGCTCTCGCCGTTCGCCTGCATCGTGGCCCACGAGTTGTAGACCATGGTCCCGGGCTTGCTCGCGCCCGTGACGTCGACCTGTGTGCCGACCGGCAGCGTGCCGCTCGTGCAGCCGTCGGTGGCGGTGTTGCCGCCCGTGCCGGAGCAGTGGGCCGCCTGGCCAATGTAGGTGTTGGTGCCGTCGCTGAAGACGAAGTTCGACGTGCACTGCGCGCCGGCGGTGAAGGTCTGGACGCCCGGGTGGATCGTCGCGGACGATGCCGGCGCCCATGCCAACGCGACGGCGGGGATGATCATTGCCAGTGACAGCGCGCCGGTGGAGCACGCGAGCGCTACGAGCTTTCTCAAGATTGCCTCCTCAAATTGGACCATCAAGGACCCCGCTCCCTTACCGGCGAGGGGGCCCTCTCCGTGGCTGCCGAAACGTTATGGAGATGACTGTTCGCGTGCGCCGGTTCCCCCGGCTTGCGCGCGGGCGGCGCCCGTGGTCGAATACGAGGCGTGCCCGGAAACGAGTTCTCGCCCGAGAAGACCTCTGAGCTCGCGGAGGCAAACCGGAGGGGAGATCCCTACCTCGTCTACCGCGACGCGCACGAGCGGCAGTGCGTGCTGTCGCTCTCAGACACTTGGGAGCGGATCACGATCGGCCGCGGCATGAGCGCCGACGTCGCGCTCACGTGGGACCAGGACGTGTCCCGGGTGCACGCCGAGCTGGTGCGGCTCGCCGACGACTGGACCGTGACCGACGACGGCCTCTCGCGCAACGGGACGTTCGTCAACGACCGGCGCGTCGAGGGTCGCCGGCGGCTCACGGACGGCGACCTCCTGAGGTGCGGGGAGACGCTCCTGCTGTTCGTTTCTCCGTTCCAGGCCGCGGAGCAGACGAGGCCCGCGCGGACGCTCCAGTGACCGCCGGAGAGCCCCGCGCCGCGCCGCCATTTCGCAATTAGCGCGGTTACTTTCGGCCACGCCTGAGACATGCCTGGCCACGCAGGGGCCGCCGATATACTCGAATCTCGGCGTAAACGACAACCGGAGGTCTAATCCGTCGGCAACGCGCAGCCGAAGCATTGGATGGGACGCCGGTACTCATGCGTTCCCGTTTGAGCCACCGGAGACGACCAATGGGTAGGCCATACTTGGGAGGACCGCTAGGTCTCGCCCTCTAGCCTGAGAGGCGGAAAGAGAACAAGGCAGAAAGAGTGTTCGAGAGATTTACAGAGAGAGCAAGGCAGGTCGTGGTCCTCGCGCAGGAGGAGGCGCGCACTCTCAAGCACAACTACATCGGCACCGAGCACATCCTTCTCGGGCTGCTCCGCGAGGAGGAGGGCCTCGCCGCTCGCGTTCTCGAATCCCTTGACATCACCGTCGAGCGCGTCCGCGCGCAGGTCGTGCGGATCGTCGGCTCCGGTGAGGAGGTCACCTCCGGGCAGATCCCGTTCACGCCGCGAGCCAAGAAGGTCCTCGAGCTGGCCCTCCGCGAGGCGCTGTCGCTCGGCCACAACTACATCGGCACCGAGCACATCCTGCTCGGCCTGGTCCGCGAGAACGAGGGCGTCGCCGCGCGGATCCTGCTCGACTTCGACGCCGACTCCGAGAAGATCCGCAACGAGGTCATCCGGATGCTGTCCGGCCCCGGCGGACGCCGCCAGGGCGCCGGCACCGGCGCGAGCGGCGAGGGCAAGAAGTCCTCGAAGCTGCTCGATCAGTTCGGCCGCAACCTGACCAAGCTGGCGGCGGAGTCCAAGCTCGACCCGGTGATCGGCCGCGAGACCGAGATCGAGCGGATCATGCAGATCCTCTCCCGGCGCACGAAGAACAACCCCGTGCTCGTCGGCGAGCCGGGCGTCGGCAAGACCGCGATCGTCGAGGGCCTCGCGTCCCGCATCACCAAGGGCGAGGTCCCGGAGCTGCTGAAGAACAAGCAGATCTACACGCTCGACCTGGCCGCTCTGGTCGCGGGCTCCAAGTACCGCGGCGAGTTCGAGGAGCGCCTCAAGAAGGTGATGAAGGAGATCACCCAGCGAGGCGACATCGTGCTGTTCATCGACGAGCTCCACAACCTGGTCGGCGCCGGCGCTGCCGAGGGCGCCATCGACGCCGCTTCGATCCTGAAGCCGGCGCTCGCCCGCGGCGAGATCCAGACGATCGGCGCGACGACCATGGACGAGTACCGCAAGTACCTGGAGCGCGATTCGGCGCTCGAGCGCCGCTTCCAGCAGATCAAGGTCGACCAGCCGTCGATCCCCGACAGCGTGCAGATCCTCGAGGGGCTGCGGGAGCGCTACGAGGAGCACCACCGCGTCCAGATCACCGACGAGGCGCTGGCGGCGGCCGCCGAACTCGCCGACCGCTACATCTCCGACCGCTTCCTGCCGGACAAGGCCATCGACCTCATCGACGAGGCTGCGTCGCGAATGCGTATCAAGTCGATGTCGCAGCCGCCCGTGTACCGAGATCTCGAGGAGGAGATCGAGGAGACCCGGCGCTCAAAGGAGGCTGCTATCGAGGCACAGGAGTTCGAGAAGGCCGCGAACCTCCGCGACTCCGAGCGCCAGCTGACAAATCGCAAGCGCGAGCTCGAGGACCAGTGGGCAGCTGGCGAGGGCGGCGAGCGCCCCGAGGTCGGCGAGGAGGAGATCGCGGACATCGTTTCGATGTGGACCGGCATCCCCGTCTTCAAGCTGACCGAGGCCGAGACCAAGAAGCTCCTGCGTATGGAGGATGAGCTCCACAAGCGCGTGATCGGGCAGGAGCCCGCGATCACCGCCGTCTCCAAGGCCATCCGTCGCTCGCGCGCCGGCATCAAGGACCCCAAGCGCCCGGCCGGCTCGTTCATCTTCCTCGGCCCGTCCGGGGTCGGCAAGACCGAGCTGGCCCGCACGCTCGCCGAGTTCCTGTTCGGCGACGAGGACTCGATGGTGCGCATCGACATGTCCGAGTACATGGAGAAGCACGCCGTCTCGCGCCTGGTGGGGTCGCCGCCCGGCTACGTCGGCTACGACGAGGGCGGGCAGCTCACCGAGGCCGTTCGGCGCAAGCCGTACTCGGTGCTGCTCCTCGACGAGATCGAGAAGGCCCACCCGGACGTCTTCAACATCCTGCTCCAGATCCTGGAGGACGGGCGGCTGACCGATGCTCAGGGCCGCACGGTGGACTTCCGCAACGCGATCGTGATCATGACGTCGAACATCGGCGCTAAGGACATCGCGCGCAACGTCTCCTTCGGCTTCGGCGCCTCGAACGAGACCGGCGCCACCTACGAGGAGATGAAGGGCCGGATTATGGGCGAGCTCAAGAAGGTGTTCCGCCCGGAGTTCCTGAACCGGATCGACGAGGTCATCGTCTTCCACAAGCTCAGCCGCGACGAGATCAAGGTGATCATCGACCTGATGATCGGCCGGGTCCGCGCGCAGATCGCCGAGCACGAGCTGCAGCTGGAGCTGGACGAGGAGGCCAAGGACCTGTTGGTCGACAAGGGCTGGGACCCGGCGATGGGCGCACGCCCGCTCCGCCGGGCGATCCAGCGCTATATCGAGGACCCGCTCGCCGACGAGGTGCTGCGTACCGGCGACATCGTCTCCGGCACGACAGTGCTGGTCGAGCGCGACCCCTCTGGCGACGAGGAAGACCGCCCGCTCAAGATGAAGCTGGTGAAGCCGAAGAAGCGCCCACCGGCCAAGAAGCGCGAGCCCGTCGGCGTCGGCGCGAAGTCCGGAGAGGGCGATGAGGGCGGTTCCGCCCCGGCTCACGACAACGGCGGCGACACCCAGCAGGAGAGCTCGGGCGCCGAGCCGAGCGACGGCGCCGCTGCCGGCGAAGCAACCGAGACCGAGTAAGCCTTCTTCTTAGGCCGGGACTGCCGCCGAGTTCAGGACGGCGTCGAGGAGGCCGGGAAACCGCTGCTCCAGGTCGTCCCGGCGCAGGGTGTTGTACTTGGCCGTTCCCTCGGTGCGCTGGTCGATGATCCCCGCCTCGCGCAACACCCGGAAGTGGTGGGTGGCCGTCGACTTGGAGACGTCGAGGCCGAACGTCCCGCAGGGACGAGGCTCGGGATCCTCGGCCAGCATGCGAACGATGCGAAGCCGCTGCGGATCGCTGAGTGCGTGCAGGACGGCCGACAGCTCCATGTCGTCCCGAGCGGGATGCTCAAGCGCCATGGGGCGAGTATACGACGATCGTCGTACTAGCTGAATGCGGACCGAGCGCCTTCTTACCGGGGTGGGTCTACCCTGGAGACATGACCACGCGCCCGGTCGAGAACGCGGAACGAGTCGTCACGGCTGACGACATCGAGCGCGCCGGCCGGCTCGTCGCGGGCGAGGTACGTGAGACCCCCGTCCTTCTGGCGGGTGAGCTCTCCCGCCGCGTCGGGGGCGAGGTGGTCATGAAGGCCGAGTGCCTCCAGCTCACGGGCTCGTTCAAGGTCCGGGGGGCGTTCAACAAGATGAGCGGCCTCGGCAAG
>Ga0105245_10005312_pt1 | contig 11318 bp, 13 predicted proteins | sample KBSM54metaG_FD_81523 | JGI IMG/M metagenome (GOLD analysis project Ga0105245, IMG submission 81523) | Miscanthus rhizosphere microbial communities from Kellogg Biological Station, Michigan, USA - KBS M5-4 metaG | ecosystem: Host-associated > Plants > Roots > Rhizosphere > Soil | place...
CCGAACTGCTCGCGCTACATCCACAAGATGCACCTCGTCGAACGCTCCCCCTTCGTCCCCGCAGCGGACGTCCCGCCTCCCGTCCCGGACTGGAAGCGCATGGCATGGGCGAAGGACTTCCTGCCGGAACACGACCCGGCCCGCGACACCGAGACACTCTGAGATCGCGCGTCCATCGCGCGGACCTGTCGCTCGCGCGGTTCAGCTCGTCGCCCAGACCAGGACCTCGGCACCGTCGTCGCCCGCGGTGAGATCCACCTTGTCCGCATCGGTCAGCCGCGCCGCGTCACCTGTGTCGAGCGCCGTGTCCGCGCCCAGACGCGCACTGCCGACCGCGACGAACACGTGGACGTGCGGGTCGCTCGGCAGCGTCACGACCTCGCCCGGCGGCAGCCGCCCGCCCCAGAGCACCGCGCCCGCTTGATGGATCGCGATCGCGCCCTCGTGGCCTTGCCCGGATGCGATCGGATGCAGCCCGCCCTCGGCCAGCTCGTCGTTGACGTCGCGCTGCTCGTAGCCCGGTGCGATCCCTTCGGTGTCGGGCGGCACCCACATCTGCACGAAGTGCACGCTCTCGGTGCGCGACGGGTTCATCTCCGAGTGGCGGATGCCGGTGCCCGCGCTCATCCGCTGCGCGAGCCCGGGATACAGCTCACCGTGGTTGCCCTCCGAGTCCTTGTGCTCGAGCCGGCCTTCCAAGACCCACGTCACGATCTCCATGTCGCTGTGCGCGTGCGTCCCGAACCCCGTCGCCGGCTCCACGCGATCGTCGTTCGACACCAGCAGCAACCCGAAGTGCGTGTTGTCGGGGTCGTAGTGCTGGCCGAAGCTGAAGCAGTGGTAGCTGTCGAGCCACGACAACTTCGTGTGGTCGCGCTGAGCGGCGCGCCGGATGTCGATGTTCGCTTGCGTCATCGCCGGCCTCGCACCGCGCCATGCTGCCGGACGCAGGCTTCGGCAACAAATGTCGCCTCCCTATTCATGGGTCGACTCCACGCTCCGCTCCCGTCGGTCGCTGCACTGTCGTCTCCGTAGAGTGCGCCGATGGCCGTGCTGCTCGGGGTGCTCGTCGCCGCGAGCTTCGGTTCGGGCGACTTCCTGGGCGGACAGGCGTCGCGCCACGCGCCGACGCTGACCGTGTTGCTCGTCGCGCAGGCGACCGCGGTCGCGGGCGCCGTCGTCGTCACGCTGTCGGTCGGTGCGCGCGTCGCCCCGCACGACCTCGTGTTCGGCGCGCTCGCCGGGTGCGTGAACATCGTCGGGATCGGGCTGCTGTACCAGGGACTCGCGGTCGGGCCGATGGGTGTCGTCGCGCCGCTGACCGCCGTCGCCGCGTCGGTGATCCCGATCGCGTGGGGCCTCGCGTCCGGCGAGCGCCCGTCGGTAGTAGTGGTGGTCGGTGCCCTGTTCGCACTGGCGGCCGGCGCGCTGATCTCGCGTCCGCCCGCCGCGACTGCGCACGGGCCGGACCGGTCGCCGTACCGCACCGGCGTCCTCCTCTCGGTGGGCGCGGGCGTGTGCCTCGGCACGTCGTTGATCTTCTACCTGCAGACGTCCAGTCGTTCGGGACTGTGGCCGGTGCTCGCGGCGCGCGTCGCCGCGCTGCTGCTGGTCGGGGCGACGCTGCTGGTGATCGCACTCCGCGGCACGCGCCTTCCGTTCCCCGCCGGCCCCGATCGCACGCTCGCGCTCGGCGCGGGCGTGCTCGATGTCACCGCGACGACGTTGCTGGTGCTCGCCGTGCGCCGCGGTCTCCTCGTTGTCGTCGCGCCGCTCGCCGCGCTTGCGCCGGCCGCAACCGTGATCCTGGCGCGCGCCGTGCTCGGCGAGCGACTGCACTCGGTGCAGCGCATCGGCCTGCTGCTCGCGCTCGTCGGGCTCGTCATGGTGGCCGCGGGCTGACGCCTCAGACCGAGCTGTTCCGCCGTACCACCGAGTCGATCGTGACCGCCGCGAGCAACACGAGCGCGGTCACGACGTACTTCGCGGCCGCGCTGTAGCCCTGCAGGCTCATGCCGTTGTCGATGGCCGCGATCACGAGGCCGCCGAGCACACCGTGCACGGCTTTGCCGCGCCCGCCGAACAGGCTGGTGCCGCCGATGACGGCGGCCGCGACGGCGTACAGCACGAGCGTGCCGCCGTCGAGCGCGGTCGACACCGATTGCAGTCGGGAGGCGTACACGATGCCCGCGATCCCTGCGGTGAACGACGTCAGCATGAACGCGAGCGTGCGGATGCGCGCCAGCTTGATTCCCGCTCGTCGTGCGGCCTCGGCGTTGCCGCCGATCGCGTAGACGTACCGCCCGAACTTCGTGCGACCGAGCAGGAACGTCCACGCGCCGAGCACGGCGATGACGACGAGCACGACCCACGGCATCCCGCGAATCGGGATCAGCCGGCCGCGGTTCGTGTTGCACACCATCACGAGCGCGACGCCCGCCGCGGCGACGCCCGCGATCTTCAACGCGCTCACGCCCGCAGGAGGAGCGACCAATCCCTGCGACCGGCGGCGCGACTCGTGCAGCCAGATCTGCGCGCCCACCGCCGCCACGATCACGATCATCACTGCCCAGCTCGCCGCCGGTGTGAGGTTGCCGCCGACGATGTTGTTGACCACCTTGTCGTTGATCGGGAGCGAGCCACCGGCGCCGAGGATCAAGAGCATCACGCCCTGCCAGGCGAGCAAGCCGGCGAGCGTGACGATGAACGACGGCAGCCCCAACCGCGTGATGATCGTGCCCTGCAACACGCCGATCGCGCCGCAGACCACGAGGGCCACGATGATCGCGGCCCACCACGGCCACCCGTACTGCTGCTTGATCAGCTCGGCGGTGATGATGCCCCCGATGCCCGAGACGAACCCGATCGAGAGGTCGATCTCGCCGAGCAGCAGCGCGAACACCTCGCCCATCGCGAGCAGCATGTAGACCGCGCCCTGTATCAGCAGGTTCACGAGGTTGCCCGCGCTCAAGAAGTTGGAGTTGAGCGACTGGAACAGGGCGGAGATCACGAGCAGCCCGCCCACCACCGGCAGCACCCCGCTCTCGCCCGAGCGGATCCGCAACCAGACGACCCCCGCATAGTCGCGGAGCGTCTGCACCTCGAGCTCGGGGACGTCCGTAACTTCGGTCTCGGCGGCGGCCTCGGCCGCGAGATCCGGGTCGATCTCCCCGCTCGGTCCGGGCTCCTCGACCTTCGTCATGCCGTCGCCTCCGGCGCCGCCGGCTGCGGAGTGCGCGTCGACGTGCCCGTCGTCATCAGGTCGACCACGATCTGCGGGTCGGACTCGCGGGTGGGCCGGAGGTCGACGAGCCGGCCGAGCCGCAGCACCGCGATCCGGTCGGCGACCTGGAACACGTCGTTCATGTTGTGTGACACCAGCAGCACGGCGAGCCCGCGGTCGGCGAGCGTGCGCACCAGCGACAGCACCATCGCGGTCTGCGCGACACCCAATGCGGCAGTCGGCTCGTCCATGATCACGAGCTCCGAGTTCCAGAGCACCGCCTTCGCGATCGCGACCGATTGGCGCTGCCCACCCGAGAGCGACTTCACCGGTTGACGCACCGAGCGCACGGTCGTCACCGCGAGGCTGTGCAGGGTCTTGGCCGCCGACTTCTCCATCGCTTCTTCGTCGAGCGTGAACTCCCAGCGCAACCGCTCGCGCCCGAGGAACATGTTCTGGACGATGTCGAGGTTGTCGCACAACGCGAGGTCCTGGTGCACGGTCTCGATACCGAGCGCGGCCGCGTCGCGCGGCGTCCGGATGTGCACCCGGCCGCCCTTCCAGAGGATCTCGCCCGTGTCCGGGGTATGGATCCCGGCGATGCACTTGATCAGGACCGACTTGCCCGCGCCGTTGTCGCCGGCGAGGGCGGTCACCTGGCCCGCGTCGATGTCGAGCGACACGTCCTGGAGGGCGTGCACCGCGCCGAAGCTCTTGCTCACGCCGCGCAGTTGGAGCAGCGGCTCGCCGTCGGTCGGGGTCACCAGCGCGCCGCTACTGGATGCCCGCCGCGGTGCACGCCTGCTTCACCGCGGGGACACACACGTCGGCCGCCTTGACGAACCCGTCCTTGATGACCGTGTCGTTCATGTTCTCGGTCGTGACCCACTTCGGGGTCAGCAGCACCGACTGCACGTCGCTGTTGGTCTCCGAGTCCTTGGTGGTTCCGTTCAACAGCGACGACGGCACGGGCTCGCCCGCACGCAGGTAGATCGCCACCGCGGCCGCGGCCTGCGCTTCGGCCTTGTTGGCCTTGTACACCGTGCCGCACTGGTAGCCCTTGAGGATGTTCTGCAGACCGACGATCGCGGCGTCCTGACCCGTCGTCGGGAACGTCTTCGGCGGGATCTTCTGCCGCTGCAGGTCGGCGATCACCGCGTTGGCGTTGTCGTCGTTGGGCGTGACCACCGCGTTGATGTTCGGGTGCGCGGTGAACTGCTGGTCGAAGTTCGTCGCGGTCACCGCAGGCGTCCACGTACCGGCCGGCTCACCGACCTTCACGTACGCGCCGCTGTCGAACTTCGGCTTCAGCACCTCGTTGTACCCCTGCGCGAACAGCTTCGCGTTGTTGTCGGTCGGGGCGCCGTCCATGATCAGGATGTTCGGCTTCTTGACCTTCCACGCCTCGATGCACGAGATCTCGCCGTTGCCGATGGTCCTGCCGACCTCGACGTTGTCGAAGCTGACGTAGGTGCGGTCCTTGGGCCCGCCCAGCGTGAGCCGGTCGTAGTCGATCACCGCGACGCCCTTGGACTTGGCGTTGCGCTCGATGGCGGCGCCGCTGCCCGAGTCGATGGCGTCGATCAAGAGCACGCTCGCACCGTTGGTGATGTCGGCCTCGGCCTGGGTCTGCATCGTCTGCGCACTGCCCTGCGCGTTGTCGATCTTGAAGTCGCTGGTCGACAGGCCGGCCGCCTTGAAGGCCTGCGTCAGGTACGGACGGTCGTAGGCCTCGTAACGGGCCGACGTCGTCGTGTCGGGGAGTAGCACGCCGATCATGCCCTTGCCCTTGGCGGCGAGCGACTTGAGCTGCGCCATCGCCGCGAAATCGGGAGTGAACGAGTCGACCGTGAGCGCCGCGCCACCCGACGAGGAGGGTGTCGTCGAGCTCGACGACGACGGCTTCGACGAGCTGCTGCAACTCGCGAGCGCGAGCGCCGCGATGGTCGCGACGGCGAGAACGGTCATGCGACGCAGTGTGGACGGACCAAGCTTCACGCCGGCCTCCTCTCGGAGCCACGCGGCTCGCCGTCGGCGACAGCCTCCAGACCGCGATTGCGGCTCACGCGCGGGGCCTACCCGGCTCCACGCTGGTTCATGCACCTGTCAGCCTCGCGCCGCGACGGGCCGGTGGAAAGAAATTCCGGACCCGGTGTCCTCCCGCCGGCGGCCCGTTCGTAGCTGTGGTGAGCACCCGGCGCCGAGCCGGGCCCGACGAAGGGAACGACCCGATGACCGCCACCGCAATCGCCCTCCCGACCACCCACTCGACCGAGCGTCGCAGCACCGTCCGCCCCGTGTGGAAGACCGGCGTCGCGGCCGGCCTGACCGCATCCGTCGCGACCACCGCCACCGCGGGAATCGCGCACGCGTGTGGTGTCTCGCTCGCCGTGGGTGGCCAGGCGATCCCGTTGCTCGGGTTCGCGCAGATGACGCTCGTCGCCACCGTGATCGGCACGCTGCTCGCGGCGGTCTTCGCCCGGCGGGCCGCCCGCCCCCAGCGCACGTTCGTCGTCACGACGATCGCGCTCACGCTGCTCTCCGTCGTCCCCGACGTGATGGCCGACGCGCACACGTCGACGCGCCTCACGCTGGCGCTCACGCACGTCGTGGCCGCCGCCATCGTCATCCCCGCGCTCGCGGCGCGGCTCGAGCCCGTCAACCGCTAGCCCGCCATCAGTCATCAGCCATCATCAACTCTGACTCCCCGAAAGGATCCCGCCATGACCCAGTACATGCTCAGCGTCCACCACAGCCCCGACGCCCCGCCGCCCCCGCCCGACCAGATGCAGATCGCGTTCCGGCAGGTCGACGCGTTCAACTCCGAGCTCCAAGCGGCCGGCCAGTGGGTGTTCGGCGGCGGCCTCGAAGCGCCCGACATCGCCACCGTCGTGAACGCGAAGGACGGCGAGACCGTGATCACCGACGGTCCGTTCGCCGAGTCGAAGGAGCAGCTCGGTGGCTTCTGGGTCATAGAAGCTCCCGACCTCGACGCCGCGCTCGCGCTCGCGGAGCGGGCATCGGCGGCCTGCATGGGCCCGGTCGAGGTGCGGCCGTTCCAGGCCGAGTAGGAGCCGGCACGTGCCCGCGGCCACCGGCGACCTCGAACGGATCTTCCGGGAAGAGTCCGGTCGAGTCGTCGCCACCCTGGTCCGTCTCTTCGGCGACATCGACCTCGCCGAAGAGATGGTCCAGGAAGCGTTCCTCGTCGCGAGCGAACGCTGGCCGCAGACGGGCCTGCCGCCGAACCCGGGGGGCTGGCTCACGACGACCGCGCGCAACCGCGCCATCGACCGTCTGCGTCGCGAGTCGTCGCGGAACGATCGTCAGGCGCGGGCCATGTTGCTCCACGAACAGCAGGAAGCCAACGAGATCGAGCTGGAGCACGACGTGAAGGACGACCGGCTGCGCCTCATCTTCACCTGCTGTCATCCCGCGCTGGCACCGAGCGCACAGATCGCGCTGACGCTGCGTCTGCTGGGCGGGCTCGAGACGCCGTACATCGCGCGTGCGTTCCTCGTCCCGGAGGAGACGATGGCGAAGCGGCTGGTGCGCGCCAAGCGGAAGATCCGCGACGCGAACATCCCGTACCGCGTTCCCGGCGACGCCGAGCTACCGGACCGCCTGCCGCCGGTCCTCACGGTCATCTACCTCGTGTTCAACGAGGGCTACACCGCCACCGAGGGCGACGCGCTCGTACGAGCCGATCTGTGCGCGGAAGCGATCCGGCTGGCGCGGCTCCTCGTGGAGCTCATGCCCGACGAATACGAGGCGATCGGGCTGCTCGCGCTGCTGCTGCTGACCGAGGCGCGCCGGGCCGCGCGCACCGCGCCCGACGGCACGATGGTGCTGCTCCCGGATCAGGATCGTTCGCAGTGGGACCACGCGCTCATCGCCGAAGGGCACGAGCTGGTGCGCCGCTGCCTCCGGCGCAACGCGCCCGGCCCGTACCAGATCCAGGCCGCGATCAACGCGGTGCACACCGACGCCCCGACCGCGGCCGCCACCGACTGGCGCCAGATCGTGCAGCTCTACGACCAGCTGCAAGCGGCCGCGCCGAGCCCGGTCGTCGCGCTCAACCGCGCGGTCGCAGTCGCCGAGCTCGACGGCCCCGCCGCCGCGCTGGCCGAGATCGACGCGCTCGACCTCGACGCGTACCACCTGTTCCATTCGACGCGCGCCGACCTGCTCGGCCGGCTCGGCCGCTACGACGACGCACGCGATGCGTACGAACGCGCGCTCGCACTCACCGCCAACGCGGCCGAGCGCGCGCTCCTCACGCAGAAGCGTGCGGCGCTACCCGCCTCCTGACTCGGCCCACGCGCGGTTGGCGTCGGCGAACTGCCGGCGCAGCAGGTTCATGTCGTGCGGGCGCTCCTCGCGCGGGCCCGGACCCCACTGGCTACGCGGCTGGTTCACGAAGTCGCCGCCGTACACGTGAATCGCGCCGGTGAGCCGATCCGCGGGGTTGGCGACCGCGTGGATCGCGTCGTCGCCGAGCAGCAGCACGTCGCCCGCCTCGATGTCCTTGCCGCCGGACTCCACCAACCGGCCGCGCGCGTCGGGATCGCGCCGGAAGAACGCGTTGTCTTCGCGGCCCGTGTAGATGCCGATCGCGGCCCACATGCGGTGATCGTGCGGGTAGAGGCGCATCCGCGGAGCCCACACGATGTGGATCACCGTGAGGTCGGGGCCCTGGTGCAGGAACTCGAGGCCGCCTTCCGCCGGGCGCAACGCGTCGGCCATCGCGGCCGAGTCGGCGACCGCCCGCTCGAGCACGGCGCGAACCGCGCGCCGCGGTTCGCGGTCGTCCCGGGCCGCCTGGCAGTCGGCGACCAGCGTGTCGACGTCGAACACGACGACAGTCTGGTCACCTCTCGCGACGCGTTGCCAGCTCCGGCACGACGTCGAGCGCGGTGTCGCCCAGCAGGTAGCGCGGGCCCTGCCCGAGCGCGCGGGCGCGGTCGTCGGGGTTGTAGAGCTTGCACGCGTGGAGCGAGAGGCAGCCGCACCCGATGCACGACGACAGCTCGTCACGCAGCCCCTCGAGCAGGTGGATGCGTTCGTCGAGGTGGGCTTTCCACGCCCGCGAGAGCCGCGCCCAGTCGGCCGCGGTCGGCGTGCGTTGGTCGGGCAGGGTGGCGAGGGCGGTGCGGATCTCGTCGAGCGTGAGCCCGACCCGCTGCGCGACCCGGATGAACGCGATCCGGCGCAGCGCGTCACGCGGGAACCGCCGCTGCCCGCCCGCCGAGCGGGTCGGCGCGACCATCCCCTCGGTCTCGTAGAACCGCAGCGCCGAGACCGACACGCCCGTGCGCTCGGCCACCTCGCCGATCGAGAGCAGCTCGAGGGCGTCGGTCACCGGGCCATATTAGACCTTGACCTCAAGTTAGGTCGAGGTCTTAGGGTGCTGCGCATGAACCTCGCCCCGCCCTCCGCCCAGCTCGGGATCGACCCCGACGACGTTGCCGCCGGATACCGCGCCCGTGGGCTCGCCGCGCTCAGCGACGAGCAGCTGTTCACGCTCGCAGCGAGCGTCGTCGCGATCCCCAAGCGTGAACCCGCGAACTCGTTCATCCTCCACGCGCCGCTCGAGTTGCTCGCGCGCCGCGCGCTGCTGCACTTCGTGGCACCCGACCGGCGCGCCGCGGTGCGCGAGCAGATCGTGCGCGTCGCAGCGCAGTACGAACGCGCGGCCGAGCCCCTCGAGGTGGCCACCGACCGGTCGTTCTCGTCACCCGACGCGGCGGGCGCCGCGTTCGCCGACGCCGCCGCCGCACAGGATCTCGAAACTGTCGACGCGGCGGCCGCGTGTATCGGCGAGCACGCGACGACCGACGACGTGCTGGAGCTCGCCGGCACGACCGTCGGCAGCCTCGCGGCCGCGGGCCACGCCAACATCTACTTCCTGCTGCTCGCCCGCACCGCGTGGTCGAGCCGCGCCGCGCTCACGTTGCTGCGGCCGCTGGCCCATGAGGTCGCACGGTACCCGGAGATGCGCGTGGAGTGGCTCGACGACGTGCCGGTGCTCGGCGTCAACCATCCCGACGCCGAAACGGAGCTCGCCGGGGCGCTCGCCGCCACCCCGCGGCTCGGCCTGCCCGGGACCGACTTCGTGTTCCCGACCGTGCACCAGGTCGACGCGGGCGGGCAGGCGCGCGCCATCGTCGAGCCGCACCTCCCCGCCGATCTCCGGGCCGCGAGCCGCGCGATCCAGCGGGTCGCGGCCCAGTCGATGCTGCAGGACGACCCGAAGTTCGCGCCGTACGGCTGGACACACTGCCTCACGCTGTCGCAAGCCGCGGTCGGCGTCCGGCACTGGGTGGACGATCCCGTACACGCGGCCGCGATCGCGGCCACGTACGTCGTGGCGTTCCGCGCCGCGGAAGGCGCGCACGCCGTCGACGCCGGCTACGCGCCGCCGCGACCGGGCATCGCCGCGCTCGACGCGCTCGACGACGAGCCGGGGGTCGCGGCCGGCGCGGTGTTCCATGCGTCCGACGAGGAGCTCGCCGCGGTCGTGCCCGAGCTCGCGGCGCGCGGCGGCAGCCACGACGACGCGCACGTGGCGAAGTACACGCTGGCCTGCTTCGACGCCGCCGCGTCCGACCCCGCGGCCCGCCGGCTCTATCTCGCCGCCGCGGCATACCTCCGCGCCTGGTGGGCCCGGCCGCGCTGAACCTCGGGCGGTTCTTGCCCCGTTCTTGAACAACTCCAAGGTGGTGCTCACGGCCGCGGCCGAGGCTGGGTCCGGTATCGAGCCGACCCCGGAGCAGGCCCAGGAGCAGGCATGGCCACGACCCCCACCCGCCGCAAGCGTCCGCACCCCGCCCGCCGCGCCCGCGCAGCCGCGGGCGCCGTGAGCGTCGGCGCGATGGCGGTGCTCACCGGCGGCATGGCCGCGGCGGCACATGCGGCCGCCACACCCCGGGCGTCGCAGTCGGCGGGCTCGACGTCGACGTCGACCGCGCGCACGAGCGGCGACAGGACGCCGGCAACCCGTCGAGCGACGAGCGGCGCCGCGGTGGCGGGGAGCGCGTCGACCCAACCGGTCACGGTGACACATGCCAGCTGAACGGAGCTTCCGAGCGATGGGTAGCGACGCGCAGGTCGTGGTCGTCGGGCCGGAGCACCTCGCGGACCGGGCCGTGGCGCGCATCGCCGACCTCGAGCGGCGCTGGAGCCGGTTCGACGAGCGTAGCGAGGTGAGCGGCCTCAACCGGCACGCGGGCGCGCCGGTGTTGGTGTCAGCCGAGACGCTCGAGCTCGTCGAACGCGCGCGGGATGCGTGGCGCATGACGCACGGGTGGTTCGATCCGACCGTCCTCGGCGCGGTGGTGCGCGCGGGATACGACCGCTCGTTCGACGCGATCGACGCCGTGACTTCGCGCGCGGCTTCGAGCGCGCTCGTCGCCGACGCGGCCGGCATCGAGATCCGCGCCGGCACGGTTCGACTGCCGGTCGGAACCGGTTTCGACCCGGGCGGCATCGGCAAGGGCCTCGCCGCCGACATCGTCGTGGACGAGCTCCGTTCCGACGGCGCAGCCGGCGTCTGCGTGAACCTCGGCGGCGACGTGCGCGTCGACGGCGAAAGCCCGAGCGGCGACGCGTGGACGGTCGCGGTCGAGCATCCCGACCGGCCGGGGACGATCGCCCGGGTCGGTGTCCGGAGCGGCGCGGTCGCCACGTCGACGACGTTGCGCCGGCGCTGGAGCTCGGGTGACGAGTTGCGCCATCACCTGATCGACCCGACCACCGGGCTGCCGTCGTGGACGACGCTGACGTTCGCAACCGTCGTCGCCGGCCACGCGTGGCGCGCCGAGGTCCTCGCGAAAGCGCTCGTGCTGCGCGGTGCCCCGGCCCGGTTCGACGACGTCGAGGCCGCGGGCGCTGCCGCGCTCACGGTCGACGACGACGGACGCGTCGCCGGCTCGGACCGGATCGGCGACTTCCTGGCCGCGCCCCTGCCCGCGATTCTCGCGCGCGCATCATGAGCGGCACCTTCCCGTGGTACGTCGCGCGCGCCGCCGGCCTCGTCTCGTGGGCGCTGCTCGCGGCGGCGACCTTGTGGGGCCTCGCGCTCTCCACCCGGGCG
>Ga0105245_10005313_pt1 | contig 11317 bp, 9 predicted proteins | sample KBSM54metaG_FD_81523 | JGI IMG/M metagenome (GOLD analysis project Ga0105245, IMG submission 81523) | Miscanthus rhizosphere microbial communities from Kellogg Biological Station, Michigan, USA - KBS M5-4 metaG | ecosystem: Host-associated > Plants > Roots > Rhizosphere > Soil | place: Michigan...
TATCGGTGTTTGAGCCACTACCGCTTGACGTCACCCGCGCTCGCTGCAGCCGCCGGGGACGAAGTGCCAGCCGAGGCCACGGCTTGCGGCTTGGGCGCCGACGCCGGCACCGCTGCCGGCTTGGGGGCTTCCGCGCGAACGATGTCGATGCTGCCTTTGAAGTAGGCGCCGTCCTCGATTACGATGCGCGCGGTGCGAATGTCGCCGATTACCTTGGCGTCTTTGCGAATCTCGATCTTTTCACGCGTCTCGATATTGCCCTGAACCGTACCCAGCACCACAATTTCGCGCGCTTTGATGGTGGCGACGACTTTGCCGGTGGGCCCAACCGTAAGCCGGTGCTCCTGCAATTCCACCGTCCCCTCTACTTCGCCATCTATGGTTACGTCTTCACGTCCATAAACCTGGCCCTTCAAAATCACGGATTTTCCTAATATGGCGACGCCTCCGCGCGTGGGTTCGGTGCGCGTTTCCAGGGGCCTGCTCGGCTGTGTGGACATTGGGATTCCTTCCTTAACTGGTTCGGACACGGTCGGGGGAACCGAAGTGGGTTTCGGTGCTGGTTCTTCTTCTTTTCGGCGATTCCACATCGGAAAGCGCCTCCTTCCGTCAGAGTACTTCACCTATACTACTACGGGCCAATCGGGAGTGAGATGAAACACTCGCTTGAATCGTTACAATGTTCTTGTGACCCACCTGCAGCGGATGGCCGCCCTGTCTTTGGCGTGTTTGGGTGTTGCTTCCGTGGGGTTCGCCGCCCCCGACATATTCCCTCTCAAGGATGTCCGCGCAGGCCAACATGGCGTCGGCCGAACGGTATTTTCCGGCAGCCGCGTGGAAGAATTTCAGGTGGAAGTGCTTGGAGTGCTTGAGAATCTTGGTCCTCGGCAGTCCATCATCCTTGCCCGTTTGAGTGGAGGCCCCTTAGCCTCTACCGGCGTCATGCAGGGTATGAGCGGCTCGCCGGTTTATATTGATGGCAAGTTGCTGGGCGCCATCGCCTTGAGTTTTCCACTATCGAAGGAAGCTATCGCGGGCATCCGGCCTATCGAAGACATGCTGCGTGTGATGCCGCAGCCGGCGCAAACTATAGCAAAGGCCGCTCCGCGCCGCCGGCCGTTTGTCGCCGGCGGAGGCAATGCTCTTGAGGAAATTGCCACCCCGGTATCTTTCACGGGCTTCACACCCGCCGCACTGGAGCACTTCGCGCCGCAACTTCGTCAGATGGGACTCGATCCGCGCCAGGGGGTTTCCGGTGGCGGCGCGATCCCGGCTCGGCTGGGCGATCCGCGGAAACTGGAGCCCGGGTCCATGATCAGCGTCCAGTTAATCTCTGGTGATATGACGGTCGGCGCCGAAGGCACCATCACCGCCATTGACGGCGATCGGGTTTACGCTTTCGGACACCGCTTTCTCGATGAAGGCTCTACCGATCTGCCGTTTGCCAGCGCCGAGGTGCTGGCGCTGCTGCCCAATGTTTCCAGCTCCTTCAAGATATCGGCCGCGCGTGAATGGATGGGTTCCATTACTTCGGATCGCGAGACGGCCGTCTCCGGGCTCACTGGCCGCCAGGCCAGCTTGATCCCGGTCCAGATACGCGTCGGTCAAAACACGTACCGCATGCAACTGGTGCAGGACCGCGTCATGACACCGCTGCTGATGCAGATGGCGCTTTTTTCGGCTATCGATTCCACTGAGCGCAGCGTCGGCGCCCAGTCTTACTCTGTGCGCGGCCAGCTCGATTTCGCTGGCGGCTCCGTGCGGGTCGACGATGTCTACAGCGGCGATGTTGGCGTAGCGGTAATTGCCTCGGCAGGTATAGGGTCGCCGATCGCATACGCTTTGCAGAGTGGTTTCGATGCCCTCAAATTGAAGACAGTTTCGCTCGACGTTTCGCCGGTGGAGCGCCGCAGCCAGCAGCAGGTAGTCGATTTAATGGCCGCGCGAACCGTGCGTCCCGGCGAAGACCTCGATCTCACCGTTGTGATGGAAGGCCAGAATGGCGTGGACACTTCACGCCGCATGCGGTACCGAATCCCCGCAGGCACTCCGGCAGGAACACTAAATTTCACCATCGCGGATGCGACTTCCACTAATGTGATCGAATTCCAATCCGCGGTGGCCACGCCGCAGCGTTCACCGCAGCAGGTGCTGAATCTGCTGAATGGCCTTCGCTCAAATACTAGAGCCTACATTCGCGTGTGGCGCGCTGAACCTTCCTTCACCGTGGATGGACGCGACATTCCTGACCCTCCGCCGTCTCTCGCGATGCTTTTGACTCGAGGGCAGGCCGGCTCCACTAATTTAATAAACACGCGCGGCGCGAAAATGGCCGAGCTCGAAGTGCCGGGCGCGCCGGGATTCGTGGTCACCGGCACCAAGACCATCCAAGTCGAGGTGAAGGAGTGAAGATCGCGGCGTACGTCCTGCTGCTCGCCTCTTTCGCGGCGGGTGCTACAACCGCCACGTGGGAGATCAATGGCTATCAGGATTTCCTGCGCGGCCGCATGAGCGGCCTCTCGATCACGCGCGATGGACACTTGATCCTCGGCCCCAAGCTCGAAACGGTTTTCTCCTCCGATCAGGCGCAGATTTGGAGCGTCGCTACGTCGGCTGACGGCTCGCTATATCTCGGTACCGGCAATCGCGGCCGGCTTCTGAAAGTTGATGCCGCCGGCAACGGCGCCGTGGCCTGGACTTCCGATCAGCCTGAAATCTTCGCGCTGGCCATCGACCGCGCCGGCGCAGTCTATGCCGGCACCTCGCCCGACGGCAAGGTGTACCGTATCGAGAACGGCCGTGCCACCGAATACTTCGCGCCCGGAGAGCGCTACATCTGGGCACTGGCCTTCGCACCCGACGGTTCACTCTACGTCGCCACCGGCCAGCCGGGCAAGATCTATCGAGTTACTGCCGCGGGTAAGGGGGACCTCTACTACGAGACCGGCCAGTCCCACGTCACGGCTCTGGCGTTCGATCGCGAAGGGCGCCTGCTCGCGGGTAGCGAGCCCAATGGAATTCTGTATCGTATTACCGGCACTCCCGCGCGCGGCTTCGTGCTGTACGACGCGAATCTGCCGGAGATCCGCAGCATTATTCCTACCGCTGATGGTTCGATCTACGCCGCGGCGCTCGGCGGCAGTCTGGCGAAGCGAACTTCCGCCGCGTCCAATTCTTCGTCGTCGACTCCCACGGTTACAGCCCCTGCCACCAGCATCACGGTTACTGACGCGCAAGCCGGACTCGCAGTCGCGCCGAAGCCGGATCCAACCAAGCCCACCACCGGAGCCTCGCCCATCAGCGCCCCCGCGACGGCCACTGAAGTCTCCGGCGTCGAGCGCTCGGCACTCTACAAGATTCTGCCCGACAATACCGTTGAGACGCTGTGGACTTCGAAAGACGAAAACATTTACGACGTAGTGTCCGACGCCGGCGGCACGCTCACCTTCCTGACGGATGCTCAGGGCCGCGTCTATCGTCTTGACCCGCGTCCCGATCGCACCCGCGACGCCGTGCTTGTCGCCCAAACCAACGAAGCCGATGTCACGCGGCTGGCCGCTTCGCCACGCGGGCTTCTGGTGGCTGCGGGCAACGTTGGGAAAATGCTGCGTCTGGATGCATCCGCGTCCAGCACCGGTTGGTTCGAATCCACGGTTCACGATTCCGGCGCGGTGGCGCGCTGGGGCCGTCTGGCGTGGGCCGGCAGCAAGGGTGTCGTGTTTAAAACCCGAGCGGGAAACTCGGCGCGTCCCGACGCTACCTGGAGCGATTGGTCCGAGCCCATCGCCGATCCTGCGAAGGCGATGATCACAAGTCCCAACGCCCGCTTCATTCAATGGCGCGCGGAGTTCGCCGGCGCCGCCAGTGCTCCTCCAGAACTTAACAGCGTGACTGTCGCGTATCTGCCGCAGAACAGTCCGCCCTCCCTTCGCAGCATTACGGTATCGGCGCAGGCGGCCCCCGTAGGTGCTTCGAAGACCGTCAGTTCGAGCGCATCCTCGGCTTTTTCCATCACCGTGACGGATACCGGCGACGCCACCAGCGCAGCAGGCACCCAGGCGCAAACCCTCTCGCGGCCGACAGGTCAGCAGATCCTGATCTCCTGGCAAGCGGACGACCCGGATGGCGACAAACTTTCATATAGTCTCTGGTTTCGCGGCGAAGAGGAACGCGAGTGGAAACTGCTCCGCGCCGATATCACTGACAATACGTATCTGCTCGACGGCGACATGCTCGCTGACGGCCGTTACTTCTTCCGTGTGGCAGCGTCGGACCGCCCTTCGAATCCCCCGGATCAGGCCCGCCAAGTCGAATTGATCGGGCCGCCGGTGCTCATCGATAACACGCCCCCCGTGGTCAATGCCGGCACTGCGCGTCGCAGCGGCGCCGCAGTCGAAATCGACGTCGATGCGCAGGATCGCGGCTCCGCCCTCCGCCGCTGCGAGTATTCGGTCGACGCGCGGCCGTGGATTCCCATCGAGGCGGTGGACGGCGTCACGGATTCCGCCCGCGAACAATTTCGCATTCACATCGACAATTTCCCGCCCGGCGAACACCTGATAGTCATCCGCGCGTTTGACGTCGCCGGCAACGCTGGACTAGCCAAAGTAGTTGTTCGTTGACCTCCCTTGCATTCTCTATGCCGATCGGCTACAGTTCCTCATGCTCAAATTTACGGTTGTCTCGTTGACCAGTCTTTTTCTGTTGGCCGGCTGCAATACCGCGCCTCCTGCTCCAGCGACCCCAGCGGTTGACATCGCCGCCGAGCAGGCCAAGATTCGCGATCTCGAAACGGCCTGGTCGAGAGACGCCGCTGCAAAGGATCTCGACAAGAGCGTGGCCAATTACGCCGATGATGCCATTCTAATGACACCCGGCATGCCCGCCGCCAAAGGCAAGGATGCTATCCGTGCCGCCTGGAAAGATATGCTTGCCGATCCCAAGGGGAAGTTGGCATTCTCCTCGGAACGTGTCGACATAAGCGCGTCGGGAGACTTGGCCAGCAGCAAAGGTTCGTACACCATGACCATGACGAATCCGAAAACCAAGAAGCCCATGGAAGATAAAGGCAGCTATCTCACGGTGTATAAAAAACAGGCCGACGGAAATTGGAAGGCGATTGAGGACATCAACACCTCTGAAGTAGCGCCGAAGTAACCCGAGCCACAGCCGGCCGGCGCCCTATAACCGTCCGACGGTCATCATCCAACGGAACATAAAGGCGAACGCAATGGCAGTGAGTCCGACGGCTGCAGCGCCGGCAAACTGCCAGAGGCGCTCCCCGTAACCGGTTAAGCGCGGAGTGCCCGCGACATACGCGATTGCGAATCCACCGGCGACTCCGCCGATATGCGCGGCGTTATCGATCGGAAAGAAGGGAAGCACGCCCATGAGTAAGCCGTATATTGCCCACTGCACATAGTGAGCCCGAATAGCCGCGCCGTAAGACGATTTGTCTCTCATGCCCAACGCAATCATGGCTCCGAGCAATCCGAAAATGCCAGCCGACGAGCCGACCGAAGGCACCCCCGGATGCCAGAGGTAGCTGGCGTAGAATCCCGTGATCGTGGAGGCAAAGTAGAACACCAGAAAGCGGCTTGTGCCATAGCTTTCCTCCGTCGCAGCTCCTAAGTCGAATAGCACCCAAGAGTTCATCAAAAGGTGAAAAATTCCGCCGTGCAGAAATCCAGCTGTGAGCAGGCGCCACCACTGCCCCGCCTGAATGTAGGGACCGAACTTTGCACCAGCGTTCGATAACGGCATTCCGGTCGCGTCGCTCCCCGAAATCAAACCGGGCAGCGACTCCGCAAGATACAGGCCCGCATTGATGAGCAGGATCACGACGGTGGTGAATCGCGCATGAGGGATCAAACCACCTAACAGGTCGGCGGGTGCGCGGCGGACAGCGGCCGGCGCCCCCAGCTTTATATCGCAATACGGGCAGACCTTGTCACTGGTGGTGATAAAGGCTCGGCAGTTGGGACACATCCGGCGGGTTTCCACGCACTCATTGTAACGGGCGCGACGGCAGATTTTGCCTTTGTCCCCGTGCCTCGCATAATTCGACTAGCTCCGTAACAAAGTACTATGCCGAAAACGTCCACTCGTAAAGGTCCAGCGGCCCGTTCGAAATATACCTTCCGAACCCCCACCGCCGTGCTGGCCTAGGCTTACCCTTCGGAGGAAATTTTATGGAATCTAGAGTAATCAAAACAATATTTTTCGCCAGCTTCGTCTGGCTCGCGGGAGTGTTTCTGCCGCAGAATGCTTTGGGCGCGGACACCGTCGTGTATGCCATTCAAATCGGCAGCCAAACGCTCGGGACTCTGGATCTCAATACCGGAGTTTTTACGCAAATCTCCACCAGGCCATCGCCGAATCCCAAATTGCCGTGTATGGTGGCGTCCTTTATGGAGCAGGCGCATGCGACTGCCTGATTCAGATCAATACGTCTCCCGTCACTGTCACTGCCGCGCCTACCACGTTCAATCAACTTAATAATGGCTTCGGCCCTGATAACGGCTTCGGGTCTACTACCGATGGTCTGTTTGTAGTGGGGGCCGGCTCGGGTATCAATTCCCTCTATTCCGTCAATACGACTACCGGCACACCGACGCTGATCGGATCGACAGGCGTATTCGCGGGAGGTGGCACCGGCTTCTTGTCGACCTCTAACGATTCCAATAAGCTCTATTGGGAAGTTCAAACCAACTGTAACGATACTCTCTACAGCATAAATACCTCGACTGGCGCTGCCACTCTGATGGGGACCGCCAATGGGTGCTTTCCATCGCAGACCGGCAACCCGTTTCAGATGGTTTATACCGGAGGTACGCTCTGGGCAAACTTTTACGCCGATGGATTTGGGACCATCAACACCTCCAACGGCGCTCAGACCCTGGTCTCGACTAATGCGCACCCGGCCTACTTTGGACTCGCCCCGTATCCCCTCTCGCCGGCATCCCCGGCGCCCGTCGGCTCTATGGGGCATCTGGCGGCGGAAGAGCACTGGACCACTACTTTCACGCTAGTCAATAAGGGCGGGGCCGCATCCCAAACGCAGCTGAACTTTTTCGGCGACGCCTCCGATCCTACCGGCAACGGTCCGCTGCCGCTGCCGCTGGTGTTTCCGCAACAGGGCACAGCTAACATTTTTCTGACCGCCTCCTACAGCCAGAGCCTCGCGGCCAATGCCTCGTTGATCGTCGCCACTGCGCCGGGTTCGGAGACTTCTCAAGTCCTGGTAGGTTCCGCGCAACTGGCGGCCACGGGTGCGGTGGGCGGCTTCTCCATATTCCACCAGACGGTGACGAGTCAGGAAGCCGTGGTTCCGCTCGAAACCCGCAGTGCGAATTCCTACCTGCTGGCTTACGACAACACCGGCGGTGTGGTGCTGGGCGTGGCGGTGGACAACATATCCGCCCAAAACGCCGTCATCCCGGTGATTATCCGCAATGACGCCGGGGTGGTAATCAGCAGCCCCGGAGCCACTATATCGCTGGCTGGCCACGGCCATGCTTCATTTGTCCTTTCGGATTCAGTGAATGGATTTCCGGTCACGGCCAACATACGCGGAACCATCGAATTCGATACTCCGGCTGGCGGACAGATTGGCGTGTTGGGTCTCCGTTTCACGCCGCCCAACAACGCTCTCACTACCATTCCAGCCCTGGCCAACGTGGGAACCAATGGGGGAAGCATTGCGCACTTGGCGTCGGGCGGCGACGGCTGGCAAACCACGTTTGCGTTGATTAACGTGGGAGCCAGCAGCGCGCAAGCTACGCTCAGCTTCTTCAACGATCAAACCGGCGCGCCGATGCCGCTGCCGCTGACGTTTCCGCAAGGCAACATTGCGGACACAACCGCCCCGTCGGTCACGCAAACCCTATCACCCGGGGCGACCCTGCTAATCGTAAGCGGCAGCGCGCCGAGTCTGCTCACTGGCTCCGCGCAACTCAGCACCACCGGAAACGTTAGCGGCTTCGTGATCTTCCGCCACAACAATCAGGAAGCCGTGGTGCCGCTGGAGAGCCGCAACGCCAACGGTTACATTGTGGCTTTCGACAACACCGGCGGGACCGCCACCGGCATTGCGGTGAACGCGGTGTCCACGGGACCGGTGAACGTTCCGGTCGTGGTTCGGGACGACGCGGGCAATAAGATCGCCTCCGACACGATTCCCTTGGCCGCGAACGGACACTATGCCTTTACGCTGGGGAGCGACAGATACCCGGGCACCGCCACGATTCGCGGCACTATCGAGTTCGACACACCGTCCGGCGCTCAGATCGGCGCCCTCGGCATCCGTATCCCCGCCGTCGCCGCGCATACCTACACGACGCTCCCGGCCCTGACAAAATAGTGGCATCCTTAGCACATGCCCCTATCAGCCCGAAACCAGCTAGAAGGAAAAGTCGCCAGCGTGAAGCTGGGTGACATCATGGCTCACGTCGTCGTCAAGATCGGAAAGAGCCGTATTGACAGCGTGATTACCCGGCGAAGCGCGGAAGATCTCAAGCTGAAAAAGGGAGACAAGGTGATGGTGGTCATCAAGTCGACCGAAGTCATGTTGCAAAAGGGCTAAAAGAAAGGGCCGGGCACAAGCCCGACCCTCTCGTCATGCTCGACTACAGCAGCCGTTATTTCTGCACCGCGACGTAGAACGTGTTGTCGCCGCGCTTCACGAGCAGGAGCGTTGCGCCATTGCTGACGTTACGCATTGCTTTGTCGAAGTCCGCCACGCTCGAGACGCCAGCGCGATTCACTTCGAGAATGGTGTCGCCCTCTCGCAAGCCGGCCATTGCCGCCGGGCTGCCCTGTTCCACATCGGTGACAGTCACGCCGCGGCCCTTCGAAGCCTCTACTGAGACTCCTTCGAGTGCGCTAGCCGCCCCGCCGCCGCCTTCTTCGCTCTTCTCAACCGCGCCTCCCAGGTTCGCTGGCATCTCCGCCAGTTTCACGGCCACGGTCTTTTCGGAGCCGTCATGCAGCACGCGCATTTTCACCGTGGTTCCCGGAGCCGTCATCGAAACCCGCATCCGCAGTTGGTTGCTGTCGTCTACTTTCTGGCCGTTTAGGTCCAGAATCACATCGCCGCGCTGCAGACCCGCTGCCGCTGCCGGCGCTCCCGCCGTGACGTCGCCGACCAGCACGCCTTCAGTCTGCCTAGAGTGCAACGCCTGCGCCATGGCCGGAGTAATGTCTTGCGGTAGCAGCCCCAGGTAACCACGCACTACTTTGCCGTGGTCCAACACCTGCGTCATCACGCTGCGCGCGAGGTTCGCCGGAATCGCGAAGCCCACACCCTGATTGCCGCCATTGTTCGCGAGGATCGCGGTGTTGATGCCAATCAGCTCGCCGCGCGTGTTCAACAGCGCGCCGCCGGAGTTGCCGGGATTGATCGACGCGTCCGTCTGGATAAAGTCTTCATATTCTTCAATGCCCATGCCAGTGCGTCCGCGGGCGCTGACGATACCCATGGTCACTGTCTGCTTTAAGCCGAAGGGGCTGCCCATCGCCAGCACCAGATCGCCTACCCGCGCCTGCGAAGAGTCGGCCATCGCGATGGTCGGCAGATTAGAGGCGTCGACTTTAAGCACGGCGATATCGGTTTTCGCGTCGGTGCCCACCAGCTTTGCCTTTAGTTCACGCTTGTTGTCGAAGGTGACGGTGATATCACTGGCTCCGTCGATCACGTGATTGTTCGTCAAGATGTAGCCGTCCGACCGGACGACCACGCCCGATCCCGTGCCACGCTCATATTGCTTGCGCTGCGGGTTCAAGCCACGGCCCGGATTCCTACCCTCAGAACCCCGCCCTCCAAACTCCTCGCCGAAGAACTGGCGGAAGAACGGGTCCATCTGCGGCATGCCTTGCATACCTTCGGCGCTGACCTTCGTCGCCTTCGATGAAGAAATATTCACTACCGCTGGCAGTGCTCTTTCGACCACCGGCGCAAAACTGGTTTCAATCGACCCTGGTGTAACCGCTGTCGTCGAAGCAGCGGCGACCGGCGCTAGTGCGGGCGCATGCTCGGCCCAGAGGCCCGAGCCGATAACAGCCCCCACGCTCGCCGATACTAAGCAAAATGCAAAGATCCTGCTCTCTTTCCAAAAAGTTTGAAATTTCATAGTGTGGATAGTCACTCCTGTATCCAAACTGATAGACGCGCAATTTCGAATTTCATCCCGCGGTGTCACGCACTTTTTCGTTCGCCCAACACCGGCAGCTGAATGAAACCTTTCGTCGCTATCCTGCGTCTCGACTCGGAACATGCAGGCCGGAATGCAGGCCACCCGCATCCCTAAGGCCTCCGCAGCTTCCTTGACCGATGCCCAACGCTGCTTACATCCTGGATGCCCTGAGCGCATCCAACAACGATAGTGGATGGGCTTAAAGCGCAGTACGCTACAGTCAAGGATGGGACGGTTAGGATTAGAGAAGACGATATTTCGTCGGACTGATAATCGGCCTATCCTTTTTTTAACAACTTACAGTGCATGCGCGTGCCTGCGCGGGAGAGTGTGATGCGTAAACTTCCTGGTTACTTTGGGTTAGCCTGCTTGGCCGGCCTCCTTCAGGCTCAGCCACCGGCTCCGCGGAAGCTCTCTCTTGACGAAGCCATTCAACTCGGACTTAAGAACAATCTGGCTTCCCTGCAGGCGGGGACCAATAACAGTTTGGCGCGCGTGGAGCGCATTCGCGCCCTGAGCGCGTTACTGCCGACCGTCAGCGGCAGCGCAGGCGAAACGGTTCAGGAGATCAACTTAGCGACGTTCGGATTCCACTTCCCTGGTGTTCCCAGCATTATTGGTCCGTTCGCGTATTCGGACATCCGGGCATCAGCATCCATGAACTTGCTGGATTGGTCGGCGCGCAAAAATCTGCGGGCTGCGGAGCAGAATCAGAAGGCCGTGGAACTGAGCGGGCAGGACGCGCGCGACCTGGTCGTCGAAGCCGTCGCGAATTCTTACTTGAGCATCATCGCCGCCGCGGCGCGGGTGGAAGCGGCCCGCTCCGAAGCGGACACGGCACGGGCGCTCTACGAGCGGGCTCGCGATCAGCACGCTGCCGGCGTCTCGCCCGCGATTGACGAACTGCGTGCGCAGGTCGAGTGGAAATCCCGCCAGCAGCAGCTTCTCGCTGCGCAGAATCTATTCTCAAAGGACAAGCTCACGCTGGCTCGCGTCACCGGGCTGCCCCCTGCGCAGGACTTCGAACTAGCCGACACCGCGCCCTATGCGCCGCTCGAAGGCCTTACGCCGGAGCAGATGCTGGATCGCGCCCATCAATCGCGCGGCGATTACTTGAGTCTGAA
>Ga0105245_10005318_pt1 | contig 11314 bp, 10 predicted proteins | sample KBSM54metaG_FD_81523 | JGI IMG/M metagenome (GOLD analysis project Ga0105245, IMG submission 81523) | Miscanthus rhizosphere microbial communities from Kellogg Biological Station, Michigan, USA - KBS M5-4 metaG | ecosystem: Host-associated > Plants > Roots > Rhizosphere > Soil | place...
ACAGGCCTCACCGCGGAGTCCGAAATCGCACTCCGCACGAGGCATTCTTGGCTTTCGCAGGCGTACTAAAAAACGAGGCCCTGACTGTCTAAATTAGTGGGGAGCAATACAAACACCACCTTTAAAGAAATGACTTATAGCAGATGGTGTTGCATCGACCGGTTGAGCCGGCACGACTTATCAGGACTTGGCACACATAGTGCAGCGAAAAAAAAACAGGGATGAACAATCCCACACATACGTCTCAATTACTGCACATTGCCATCACGGCACTCCTCAAGCCATGCAGAAGGCAGGTCTGACTTATTGGCGTCTATGTACCGCTGAACGGTATCATGGACCTCAGGGTGGTCGAGATGCCCGAGACCGTGCAAGGCGCAACGTTGAGTTTCAGTGTCCCGCAGGTCAAGAATGCGCTTCAGCGTCTCGAACATTACATCCAGCATAATTCGTGACTCCGCATCCAATTTTGATGCGTCACCTCTAAAGGTGCCCGGAACAAGCGGCCTAGGCGGCGTCCAGAAGCCGTGCAAAAGGAAATCCCACCACATGAAGAAACCGCTCAAGTTTGGGTCTGGCTCTGCTTCCGAATTGGCAACAAAATCGGAATAGACGTAGTACATCGATCGAATGCATTCGAGACGATTTGGCAATGGAACCGAGTCAGCGAATACAAGATCGTACAGACTGTGGAAACTCGGTCCGAGAATTCCCCATATCCCTTGGTCGATTTGGGCCAATGAATATTTGGGTGCAATTTTGCCAAACTCCGAGAACAGCTTGGTCATATGTTTGACTAAGATTGTGGGTGAAGAAGGAACGGCCTCGTCGTACCGCTCTCCCGCCAGGTCGGTTGCGAAGCAATAAAACAATTTGTCCTCCGACACAACTTCCCGGTTGAAAAAGAACTCGACAAATTGGTCAAAGGATTTGCCTGATAGATCGATGTTTTTCGGTTCGTCGGCCAATAATCCACCCCTGCCGAAAGACCTTTCCGAGAAACCAAGCATAACTGAAATTGAAAGAGTTCTGATAATTGGTGACGGGCCAAGTCCTTCCATGAGAAGGCCGGTTCGTGTCAAGACGTTTTTTCTTTTTCTTATCAGAGGTTTGTTTCGTGGGAGCCGGGCCGCCTCTGTCGCCATCCTTCCATCCGCACTCTTTGGTGAGCGAATCTTCGCTCGGTGCCAGTTGGGCGTCCTTCATTCAGCAGGTGCTGCTACCTGAGAATCGGCCTTGGCTTCCATCTTTGGGATGAGAGCTGGGCCAGGACTTGGGCGCAGTCACCTGAACTCGGCGGTGAGCTCGGCTCTTTCGTTTCAAACTCTACGCCACGGCGCGCGCCCCTTTGTGGTTATTGCGCAGGGGTTCATACGCTTCTCCGCTCACCCACAACTTGTGCAGCAGCACCGCCAACTTGCGTGCCACCGCAACCACCGCTCGCTTCTTGGCATTTTTTCCTCCGCGCTCGGCCAGCTTCAGTCCCCAGCGCCGCAGATCGCTGTCTTGTCCAAACGGTCCGAGAATGTAATGCGCTCCTTGTACCATCAGAGTTCTCAGGTAACGGTCACCTTCCTTGCTGATGTGCAGTTGCGGCTCGCTCTGGCCGGAGTTCCGGCGCCCGGGACGCAGTCCCAGAAAACATCCCACGTCGCGGCTGCGACGGAATCGGTGTGGCTCGTCCAGAGTTAACACGTAGGTCAACGCAATCAGCGTCCCCACACCCTGCACTTGTTTCAGCCGCGCCACTTCCGGATGAACTTCCTTGGCGATCTTTTCGATCCGCCGATTGTATTCCGCGATGCGCTCGTTCAGCGATTCGATCTCTCGCAATAGAGGATCCAGCGCCTCGCGCAATTCCTGACTCAGCCCCTCGGAGCTGTCTCGATTCATTTGCTCGGTGCCGCATTTCTTCAGCCGCTGGCCATACGATTTGGTCAGCCCGCGCGCCGCATTCACCAGCGCCGTGCGCGTGCTGACCAGCGCCGCTCGTGCGCGAATCACCGTCAGTTGAATTTGCGCCTGCGCACTGCGATGTTTCACCGGACTCAGCAATCCGGGATCGATCCGTGCCAGCCGCGCCAGCGTCCGCGCATCCAGTTGATCGTCTTTTCGACTGCTCTGGCCAATCAGCCGCACCTTCCACGCATGGGCCACAATCACTTCGTGCCCCATCTCGGACAACTGCCGACTCACCCACGGCGAATGTGTGCCCGTTTCCAGCGCGATCCGGCACCGCGGCATCCTGCCGAACCCCTGGCGGATCCCGTTCAACGTAGTGGGCACGCTCCGTTCCCAAATCACGTTCCCCGCCGCATCCAAAATGCAGTAATAGCTCGTTCGATCTCCCAAGTCCAAACCGATGGTCAGCCTGGCTTGCTTCAAAATCTGCTTCCGTCCCACAGCCACAGTGCTATTCTTTTTCATAAGCCGGTCTCCTTTTCTTTGTGCCTTGAGCACGTCGAACATTGGGAGCGTATCGCATCCCGCTGGAGACCGGCCTTCTCATCCCATCTGAGAAACGGACTTATCGGAATGTGGGGCGGGTGGCACACCCTTTCGTGTTTTTCCTATTGACGCGTCCTTACAATTGGATAATACCACTCCAGTACCTCAACGCTGATTGACTGGTTTGGCTTTTCTGGGTGGCCGGCCCTCTCGCTTTTAGAGGGTCGGGGTTTTGGTTTCTCTGGTGTGTCATGGCCAGTAAGCTCATTCAGCATTATGGTCGCGGCCATCTGCAGAGCGGCGACGTTTCGCTGCCACGGTTTTGGCACGGGCGGTTCTACGAATTTAACGACCGAACACACCAGGGTGCTGAGAACTCGCCGCCGTAAAAAACGCTCCATCGAGTTTGACGGTCTTCAGGACTTCCGAATAGACATCCACGCTCGATCCGGGCTGCGGCGGTTGCGTTTCGGCAAACTAGTCTGGACGCCGGGTCAATGAAACAACACCAAACAACACCCCTGCTCGCGTCCGAGCAAGAGATTGAGACGCTCGGATAAGTATCCCCGCAGCATCTTGCCGCATAGTGACCTCGACGAAAAAACACAGCGACCTATTCCGGATCGTCTGTGAGTCGGAAAAAGGAGAGCAAACCATGCAAGCTACTGCGATCTCACCCGAATTTGTGAATTTGAAATCCCGCCTCAAAAAAACATGGATGGCGGGCGATTACGATCGATTCTCCCGTTACATGGAAAACGGTGCGCGGGATTTCTACGAGCGCCTGGACGCCGCTCCGGGAGCCAATTTTCTGGACGTCGCCTGCGGTTCGGGGCAACTCGCTCTGATTGCCGCGCGGGACGGCCTGAAGGTTACTGGCGTGGACATTGCCCGCAATCTGGTGCAGCGCGCGCAGGAACGGGCGCAGGCTGAAAATCTGTCCGCTCGCTTCGAGGAAGCCGATGCCGAGGCCCTTCCTTTTGAGGACGCAAGTTTCGACATCGTAGCGAGCCTGGTCGGAGCAATGTTCGCGCCTCGGCCGGATCTTGTAGCCCAGGAATTGCTGCGCGTGTGCAGCCCGGGTGGAACCATTGCCATGGTCAATTGGACCCCACAGGGATTCATCGGCCAAATGTTCAAGGCGGTCTCGAAATTCATTGCGCCTTCCGGGATGCCCGCGCCGGTGCTGTGGGGTGACGAGGCTACAGTCCGTGAAAGGCTGGGCGCAGGGCTCTCGGACTTATCCCTGGTCCGGCGCCATTACACATTCAGCTATCCGTTTCCTCCCGCGGAGGTAGTCGAGTTTTTCCGTCTCTACTATGGGCCGACCAATTTGGCGTTTGCTTCCCTCGATCCCGCCAGTGGTGAGAATCTTCGCCAGGAACTTGAAGCATTGTGGTCTTCTCAGAATCGAGCGGGCCAGGGTTCCACCACTGTCTTCGCAGAATATCTGGAAGTGATCGGAGTTCGATCCTGAATGAAGTTTCAGCCCTTTATGGAGGAGGTCCAATGAACGAGCCACGTGATCTAATTCAACGCTTGGAAAAGAACCCCCAATTGCCGAAGGGCGATGGCGACATCCTTTCGGTGTACGGCATTGAGTCGTGCCCGTTCGCCTCAGGCGATATCCTCTGCAGCCGGCACGTCCTGGCTTCATCGTTCGGTCCGGCCTACACCGCTGTCTGGCATCGCGATCCGGACGGCGATTGGCATTTCTATCAAGATGTTCCGCCTCGGCAAGGCTGTGCGCGCTTCTTCGGCAAAGCGCTTGCAGACATCACTGTGCTGCCGATCGAGACCCAGTGGAACGGTCCACGACGCCTGCGCATCGTTGTGCCGGGCCGGATTGAGTGGCAGATGGATCTCAGTTCCACGCTCGCTACTCATGCGATGAACCTGATGGGAAGCTTGATGCCCGACACGCTTTGGAAGAACTCAACTGTACTGGCCGCAATGGCGCCTGTCGCGGGCGTTGCTTTGGCGGCGGGTAAGCTGCGGTTGACAGGCCGGGCGCCGAACGGCCAAAGATTCATCGCAAACCCTTTGTTGACTTGGACAGTGCCCAGCGCCAAGGCCATCATCGACGGGCGCAACCCTGGTGCGGTTCAGCCGCTGCGGGAGCAGCCCAGACTGGGCGATTTTTGGATCCCGCGCACTGGGCTGTTCGCTATCGGGCGTGCGTTCTTCGATGCCTTCGACCCGAAGATTCATTCTGCAGCAACAAATCGAACGGAGTCTGCGGCGGGTGAATCATCCACAAAGTTGGCTGCCGCATAATAATTTCGTCGACGCAGCGGAAATAGCGATTCGCTGGTCGACCAAGATCTAAAAAATCTCAGGAAATGAAACATGTCAGTTTCGTATCATCCGGCCTACTATCACTTTGACGAAACGGCCATCAACTATTTCGATCAAGGGCCTCAGAATTCGCGGGGTTTCCGCGCTCTCAAGGTGTGGCTTGCGCTTCGGCAGGTTGGCCGCTCCGGTGCGATAGGCATGATCGCTGACGACATGCGGTTGTCGCAGCATCTCGATGCGCTCATTCGCAGTCGCTCTGAGTTCGAGGCTTTCACGCAGCACTTAAGCATCACGACGTTCAGATATGTACCGTCGGAGCTGAAGCCGCATATTGGTTCACCCGCCGTCGAGAAGCGCATCGATGAAATCAACCAGGCGCTGCTGACTCGTGTTGAGAAAAGTGGTCAAGCATTTCTGTCCAACGCCGTTGTCAATGGAAAATTCGGGCTGCGAGCCTGCGTCGTGAACTTCCGCACCTCGCTCGCCGACATCGAAGCACTTCCGCCGCTGCTGGCGCGCCTCGGCGAGGATATCTGCCGGGAGACTGTCTTAGGGGCGGGCAACGCCGTCATGCGTTACGTAGATGGTTCATAGCCCTGAAGCGGGCTAGCCTTGCTGGTTTACCGCTACGGCGGTACTCTCGCGTCATGCAACCCCTTCGGTATTCCATCAACGTCACATTGGACGGGTGCTGCGATCATCGTGTGATACCACCGGACGAAGACTTGCATCGTCACGCGGTCGAGAACCTCGACAAGGCCGATGCCCTCCTCTTTGGCCGGGTTACTTACGAAATGATGGAGGCAGCCTGGCGGTCGTCGGTGTGGACGGGAGCGAGGCCTGATTGGACGCAACCCTTCGCCCGGACGATCGACGCGGCAAAGAAGTACGTCGTGTCGAGCACCTTGGATCGGGTCGATTGGAACGCGGAGCTCATGCGCGGGGATCTAGGGACGGCCGTTCAGCAGCTCAAGAGGGTGTCTGGTAAGGGACTCTTCACGGGGGGCGTGAAGCTCCCGCTGGCGTTGGCGGAGCTGGGATTGATCGATGAGTACGAGTTCGTGGTGCACCCCAGGCTAGCGGGCCATGGGCCGACGTTGTTCGCGGGGCTGTCGAAGCATGTCGACTTGAGGCTCGTGAGCCGGCTGGAGTTCGGCTCGGGGGCGGTGGCGATGCGGTATGAGCCGAGAAGATAGCCACTGGGCTTTGTAGCCCCAATCGGCCGCATTATGGAGCATTCCTCGATTTGCTCGGAATGACAGCTTGAAGTCCTACTTCACCTGCTCTTTTTCTAGTACTGATTTTACGGCTTTGATTATTTTTTCCTCGTTGGGCAGGATGTATTTTTCCAGGGGCTCGCTGTAAGGGACGGAAGTGTCCATGGCTGTCACCATTTTTGCCGGGGCCTTCAGGTAGTGGAAGCCGTGTTCGGCGACTTCTCCGGCGATGATTGCGGCGACTGAGGCGTGGCGCGGGGCCTGGTCGACCAGGACCAAGTGGCCGGTTTTTTTTACGGACTGGACAATCGTTTCGATATCAAGCGGGGCGATGGTTCGCGGATCGATGACCTCTGAGCTGATGCCTTCTTTCGCCAGTATTTGCGCGGCGGCCAGGGACTTTGAGACCATCCAGCCGGTGGCGACGATCGTGACGTCGGTTCCAGCGCGTTTTATTTCCGCTACTCCGAACGGGACTACGTGCTCGCCTTCGGGCACGGGACCTTTGTCCAGCATGAGCATGTAGTGATGCAGATACATCACCGGGTTGTTGTCGCGGATGGCGGACGTCATCAGCCCTTTGGCGTCCGCGGGAGAGGAAGGCAGCGCGACTTTCAGGCCGGGGATGCCCATCATGGTGTGGTAAATGCAATTGGAATGTTGGCCGGCCCAGCCCGCCGAAAAACCGTAGCCAGCTTTGAAGACCAGCGGCACTTTTACTTGTCCACCGGACATGTAGCGCAGACGCGGGGCTTCATTCAACAGTTGGCCCATGGCAACCAGCATAAATTCGCTCATCCACAATTCGACTACCGGGCGGAGGCCGCTCATGGCCGCGCCTACCGCGATGCCCATTTCCGCAGTTTCGGAGATGGGCGTAATGCGCACTCGGTTTTTTCCAAACTTTCGCACCAGGGGATCGCGGTCGGTCATGCCTAGATTCTGGCCGTAGAAAATGACGTCGGAGTCGCGGGTCATTTCTTCGGTAATAGCCGTGGCCATTGCTTCGGCGTACATCATTTCGCGGGGCATGGGCTCTCCCTTTGCAAATTTCTATGCGTAGACGTGTTTGGTGGCTTCTTCCGGTTTTGGGAAGGGACTGGCGAGTGCGAATTGGACGGTTGCTTCCAATTCGGTGCGCACGGACTCCTCGATTTGTTTGGCGGCCTGCTCGGAGAAGATTTTCTTGCTCTTTAGTTTTTTTCGGAAGAGCAGGATTGGATCGCGGGCACGTGCCGCTGCGTACTCAGATTTTCTGCCGTACGTTTCGATGGCTTCGTGTTCCGGAAATTGCGTGGGCACCGGAGGTACGGTGATCGCATTGCCGTGGGCGCTGAAGCGGTAAAATTTTGATTCGATGAGACTGGGGCCCTGGCCGGCGCGCGCGCGCTTCACCGCTTTTCCGACGACTTCATAGACTTTGAGTACGTCCGTGCCATCGACCGTGACGCCGGGAATGCTGAAGGCTCCGGCCTTCTGCGATAGCGGATCGCCCGCTACGGCATTGGCGTCCTCAAGGCTGACGTGGGTGTAAACCTGGTATTGGTTGTTCTCGAGAATGTAGACGATTGGGAGTTTCCAGACGGCGGCCATGTTCAGCGATTCGTAGAATGCGCCTTGCTTGCTGGCGCCGTCGCCGAAGAAGCAGTAGATGACCTGGCCAGTCTTTTTTACTTGGGCGGCCAGCGCTGCGCCGGTGGCGTGAGCGATCGCCTGTCCGATGATTCCTGACGTACCGGGAAAATTGTGTTCAGGGTCGCAGAGGTGCATCGAGCCGCCGAAGCCACCACACAGGCCGTCTTTGCGGCCGTAGATTTCCGCCATCATTTTGTTTAAGGACGTGCCGAGGACGATGGGATATCCGTGGCAACGGTAGCTGGGCATGGCCAGGTCATTTTTTTCGCGGGTCGCGAGGGCTCCGACGATCGAGGCTTCGGCGCCGTCGGCCAGATGTGTGTGGCCGCGAATTACGCCGGGGTGCTCAACGAATGTGCGCTTGATGCGCTCTTCGAATTCGCGGATGCGCAGCATTTGCGTGTACATCCAGATCAGGCGGTCTTTGCTTAATTTTTCCTGTTTTCTCTTGCGCATCCGTGATTTGCCTCCTCATTCAGGTCTTTGGTACTGCTTCTCCTGGTTGGCCGATGTGCCCAAGAACATCTCCCACCGGAACTTCCGAATCTTCTTTCGCAGTAATTTCCAGAAGGACGCCATCTGCCGGCGAATCCAGTTCGTAATTTACTTTGTCGGTCTGCAATTCCACAATTGGCTCGCCTTGGCGGACCTTTTGGCCCTTTCGCTTGAGCCATTTCACCACGATTACTTTGGTGGTCGGGATTCCACCAGTTTTCGGGACTCTTAGCGTGGTTACGATGGCGATCCTCCGTGTAGCACGGGTTTCAGGCTGGGTGTTTTTTGCAGAGCGACTAAAGTCAACACCACAGGCCGAACAGGCTGCGGACAAACTCAAATCGCCGTCATTCTGAGTAAAGCGAAGAATCTCTTATTCTTTGTTTTCTTATACTTAAATCGAAGAGAGATTCTTCGCTTCGCTCAGAATGACTGAACAAGACATTTTTTCCGCAGCCTGTGAAGCCAGTGCTACTTAAAATCACGATGTCACGCGGGCTCTTGAGAGGCCGTAGCTTTCCAGGGCCTTCAGCAGTTCGCGGTGACCGAATGCGGCGCAGGGGGAGGCGTATCCCGTTTTGCGCGGCGGCGTATGGATCAGGCTGTGTGCTGCGTGGGCTTGCATCAAGCCCGTCTGGCGGTAGCAGCAGGTGCCGAACATGATGCACTGCGCGAAGGCTGTCGTGCCTCGCGCGTAGACCACATCGATGGTGCGATGTTCCCTGGTATTTTCGCGAGGGGACGTGCCGCCTTGAACGGAGTTGGCCATCTCCGCCAATTTTTTCTCCTGCTCCGGTTTCGGCAAGGGGCGGATATTTTCCTCGAAGTGTTTTTCCGTGGCGAAAACGGTTTCCATGATTTGGCGGTTCAGCAAGCCGCCGAGCGTGCGGACGTTGGCCAGTTGCGCATGATGCTTGTACCACACCGGATGCGGGAAACCGCCCCAGGGGAGGGCGAGTTGCGTTTGGATCAGCGCGGGCACCGCGACTTCGTGGGCTACGGCGCGGGGCCACGGTTTGTATTTGTTCTGTTCCAGGTAGAAGGCGTCCGTGGGGATGGCTGCGAAAATTGTTTGCGTGGAACCGAATGTGGGAATGCCGTTGAACATGGAGAGAATGTCTACCGTGTCGATCCCTCCGGTCTCAAGGCAGAGATGCACGGCGATGTCGCTGGCCGCGGACATATAGGCCATGCCGGGCGCGGCCAGGAGTCCCTGGCGCGCAAACTTTTCGCTCCAGTTTGCTTCGACTTCGCGATGCCAGGCCTGCTCTCCTCCGATGTCCATGTAGTGGCAGCCTGTTTTGAGAGAGGCTTCGATTACGCGCGGGCCGTGGTAGAGAAACGGGCCCACCGTGTTGCAGACTACCTGGGCGCCGGAAAAAAGTTTTGCGAGGTCGTCCGTCGATCCCGATGTTTCTGCGATCTCGTAATCCACGGTCTCAATGCCAGGGACGTGATTCATTACGGATTCAATTCTGGCGCGATCGCGGCCGGCGGCGATGAAGGGGACGTTGTATTCGCGCAGGAATTCGGCTACCAGGCGGCCGGAGAATCCGCTGGCGCCGTAGAGGATTACGGGTTTTTTACTGCTCATTCAGATCCTCCGAGTGGCATTGGCGTCAAGCTCTTGTAGTTCGACCTTTCAATGACTAAAGGCCGCAGGCTGAAGCCTGTGCTACTTACTTCAAGAGCATCGAGAGTTCCTGGGCCGCGATCTGGAGATGCGGAACGAATTTAGTTACAAAGTCGTGCGCGGAGACGCGCTGCACGGGCGCTCCTACATTCAATGCCGCGATTACTCTGCCGCCCGAATTGCGAAGGGGAACGGCCAGAGCGCACAGTCCCATTTCCAGTTCCTGATCCACCAACGCAAAGCCATCGTGCCGGACGAGTTGAAGAGCGTGGCGCAGACCTTTTATGTCCGTGATGGAATGTTTGGTGTGAGGGACGAATTCGGCGTGCTCAAGATGTGCGTCCAAAGTTTTCGCCGGAAGGTGCGCCAGCAACACGCGGCCCATGGACGTGTAAATTGCAGGCAGGCGGCTGCCCATGGAGAGGTCCACGGCAAGGACTCGCGAAATGTTGGCATGGGCGACGTGGATCACGTCGGTGCCATCGAGCATGGCGATGGAACAGGATTCACGCAGGGACTGGCTCAGGCGATCCAGGACAGGTTGCGCCACTTTGGACAATGGCATGGAGAAAATATAGGAATGGCCCAGAGTGAGCACTCGCGGAAGAAGCGTGAAGTGGGTGCCGTCTTCGGAATTGGCCAGGCCCAGCTTGCTCAAGGTGTACAGACAGCGGCGCACGGACGCTCGTGAAAAGCCGGTGGCCTGACTGATCTGCGACACGGTAAGAAAAGATGTGGCGTGGGAAAAGCATTGGATCACGGAGAGGCCGCGGGCCAGCGAGGTCATGAAGTTGGGATCGCCGGTGAGCGCTTCGATGCGCGTGCTGGGCAGGAGCGCGACCCGCAGCGCAGTGAGCAGGGCGGTGGGGCGAACATTTTTTTCGTGCGGCCCGGGTTTCGGCGAGACAAGTACAGCCATAGCATGCCTCCGAAATTTACGTGGCTGTCGCTGAAGTAGCAAAGTGCCCGCCCGCAATTCGGGCGTCCCCTACAAGAGCATCGGCAACATCTTCTAAAACGGGTAAGGGTGACGGCCTGTCTGGATGGTCACCCACTTTACTTCGGTCATTTCGTCGATGGACCAGCGGCCGCCCTCGCGGCCGCTTCCAGAATCTTTGACACCGCCGAAGGGTACGGTGGCTTCGTCGTGAATCGTTGGGCCATTGATGTGTACCATTCCCGCTTCAAGTTCCATGGCGAAGCGCATGGCTAACTGCAAATCATTGGTCATGACCGCGGAAGATAATCCGTAGGACGAAGTATTGGCAAGTTTCAAGGCGTCGTCGGCATCTTTTGCTTTGCACACGGCCGCGACCGGGCCGAAAAGCTCGTCACGGAAGACGGCCATTTCGGGAGTCACATCGGCCAGGACCGTCGGATGATAGAAATTTCCTTCGTATTTGCCGCCGGTCAGCAATCGCGCTCCCGCGGCTACCGCGGCTTTCACTTTGCCGTCGATCATCGGGCATTGCGAGCTGCGGATCAGCGGACCGATCACCGTGTGCGGATCGCGAGGGTCGCCCACCTTCATGGTCTGCGCCTTGGCGGCGAATTGTTTCAGGAAGTCCTCGTAGACCGGGGCTTCCAC
>Ga0105245_10005319_pt1 | contig 11312 bp, 10 predicted proteins | sample KBSM54metaG_FD_81523 | JGI IMG/M metagenome (GOLD analysis project Ga0105245, IMG submission 81523) | Miscanthus rhizosphere microbial communities from Kellogg Biological Station, Michigan, USA - KBS M5-4 metaG | ecosystem: Host-associated > Plants > Roots > Rhizosphere > Soil | place...
CGCCGGCGCTCAAGGCGAGCGCCGTCTGATCAGCATGGTCGGTCACAAAAGCCCGGATCGCCGCCAGCTTGGCGTCGGCCTCGGCGCGGGCGGTTGCGACGCCCTCGGGGGTTCGCGGGCCGTTGCCAACGGCGATCGCCATCGCGACCCCGCCGACCCCACCCCGCTTCAGCTTGTCCAGGTCGACATGGGACGTGTGTCCGGGCGCGTAGAGATTCTCGGGCGAGCCCGGCAACAGCACGTCGGAGTGGCTGTCGATCACCAGAATCCGTCGATGGATCGCCAGCGCCTTGGCATCGGGGTCCGTCTGTGTCTGCGCACCCGCGGCGATTGTCGGGAGAACGACGACGGCCCCGAGAATCAGTTTGAACGGTTGGCGGAATGTCATCAGCGGCTCCTTCTCGTTTACAGAACAACGGGTGAAGCGTAACACCGCCGCAACCCCAGTTGACTTCATCCGGCGGATATGTGTTTGACAAGCGCCGGCGATCCGTGGGAGAAGAAAGGGAATGTTGACCGCTCGGGCCAGCGCGTGTTGTTGCACCGGAAACATTTCCGGCTGCCGCGCTGTGTACGGAGAAGGATCGACGTAGTTCCCAGCACCGCAGAGTCCCTGGTAATCCCAAGGCCCGGAAGCTCACGCTTTCCGGGCCTTTTTCTTTTTGCAGCTGAACAGGCTCATCCCAGAGGAGGACACTCATGGCCATTCGCTTAGGAGACACCGCACCCGATTTCACCGCCGAAACCACAGAGGGACCGATCGAGTTCCTCAGGTGGAAGGGCACGGGCTGGGCGGTGCTGTTCTCGCATCCGAAAGACTTCACGCCCGTTTGCACCACCGAGCTCGGCGCGGTCGCGAAGCTCAAGCCCGAATTCGACAAGCGCAACACGAAGGTCATCGGGCTGAGCGTCGATCCGCTCGACTCGCACCAGCGGTGGGCCGGTGACATCAAGGACGTCACCGGATACGCGCTCAACTTCCCGTTGATCGCCGATCCCGGGCAGGCCGTCGCGAAGCTCTACGACATGATTCATCCGAACGCGAGCGACACCGCCACCGTCCGCTCCGTCTTCATCGTCGGCCCGGACAACAAGATCAAGCTGACGCTCACGTATCCGGCCAGCACCGGCCGCAACTTCCAGGAGCTGTTGCGCGTCATCGACTCGCTGCAGCTCACGGCGGGCCACTCGGTGGCCACGCCCGCGGACTGGAAGGCCGGCGAGGACGTCATCATCGTGCCGGCGGTGTCGGACGCCGACGCGCAGAAGAAGTTTCCGCGCGGGTTCGTGGCGAAGAAGCCGTACCTGCGGGTGACGCCGAGTCCGCTGGCCGGCGAGCCGGCCGGCGTGAAATAGGCACAAGGACCATGACGTCGATCCGTCTGCAGACCTGGCCCGGGAGGCACACGCTTCCCGGGTCTTTTTTTTCCTGGACGCCTATGACCGAACACTGGATGAGCCTTTTCGAGGATCGCTACGGAGCCGGCGCGTATGCGCGCCTGATGGAAATGTTCGACCGTCCGTGCGTCACGTTTGCTGAAATCGCCGGTCAGTTCGGCGTATCCCGCGAGCGTGTGCGGCAATGGCACCGGCAACTGTTGCCTGATGCGCCCCGCGGCCACGCGCGCAAGCGTCTCTGTGTCGTGTATCACCAGAAGCGGCGTCTGCTCGAAGATCCGTTGTTCCGGTCGTTCTACGAACACGCGCGGCCGCATGTCGAACCGGGACGGATCACGCTGATTCCCACGCGCGAGGGGTTCCGGCGGCGAGCGGTTCGCCTGGACGGCGCCACGGTGGCGCTGAAGAAGGCGCGCCGGCAGGCCGACCCGGCACGCGAGCACGACGTCCCGGCGTTCATCCTGACCAACTGCCACCGCCAGGTCGACTACATCTATTACAGGTTGTCACCGGAGGAGTACCTGCTGGTGCCGGCCAACGCCTTGCCGGCCGAACGGACCACCTTTCTCGACACCCCCGCGTCGAAATACCAGCGCTTCCGGAACACGTTCGCGGCGGTTTCCGCGGACACTCCATCCGTTCAACAGGCTTCCTGACAACTAATTACAGGGATATCGTGTGACTTACTGTCCAGCGGTTGACTTATACCCTATAGACTGAGTAGACTTTGTAGTCTTCTGATGCTGACTCGCAAGGGCAAATACGGACTGAAGGCCATGCTGACGCTCGCACGCGAGCACGGCACCGGCCCCATGCTCATCGGCGACCTCGCCGAGCACGACGCGATCCCCAAGAAGTTCCTCGAGAACATTCTGCTGACGCTCAAGCACCGGGGCCTCGTCCAGAGCCGCAAGGGCCCGCACGGCGGCTACCAGCTCGGCCGGCCGCCCGACCGTATCAGCGTCGGCGACGTCATCCGCGCCCTCGACGGCCCGCTGGCCCTCGTGTCGTGCGTCAGCCAGACCGCCTACGCAGCCTGCGAGGAATGCGTCACGGAACACGACTGCGCCGTCCGCCGCGTGTTCCAGCAGGTCCGCGACGAAACCGCGCGGATCCTGGACGGCACGACCCTCCTGGCAGCGGCCTCCGCGCCGCAGCGGGCTGACGGTCTCGGCCCGCACCCCATCGAACTCGGCGGCGCGCAGTGAACGCGTCCTTCTTCGCCTCCTCCTGTTGTTGTCGGTGCGCCTGTAGCGTGCCGGCGGCGTCCTGACAGGAGTCTTCACCTCACCCCTCCTCGACGGTCGACGACGGCGAGATTGGTTTGTCCGACCGTCACTTTTCTGGAGGAGTCATGTTTTCGTTGCGATCGTCCGCCGCACTTATTCGTTCGATCATCATCGCGTCCCTGCTGTTCGCTCCGTCGTTCGCACTGGCTCAGACCGCCAGTGTCATTTCCGGCACCGTGAAGGACTCGTCGGGCGGCGTGTTGCCCGGCGTCTCGGTCAAGATCACCAACGAGACGACCAACACGAGCGCCGACATCATCACGAACCCCGACGGCACTTATACGTCGGAGACCCTGGCGCCCGGCCCTTACCGCGTGTCCGTATCCCTCGATGGCTTCGAAACGGTCGACAAGCGCGTCGTCGTGGCCGCGGGCCAGCCCGTAACAAACGACGTCACGCTGAGCCCGGCGCGCTACTCCCAATCCGTCGTCGTGACGGCGCGGCGCGTCGAAGAACAGGCGCAGGACGTGCCGATCCCGGTGTCGGTCGTCAGAGGCGACCTGGTCTCGGACGCGGGCGCGTTCAACGTGAACCGCCTCAAGGAAATGATCCCGACGGTGCAGTTCTACAGCAGCAACCCGCGCAACTCGGCGATCAACATCCGTGGCCTCGGTGCGCCGTTCGGCCTGACCAACGACGGCCTCGAGCCCGGCGTCGGCCTCTACATCGACGGCGTGTTCTACGCGCGGCCCGCGTCGGCGACGCTCGACTTCCTCGACGTCGACCAGGTCGAGGTCCTGCGCGGACCGCAGGGCACGCTCTTCGGCAAGAACACGACCGCGGGCGCGATCAACGTGACGACGCGCAAGCCGTCGTTCACGCCGGGCACCGAGCTCGAGGTGAACTACGGCAACCTGCAGTTCGTGCAGGCCAAGGCGTCGGTGACCGGTCCGCTCGGTGGGAAATGGGCCGGCCGCGTGTCCTTCTCCGGCACGCAGCGCGACGGCACCATCTACAACGTGAAGTTGCAGCAGGACACGAACGCGCTCAACAACCTCGGCGTGCGCGGCCAGCTCCTCTTCGCGCCGTCGGACAACCTCGCGATCACCTTCGCGTTTGACGACACACGTCAGCGCGCCAACGGGTACACACAGGTGGTCTCCGGAGTGGCGCCCACCCAGCGTCCGTTGAACCGGCAGTGGGCAGCCATCATCTCGGATCTGCACTACACGCCGCCAAGCTACAACGCGTTCGATCGGTTGACGGACATCGATTCGCCCCTGCGATCCAACCAGGATCTGGGCGGCGCGTCGGTCAACCTCGACTGGAAACTCGGCCCCGGGCGGCTCACGTCCACGACCTCCTGGCGCTACTGGGACTGGGATCCGTCGAACGACCGCGACTTCATCGGCCTGCCGGTCACCACGATCTCGGCCGGCACCTCGAAGCAGCATCAGTGGGCGCAGGAAGTACGGTATGCGGAGGACGTGTCCCGCAAGCTGAACTTCGTTGCAGGAGCGTTCGTGTTCAGCCAGAGCATCCAGTCGGATCCCGTGATCAAGCAGGAACAGGGATCCGCCGCGTACCGGTTCCTCCTCGCGCCGAGCGCGGCCGCGTCGACGCCGGGGCTGCTCGATGGCTACGGCTTCAATCAGTATCTGGACTACAACAACCTGAGCGCCGCGCTGTTCGGCCAGCTGCAGTGGTCGATCACCGACCGCCTGCGGCTGCTGCCCGGCCTGCGCCTGAACTACGACAAGAAAGACGTCGATTTCGACCAGCAGGTGTACGGCGGCCTGCAGACGACCAACCCGGCGTTGATCGCGCTGAAGCTCTCGGTCCTGGCGCCGCAGGCGTACACGGCGAACGTGGACGACACGAACACGTCAGGCCAAATCACCGCGGCGTTCAAGGTCAACGAGAAGGCCAATCTCTACGGCACGTTCGCGACCGGGTTCAAGTCCGTGGGACTCAACCTGAACGGGCTTCCGACCGACGCGCTGGGACGGCCGATTCTCTCGACGGCGACCGTCAAGCCCGAAGACGTTCACAACTTCGAATTCGGGCTGAAGACGACGCCTCATCCGAACGTCACGGCGAACGTGGCCGTCTTCGACACCGAAATCAAGGACTATCAGGCGCAAGTGACCAACGGCAGCATTGGCGTGGTGCGTGGGTACCTGGCCAACGCCGAGAAAGTGCGCGTCAAGGGCGCTGAATTCGACAGCAGCGCGAGAGTCAATCGCAATTTCTACGTGTACGGCGCAGTCGCCTACACCGACGCCAAGTACGTGAGCTTCCCCGACGCGCCGCCCGCCATCGAAGACACCGGCGGACCGCAGTTCGTGGATGCCTCGGGCACGGCCCTGCCCGGTATTTCCAAATGGGCAATATCGGTCGGCGGCGAATGGGCAGCGCGCGGCTCGTTCTTCAGCCGCGGCGGCGAGTACTTCGCCGCGCTGGACACCAGCTATCGATCGTCCTTTTCGTCGAGCGCCACCTACTCGAACTACATGGTCATCCCCAGCTACGAGCTCGTCAACGCACGCGTCGGCTTCCGCGTGGCGGACGGCTGGACGTTGTCGGTCTGGTCGCGCAATCTGCTGAACAAGGACTACCTCGAGCTCATGTCGGCCCAACCGGGCAACAGCGGCCTCATCGAGGCACAGCCCGGCGAACCGCGCACGGCCGGCGTCACCCTGCGGGTCAGCCTGAAGGCTCGCTAGGAACAGCCCACGGCGTGCGGATGCCGGAAACTTGACATTCGCACGTCCTTTCCAAGATTCTCCCCTTCTTGTCCATTAACGTTCTCGCCCTCATCGGGATCACGTTCTTCGCGGCCATCGTCAACGGCGGCCTCGGCTACGGCTTCTCGTCGATCACCGTGCCACTGGCGCTGCTGTTCCTCTCGAACCGCGTCCTGAACCCGGCGCTCGTCCTCATCGAGGTCGTGCTCAACGCGTGGGTCCTGTGGGTGAACCGCGACGCGCTCGGCGTCGTGTGGCGGCGGATGCTGCCGATCGTCTTCGGGCTGCTGCCGGGCGTCATCATCGGCACGATGGTGGTGTCGCGCGTCAGCCCGGCGTGGCTGAAGCTGTGGACGTACATCGCGCTGCTGCCGCTGATCCTCGTCCAGGCGGCAGGTTACCGGCGGCCGATCAAGTCTGAACGGGCGATTGGCCTGCCTTTCGGGCTGGGCCTTGGCGTGCTCTACTCCGTGACGACCATCTCGGGCCCGCCGCTGGCCGTGATGCTGAACAACCAGGGCCTCGACAAGCGCGAGTTCCGCGCGGCCCTCGGGTTCATCCGCCTCGCCGAATCGAGCTTTACGGCCATCGCGTACTTCTCGGCCGGGCTGATCACGGTCCAGTCGAACCTTCTCATCCCCCAAATCCTGCCGAGCGTCCTCATTGGCGTGCCCATCGGGGCGGCGTTGATCAAGCGCATGCGGGTCGAAACCTTCCGCCGGATCTGTATGAGCTTCGATGCCTGGGTCGTCGGGTTCGGCGTCTCCACCATCTTTCGCGAGCTCGGAATCGTGAACGGCCCGTCGGCGTATCTCTTTCTGGGCGCGGTAATTGCGGTCGATATCGTCCTGCTCTACCGGTTCTTCTCGGCGCACGCGCAAGTTGACTTGGTTCGGCCAACCTGACCATAATGGTCGGGTATGTCAGTCAGGAGTGCGGCCTGCGCGTGTTGTTGCGCCTGTACCAGGACCTTTATGGTCCCAGGCATGCCCGCGCGCTTTGATTCAGCTGTGTAACCAGAACCAGACCACACGCGAATCGCAGATGTGAAAAGCCCGGGATGCCCTCCCGGGCTTTTGTTTTTTGGGATGTTCGTAGCGTCCGGCTTCAGCCGGACCGGAGTCACGATGTCAGCACTCGTCGCGTTTCAACGATCGACGGCCCCTGCTCAGCCCCGCCTGGACCACCTGCGGGCGCTCGAAGCCGAGAGCATTCACATCATGCGCGAGGTGGTCGCCGAGTTCGAGCGGCCCGTGATGCTCTACTCCATCGGCAAGGACTCGTCCGTGCTGCTGCGGCTCGCCCAGAAGGCGTTCTACCCGGGCCCGATTCCCTTCCCGCTCCTGCACGTGGACACGACGTACAAGTTCCGCGAGATGATCGAGTTCCGGGACCGGTACACCCAGGAAATCGGCGCCAGGCTTATCGTCCACACCAACGAGGAAGCCATCACGGACGGCACGCAGCCTTTCCTGGTCGGCACGCAGCGGTGCTGCGGGCTGCTCAAGACGAAGTCGCTGCTCGACGCGCTCGAGGCCGGCAACTTCGATGCGGCCTTCGGAGGCGCCCGGAGAGACGAGGAACGGTCGCGCGCCAAGGAACGCATCTTCTCGCTGCGTGACGCGAAGGGCCAGTGGGATCCGAAGCACCAGCGGCCCGAGCTCTGGACGCTCCTGAACAGCCGCATCCGCAAAGGCGAGAGCATCCGCGTGTTCCCGCTGTCCAACTGGACCGAGATGGACGTCTGGCAGTACATCAACGTGGAACAGATCCCGATCGTCCCCCTGTATTTTGCAAAAGATCGCGAAGTCATCGTCCGCGGCAACTCGCTGATCATGAAGGAGCAGCCCTTCGTGCCGCTGCTGCCGGGCGAGACGACGCAGGTGGTCAAGTGCCGCATGCGGTCGCTCGGCTGCTCGCCCTGCACGGGCGCCATCCGGTCCGACGCCGACACGGTCGAGAAGATCATCGCGGAGCTGGTCGTGACGAAGCACTCCGAGCGGCAGCTGCGCATCATCGACCACGACCAGGACGGCTCGATGGAGCTGAAGAAGCGGGAAGGTTATTTCTAATGTCGGGGTTGCTGCGCATCTGCACCGCCGGCAGCGTGGACGACGGGAAAAGCACGCTCATCGGGCGGCTGCTGTACGACTCGCGCGCCGTGTACGAAGATCAGGTGTCGGCGGTCGAGAAGGCGTCGAAGAACCGCGTCGCCGGGCCGATCGATTTCTCGCTGTTCACCGACGGCCTGAAAGCCGAACGCGAACAGGGCATCACCATCGACGTCGCCTACCGGTATTTCGCGACGGCGCGGCGGAAGTTCATCCTGGCGGACACGCCCGGGCACGAGCAGTACACGCGCAACATGGCCACGGGCGCGTCGACCGCGGACGTCGCCGTGCTCCTGGTGGATGCCCGCAACGGCGTCCGGACGCAGTCGCGGCGGCACGCGAAGATCGCGCGGCTCCTGGGCATCAACGACTTCGTGCTGGCCATCAACAAGATGGACCTCGTCGACTTCGACCGGACCGTCTTCGACGGCATTGTCGACGACTTCGAGGACCTGCTGCGGGGCGCCAACTCGCATCCGATTCCCATCAGCGCGCTGCACGGCGACAACGTCATCACCCAGAGCGATCGCACGCCGTGGTTCAAGGAGAAGAGCCTCCTCGAGTTCCTCGAGACCGTCGAGGTCGATCGCAACGCGTCGGCCAAGCCGTTCCGTTTCCCCGTGCAGCTCGTCCTTCGCCCGGACGATGTGTTTCGGGGCTATGCAGGCCAGATCGCGTCGGGAACCATCCGCGTCGGAGACGCGATCACGATTCTGCCCACCGGCCGCACGAGCAAGGTCAAGCGGATCGTGACCTGGGACGGCGATATCGAGATGGCGCACGCGCCCATGTCCGTGACGCTGACCATCGACGACGAAATCGACATCAGCCGCGGCGACATGATCGTCGCCGATTCCCAGCCCGCCGCGTTCAGCGTCAAGCCCTCGGTCGAGGCGCGTTTCGAAGCCGAGATGGTGTGGATGGACGAGCGGCCGCTCGACCCGGCGCGCGTGTACCTGCTGAAGCAGGCCACCCGCGTCGTCAGCGCCGAGGTGAACCGCGGGCTCGTGCTGAACCAGATCGGCACGGTCACCGTCACGACGGGCAAACCGATCGTGTTCGACCGCTACGCCGACAACCGCTTCACCGGCAGCTTTATCCTGATCGATCCGGGCACGAACTTCACGGCCGGCGCCGGCATGATCACGAGCGCCGTCCAGGAGAGCAGCGCCGCCGCGCTGGCGCGGCCGAGCGCTGCCGAGCGGCTGGTGCAGATTGCGCGCGGGGCGTCCACCGAAGCCGAAGCGGTCGAAGCCGTCAGGCGCGCGCTCGAGGACATCCTGAAATGAGCCAGGTCGCCGATCTCACGGCCCAGGCGGTCGATCTCATCGCCGCACAACTCGCGGACGCACAACGGCCCGCCATCACGTCGAGCTTTCAGTCGGAGTGCGTGGTCCTCACGGATCTGCTGCGGCAGGTGCGGCCGGACATCCCGGTGCTGTTCCTGGACACCTTCCATCACTTTCCGCAGACGCTCGCCTACCGCGACGAGATGACCGCGCGCTACGGGCTGAACCTGATCAATCTCAGGGCCGCGGAGCCGAAAATCGGCCTGTGGCAGGCCGAGAGCACCGACGCGTGCTGCGCGCGGCACAAGGTGGGGCCGCTCTTCTCGTCGCTCGAGGCCTACGACGTCTGGTTCACGGCTCTGCGCCGCGATCAGTCGGCGAGCCGGGCGAACCTCCAGGAAGTCGAGCCGTTCCGGCTGCCGAGCGGCAACGCCATACGGAAGGTCGCTCCGCTGGCCGCGTGGACGGCGCGCGACGTGTGGCGGTACGCCAAGGACCGCGACATCCCGCTTCTTCCGCTGTACGAACTGGGCTACACGAGCATCGGCTGCGAGCCGTGCACGACCCTGCCGGCCGATCCGAACGACCCGCGGTCAGGCCGGTGGCAGGGCCAGAAGCTCGAATGCGGGATCCACATACAGCCTGCTAAACCGTAGCGTCCGCCTTCAGGCGGACGTTCAACGTCCGGCTCAAGCCGGACGCTACGATATCCGGACGGACTAGTTGCCGGACGCGATGCCCGCGACGATCTCTTTCGCGCGCGGGAGGCTGACGGGGCAGCTCGGGTCGTCTACGCGGCAGCGCGCGACGGTGAGATTGCAGCCGCAGGTGCAGGCTTCGTCGTTCAGCTTCTGAATCGCGGCGACCCGCTTGTCCCTGGGCAGCGCCTTCAGGTCCACGCCGGGAATTTCGGTGGTCTGGGCCGCGTTGGCGAGCTTGGTCGGCCGATCTTTCTCGATCTCCTCGACCGACGCGTTGACGGGCAGGCCGGCCAGGTGCCGCGTCTCGGCCTCGGTGACGGCAGCCGTCAGCATGCCGACGTGCCGCATGGCGATCCGCGACTGGCGATCGACGATGAACGAGGTCGGGAGCGCGGTGACGCCGGCGAACGTCTTGCGCAGCTCGGGCGTGTTCATGACGATCGGGTAGTTCATCTTGTGCTCGTCGGCCCACTTCTTCACCGCCGCCGGCGGATCGTCATCGTCGGAGATGCCGATGATGACGAGCTGATCTTTGTATTTGTTCTGCAGCGCGATGAGATCGGGAATTTCCGCGCGGCACGGCGGGCACCAGGTCGCCCAGAAATTGACGATGACGACCTTACCCGTCCAGTCGGACGACGAAATCGGGCGGCCGTCGACGTCCTTCATCGCGACCGCGCCCAGCGGCGCCGGGTCCCGATAGAACTGCAGGGCGATCTTCGCGTCCGACGAGGATGGCGGCGGAGCCGCGGCCGTTTCCTGCGGCGAGACGGCCGGACGCTGCGCGACACGGGCCACTGCCCACACTGCCGCCGCCAGCATGACCACGGCCACCACGCCGATCGCGCGTTTCGAATTCATCGGCCGATTATCGCATGACAGGGCCGTGCTGCCGTAGCAGGCTGGAGCCCGTAGCGTCCGGCTCGAGCCCGTAGCGTCCGGCTTGAGCCCGTAGCGTCCGGCTTCAGCCGGACGTAGGTTTCGCGCCCCTGTAGCGTCCGGCTTTAGCCGGACGTGGATCGCTGCTTGCTGTGGGACATCCGTGCCGACTCACGGACCTGGCCACCTGAGGGCGTTCGACTACACCGGCTTGTACAGATATTTCCTGACTTTCTGCTGTCATTCGCACGCGCAGCGATTCATCACTGCACCGGTCGTCGAACTCGTCCTGGAGCAGTTCCTGCGCGCTGCCACCCACGAGCAGTTTGCAATTCTTGCGTACTGCTTCATGCCGGATCACGCGCACATGCTTGTCGAGGCAAACACCGATTCATCGAATGCGCTTTGCTTCATCAGCCGCTGCAAGCAACTATCTGGGTTCCATTATCAGCAGCGCCACGGCCAAAGGCTCTGGCAGAGGTACGGCTACGAGCACGTACTTCGCGACGATGAAGACACACGCCGAGTGGCGAGATACATTCTGGAGAACCCGGTCCGCGGCGGATTGATTGCACGCGCGCAGGACTACCCGTTCCTTGGCTCGTGCGTTTTCACGGTCGACGAAATTCTGGAGGGAACGACGTCCGGCTAAAGCCGGACGCTACGGCACCAGGACGTCCGGCTAAAGCCGGACGCTACGGGAGCTCCACGAGCCGGACGCTACGGGCGAGTTCCGGTCGCCCGGTTCCAGACGAATACCGAGCTGGCATCCGGGCGCAGGGCCAGGCTGGTGAGCTCCGCGATGGCGGCGTCGAGCTCCGCGGCGTCGAGGCCGCGGCGGGCGCTCTCGAGGTTGCCGATGATGTTCCGCACCCACGCGGCAAACCCCGGCGACCCGTGCCAGTGGACCTCCGGCTGCACCGACAGCTCGATGCGGGTTAACCCCGCGTCGTGGAAC
>Ga0105245_10005322_pt1 | contig 11305 bp, 12 predicted proteins | sample KBSM54metaG_FD_81523 | JGI IMG/M metagenome (GOLD analysis project Ga0105245, IMG submission 81523) | Miscanthus rhizosphere microbial communities from Kellogg Biological Station, Michigan, USA - KBS M5-4 metaG | ecosystem: Host-associated > Plants > Roots > Rhizosphere > Soil | place...
GTTGTGCTCATGCGCGATCTTCGCGACGGCCTCGATATCCAGCACGCCCCCGCGCGGATTCGAGATGGTCTCGCCGTATTGCTCGCGGCCACCATTTCGTCGCCCGATTCCATCAGGCTATTGATGGTGATGAATTGCGCCGACTGGCCGGAGGCCATCGCGAGACCCGCCACACCGTTTTCCAGCGACGCCACGCGCTGCTCCAGGACGTCCGTCGTGGGGTTCATGATGCGGGTATAGATGTTGCCGAATTCCTGCAGCGCAAATAAATTCGTGGCATGCGCGGAATCCTTGAACACGAACGACGTGGTTTGGTAGATCGGCACCGCGCGGGCGCCAGTGGTGGGATCCGGCTGATAGCCGTGATGCAGCGCGCGGGTATTGAATCCAAAGTTACGATCGGTGGTGTCGGGCATAGGGTCCATTCTATACGACCCCACCGGCAGGTCGTTTACTTCGACGGCATATGAAGCCGGTCCTTTTCGTTTTCCGCGCAGACGTATTCCAGAATGTCCGTATCCGCCTGCAGCAGGTGCGTAACCTTGACGGTGAACGGCTTGGTGTACATCTTGGGATCGTCTACGGTGATGGTCAAGTCCATGTGCCCGAAATCGCGCCGGTGAAAGCGCTCCGTCAGGTGCATGTCTTCGCTGTGCGGGTGGCCCATCGCATCGAGCCAGGTCTTTTCGTTGAATCCTACGGTGTCGACGATCAGCGCGTCACCTTCCCATTTGCCCACTGAGGAACCGAGCCAAGATGGGTTCGGATCTGGGGGGAGCTTGCGGCCATCGGTATAGATCTGGCGGTTCAGGCCGTCGAGTTCGTGCATGATGACGATCAAGCCTGGAGTCTGCACAATCTTGTGGACCTCGGAGAGCAGCGTCGAAAGCGGGATTCCGAGAGGCAGGCAATACGTGGAAGGAAGCTCTTCCGATCCGCCGCGGCCACGCTTCTTGAGCAAGGCCTCCGCCGCTGGCGTGAGTTGGATCTCGCCGGGCTTGAAGTCCAGCAAAATATTGATGGCGTATTTTGAGATGGTACTGACCTCCATGCCCGGCACCGTCACCTTGTCGACGTCTGGGCCGAAGAGGCGCTGGTGCTCCGCGAGAGTCGTGGGTTCGACGTGCCAGACTCCAGAGAGGTCGGGTTTACCGTCACGAGTCCGTGGCGCGGGCGCGGTGAGGTTCGGCTTCCCGTCACGTGTCCGGGGCGTTCCCGGCGTGGGATAGTTCAACCATTGTGCGGACGCCGCGCTGCCACCGAGCAGCAGAGCGGCAAGCATCAAACCAAGCCTCGAACCCGTTCGCAGAGACATAAGGATCATTCTAGGGGATAATCCGAACAGACGTGTGTCAGGTGATAAGATTTGTTCCCAGGAGAACTTCCCTTTATGATCATCGTTCGTAACAGTTTCATCGCCAAGCCGGGTCAGGCCAGCAAGCTGGCCGCGCAACTCAAGGAGATGGCCGCCGCCGGCCAACTCAAGAATCACCGCGTACTCACCGACGTGACTGGCGATTTCAATCGCGTCGTGATGGAATACGAAGTGGAATCGGTGACGGGATTCGAAGAGACGTTTAAGAAGTACAGCACAGACCCCCAGATTCGCGAGAAGGCGAAAGGCTATACCGATTTGTGGACCACGGGCAGCCGCGATCTCTTCCGTGTGATGTGACGAACGGAGCCGCTAGGCGCGGGCAGCCATAGACCGGGCGCCGTCAGCCGCGCTCTCTTTGTAAAGCGCTCCGCCCGCCAACCCGGCTAAGATCATTTCGACAGCCTCCAGCGCGACCGAGGTCACTCCCAATCCCACTGGGTAAAGGTGGAAGAAAACCGGAACGGCGGTGGCCAGTCCAAATGCCAGCGCCCACACCGTCAGGCCCGCTAAGATCGCGGTTCGCGGGCCGGCGCCGTAACTCGCTCGAAGCGCCGCGTAGAGCCACACCGTAATGATGCCGGCGGCCAGTCCCCACAAGTTGAACGCGATGATCTGTTTTACGGACATTGTGTTCGACGTTTTACCTAGGGCGGTAAATGCGTCGGCCCATTGCTGTTGCAAGATCACGCCGTTCAAAATCCCTTCGCAGACGTCGATGACGAGTCCGGCTACCACTCCGCCGAGAATTACGCGAGTCAAGTTGATTTTGCTCATATGTACCGGACGATCTTAGTCTGCTGCAGCCCCAAACGCAACGGGGAGCTGGACCGGAATATACTAGCGGGATTTCTTGCCGCTGCCGGCCGCCGCTGCGATCACGGATTCGCGGTCGCCGCGGGTCCAGGCGTCCTGAATCTGCTGCTCGCTCAGGCCAGCCACACGGCCGGTGAGTATGAAGGCTGGCAGCGCGTGCTCGAGCGTCTTCCAGCGGGACATTTCCACCAGCGCGGGCAGAGCGCGGTTGCGCAACTGCTCGAGCATCGCGGCGTCGCGGCCTTCGGTGAGAATCTCCAGAGCCTTCAAGGCGCGCTCGCGATCGGACCAGGAAAGCGAATTCAACATCTCGATAAACCAGGTCGGCTCCAGCTTGATTCCGGAGTCCGCGTTCAAGCGCGCATAAACCGCCAGCGCAACGATGGCGCGCGCCGCGTTGGCACGGACTCCCGGGTCGGCGTCGCGCAGCGCAAATTGCAGATCCTGGGCCACCTGATCTTTCTTAGGGGCGTAGCCGATCAGGAGAGTTGCTATGGCTCGCTGCTCATCGTCGGCGGAGTTGCGTGATACATTCCGCAGTTCGGCCAGGTGCGTCTCGGCGACCGCGGGAAACTGCAGTTGGATTTCACGCACCAGGGGATCGGCCATCAGCGAGTGGCCATGGGTAAGATCTTCGGCCGTGGATCGGCGGCGCACTGCTTCCTCAAACGCATCGAAGTAGAGCCGGTAGAGCGCCGTAATCTCGGGCGCCAGCGTAATCTCGCCTTCAGGGGCCTCGCGCAGATCGAAGTGCGCCGCGCCGCGCTCTTCGATCCCGACGTAAAGCACTATTTTTCCTTCATCGCAGCACACCGCCTCGAGGTGCGATTCGACGATGCCGGGGATTTCGTCCAGGCGCTCCTCAACGTTGCCTTTCGAGGCAGGGAAGGGATCGCCCTCTTTGAATCCGAGCGTCTTCTGGATGCGCTCCCGCGTAACCTTGTTCAGCCCGTAATAATCGATAACGCCTACAGTAGGCGCCGTAGGTGCGGGAGAGGCCGGTACTCGCGCCGCCGCGGGCGTTTGCGTCGCCCCCGCGCGGGTCGTGGGTGCGGGAGAGGCGGGGACGCGCACACCCGCCGGCGCTTGCGCTGATTCCACGCGGGGCAACGTTACAACCAGTAGTAGTGATGCCGATAGCAGCCGCATGCAGAAGTTAGACGCACGGCCGCCCATTCGCGCTACGCCTGCTTTTCAGCCAGCGGGCCGATCACAGGGAGTACCCAGCGCTCGCGGTTATACGCCTTGTACATAAGCATCAGCCACAGAATTAAGAATCCCAACCATGCCCCCAGATGCAACACGATGCTCAGCATGGCGCCCAGGAAAGGGATTGGCATCAGCGCGAAACTGATAATCGAAAGCACAATTAGAGTTGCGATCCAGGCGACGTTGAAAAATATCGCCTGGAAGGCGTGAAAGCGAACCAGTCGATTCTTGTTGTAAGGTTCCAGCACCAGGAATAGGATGCCGGTGAGCAGTCCCAGCAGATAACACAACGCGCAAGCCATGTTTTCCTCGAGGCCCGATGCCTGTGGCGGAGCAGCAGGAGGAGGCAGCGGAGCCGAAGCCGGTGGCGGGGCGTAAGCGCTGGGCGGAGGTTCGGGGGGCGGGGCGGACGAAGCCGCGGCTGGCGCGGGGGTGCCGCACTTCGCGCAAAATTTTCCTTGAACTTCGGCACCACAGTTGGAACAAAACGCCATTCGGTTCGTCCTCCGTCACTCAAATGTACTCGATAGCGGCCGGACGTGCAATGCGAGGCTAGCTGATGATACCCTTGCGCACCGCGTACAAAATCAGTTCCGGCACACTGTGCAGGTTCAGTTTTTGCAGGATATGGGTGCGGTGGGTCTCCACTGTGTAGAGGCTCAGACCCAGCAAACTGGCGACTTCTTTGTTGCTACGGCCTTCGGCGACCAACTGCAGCACTTCGCGCTCGCGCGCCGTGAGCAATTCGTAGGTATCGTCGGCGCCGAATTTCTGCAGGCGATAGATGTAGTCTTCTTTCAGCAGCGCGCGCACGCCGGGACTGAAGAAAGACCTGCCTTCGGTGATAGCTTGGATGGCGGCTATCAGGTCGGCTTCTGCGGAATCTTTCAGCAGATAGGCGCGGGCTCCCGCCTTGAGCGAGCGCAGCACGTAACTTTCGTCACTATGCATGCTGAGCATCACGATCGCGATATCCGGATTGCGGGTCAGGATCTGGCGCGCCGCTTCCACGCCGTTGAGATGCGGCATGGCCACGTCCATCACTACCACGGCGGGTTTCTGCTCGGCGGCGATCTCGACTGCTTCGCGCCCGTCGGCCGCTTCGCCGATCACTTCAAAATTTTCATGGCGCTCCAATAGCAGACGCAGCCCGGCGCGCATGACCGTGTGGTCGTCGGCTAGCAGAATGCGTACCACGCCGGTCGCGGCTTTTATAGTTTCTGTCATTTAACTGGCCAGAGGCAGCACCACAGCAATGGTCGTTCCGGCGCCCGGCCGCGATTTCACGCGCAGGTCGCCTCCCAGGTGATGAACCCGTTCTTCCATACCCACCAAGCCGAGCCCGCGGACCCTCCGCGAGTCGAAGCCGTGCCCGTCATCCTCGACGGTAAGCACAATCTGGGAGGGCTGCCGGTGCACTTCCACGGTTACGTTGCGAGCCTGGGCATGGCGGGCGCAATTGTGGAGCGCTTCCTGCACCACCCGGTAAATACAAGTCTTGTGCTCATCCGGCAGCTCGCTCGCGTTTTCATCGGCCGCCACCTGGACGCGCAGTCCGGTACGCTTGAAAACTTCACGCGCCTGCCATTCGAGCGCCGGCACCAGGCCCAGATCGTCCAGCATGGAGGGCCGCAGCAGCAGACTCATATTGCGGATCACCTGCACGCTGGCCTCGGCCAGGCGCTTGATGGATTCGACGTGACGGCGGACTTCGGTGGAATCCGGCGAGACGCGCGCCGCCGCGTTGCCGGCCTCCATCAAAAGCGCCGAGAGGGATTGCCCCACCTCATCGTGGAGCTCGCGCGATATGCTGCGGCGCTCTTCCTCCTGGGCCGATAGCAGGCGGGCCGAAAGCTCCTGTAATTCCTGGCGTGCGCGCAGACCTTCTTCGTAGCGCTGCTGGAGCTCAGCTTCCATCAGCAGCGTGCGGCGCGCAGTGAAAAAGGCCAGACCGATTCCCACGCTCATGGTTACCGCAATCTTCAGCAGGGTTCGCTTGCGCAGGGCTTCGAATGCGGTATTCACCGTAGCGTCGGCCGATGCCAGCTCGAGTTGGTTGATGTGATCGATGCGATCTATCAATCCTAAGAGCGCCGTGCGCCGGCGGACCAGGTCACCGGAGGAATAGGGATTATTTTGTTTCCCACCCGGTGTGAGAACCACAGCCTCGCGGAGTTTCCAATATTCCTTCACCTGATTCCGCAGATCCCGAAATAATGGAGCCTCCTCCGGTTCAACTGCGGCCGCCCTATGCGCGATAACCTGGTCGGTCTTACGCCGAATCTCATTCCACTTGTCAGCCACTTCCTGCGACGACTGAGAATCGCCGGCCAGCAAGTAATCCCTCAGAAGGATGGAAGATTGATAGATTCCCGCGCGGATTTGCTCGAGCGACAGCGCGCGCTGCAGGTACACCTCGCGCAGACCGGCTTCTTGCCGGTTCACCTCATGCAGCCGGATCAAGGAGTCGATTCCACCCGCCAGCATCAGCGTCAATAAACCGCCGAAGCCGGCCAGCAGCACGCGCCGGCCATGTTGAAGCGAGTTGCGAAGCATCCCTATAAGTCTACTCGACAGCTCTCGTAGCGGAATACCGTCTCGACAGGATTGCGAGCCGGCCTGGAGCTGACGCCTACTGGTATGGATGTAGTTTCCTCCGTGCAGAGGACACCCACATGAGAACTCTTGCGGTACTAAGTTTAGTTGGTTTGTGTTTTGCGGGAGCGTGCCATCATGCCGCGCCCGTAGCGGCCCGGACGCCTGAACCAGTTCAGGCGCCAGCCGCTCCCGAAACGTCTGTCGCGTCCCCGTCCTCAGGCGTGGCAGCGTCCGTGAGCCGGCCGGTCAGCCAGAATCCCAATTCCGGTATAAGTTCGGAGGAGCGGAAGATTCTGAATGACCGGTTGGCTCATCTGGAAGACGCGCTGTTCGACTACGACAAGAGCGCGATTCGCGCGGATGCGGCTACCGTGTTGAAAGACGACGTGGGGGTGATCCGCGGCATCCTGGCAAATTATCCCAGCGAGACGCTGCGTATCGAAGGCCATTGCGACGAGCGGGGCTCGGATGAATATAACGTCGCGCTGGGAGATAAACGCGCCGAAGCAGTAAGAGACTTCTTCGAGACGATGGGAATCTCATCCGCGCAATTGACGGTCATCAGCTACGGCAAAGAGAAGCCTGTCTGCACGGATCAGACCGAGGCTTGCTGGCAAAAGAATCGCCGGGCTCATGTCGTTGCGCAAAATTAGCGGCTTGATAGAGTCTTAGAGCATCGCCCCTTTCCCCCGGGACAGTTACCGGTTCTAATTCGGGAAGATTTCTTTTGGCGGGTCCACGCTTCCCTCAGCGCGTTGCTACACTGAGGCTCAATGGCCTGTGGCCAGCGAGCGAGGGATACGCATGAATTGGTATTACTCCGAAAGCGGGAAACAACTAGGGCCGGTCGACGAAACCGAACTCAACCGGCTGGTGACAGTCGGCACGGTGCGCTCCGATACGCTGGTGTGGCACGACGGGCTCACGTCGTGGCAGCCGCTGGGCGTGGTGCGCGGCATGCATCCCGCGGCAGCCGTGGCGGCGGGCCGGCACTACGGCGGATTCTGGATCCGTTTTCTGGCGCGGGTGATCGACGTTATCCTGTTGGGCGTGCTCAACGCCATCGTGCGGCTTCCACTTATGCTGCTGTTCGGCCTCGGGTCGGTGGGAATGCGCGGCTTGGGCGAGGCTCGGGGAGGTCTGGTCTTTGGACCGGCGCTGGCGGGCGTGCTGGGATTGTCGGCACTGATCGGGATTGCGCTGGGCGCCGCCTATGAAGTCTACTTTCTGTCGGCTCACGGTGCGACGCCTGGGAAGATGGCCTTGGGACTGCGCGTGATTCGCGCCGACGCAGGGCCCATATCGCCGATGCTGGCTCTGGGGAGGCACTTTGCGCTTTGGATCAGCGGATTCATTCTGATGATCGGCTATATCATGGCCGCATTCGACCCGGAAAAGCGCGCCTTGCACGACCGGATTTGCGAGACTCGCGTTATTTATTCTCGCTAACCGGCGCTCCTCTCAGAGTAGAGAGCGACGCTTCGCTGGGCGGCGGTAGCAGGTAGTCCCAAGGTACTGGACCAGGACCCCAGCTAGAGGGATTGCGCCGCTGTGTCAAATATGGTCAAGTGGAATAGGATCAATATGCGTAAGTTTTTGTTATTACTGGTATTTACGTTGTTCGTGGCGTCCTGTAGCCGGGATCCGAAAGTGCAGGCGCGGCGTTACGTCGACAATGGCAACAAGTTCTACGAAAAGAGCAAGTTCAAAGAAGCCTCGATCATGTATCGCAGGGCCCTCCAAAAGGATCTGCGATTTGGCGAAGCTTATTACCGTCTGGCGTTAGCCGATCTGAAACTGGCGGCTTACGGCGACGCGGTACGCGCGTTGCGCCGCGCGGTGGAACTGGAGCCGGATAACACGGATGCGGCGGTGAAGCTGTGCGACATTCTTATGGTCGCCATCGGCCAAGACCAGGCTCACAGCGAAGAGCTGGTCAAAGAAGTGAAACAGCTGGCCGGGAAGCTGCTGCAAAAAGACCCGAATTCCTATGACGGACACCGCATTACGGGACAGATGGCATTGATTCAGAAGGATCCGGCGGGAGCGGTGCAACAGTTTGAGCTAGCCACCCGCGCCAAGCCCGATCAGACCGATTTGTCCATCGCCTACTTCCAGGCGCTCCTCTCCAGCCAGCAAGCACCCGAGGCCGAGAAAATGGGCCTGGCCGTCATTGACAAGCACAAGAACTTCGCGCCGATGTACGACATGTTGTACGTCTACTACATGACCGTCAAGCGGGTGCCGGAGGCGGAGCGGATTCTGCAGCGAAAGATCGACAGCAACCCGAAGCAGGGCAATTACCTGGTGGAAATGGCGGCGCATTATCTGTTCACCAAGCAGAACGATCAAGTAGATGGCGTGATGCGGCGGCTGGCGGACGAAAAACAGTTTCCGGATGGTCATTTGCTAGCGGGCGATTTCCTGTATTTCAGAGCGCGCGACTTCGATAAGGCGCGCGCGCAGTACGAGGCTGGGGCGCAGGCGTTTCCCAAGGACAAAATCCTGTATCAGAAACGGCTGGTGGAGTTGCTCTCCTCCACCGGGCGGAACCAGGAAGCCAACCAGTTGCTGAGCACCATCCTCAAAGAGTCTCCCAACGATAGCGATACCGTGGCGATGCGGGCCGCCTTGATGCTGGTGACCGGCGACCTGAAGCAGATCAACCAGGCCGTCAATGACCTGCAGTCGCTGGTTGCCAAGACTCCCGACAACCACCTGCTGCGCTTCAACCTGGCGCGGGCGTACGCGGCCAAGAACGATATGGAACAGGCGCGCCTGCAACTGGAGGCCGCGATCAAGGTCCGTCCGGACTTCATACTGGCCCGCGATATGCTGTCGCGAATTTACCTCAACAAAGGCGATTACGGCAAAGCGCTGAAGGAAGCGGATGAAGCCATCGCTCTGAACAAAAATGATTTACCCGCGCGGCTCAATCGATCGAGTGCACTCATGGGCATGGGAGATTCACAGAAGGCGCGGCAGGAAATCGACGCGGTGCTGGCGATCGCGCCCAACAATCCGGACGCCCGCTACCAAGCTGGCTTTTTGGCATGGACGCAAAAAGATTACAAGCACGCCGAGCAGGTATTTGACGACTTGTATAAAGCCAATCCGAAGGATTCGCGCGGAATGATCGGATTAGTCGAGACCATGGCTAGCCAGAATCACATGCCCGACGCCATCAAGCTGCTGCAGGAGTCGATTGCGCGCCAGCCGGAGCGCCGCGATCTCCAACTGGCGCTGGCAAACCTGTATGTGCGCGATCAGCGCTACGACGACGCTGCCAAGCTGTTGCAGGTGCTTTTGAAGACCGACCCGAAATCGCCCGATCTGCTGCTGCGTCTGGCGGAGACTCAGCGCCGCAAGGGCGATGTGAATGCCGCGATCGAAACCTTCCGGCTCGCGAGCCAGGCGGCGCCTGCCGATCCCCGGCCCCTGCTGCAGCTCGGCCTATTGATGGATGGCACCGGCCGCCGCGACCAGGCCAAGCCGATTTATGAGCAGATTCTGAAGATCCAGCCGGATCATCCGGTCGCGCTGAACAACCTGGCATTCATCAAAGCCGAGGAAGGGCAAGACCTGGACGAAGCCTTGACCATGGCGCAGCGCGCCCGCCAAGGCCTGCCCAACTCACCCGACGTGATGGATACGCTGGGCTGGATTTATCTCAAAAAGAACCTGAGCGATGACGCAATCCGCACCTTCAAGGAACTGCTGGCCGCGGATCCGAACCGCGCCTCGTACCACTATCATTACGGGATGGCGCTGCTGCAGAAAGGCGACAAGCCTTCCGCGAAGAGGGAACTGGAGACGGCTATTCGCTTCAATCCTTCGAAGGACGACGGCGTCAAGATCCGGCAATTGCTAGCCAGCATGTAGACGAGCGCATGCATCGGTGACTGGTTCCCCGGGTGTTCCCTATTCTGCCGCTGTACCGTACGTAGTTCCGTTCGCGGCCTTCATGGCGTTGATCGGGCTGAACCTGGTATGGCCCATGCCGACGCTCGCTGACCAGGTGCTGCGTCTGGTGGTGATGGCCGCGGTCCTCTGCTTCGTGGCGCGCCCGGCGCTGGATTTCCACGTAAAGCAGTGGGCGGGTTCGTTGCTGACCGGCGCGGCGATCTTTGTGTTGTGGATCGCACCCGACCTGTTATTTCCGTCCTACCGGCATTTCTTCCTCTTTGACAACGCTGTGCTGGGATCGGCTCGCAGCAGCATGCCGGAGTCCGCGCGTCACGACATTCCGGTGCTGTGGCTGCGGAGCCTTCGGGCAGTGATCGTGGTGCCGATCGTCGAGGAGTTGTTCTGGCGCGGCTGGCTGATGCGCTGGACGATCGCGCAAGACTTTCGCAGTGTGCCGCTGGGCACGTACTCGGCGGCATCGTTCTGGACCGTCGCTCTGCTGTTCGCGAGCGAACATGGACCCTATTGGGACGTAGGTCTGGCGGCGGGAATTATTTTTAACTGGTGGATGATACGAACCAGGAGTCTGGGCGACCTGATTCTAGCGCACGCAGTGGCCAATGCGTGCCTGAGCGCCTACGTGATCGCGGCGGGGAAGTGGGAATACTGGCTGTGACGTAGGACAGGCCCATGGCCTGTCATTTTTAAAAGCGATCGGCAACGGTTAAGACTTCTTAAACAGGCTATCGAAGGCCGCGCGGGCGTCGTCGGCATTGCGTGGCGCTGGGCCGCCGTTACCCTGCTGGCTGGACGCTGCAGGGGGAGCAGCCGCGGAATCGCGCGCCACGGTGACACGCGGTTTGAACAGTGTGCAATCGTTGGCCTGGTCCTTCACGACTATGCGTACTGGTACTGGCTTCACACACTGAAACCGCGTTGAAGGCTCAAAGTACGCGCACTGCTTGCAGCAGTGGAGCGCCGCATGGCACTTGGGGCACTCAGCTGGAAAATCCGAGCCAGCCGGCAGCGGCGTGGAACAGTTGTAGCAGCGCGCAGCTGCTACCGCCTGTACCAACCGCGGCAAGCGCGGGCCGGTCACATCGATCGGCGGGCGCGGGCCAGTTGGACGAGGACGTTCGTCGCGCCGGGAATCGTTGTTGGAGAAGTCGCGGTTGGATTCCTGATAACCGCGCTGATTGTACTTTCGATCGCCGTCCATAATCTTGCTTAGAAGGCAACTCCTTGAATGTGAATCTAGAATTCCCGCTGTAGTGGTTTGAGACCGGTAATTTCGGTTACGAGAGACGGCAAGGCAACCAGACTTGGGGGCATTTAAAGGACTGGATGCTCACGAACTGCCAAACCACTATGTACCACGGAACGGCCGCGGAATCCAGCAAA
>Ga0105245_10005323_pt1 | contig 11305 bp, 24 predicted proteins | sample KBSM54metaG_FD_81523 | JGI IMG/M metagenome (GOLD analysis project Ga0105245, IMG submission 81523) | Miscanthus rhizosphere microbial communities from Kellogg Biological Station, Michigan, USA - KBS M5-4 metaG | ecosystem: Host-associated > Plants > Roots > Rhizosphere > Soil | place...
CCGGCCCTTCGCGGTTTTCTCCTTCGTTTCGTGTCTTTCACTGGCTCGCGCTGCAGCCCATTCGCACCCTACTTGCAGTCGATTCGCACCCCATCTGCAGCCGATTCGCACCCTTACTTGCAGCCGATTCGCAACGAATAAGCTTGCACCATTCGCAACATCAGGATTAAAGTGGCATTGCAAGTGAGGAGAGACGAGATGACGACGATTCAGGCACAACAGATGGTTGCAAACGCAAGGCTAAGGCTTCATCAGGCTGGGGCATACTCTGCCGATGTCCGCAATATGCGAGCAGCACAGCAGGCTTGGAAGATTCTGTTTGCAGCCGAGAACCTTCTAAGTGACCCATCCAACCGCCACTATCAGCTAGTTCTGGAATCGCGTGGGATGTGGATGGATGCTGCACCAGAGCAGGCCATAAGCTTGCACCATTCGCAACCTTTCGTGTACTGTTAGCGTCAATTAGTTCATGGGCTCGCCCATACCGTCTCGAAAGGACGCTCACAATGGAACTCTTCGGAACATCCCAGACACAATCAGAGCTCACATTCCCGGTATCACTCACGGAGCGCTATCGGCCCGTAGAGCTCGAGCAATTCGTTGGACTACCCAAACCCAAGGCAATTTGCGCGAAGCTTGCAGAGCGCCCTTTTGACTCAGGATGGCTATTTCTTGGGCCGTCTGGTACAGGGAAAACGTCAATGGGGATAGCGCTCGCATCCCTCATCCCTGCAGAGCTGCATCACATGCCCTCACAGAGCTGTACGCTTGCAGAGCTCGAGCGCGTCATCGCCACTTGCCACCGCGTTCCCACCTACGGCAAACGGTTTCACCTTGTGCTGATCGATGAGGCCGATGGAATGAGCGATGCAGCGCAGAAACGTTTGCTCTCTTGCCTCGATGGTTCCGCACCGTGCCCTACAACCATTTGGGTATTCACTGCCAACGCGAAGGACCATCTCGAGGACCGTTTCTTATCTCGCGTCAAGACAGTTGAATTTTCAAAGCAGGGAATCGCGTCCGATGCAGCGAAGCTCCTCGAGCGTGTTTGGCTCGAGAATGCACCCTCAACTGCAAAGGTTCCAAACTTCGCTCGCATCGTGAAGGACGCAAATAACAACATCCGCGAAGCCCTGCAATCGCTCGAGCTCGAGCTCATGCTCGCATAAACCCTCAACCCATGGGTTCGCCCATACAAACCCTCAACCCATGGGTTCGCCCATACCGCGTGAAAGGACGCGCACAAAATGAACGTTTACGAAACCGTCACAGAGAGACTAGTTGCAGCGCTCGAGGGGGGAATCATCCCTTGGCGCAAACCTTGGAAGGCATCGGCTGAAACTGGCGCGGTCCCCTACAATCGGCACTCTGGTAAGTCATATCGTGGAATCAATATCTGGCTCCTCGAGTGCGCACCGTTCCAATCACGCGCATGGATGACTTACAAACAAGCTGCAGAAATGGGAGCTCACGTTCGCAAAGGCGAGAAGGGCTGGCCTGTTGTGTTTTGGAAGTTCTCCCGCGAAAAGGACGAGGAGAAAATCTCACTCGATCGCGTGACTAGCGTCCTCATGCGGCAATACACAGTTTTCAATGTCGATCAGATTGAAGGCCTTCCCCAGACGCTACCCTTCGAGCTTCCCGAGTTCAATCCCATCGAATCCGCTCAAGCTATCGCAGATAAATATCTGAGCTCTGCAGGAGCTCCAACGCTCGCGCACGGCGGTGACCGTGCATTCTATAACCCCTCGCGTGACCATATTCAAATGCCGCATCAAGGCACGTTCTTCAAGCCTGAAGGCTATTACACAACTCTCTTCCATGAGGCGGGACACTCAACGGGGCACACTTCCCGGTGTGACCGTAAGGACGGAATGAGCAACCACTTCGGTGACCATCTTTACTCGAAAGAGGAGCTGGTTGCAGAGTTCACCGCCGCATTCCTTTGTGCTCAATGCGGCATCTCCAACGAGTACACAGAGACAAACACAACCGCGTATTTGCAGAGCTGGATCAGTGCTTTCAAGAATGATGCGCGAGTCGCTGTCACTGCAGCTCAACGAGCTCAAAAGGCCTGCGATTGGATTCTCAATGCTGGCTCCGCTGCTATCTCCGAAACGGAAGAGGAGATAGCAGCATGAGCTTCCCGGTGGTAATTGTTCCGGCTTCGCGCATGGCATGGGAACCTTGGGACCATGCGCGAGACAGGGACGGCAAACGGGGCGATATCAATGCAGCCTATTCCGCTGATCGAATCGCCATGCAGGGAACCTGTAAGACGTTCGTGCACGATGGCGAGCTCTACACCAACGTGGGCGGGTGCTTGGGCTGCAAGGCCTATCGACTCGTTGAACGTAAGCACTATCGCGGCGAGCTCGAGCCGCACAAGTATGGCGAGCGAGACCGTACAGAAATGTGGGCCGATGAGCTCGGAACCTATAACGGATTGCTCGTCAAATCCGGGAAAACTCAGTACGTCATGGTGGGGCCTGAAATACACTTCCATGCGCTGATTGGTCCAGCTCTGCAGGAATCTCCACTCTCACTGTTTGAGCTCGAGCCTGAGCCTGAGCCGGACGAAGATGAGCCGGACTATGAGCGCTGCGAGGAGTGCGGCGAGCCGTTTGAATCGTGCGAGTGCTCCGACACCATTTGCAATGACTGCGGCGAGGAGGATTGTGTTTGTCCTGCAGTTGAGAGTGAGCCTGAGCCTGAGGAGCTCGAGCTCGAGGATGTACAGCCCGTGAGCGTTGAACCGTTCACCGAACAAACCCAACTTTCCCTTTTCTGAGGTGGACTAAATGGCAAATGACAAGTCTCACAAGGCCGTCCTGCACGGGCTCTGCTCTGTGTGCGGACACTACGGGGATGATTGCACGGGGTTCCCTGAGCTCTCTCCCGCCGAACGTTTGCGCGGCAATCGTCTGCTCGCACACGTGCAACAACAACAAACCGAGTTCTGGGGAGCTCTCAGGGATCTCGAGCAGTTTCTCAATGAGGTTCGCGGAGCGCCTTTGCTTCGTGTAGAAGCGACGCTGGATGACTCCACCGAGTTCAATTTCCTCGATCTGGATGACGTGCTTACCGGAAAGGCTGAAGAAGATGAGGACTAACCCGCCGCGCATCCTTCCCGGCTGTCCCTACTGCAACAATGACCATGACCCCTCGATAACCTGCAGGGCTTTGGTTGCGAATCCAGCGCTCGAGCTCTCCGCGCTGCGCGATGCAAACCGCAAGCTCCTGCGCACGGCGGCGGCTCTCGATCCGCATGACCCTGCGCGATGCGTTCTATACAGTGCTTACAGCTATTTGAACGATAGGCCTCGGGGCGAAGCTCGCCCCGGATTTCATGTTGACTACGCGCTCCAATATGGGGTGAGAAACGAGGAAAGCAATGCCTGAGATTTGCAAACACGAACATCCGAAGCGGGACGGTTCGGAATTCTACTGCGGCGACTGCGGAGTAATCATTCAGCCAAAGCAGAATCCACGGGCTGAGGTTTCGGGGCCGTCGCCCATCATAGCAAGCTACTCCCGCCGCGATGCCATTGCCGATGGCGTCCTAATCGACTGCAGCGGCTTCAAATGGGGCTGCCGTCTCGTGACTGACATTGTGGGCCTCAAGTATCCCGCCGCGATCACGGCGGGGGCTTGGGCCGCGATTACGGAAGGGCGTGAGAGTCCAACCCATGACACTCTCGCCCTGGCTGCGTGTCTTCTCGATCTGTGCAATGTCGTACGGCAACAAAAGGCGATGGGCTCGAGCGCGGGGACTGACGTGCATTTCACAACTGCGCCGGTGCTCGTCCCTCACGCCGGACGCGTTCGGCTCTGGTCGCGCTGTGGCCCCGGCGATACCGCTGAGCCTGTCATCACCATCATGCTCGAGGGGGAGGATTGATGCGGCGGTTCCGAATCAAGCTCTATTGCTTTGCAAATCTACTGCGGCTTGACGCTCCCCGCGAGGTGGAGCTCGGGCTGCGCGAGTTCGCTAAGTTAGCGGCGGGATCGGCGGCGCTCGTCGTCGTCATGTGGGTCGTTGTCGTTCTCATCACTGCAGCGCTCGAGGTGAACCAATGAGCCGGCATTCCTCTTGTGTTCATTGTGGCGAGTCCGAAGGTCACCATCCCAACTGCCTCGTCGTTGCAGCTCAACGCGGCGGCTCCCCTGTCCCGTTCGCTGTCATCGAGGGCGGCAAAGTCATCATGCGCGGAGCTGAGTTTATAGCGCGTGCTCGCTCGGCAACGATGGCGCGGAGAATTGCAAATGCACTCAATCAGTACACCCCAAACCGCAGGGGGGAGTGATAAGCTGCGGCCATCTCGCAACACGAGACGAGAAGAGAGTTCCTCAAAGTGAACTGCACACGATGAGGAGCTCTCGCCAAGGCAACCTTGGGGAGCTCAGGCTACTGCGCCCGGAGCTCCCCGTTTTTTATCCTGCAATCGCTGAGAATCCAATCGCCCCTCTTACATTCCGGGTACTGGCTTTAGTCCGCTTGGGGGGTTTGGAGTGAAAGGGCACGGAACCGAGGCCGTTGCGGTCTGTGTCTTCGGCGCTGGATTTCCTTGCGCGTCGAGGTAGTTCGCACTCAGCACAACTGTCCAGCTCGCCGTGTTGCTGCAGTAGAGAAAACCTCCCGGCTTGAAAACGTAGCTCGTCGCCGTCGCCGCGATGCCTGGCACCGTGTCCGCTGTCGTTTGTCCTGGCGGGGTAAACGAAAGCGATAGGTCCTTGAGGCATGTGTTGGTGACGGTCGCGGAGCATAGAGGCGCATTGGCCCATCCTCCCGTTCCGGTCGCCGCGTTCCAAGTGTTCGATATCTGGGTGAGCGTTGTAGAGGCTTGCTGCGCTGGCGCGATCGCGGCGGCGAGCAGCAGGAGAGGCAAGAGGTTTCTAAGTCTCATCGCAGTTTTCGGAGAAGCGCAATTTGATTCTAAAAGCAGAGAGCCCGCTCTCGCGGGCTCCCCTAGCCATTGCCTCCAGCCCACGTTCACTTCTAGCGTCCCACGCCTTCGGTGTGCGCTTCTCTCGGGCCTGCAATGGATCTCAAAGGCTATATTGATCGCCTTTTTAGTTCCTCGTGCACACAAAAGCGAAGGCAACGAGCAGGCCTAGCAGGATGAGCGCGGTACCAGTCCCGATGCCATACCCGCCGATGTTGTCCTCCTCGTCCGGTACCGGGATGGGCTCGCGCTGGCATCCCTTGTTGACTTCTCGCTCCTCGAGCTCCTCGAGCTCTGAGATTAGAAGCTCGTGCGCTGCGCTCGCTGGCTGCGCATATCTGTCCCACCGAGTTCCACACATACTGTCATCTCCTGAAGTCGTGAAAACATTCTCGCCCCGATGCGGTCACCGAGCGTTTCCGGCCTGGCTGTCCGCGCGTAGGGGTTGGCTGCATCTTGAACCGTTTTGCCCGGCCCAAGGTTGGGAAAGTTGGTTGTCACGATAACCGGGGTGAGCGAATTGTAAAGGGCTCCGATGAGGAGCTCGATAGTTTCAAACACCCAATCGGAAGGCCTCGCGCTCCCGAGCTCGTCGATTACCACCAGGTCGGCATTCAAAATCGGCCGTAAAATCTTCCGCTGCGAATCGGCGGCGTCGTCGTCGTAGCTCGAGCGGAGTTTGTCGAGCAGCTCGGGCACGGTCACAAACCGGGCCTCTATCCCCCGCTGCTCTGTCAGGTGACGGATACAGGCAACGGCTAAATGGGTCTTCCCCGTGCCTACAGGCCCCGTGAGGAGCATCCCGAGCGTCCGGGTACCCTTTCCCGGTAGAAACTCCTCCCGGAAGCGCCTAGAGGCCTCTAGCGCTCGCAGATTGTGCTCTCTGGGGGTGAACGTAGTGAAACTGGCTCGGGCGAAGCTCTGAGGGATACCGGCGCGGGTCATTCTGGCGCCCACGCCCGCCCGTAGCTGACAGGCGCAGGCCCGGCTCCCCCGCTTGCCGTTGACTTCCACGGGGACCAGGCCCACCCCGCCGCATTCGGTACAGTCTGTGATACTCTGCATTTCTAGCCGCGTCGCCTCCATCGACAAGTCTGGGAAAAGAAGGGTCTCGAGGTTTTGCCGCCTCGAGGCCCTTGGGTTTTATTGCGGTTTCTCGCTGGCGGGTTTCATCAGCTCGAGCCGCCGCCGCGCCTCGGCTTCCCTCAGTGCAGCCGCGCCGTCAATGTGGCCCTCGAGTCGAGCGGTCACATCTTCGATAATTTCTTTCCCTTGCTGCAGGCCTTCCCCTCGCCCGTAGGTGTGAGCGAGTTCAACGAAGGCCTTGACAACATCCCTCGTGAGCATCGTATCGGGGGTTTTGTCGAGCGTGCGAATCAACTCATCGAAGTCTTTAGGTCCTGCCATGTTTCGGCCCTCCCCTGAGGTGTAGCAGTGCGGCGAGCTCCATTACATCGGCGCTCACCTTCACGGTGAATGTGGCGGCGTTCGCCTCACCGCTGTCGATCTTGTCAGCGATGAGGCGAAGCGTCTTTGAGAGCTCCCCTGAGCAGGCGAGCGAGAGCACATGATCCTCGAGCGGGTTTCGTTTACTCGGCGGCACGGGGAACCTCCAAGCGGATCCAGTTCGGATTCTTCCGGTTGATTGCGTTAGTCACATTCACGAACTTCTGTACTAGCAAGCTGTCCCCCTGCATCCGCGCGGCCATTGTCGCGAAGCCTGCCATTAAAAGCAGGTTTTGAAACTCAACTTCTGCGAGCTCAATCTGCATGGGCGACGACCATCCCATCCTCGAGCACAATGCCTACCTTTCCGCTCGAATCTACGCGCGTAATCCAGAGCTGAAAGTCACGCGATTCTGCCAGCTCCGCGAGCAACTTCATCCCCACATCGTCGAGCGCCTCGCCGCGCCGGATGCAGAGGACGCGCAACTTCGGATTGGCGGCCATCCCGATTTCAGCCGCGATGCGGAGCTGCTCGCCCTCGCCCATGTTCTCGAGCGGAACGCCCTTGAACTGCACCCCGTTCTCATCGAACGTGAGCCCTTCAACGGGCATCTTCGCCTTAGCCAGGGCGGTGCGCTTCTCCTCCTCGCGCGTCTCCATCTTGCGCGTGAGCTGGTCGGCCTCGCGGCGTTTCCCATCGAGCTCTTTCTTTGTGGCGTCATGCTGCTCGGCCTCTTCGATCGCCCGATTAGTGCGCTGCGCGTTCTGTAACTCTTGCGTGAGTTCTTCAGTGTCGCCGCTCGGTGCATTCTCGAAAGCCCGCAGCGCCTCGCGCTTCTCGTTCTCGAGTCCCCTCTGTAAATTGAGCGCGGCTTTGCGGGCTTGCTTGGCGAGCTCGAGATCCCTCTCCAGTCGTTCAATCTCGGTTTCCTTCGATTGAATAAGCTCGAGGTTCTGCTGCGCTGCCATGGCCTTGCGCGAGGCGATACCGCTGAGCTCTGCTTTGGCCTTCATCGTCTCGCCGGTCGCATTGATCTTCGCGAGGATGGCGGCGGTGTCGATCTTCTCCGCTGGCAGGCCTTCGAGCTTGGTGAGCTGCGCGAGTCGCGCCTCGAGCTGCTTCACATCGCGGTTGATATCCCGCCGCGCTGCAAAGTCCGCATCGTTCGCCGTCGCGATCGCCTCGAAATCAATCGCAACGTTTGAGGCCTTCTTGAGCTCCTCCACCTGGTCGGCGGGGTCCATCGACATAAACTCCACGGGGTCGAAGGTGAGCCGCCCGAGAAAATCATCGAGAAATTCCTGCGGGGTTTTGTCCCGCTTCTTCCCAGGTGCCATCTCGATAGTGAGCGTCGGCTGTGCGCCGTCCCTCCCAAGTGTGCGAGTGACCACGAAATCGTCTGTTCCCACGCGCACTCTGGTCTTCTCTGCGCCCTTGCGTACCACGCTGTTCTTCATCTTGGGAAGGGCCTTGATGCCCTTGAACGCGAACCAAATCGAGTCAAGTACGCTGGTCTTCCCCTGTCCATTGCGCCCGGTGAGCTCAACTATCCGGCCATCGGGCCGAACTTCTACCACGCGCACCTTTTTGTAGTTCTCAACGAGCAACTCCCGAATCATGCTCATTTGTTTTTAGCCTCCATCGCGGCGAGCGTCTCTCGATACTCGCGCGTGTTGTAGACAACGAGAATTGCGCGGTGACTTCCTTGCGCAAAGCATGTTGTCAGGTTGTCTCCCACAATCCCGAGTGTGAATCGCGTACCGCCCTTTTTGAGCTTCTGCACTTGCATCACCTCGGTACTGATAGATACGTCCAGGTCACGCTCGCCCATCTCTCTCAAAACGTCATAGACGGTGAGCTTTTTCGGTGCCACTAGCGCACCTTTAGAAACGTGCGCGGCTGCTCCCGGAATCCGAGCGCGGCGGCGAGTTCGGTTGTGACAGGCCTGCCCGCGTTGGCTACTTGGCTCAAATACGGCTGAGAGAATCCAAGCTCTTTCGCGATTTCTGCCTGTGTTTTATGTCGCTGCTGCAGGAGTTCCCGCAGCGCCTTCAATACTTCCCCTTCGGTGTAAGTCTTCATCATTGCAGTATAGCGATAAAGCAATATATGCAAACAAGAAAAAACCGGGGAGCTTTCGCCCCCCGGCTCATGGCTGACACCCTTTTTAGGCTGAGGTTTTGTAGGGGTTGCTTTTCTGCGCCCCTCCGATGTATGCGCCCGCGCGAGCTCGCAGGCGGGTTACTTCGTCCTTGAGCTGGTCACGCTCGTCGAGGATATCCTTGGTGACCGTGTTGCCCCAACGGTGACCGGCGTAGACGCAAGCTATCGTGTACGCGAGTCCTAGCAGGATTAAACCCAAGTGCATTGTGTGCCTCCTTACGGGGTTGGTGAATTGGTCCCTTTTATCACACCACCCATGACGCTCACGGTCGAAGTGCCGGGGAGCGCGAGGGTCTTATCTGCCGTGCGGGTGAACACGTAGCCCGTCACGCAAACCCCAAACAGGGTGAGCAAGTCGCCGGGAAGGGTCACGGGGCCGATATCGCCGCGATGGAGGATCACGCGGAGGAAACTCATGCCGCAATAGTTCCAAAGCAGAATGCCCTCGATGATGTACATAAACGTGGGCCTGGCCCGCTCCGTAAACTTGTCCTGGCTCGCGGCGTCGGCGCGAATGTTCTGCCCGGCGATATCGTTGAGCTTCACCTCGTAATCGCGGGCTGAGTCGATCGCGGCCTGTTGCGCGGCGGCGAGCTTGGCGAGCTGCTCGGCCTTCTGCTCGGGGCTCATGTGAAACTCTTCAATGATTCCCTTTGCTGTGTCTGCGATGCCCTGGATGCCGTTTGCAAAGATGCTCGAAACAATCGTCCCCATTATGCCGCCGCCTTTCCTGTCCAGAGTTGGTATTCGGCTTCCCGCCGTATCTTGAGCCCCGCGAGCTCGACGCTCCCCGCATGATCCCACTTGAGGAGCTGCAGGGCGGCCTCGTCGTACTTCCCTGCATTGAGGTACCGCAGCAAAGTGGATCCAGCCAGGCGCGAGGCTCCGAGGTTGAAAACGAAATCAACGAGCGCATCAAACTGGCCCTGAGTGAGAGGCACTCGCACGAGCCGCTCAACGGAAACTTGCGCGATCGCGATATCGATCGCGAGGATCTTCTCGGCCCCCTCGATCGTGACTCCATCGGGGAAGGCCTCGCCCGGTAGAACGCGGTGGCCGTAGCCGATGGTGATGAAGCCCGCCACATCGCGATAGACGCGAGCGCGAAAACCTTCCGACTTCTTGAGCAGCTCGAGGCCCTGGGCGCTGAGGTTCATTTGATTACCTTCACGATGATTTGCCCGATGGTACCAAACAGGGCGGCCACTGCCAGCGTTCCGAAAGCCCACGTCACCTTGTACTGCAACGAGAGCGAGCGCTCTATGCGGTCGAGGCGCGTGGTCACTGAGGGGTTCTGTGTATCTGCGCCTACATACACATCGGTATTCAACTTTTTAACTTGGCGGGCGATTGATCTTAGAAACCTGCGAATTGCCGCCCATGAATTGAGCGGCTCCTCGTCTGCGAAGTCTTCGAAGTCCTCGAGTTCCTCATCTCTGCGCGGCATGGTGACCTCCTCCTTCATTCGATGCTCGGCTAGTTGTGAAGGCTGAAATTGGGCATCGCGCAATTAGCCCAACTGTCGGCGGGTGGGGTAATCGCTGCGTTGAGGACTCCGTTGGTTGTGGCGCTGCCTGAGCTCGGCACAGTATTCGCCTGGGCGCATTGGATATTGGCCGCCGCGAGTGTCCCGGTGGCTGATGGTCCGGTCCATGCGAATAGGTAGCGGGTGCCTTGAGTGAGATTGCAGCGGCTCGTCATGTTGAGCGACACGGCGGTATTGGCTGAGGGGAAGGAAACCGTCCCGGCTGTTCCGAGCGTCGAGCACATCAGGGCCCCGGTTGTGGTGTAGATGCCGAAGCCGTATAGGTTCCCGGTAGCATCCGCGCCGATGGCCTTGTAGGTGATAACTCCAAATGAGCCGTTCGATGGAGCCACAAAATCAAACAAGCGCGTCCCGTTCAAGCTGCCCGTGAGTGAGGTGGTCGCCGCCGTGCCTGGCTGAATTCCAATTTGTGTCGCTGTGTTCGGTCCGACCACTGCGGTCTGCGCGATCGCGCTGACAACCGAGAGAAGTACTCCCGCGAGAATTAGCGGTTTCCGCATGGTTAGCTCCTTCCTGCCGTGTAGTGAAATACGACCTTAGTCGTGGCGTCGCCCTGCGTGTAAGTCGCATTGATGCGGAGATATCTCACAGGCCTGCTCGAGATACTCTCCATGAAGCTCGCGGTGCAGCTCTGGGTTGATGGCGAACTTACATCGAGCCCGAACCAAACCGATGCGTCCGAGCTGCCCTCCACTCGAAATGTGCACGTCGCCGGCGCGGTGCCTGAAACCGAAACGTCGATGGTGTAATTGGTGGGCCTCGGGAAAGTCGTGTTGTTAAACGAGACATACTGTCCCACCTGGCCCGCTGTGCCGGTGGCCACAGTCCAGTCCACATTGCCGGTGGGCGGGGCTGCCTGTTGAGCTGCAGCCGGGATGACTGCTGCGAGTAGGGCGATTGCAAGCCAGATTTGTTTCATGTGTCTCCCTTTCATAGATGGTACCCAACAAAGCTTTTCCAAATGTCGAAGGTCACAGTGCAGCTCGCGCAATTTGAATCTATCTGCGATTGCGTGTTCTGTTCGTTGATCGTGAAACCGGCCTTATTTACCGGGATCGCGCCCGGCCATGTGCCTGTCGTCGGGTCCTTGAGTGTCCCGCAGATTTGCGCGGTACCCGCTGTCACGTCCTGGTGACACATGCGCGTCATCCACTCGCAATTCGATCCGGAGCTCGAGGTGCATCCGGGGTCGCGGTGAAAAAA
>Ga0105245_10005324_pt1 | contig 11302 bp, 11 predicted proteins | sample KBSM54metaG_FD_81523 | JGI IMG/M metagenome (GOLD analysis project Ga0105245, IMG submission 81523) | Miscanthus rhizosphere microbial communities from Kellogg Biological Station, Michigan, USA - KBS M5-4 metaG | ecosystem: Host-associated > Plants > Roots > Rhizosphere > Soil | place...
ATCGTCGACGTCGAGTCCTATGCCTCGCGTCTGGCAGCGGGCCGCCTGATCCAGGCCCTCCCCAATCAGGGCGTGGACACGATGGTCGCCCTGTTCGAGGTCGGCGCTTTCACCACCAGCATGCAGGTGATCCGCAACGAGGAAGTGCTCTACGACCGGGACCAGGCCTTCGGTGGTGCGCAGCTCACCCAGCTCATCGTCCGGCAGTACGGCTTTTCGCCGGAAGAGGCCGAGACCAAGAAGCGCAACGGCGACCTGCCCGAGGACTACGACAACGGCGTGCTGAAACCCTTCGTCGAAAGCATGGCGCAGGAAATCGGCCGCGCACTGCAGTTCTTCTTCACCAGCACCCCGCACAACCGGGTCGACTACGTGATGCTGGCCGGTGGTTCGGCCGCCCTTCCCGGCTTGACGGATGCCGTGACGATGCAGACGTCCTTCCCCTGCCACCTTGCCAACCCGTTCGAGGGCATGCAAGTGGGTGAGAGCGTGCGCGAAAAGAAGATGCGCCGTGAAGCGCCTTCCTACCTCACATCCTGCGGACTGGCCATGCGGAGATTCGTCTCGTGATCCTGATCAACCTGCTGCCGCATCGCGAAGCCGCCCGCAAGCGGCGTCGCGAGGCGTTCTATGCGGCGCTCGGCACGTCGGCGCTGATCGGCGGCGTCATCGCCGGCGGCATCTACCTCTGGTATGCCGCCCAGATTTCCAATCAGCAAAGCCGCAACCTGGTGCTGCAAACGGAGATCAAGCGCCTGGAAGGCCAGATCAAGGACATCGCATCATTGCAAGCCGAGATCGCCGCGTTGCGCGCGCGGCAGCAAGCCGTCGAGGACTTGCAGGCGGACCGCAACATGCCGGTCTACCTGCTGAACGAACTCGTGAAACAGCTTCCGGACGGCGTCTACATTCTCAGCCTGAAGCAGGAAAACCAGACCGTGTCCCTGACGGGCGTCGCGCAGTCGAATGAACGTGTCTCGGAGCTGCTGCGAAATTTGGCGAACAACAGCCCGTGGCTGACGAAGCCCGAACTCGTCGAGATCACGGCGGGCACCGTCGCACTGACTCCGCGCGACCAGCGCCGGGTGGCGAATTTCACGATGAGGGTGCGCCTGCTTCGCTCCAGCGAAGCGCAGAAGACGCCGGCCAGCGGTGCGTCGGCGCCGGCCGCGGCCGCCGCGGCGGCAGCTCCGGCCAGCAAGGCATCCGGCGCCGCAAAGACCTGATCCATCATGGCCACCAAGATCCCCAAGATAGACTTCGCTGCCCTCCGGCAGCAGGTGCAGTCGCAATTTCGCGGGCTGAACCCCAACGACCCGTCGTCCTGGCCGCTGGTCCCGCGCGCCGCGTTGTATCTGGCGGTGATCGTCCTGATCGTCGCCGGGCTTTGGTTCTCCTGGTTGAACAGTTCGGCGGACGAACTGCAGGCCGAGCAAGCCAAGGAAGGCGTGTTACGCGCCGATTTCCAGGCCAAGCTCACGCAGGCCGTGAACCTGGACGCGCTGAAGAAGCAACTTGTCCAGGTGCAGCAATACGTGACACAACTGGAAAAGCAGTTGCCGAGCAAGGCGGAAATGGACGCACTGCTGTCTGACATCAACCAGGCGGGCCTTGGCCGCAGCCTGAATTTCGACCTGTTCAGGCCCGGGTCCGTGAGCGTCAAGGAGTACTACGCCGAACTACCGATCACGTTGCGCGTGACAGGCCGATTCCATGACATCGGCGCCTTCGCAGCCGACATCGCCAATCTCTCGCGCATCGTCACATTGAACAACCTCTCCGTCGTTCCCGGGAAAGACGGCACCCTCGCCATGGAGGCCACTGCCAAGACGTTCCGCTATCTCGACAGCGACGAGGTCCAGGCGCAGCGCAAGGTGGCGCCGGGAGCCAAGAAGAAATGAACTCGAAAACCGCCGTCGGCGCTCTGCTCGCCGTTGTCGTGCTCTCGGGCTGCGGCCAGTCGGGTCAGGACGAACTCCAGGACTGGATGAACGAGCAACGCGCGCAGACCAAGCCCAAGGTCCAGCCGATCCCGGAGCCGAAGAAATTCGCGCCGCAGGCCTATACGCAGGAAGGCGTCATCGATCCTTTCAGCAACCAGAAGCTCACGCAGGCACTCAAGCGCGAATCGGCGCAGTCGACTTCGAACGCCGCGCTTGTCGCACCTGAACTCGCGCGCCGCAAGGAACCCCTCGAGAGCTTTCCGCTGGACTCGATGACGATGGTCGGGAGCCTGTTGAAGGACGGCGGGCCCGTCGCGCTGGTGCGCGTCGACAACCTGCTGTACCAGGTGCGCCCCGGAAACTACCTCGGGCAGAACTACGGAAAGATCGTCAAGGTGACCGAAAGCGAGGTGACCTTGCGCGAGATCGTGCAGGATGCCGCCGGCGAGTGGATCGAGCGCACCGCCACATTGCAATTGCAAGAGAGGTCGAAATGAAAAAGAACCTGATCATGTGGCGCAGCGCCTGGGCGTTCGCTTGTTTCGCCTTGGCGGCTTGCTGGTCCGCGGGCGCCAGCGCGCAAACGGTCGTCGAGTCGGTCACCAGTTCGATCCAGGGCGGAGTTGAGGTTATTCGCGTCGATTTTTCGCAGCCGCTTGCGGCCGTGCCGGCGGGCTTCGTCATCCAGGCGCCCGCGCGCATTGCGCTGGACATCCCGGGCGCCAGCAACGGCCTGGGCCGCTCCACCGTGGACATCAACCAGGGAAACCTGCGGTCGGTCAACGTGGTGCAGGCGGGCGATCGCACCCGGCTGGTGTTGAACCTCAAGAGCCCGACGGCCTACCATGCGCAATTGCAGGACAAGGCCTTGCTCGTCGTGCTCGATCCGACCGGCACGCCCGGCCCGGCGGCGACGTCGCAACCGGCGTTCGCGGAAAACCGCGCCGCCGAAACGCAACCCATCAAGGATCTCGATTTCCGCCGCGGCAGCGACAGCTCCGGCCGCGTGATCGTCGCGTTGCCGAACAACCAGGTCGGTGTCGACATCCGCCAGCAGGGGCAGAACCTGGTCGTCGAATTCCTGAAATCCACCTTGCCTGAGGGGCTGCGACGGCGCCTTGACGTGTCGGACTTCGGCACGCCCGTGCAAAGCGTGACGACGTTCCAGGCCGGCGATCGCGTGCGCGTCGTGATCGAACCCAAGGGTGCGTGGGAGCACAGTGCTTACCAGAGCGACAACCAATTCGTGGTGGAGATCCGCCAGCTGAAGGTCGACCCGAACAAGTTGAGCCAGGGACCCGGCTTCACCGGGGAGAAGCTGTCGCTGAACTTCCAGAACATCGAAGTGCGCTCGTTGCTGCAGGTCATCGCCGACTTCACGAACTTCAACATCGTCACCTCCGATTCGGTGACCGGCGCCGTGACGCTGCGGCTGAAGGACGTGCCCTGGGATCAGGCCCTGGACATCGTGCTGCAGGCCAAGGGCCTGGGGATGCGCAAGTCGGGCAATGTGATCTGGGTCGCGCCGAAGGACGAGATCGCGGCCAAGGAAAAGCTCGACCTCGAGTCGCGCAACACCATCCAGAACCTGGAGCAGGTGCGCACGCAATCGTTCCAGCTCAATTACACGAAGGCGGCCGACATCGCGGCCCAGCTGACCGCCGGCACTGGCGCGGCACGTATCCTCAGCACGCGCGGCAGCGTCATCGCCGAGCCGCGGACGAATCAGCTCTTCGTCACCGATATCACGCCGAGGCTGGAACAAGTCCAGCAGCTGATCACGAAGCTCGACATCGCGGTTCGCCAGGTCCTGATCGAAGCGCGGATCGTCGAGGCGTCGGACACCTTCGGGCGGTCGTTGGGTGTGCGGCTCGGAGGCAGCGACCTGCGCGGCGTCCGGGGCGGCGATCCGGGGTACCAGGTGGGGTCCAACAACAGGCTCGCGATCGGGGGCTCGTACAACGCCGTGACCGGTACGACGGGCGAGTCGAACGCGGCGCTCGATACGACCAACACGACGTTCGTGAACTTGCCGGCCGTCGGCCAGGGCGGCTTCACGCCCGCCAGCTTTGCGATTTCGCTGTTCAGTTCTGCGGCCAATCGCTTCCTGAACCTGGAACTGTCGGCCATGGAAGCCGACGGCAAGGGCAAGCTGGTTTCCAGCCCGCGCATCGTGACTGCCGACCAGACCAAGGCCCTGATCGAGCAGGGCACTGAAATCCCGTACCAGCAGTCCACATCCAGCGGCGCGACGTCGGTCGCGTTCCGGCGCGCGACATTGAAGCTCGAGGTGACGCCGCAAATCACGCCCGAGGGCAACATCATCCTGGACCTGGACATCAACAAGGACAGCCTGGGTGCCGTGGTGAACGAGGCCATTACCATCAACACGAAGAAGGTCAAGACCCAGGTGCTCGTGGAAAACGGCGGCACGGTCGTGATCGGTGGCATCTTCGAGCTCACCGAAAGCGAAAGCGAAGCCAAGATCCCGGTACTGGGCGATGTGCCGGTCCTCGGCAACCTGTTCAAGACCAAGACCCGCACCTCCAACAAGCAGGAGATGCTGGTCTTCATCACGCCCAAGCTGATCGCAGATCGCGCGGCCGCACGCTAATCCAACCTTTACCACTCACGAGTCCCACCATGCGTTTCTTCTCCTATCTGGTGACCCTGTTGGCTGTTGCCCTGCTTGCTTCATGCGGCGGAGGCGGGGGATCTCCCGGGACGATCCAAAACTCGGTGGATTTCTTCAGCACCGCGCCCGCCGCCCTCACGCTGACGCTGGGCAATGCGAAGAGTTTTTCGCTCGGCGGGGGCACGGGCCCTTACTCGGCGGTCAGCAACGACTCGTCGGTCACGGTGGCCGGCGTTACCGGGTCGACGGTGACGCTGGGCGCCGTCAAGCCGGGGATCGCAACCGTCACGTTGACCGACTCGAAGGGCGCGTCGATCAAGACCGCCGTCACGGTGCAGCCCCCACGATCTCTCTTCGAGCAAATCCCGAGCCTCTTGACGATGGCGGTGGGCGCCGCTGGCGCACAAACCTACGCCGTGGGCGGAGGCGTTCCTCCCTACACCGTCGTCAACAGCAACCCCACTGTCCTTTCGGCGGTGCTGAATGCGAACGGCGATGCCATCACGTTGACCGGCTTGGCCCCAGGCGAGGCGAAACTCGTGGGGATCACGGATAGCACCGGGGCTACCGTGGTGAGCGACGTGACCGTGACTGCCACCAGCGGCGTGGCGCTCTTTACCACCGCGCCGTCCCTTGTGACGCTTGGCACGAAATCGAATACGACTTACAGCATCGGCGGTGGTTCGACCCCCTACGTGGTCACCAGCAGCAACGAGTCCGTGGCGACGGTAAGCCAGTCGGGCAGCAACTTCACGATCCACGCCGTTGGGATCGGCAGCGCGAGCGTGGTGATCCGCGACAGTGCCGGCACCGTGGTGACTGTCACCGTCACGGTACAGAACACGCAATTGAGCTTGAATCCTGAAAAGGCGAGTGCCTTCATCGGCGACACGCTCTATGCCAACATCATCGGCGGCGTCGGCCCCTACACGGCGCTCTCCAGCTTCTTGGGCGCGGCGACTCCGAGTATTGGAACTCTGTCAACCACTACCGGAATCTTCACGCCGGACTCGAACGGCAACGTGCTGAAGATTGTTGTGAACCAGGCCGTCAGTCCTGACCAGATTGTCGTGACCGACTCTCTGGGCAACTCAGCGAATTTCGCTCTGACTGCTACTCCGGGGACGTCGCAGATATCGCTGATCCCAGGGCAATTGACTATCTCGGCCTGTTACGGCGGCGACGTCACGTTGCTCCTTTACGGTTCGAGCGGCAACGTCAATGTATTCAGCAGCGACACGACGGTCTTCACGGCTGCAGCAGGCAGTTCCAGTTCGAGTCCGGTCGTGGTGACAGCGACCAGGGTTGCGGCTTCGGTGCATCCGGACTTGGGGGGCGATGTCACCATCACAGCTATCGACGCGGCAGGGTCGTCCGCCACTTCGACGATCACGATCGTTCCCGCCGCCGCGGCGACGTGTCCCTGAACCTTCGGCTTGCCCTTGTCGGTCTCCCCGGCTCGGGCAAGTCCACGGTAGGGCGCCAACTGGCGCGCAGGCTGGAACTGCCGTTCAGCGATTCGGACCAAGTGATCGAGCAGCGTTTGGGCTGCTCGATTCGCGAGTACTTCGAGCGTGAAGGCGAGGCTTCCTTCCGCGACATCGAGGAGTCGGCGATCCGCGAACTTTCGCAATCGGGTGCGGGCGTGCTCGCCACCGGCGGCGGCGCCGTGCTGCGAGCCGCCAACCGCGAGCAACTCCGCAGCGCCGGTCAGGTCGTCTACCTGCGCACCACGCCGGAGGAAGTGTTCCGGCGCCTGCGGCACGATCGCAATCGTCCATTGCTGCAGGTCGACGACCCGCTCGAGCGGCTGCGCAAGCTCTTCGAGGAGCGCGATCCGCTTTACCGGGAGACCGCGCATTTCGTGGTTGAAACCGGCCGTCCGTCGGTGACGACGCTCGTGAACATGGTCCTGATGCAACTGGAGCTGGCCGGAGTCGTTCCGCAGCGCCCTTAAACTTGGGGGCATGTCCGCCACCGCCATCCACCGCGTCCCCATCGAGCTGGCCGAGCGCAGCTACCCCATCGTCATTGGCACATCGCTGCTCGATGAGCCGGACACTTGGTCATCGGTGCCCGCCTCCGCGCAGGCATTGATCGTCACGAACACCACGGTGGCGCCGCTGTATGCACACCGCCTGGAGCGCGTGCTGGCGGCCCGCCATTCCGCGGTGCATCTCCTCGCGCTGCCCGATGGCGAGCAGTACAAGGATTGGCGGACGCTGAACCTCATCTTCGACGCGTTGCTGAAGCAGGCCTGCGATCGCAAGACCGTGTTGTATGCCTTGGGCGGCGGCGTGGTCGGCGACATGACAGGGTTCGCGGCCGCCAGCTACATGCGCGGCGTGCCGTTCGTGCAGGTTCCGACGACCTTGCTCGCGCAGGTGGACTCCTCGGTCGGCGGCAAGACCGCCATCAACCACCCGCTGGGCAAGAACATGATCGGCGCGTTCTACCAGCCGCGACTGGTGGTTTGCGACATCGAAACGCTGGCGACTTTGCCACAGCGGGAATTCAGCGCTGGGCTGGCCGAAGTCATCAAGTACGGTCCGATCGCCGACATGGCGTTTCTCGAGTGGCTGGAGGCCAACATCGGCGGCCTCATGAAGCGCGACACCGGCCTTATCGCGCACGCCGTCAAGCGCAGCTGCGAGATCAAGGCCTGGGTCGTCGGGCAGGACGAGCGCGAAGCGGGCCTGCGCGCCATCCTGAACTTCGGTCACACGTTCGGCCACGCGATCGAGGCGGGCCTGGGTTACGGTGAATGGCTGCATGGCGAAGCCGTGGGCTGCGGCATGGTGATGGCGATGCATCTGTCACAGGCTCTGGGCCTGGTCGACCAGGCGTTCGTCGATCGATTGACGGCCCTGTTGCGCGCGGCGGGCTTGCCGGTGATCGCCCCGCGCCTCGGCGCGGATCGCTACCTGGAACTGATGCGCGTCGACAAGAAGGCCGAGGCCGGGGAGCTGAAGTTCGTCGTCATCGATCAGCCGGGCAGTGCCGCGCTGCGCGGTGCGCCCGACGCGCTGGTACGTGATGTCATCGACCGCTGCAGCGCTGCGGCCTGACATGACGCTCGCTCGCTATGCCTGCGATCCGGCCCGGTCGCGTGGCCGGCGCCATCCCGAAGAAGCGCCGCCCACGCGCACGGAGTACCAGCGCGACCGTGACAGGATCGTTCATTCGACGGCATTCCGGCGTCTCGTGTACAAGACCCAGGTTTTCCTGAACCATGAGGGCGATCTCTTTCGCACGCGGCTGACCCATTCGCTCGAGGTGGCGCAATTGGCCCGTTCGATCGCGCGCTCGCTGCGCTTGAACGAGGATCTGGTGGAAGCGATCGCCCTGGCGCACGATCTGGGGCATACGCCTTTCGGCCATGCCGGACAGGACGCACTGGACGACTGCATGGCGGCCCACGGCGGCTTCGAACACAACTTGCAGAGCCTGCGCGTGGTCGACGAACTGGAGGAGCGCTATCCGGGCTTCAACGGCCTGAACCTCACCTTCGAAACGCGCGAAGGCGTGCTCAAGCATTGCTCGAAAGCGAATGCGCAGCGCATCGAGGCTGCCGAGCCGGGCGGCGTGGCGCAACGATTCCTCCAGCGTACGCAGCCGAGCCTGGAAGCGCAGTTGTGCAACCTGGCCGACGAGATCGCCTACAACGCGCACGACATCGACGACGGCGTGCGTTCGGGACTGATCACGATCGAGCAGCTGGCGGACGTGGACCTGTTCGAGATCTTCCGCAGCCAGACGCTCGCGGAGTACCCGCACCTGCAAGGCCGCAAGCTGCTTTACGAGTCGATCCGCCGGATGCTGAGCGCGCAGGTGTACGACGTGATCGCCGCTGCGCGGGAGGCGCTCGCGCTCGCCGCACCCGCCGATGTGCAAGAGGTGCGCGGGTCGGCGCCGCTGGTGAGGTTCAGCGACGAGATGCGGTCACGCTCGACTGCCCTCAAGCAATTCCTGCTGCGCAACTTGTACCGGCATCCGCAAGTGACCGCGACGACGGCCCAGGCCAAGCAGGTCGTGCGCGAATTGTTCGCGGCGTACATGGATGCGCCGTCGCAAATGCCGGCGGACTTCGGCTCGCGTCCCGACACGGCACGCGCGGTAGCCGACTACATCGCCGGCATGACCGATCGGTTCGCCGCGCGCGAGCACGAACGGCTCACCGGCCGCAAGCTCCTCGCCTGATGCGCGGTCCTGCACCGGCCTTGCTCGTCGTGCTGGGCGGAATCGCCGCCGCGCTGCATGTGGGCAAGCTGCCCCCGGCGTTGCCGGCCTTGCGCGAAGCGTTGGGCGTGAGCCTGGTGCAAGGCGGTTTCCTGTTGTCGCTGGTCCAACTGGCCGGCATGAGCCTGGGTATTGCGGCGGGGCTCGCGGCCGATACGCTCGGCCTCAAGCGCACCATGGTTGCCGGTTTGCTCACGCTCTCGGGGGCGAGCATGCCCGGCGGATGGGCGCAAAGCGCGTACGAGCTGATGGCGCTGCGCGCGCTGGAGGGCCTCGGCTTCCTGTTGGCGTCCATGCCCGCGCCGGGGCTGATCCGCCGGCTGGTACGGCCCGACCGGATGCAGACCACATTGGGTTTATGGGGTGCGTACATGCCTTTCGGCACAGCCGTCGCATTCCTGCTGGGCCCCTACGTGATCGGCGCGGCCGGCTGGCGGCCATGGTGGTGGTTGCTCGGCGCTGCTTCGCTGTCGATGGCGGTGTGGCTCTGGCTGGCGCTTCCGCCCGACGTTCGGGACGCGGCCATACGCGTCGATGGCCCGGAAGGATCAGATCACGTGTGGCGCGCGCGCCTGGCTCGCACGCTGCGCTTGCGCGGGCCCTGGTTGATCGCGTTGACGTTCGCGGCGTACTCCGCCCAGTGGCTGGCGGTGATCGGTTTCCTGCCCACGGTGTACGCGGACGCCGGCCTCGGCCCCGGTATCTCGGCCATCGCTACGGCGGTGGCGGCCGCTATCAACATGACCGGCAATATCGCGTCAGGCTTGTTGCTTCGGCGTGGGGTGGCTGCGCGGCGTCTGCTCTTTTGCGGGTTCGCGGCGATGGCGGCGGGGGCGTTCTTGGCATTTGCGCAGGTCTGGGGCGGTATCGATCCCGTGCTGGCGGCAGGATTGAAATATGCGGCAGTGCTGATGTTCTCGGCGGTCGGTGGCCTGATACCCGGTACCTTGTTTTCACTTTCCGTGGCACTTGCGCCGGACGAGCGCACGATCTCCACGACCGTCGGGTGGATGCAGCAATGGTCGTCGCTCGGCCAGGTTGCCGGGCCACCGCTGGTGGCATGGGTGGCGACGAACGCGCAAGGATGGCAGTGGAGCTGGGTGGTGACGGGCGCCTGCGCCGCGTGCGGCGCGGGCTTGGCGGCGATGCTTGCCGGACTTTTGCCGCGTGAAGCTGAGGGTCGGTCGTGAAGGGGCCACTAAAATTGGCCATCCCATCGCACGAGTCGCCGTGAGTTTCCTCAACCAATTGAAATCGCAGGCCAAGGCCCTGCAAAGCCAGCAGCACCAGCTGCGCAGCAACGTTGAGGAATCGACGGCACAGGTGGAAGGTGCGTGCCAGACCGTGTTGCACTATCTGCAGGACTTGGCTCGCCAGCTGAACGTGATCGTGCCTGCGGCGCCGGCATTCAGCCTGGACGGCAAGACGCCGTGGCCCGCGATGAAGCTGGTCGACTTCCGGGTGGACTCGCGCAAGAAGATGTTGCGCAGCCGCGAGGCCTTCGATTACGTCGGCATGGCGTGGCGCATCCTTCCGCGCATCGGCGAACCGGTGGGCGGCGTCGTCAGTGTCAATTTTCCTCCGGACCTGCAGCGGGTGGAGAGCCGCCTCGCCATGGGACCCGTCAAGCACGAGCGCAAGGAAGTACGCCATCCGGAAGAGAACTCGCTGCTCGCGTTCCAGTTCGAGTACCTCACGGAGACCCGGGGTAACGTGGTCGTGACTGCCGACCATGACAAGGGACAGCTTGCATTCCGCCTGATGAACGCGAACGGGTTCGGCATCCTGAACACCGTCTGGCTCGCCGACAAGGTGAACGGCGAGGTGCTCGACGAGCTCGCGAAACTCATCGTGTCGGAGCCGCAGCGCTTCGTGTGAGCATGGACGATCCCGCAGGCGCCCTCGTGCGCGACACCAGCCGATGGCTCGAGAGGGCGGTGATCGGTCTGAACCTGTGTCCCTTCGCCAAAGCGGTTCACGTCAAGCGGCAGATCCACTACGCGGTGAGTGCGGCCACGGACGAAACGCGGCTGCTGGCCGATCTGGCGAAGGAACTGGATGAACTGGTGGCGATCGATGCAGTGTCGCGGGAAACGACGTTGCTGATCATCCCCAACGGGCTGCGCGATTTCCTCGACTTCAACGACTTCATGGGAGAAGCCGAGCAACTAGTCAGCGCGCGCGAACTGGAGGGCGTGATCCAGCTGGCGAGCTTTCATCCCGATTACCAGTTTGCCGGTACCGAGCCGGACGACATCACGAACTTCACCAACCGGTCTCCGTATCCGACGATCCACCTCCTGCGGGAAGAGAGCATCGAACGCGCGGTGAATGCGTTCCCCCAGCCCGAGGCGATTTACGAGGCGAACATGAGGACCTTGCGCGAATTGGGCGTGCAAGGGTGGACCGCGCTGGATGTGGGGCCGTCGTCGTGAAAGCCGATCAACGGGATTTGCGGCCGGGCCAATCGGTCGAGCTCCTGAAG
>Ga0105245_10005325_pt1 | contig 11301 bp, 7 predicted proteins | sample KBSM54metaG_FD_81523 | JGI IMG/M metagenome (GOLD analysis project Ga0105245, IMG submission 81523) | Miscanthus rhizosphere microbial communities from Kellogg Biological Station, Michigan, USA - KBS M5-4 metaG | ecosystem: Host-associated > Plants > Roots > Rhizosphere > Soil | place: Michigan...
CGCACATGACGTTGACGGTGGCCTGACGGTGCGCAGGGTTGTCCTGAGCGCGCAGTTCGAGTGCATACAGGCCGCTGGACCGGATCGAGGACTGGTCGCTGCCGAGCTGCTCAACCGCCGTGGTGTAGAGCTCGGTGATGTGCCGCTCGGTCGCGTCAAAGTCGCTCAGAACGATCGCGATCTCCCCGCGGTGGCGGCGGAAGGCGAGCGTCCACAGCCAGGCCGACCTCGGCCGCCACGCTGGCCTGGCACCCCCATGTGCCCGTCGGCCACGAGGGAGCTCCATGGAGAACATCATCTCGCGGTCATGATGTCCATCGCGGCCGGCCGGCCTGGACGTGCCGCCGCCCGTCAGAAATGCACAGTTCCGGTACCAGTTGCTGAGAGGTGAGTAATGGGTGCACAACCACTGGGGCAGGTCCCCCAGACGATAGGACAGATTCCATTCGACGACGCGTTCCCCGGGCGATCCGTGGGATTCATCCATGATCTCCATCACGATGACCGCCTGACCCTTGCCGCAGTCGCAGATCTCGCCGACCGGCTGCCGCGCCGGTCAGTGATCGCCGATACGGCGGCGCAGCCCCTGCTGGTTCCTCAAGGGGGTCCGCCTCGAGGTGCCCTGCAACGACCGGGCGATGTCATACGCGATCTGCACAACGCGAATGCCTGGCTCACCCTGCTCATGGTGGAAGAAGATCCCGGCATGGCGGAAATCATGAACGCTCATCTCGACCAGCTCGAGGCGGGGGTGACCGCTCAGCAGGGCAAGCGGGTCAAGTTGCGTAAACGGGTGGCATTCGTCTTTGTTTCCTCCCCGAACTCGGTCACGCCGGTCCATTTCGACATCGAGCACAGCCTGCTGATGCAGGTCAGCGGGAGCAAGACGGTCAGTATCGGGCGCTTCGAGAGCGACGCAGCCCGGCGGCACGAGCTCAACAGGTACTGGGAAGGCTCCCATGGGCGGATCGAGGATCTGCCCCCGCAGGAGGCCGCGTACACCATGACGCCAGGGCGGGCGGTGTACATACCTCCTGGCACGCCGCACTGGGTGCATAACGGTCCGGACATTTCGCTGTCGGTAACCCTCACCTACTTCACCGCTGCCACCGTGCGCGAGAACCGCGTTGAGAACTTCAACGCGCACCTCCGACGGCGGCACATGAACCCGCGGGAGCCGGGACGTTCCGCCACCATTGACACAGCCAAGGTCTGCGCCATGGGCGTGTGGACCATCGGACAACGTCTTCGGTCCGCGTCGGTCGGCACGAAGCAGCAGGACGGCCACGCTCCCGCCGATGAAGCGGGCCACCGGGTGGAGGGCAGTTAGATAGTCAGGCTCTGCCGAAGCGAACGCACCGGGGCGTTGCCTGCGTGGCCCGGAGCGCCGCCGCCGCGACGACATCCCTGACACGCAGGCGCGCCGTAGCGTGATCAAGAATAACCGAGGGTATACAGTGCCAGATCAATCAGTGGATCGTCTACTCGAGCACTATACGATCGAGCGTAGGCTTGCGGATCGGCTTCGCGCAGCACCTCCCGGCCAGCGTTCCAGGGTGTACGGCGAAGTTTACGATGAACTATTTAGATGCATTCCCGATCATCCGCAGCTTTCTATTGACCCTGCCCAGCGAAACCAGCAGGTTCTAGCCAGGCTGAGATTCGTATCCCGGTTTCTGGATAAAGATTCCTGCCTCATGGAAATAGGCGCGGGCGACTGCGCCTTCTCGATAAATGCCGCACATTTGATCCGGCTGGGTATCGTAGTAGATGTTTCCGAAGTAATAGTTTCGGTGGCCGCCGGGCTGGAAAAGCTTGAAATTGTCATCACTGACGGGGTTAGCCTGCCCGTAGAGCGCGGCTCTGTCGACGTTGCTTACTCTGATCAGTTGATGGAGCATCTGCATCCTGATGACGCAAAAGCGCAGCTGGCAAACGTGGTCCGAGCTCTCCGGCCCGGTGGAGTATACATATGCATTACGCCGAACCGGATATACGGACCACATGACGTGTCCCGAGGATTCGATGAGGTAGCTACAGGTCTCCATCTGCGCGAATATAGCGCGCACGAGATACGGGAGATGTTCCTCGCCGCCGGTTTTAAGAAGGTCGATTTTTATGCAGGCGGCCGTGGTCGCTATGTTCGGCTGCCAACCTCCGCGGCCTTGGCAGCTGAAACCACGTTTGAGCGCCTCCCGAGGTTGATTCGCGATAAGGTACCGCGACTCGCCCTTTGCCTGATCTTCGGTCTTAATGTCGTAGCGACTCGATAAAAGTTAGGCCTTCCACCGGGCGACGGCTGATCTCCCCAGGTGAACGCACTGGACGGCCGTCTGGTTGGCCCGGAACGCTGCCGCCTTGGCGGCGCCTCCGAGCCGGCCCCCAACCCCCTTGCCGGCCACCAGCCTCGACATCTCTCGATGGTTCGGCGCGAACCGTCCTTTATAGGGCTCGTCGCCCCGGAGGAAATCCACTTCGCTGAAGCCTCGAGCACATGCGTCGTCGATGATGGCGGCGAGCAGGACGGTCGTGACATCCCGCCAGCGGCGATCGGTGAGCCGGGCGCTCTGATACAGGCTCACCCGGCCGGCCACCTCGAACGCGGTCACGGTCGCGACCACCAGGTTGTCGTTCCCGAGTTCGTGGACGGCTACCTCATCGGCCGCGCAGCCAGCCGCGAATCCGGCCGCGAAGCGATCGAAGACGGGTAGGAAGCCGGAGCGGCTTCCCCACTGAGACTGGTGGAGCTCGCGCAGGGTATCGAGACGCTGGAGGACGGCCCGGCCCCGGGTCGTCTGATGCGTCACGCCTTCGGCCGTGAGGCGCTTGGCGGCGACACGGAGGTTCTTGCGGAACTGCGAGGACAGGCTGCCCCGGTACGCCTCTGGACTGTCGGGCAAGGGCGTGAAGGGGGCTACGGCAACCATGGGCGTACGGCGAACGCGGCCGGGCAGGGCTTCGATCAACCGTGACCCGGCCCGGATGCTCGTGAGGTCAAACAGGCGCTCACCCGGACGACAGAGCCAGTCCCGGAGGAGGCTGATCACCGCCTCCTCGTGGCCGGGGGCGGCCAGCAGGTCGAGATGATCCGGGCACAGCGGCCCGTCTCCCATCATCCGGACGCTCAGCATCGGGTGGCGCTCTTCCAGGGCGAGGCCACCGAGGAGGTGCGCCCCGTCGACGGCCAGAAGGAAGTGGCGGCCCGCTCCGCCGACCCCGGTCAACCACCACGACCGCAGGAAGGGCGACGGAAGGGGGGAAGAATCCACCAGTTGATCCCACTGCGCAGCCCACCCGTTGAGGCGGGGAACGTCGAGCAAGCTGGGCGGAGCCATTAGGTGAGGGTCCGGAGGATCGCGTTGACGTCGGCAACATCGGTGACCCAAGCGGCCTGGATCGCAATCGCCAGCCCAGCCGCGCCGGCCACGACTCCGAGAAGGACAAGCGGATCCAGTCTGTGCGGGAAGGGCAGGCGCGGGACAAGCCGCAGGCCGTTCATCCGGCGCCGGACCGCAACGATCACGACTGATGTCGCGACCGCCCCGAGGGTGAAAGCGGGGCCTGGCATCAGGCGAAACTCGAGGAGTGCGCCACCCGCGAAAATGGTGATGGCTATGACAGCCAGCGTGGTCCCGAGAGCACCGATGTCCCGGACGGTCGATTTCACCCATGCCAGTCGCCTTCTGATCAGCAGGATGAGAAGGACCACAACTGCGCCCAGAACTGCGTCCAAGGGTGGCCCGAGGCCCATCTTATGATCACCCGTGAATCCGGCCTGTTTAGGGACAACCCCGAGGCCGGAGGTATCGTAGATGGTCACGGGACCATGGTGGTAAACGGCCTTCAGGCCTGGGACATGCGCAAACTTGGCAATATCTGCCATGGTGATGCGTGTCGGTTTAGTCGTTTCTCCTTCGGAGAAGTAGAACCCAAGGTATGGCAGCGAATCAGTTAGGCGCGTGTCGACGTACAGGTAATCAATATGCAGGCCCTTGACGATTGCGGTCTGCTGAGGTCCCCAAGTAGTTGAGAAATACAACTGCGCCGGCGCGAAGCCTTGCTGGGGATTAGTAACGGGCCACAGTGCCTCACTCCCGAGGATAACGGCGGGAACTCGGTCGGCTGCCACTGTGGCGCCCGTGGGAAGATGCCTGCCCGCCCAGCCGGTCGCCGCCAGGGTCTGAGGATCCTGCGTGCGAAAGTCGGCTGAGGGGAGGTAAGGGCCCGGGAGGCGACTGTAGTCGGGGCTGGACCCGAGCAAGGTACCGCCGAGATAGACAATCGTGGTCCCGACTATCAAGGCTATGAGCATGGCGGGCCGGAACGGGTTGTGCGCGCGCGCCGGACGGCGGGTGACTCGGGGATGACGCTGGATTATCAAGGAACACGACAGCGCGAGTGGGAGGAACAAGAATGAAGCAGCCCGGTCTCCTAGCTCACCGACGCTTGGGTCGAAATGTGACGCGGCGGTGAGTGGAAAGGCGAGATTCAAGGCACCCAGCAGGCCGAGCATGCGATCCTGGTTATGAAACGCGCGCGAAAGCATGATCCAGGCGCATGCCAATGCGGCAAAGGTGGTGGCGAGCGTGTAGACGACCAGGACCGCACGCTCCCAGTCCGCGGGGGGCGGCGTTCCTCCGCTAGCGCCGAAGACGTGATGCTCGCTGGTTCCCGCCAGAAAAGCGTGCGCACTCTGCAGGGCGGTCGAGACGATTGGCGCCAGATACCCTACGATGCGCGTAGCGAGGACCGCGGTCCAGATGCCAGCGGCGACGCCCATTACTACCGCGGCTCGAGCGAGGAGCTTACGCTCGCCCTTCCGGCTTACCGTGGCCCAGGCAATGAGGAACGCTAGCACCATCCAGCTTGTGGCGTGATGAGTTACCACGGTGGCGATCAGCACCAGCGACGCAAAAAAGAAAAGCCGGCGGCCCGCGGCGTAGTCGGCAAGTTGGGCGCGACGCAGCAGGAAGATCCCGCCCAAGCCCAAAGTCAGAGCCAGCGTTTCATAGGCGAAACCGGAGTCGAAGGCGTAGAAGTGCGAGGAAACAGCGTAAAAGACGACCACCAGGGATGCGCCGCGGCGTGACGGGCTGACAAGAAGTGCTGCGTGATAGATTATCAGGACGAGGAGCAGTCGGCATAGCAGGACGACAAGAGACTCTACCAGCACGACAGGTAGGCCGGTCAGGCGGACCGCGACGGCGGTAAAAAGCTCAAGCCCCGGATAGAATGGGCTCACCGGCAAAGTCGGATTGGGTGAGAATAGGCCACTTCCGTGCAATAGATTCATGAGCGACTGCTCATGCTGATGCTCGTCGTACCCGGCCAGCACGAGTGGACTGGACATACGGTAGACCGTGGCGGGGTACAGGCCCAGGATAGCCACAGTAATCTCTCTGAGAGAGCCTATTCGCGGGATCATTAGTACTGTCAGGAAAACCGTAAATGGAACGACAATGGCGATAAAGAACAGCACCTGCCCAACCACGGGATGTCGTGGTGCGATAGCCATGGCAAGACCTTCACCGCACAGGCCGAGGCCCGTGGTCGCGCCGATCACGCCGGCGAGAAAGTGGCCCTGTCGGCCGCCGCGACGCATTCCAAACGCTTCGGTTGCCCTGTGCAGGTAGGCATCTCCTGGGCGCGAAACCCGGAAGGTCTGCAAAGGGCCGTACCCCAACTGCTTCATCTCCCCAGGCCGTCGCGGTCAGGCGGGCCGACAGCATCTCGCGTTCGCGGGGCTCGGCTGGCGGCCGCGATGCCCGCTGACGACAGGTAGACATGCGCAAGTTGTTCGGCACAGGAGTCCCAGCTTGGTAGCTGGGCGCCATCTACCAGCGAGGGAGACGACATGGCCGTGACGAGCTCCCGGGCGACGGCGACGGCAGGCGCGCCGCGCGGCACGCCACGGACCCACCCCGCCGCGACGAGTTCGCCGATGCCGGCGACGTCATAACCTACGACGGGACACCCGACGGACAAGGCCTCCATCACCGCCACGGGGTTCGCCTCGTAGTCGGACAAGGCGGCGGCGACGCACGACCCGGCCAGCACGGTCGCCATACCTTGACGCTCCGCCGGCGCCACGTGCCTGATGCTCACCCGGTCGTAAACTCCGAGATGGCGAGCGAGTTCGTAGAGGTCACGTTCATACGGACCGCTTCCCAAGATCAGCAGGTGGGCTTCGGGGATCTCACGCATGACGTACGGCAGTGCCTCGATGACCCGCTGATGTCCCTTGTACCGTACTAGCCGGCCACTGGAAACGATCCGCCCGGGGACGACCGCCGTCCCGGGGCCAGGCGGTGGTAGCGTCCCGCCGTTACGGATCACCATGACCCGGCCGTCTCCAAGGCGGGCCTGTTGCGTGAGGGTGGCAGCCTCAAAGCGGCTTACCGCGATAAGTGACACAGCGTTCCGCAGCAGTGGGCCTGCTAGCCGCCACTGAGTGGTTCGCATGGCGTTCCGGAGTCGTGACGAGTGGCCACCTGTGTGGAAGGTGACCAGATACGGGATGCCGGCCCGCCGGGCGGAGATCATGGCGATCAATGGCACGAGGTTGTGGATACCCTGGCAATGCACGAGGTCCCATCCGCGCCGTCTGATCACGGTCGCAATCCCGGGGGCAAGGTAATAATCTCGCCTGCGTGGCCAGGCCGGGACACGCAGGACCGAGATGCCCTCGACGACCTCTTCGCGCGGCAGTCGCCGGGATCGGTCGGTGGTAAGCACGGTGATTTCGAAACCCGCCAGCGCCGAGAGGCGACGTGTAACCTCATGGACGTGCATTTCAGTCCCACCGAATTCCGGCAGGTACCGTGGGCAGACCATCAGCACGCGAAGTGGCCGCTCCATCATGATCCGTCAGCGTCTCGTCCGTCGAAGCCCGCCAGGCAGCCTTGTGGAGATAGCCTCCGATCGCGCGGAGCGACCCGCGCGTAAACGGCTTCGAGGCGCTCCACGACGGCGGATGCCGTGAACCGCCGGACGCGTTCGGCCGCGCCAGCGGCGAGGCGGACGCGCAGGTCAGCATCGTTCAGCAGCCGGGCCATGGCTTCGGCGAGCTTGTGTTCATCGCCGGGCGGCACCAGAAGCCCGTTTTCTCCGTCCACGATCATGTCGACTATTCCGCCGGTTGTCGTAGCGACCACCGGGCGGCCGCTGGCCATGGCCTCCAGGACGGTCGTCGGACAGGCATCAAGGCAAATCGAGGGAAGCACCGCAAAAAGGCAACGGCGAAACGCGGCCATGACGTGCTCGTGTGGCCACGCGGCGCACATCTCGGCGCCCTCGGGAAACTGTGCGGGTGTGTCGGGCGTGCTCCGGCCGACCAGCAGCAGTCGCGGACGTTTCGTTCCGAGCGACTCATAGGCTCGCAGCAGCGTCGGCAGGCCCTTATCTCCGGATAGGTCGCCGACGAAAAGGAGGAACTCCTCCTTCGCCAATGCCGGTGGGATGTCTCCGGCCTGATTCTCAGCCGCACCACCGGCGCGGTCCAGGACGTCCTCGTCAAGGACGAAATTAGGGATAATGCTGGTGTTCTGGCCGCGCCGGATGCGGTTGCCACGGGCGACGGCGTTGCTTACGCAGACCACGTGGTCGATGGCCCGGTTCTTCCATGGGCGCATCAGCGCCGTGGCGCCCGCGGTCAGTGGTCCCACGGCCGGTCCGTAGTGAGCCGTAGCGCAGGGCAGGCAGCGTGCGACCGCAGGTCCCTCACATGGCGAGCCCATCCGCATCAATCTCTTCGTCGCGCAGACATGACTGAAGTCGTGCAGCGTTAGTACGAGTCCGAAGCGCGATCCCGTCGGCGATGAGCGACGCACCGCGAGAGCACTGTTGACGATCCAGTTGTGGGCGTGAACAACGTGCGGCCGCTCCTGCCGGGTGATGCGTGACAACTCGCGGACACCCAGCGGATCCGGCAGCGGTGGGTGATGGGTGCGACTGGACGAATAGACACCGGGCAGGCGCATCGCGGCCGTGGCAAACCTGTGTACCCGGACCCCCGACGTGAGGGTTTCCTGATCCGGGACATCAGCCATGCGCTGCGTCGCCACCGCGACCTCGTGTCCCCGGCCGGCGAGGGTCTTCGCCAGGTTGAAAACATGCCGCTCCTCGCCGCCGATGTCGGGCGGGAAGAACTGGGCGAGCAGCAGGATGCGCATAAGCGTCCTCCGGGCCATGCCGCGGGATCCTTGGCTGGCTCGAACGCGTGGACGGTCACACCGAGCCGGGCCAGCTGATCCCCGCCGGAGAGACTGGGCGCCGTGTGTATCAGGCCCAGCAGCGAGTCGGCCCGGAACGGCAGCCGCAGCCGCATGAGCTCACCGCTCCTCAGCAGCCAGTAGACCAGCTGCCAGGGTACGGGGACGAACCGGCAGCGGCGGTTCTCTTGTGCTGCGAAGGTTCTCAGTAGATCCGGCATGGTTACCCGGCTCGGGTGAGCAATGGAGATCGTTCCGGGCTCCAGGGTCGTCGCTGAGGCCAGCAGCGCGACGGCCCTCATGAGGTCCTCTTCTCGCACCGTGTAGACGCCAGCCCCGCCCGCTATGACGGGGACGACCGGGAAGGTGGTGAGCTTTCGCATAGCCCCCGCCATTCCGCCGGCCTGGTCGCTGTACACCAGGCCCGGCCGGACAGCACAGCCGCCCCATTCCATGGTCATGGCCTCGATATCGAGCTTGGCCTGGCCGTAGAGCTGAGATGTACCCGTAAAAGCGGACATGCTGGAGAACACGATGATCCGGCCCACGTCAGCTTCCCTTGCCGCTTCCAGCAGACGACGCGTGCCTTCCACGTTTACCCGCCAGATATCGGCGCGGCTTGTCAATGACAAATCATATGCGGCATGTATCAGGGCATTCGCTGATCGGAGGGCTTCCCGTACCCGTGCTGTGACCGGCGTAGCCAGGTCATACGGAAGTGCCTGACCATGACTCTTTCCCGGAGACCGGGCGAGCCGTACCACGTGCCAGCCACTGGATTCCAGGGTGTCGCAGATCTGTGATCCTAGGTAGCCGCTAGCCCCTGTTACAACGGCGACTGGTGATGGCGTAAGCATGAGCTAAGCTCCAGGCTCTCTGAGGCGATCCTATGAGCGTTAGCCATAACCGTCAGCCCGTAGGTCATGGCCGGCACGGCCGGAAATACGGCGGCGTCCGCCAGGTGTATCCGTTTCCATGATCCGACGCGCCCCAGCCGGTCGCTGCTGAATATGGTCCGCCTGTCCGTCATATGCGGAAAGCTCCCTCCCCAGTGGTAGCTTTTCCCGGCTGGAGACAGCCGCAACATTGGTATTGCCGGATACAAATCAAGTATCCGGGCTGATTGAATGAGCCTTAGCAAAACGGCACGTAGCATCTGGCTCTGCCCCTGGGGAGGGGATTCGCTGGAAATATGAAAATCGGGAAGGTCCGGCTGCTCGCGCCGGGATCCTATATGTATGCGCAGCCGAGGCGAATTCCATGATGGCAGGTAACCGAATGTGACCGTCAGGCGCCGCAGTAGTTGCACCCGGAGCCACTCTGCCGAGCGGGTGCGAAGTACCTGCGGGAGACCATCGATGAAGGCAGGATTAAATGTATAGAAATGGAGCGTCGACAGATCGACGGAGCCTCCGCCCGGTGCGATGATCATATTAAATTGGTTAAGCGTGAAGTCGCTCTTGTTCCGGGGGTCTTCGGTAGCATGCAGTGACAGCAGTGGCAGGACGAACTGCCGGGACTCAAGCATGGGCAGGTCAACGTTAAATAGTTCCAGTGAGTTCGCGACGAGCCGGGTAGTGCCTATAGCGCCGCAGGCGATGAATACGCGGTCCGCCTCAAATAGCCGGATCTGGCCCGTGGCGATTTCTCTGGTGATCACCGTGGCCCGGGTAGCCTCCTCTACGATCTTAAGGGCCAGGAAACCGCCATTAAACGTGACCCTGCTGGCGCGGCGCAGTATGTCAAATGTCTGAGCGGCAGAATAGATCAGTCCGTACGGACAGCCAGTCATGCACATCCCGCATCGAATGCATCTGTCAGCATTCAATGCTAGGCGCGCCTTTCCGGCAGTTATCCCTCGGTCATTCAGCCTCGACTTGTGTTTTTCATAGGCATTTAGCACGCGAAGACTTCTGGGCGACATTGAAGGAAGCGGGGCTGGTGGCCGCATCAATGGGAATCTAGCCGCAAGGTCATCCTCTTCACCGGCGAAAGGAATTTGGTGAAGAATCGCCTCATAGTGACGGCGCATCGTAGCAGCATTCACTGGCCAACTCTCAAATGCTGCTGACGTAAAAGGCATAAGCTGGGAGCCCCATACATTGCTGAAGCCGCCGTAAGCGGACGAAATCAGAGAAGCAGCCGCGCCGTTAACCGCAGTAAGGCCGTCGAGCTGACCAGCATTTCGGAATGGGTAGTCTGAACCGAATACCCGCTTCTCTGGGATACCTGAATTCCGTGAGGCAGCAGGCTGCCTTGAGGTAAGCTCAATCAGCTGTCTATCCCACTCATCGGGAGATGACGAGGCCAGATCTTCAATCAGCTGTTCACGATCGCTTTCAAGCTGAAGCCCAATATCGATGACAGTGATCTCAAGATTCTCTCGATGGCTCAACGCAAGGGCTACGCCTGCGGCTGCAGCTCCGGAACCAATGATGAGAGCTGAGGTCATCCAATCCATTCTTGGTGCGTTGCTGGTGTCGTCACTATCAAATACCGCATGCCTGGCACGGTTCTACAGGGCTAGGACGCGGACGGATGAGACCTGCATCAGGTTGATAGCCGGCGTAGAGTTGCTGACCTGGGTGTGCCAGCCGGCCGTATGCGCCGATGCGATGCCGTTGGCCAAGATGATGAAGTAAGGGCCAGCCGGCACGTTGCGTGTGTAGGTGTAGACGTTCGAGTCGTCAAAGAAGATCTTGAGTGAGGTGCCCTGCCGGTACTCCATCGCGTACGTGTGATAGCCGGCGGACAGATCAGTGTGGCAGTCCAGGAACTGCTGCTGGTTCCCGCGGTTGAACAGCTTGACCGCCATGAGGCGGTTGGGGTTGATCGTCTTAGCCAGAAAGCCTCCCTCGAACAGGTCGATCTCCGCGCCGTCGTCCCGGAAGGCAGGCAGGAACCAGATGGAAGGCCACTGCCCGCCCCGCAGGTCCGGCATCTTGGCTCGGACCTCTACGCGGGCGTCCGCGAAGGTGAACCCGGCGGTTTGCACGGTGCCCGACCCGAAGTTATTGCTGGTGGGACGCGAGCAGATGACCGAGCCGGTCCAGGAATATCCGGCCGCCCTGGTCCCCCGGTAGGCCCGCAG
>Ga0105245_10005326_pt1 | contig 11301 bp, 7 predicted proteins | sample KBSM54metaG_FD_81523 | JGI IMG/M metagenome (GOLD analysis project Ga0105245, IMG submission 81523) | Miscanthus rhizosphere microbial communities from Kellogg Biological Station, Michigan, USA - KBS M5-4 metaG | ecosystem: Host-associated > Plants > Roots > Rhizosphere > Soil | place: Michigan...
CGAACGTAGTCGTTGAGCGCCGCGGTCGCGAACTTGTCGCCCGCTGCCGTGCCGCCGACCTTGAGCCACTGGCCGACCGTGAGGCCGAGCGTGGTGAAGTCGAGCGCCGTTGAGGCAAGGCCGGTCGAGGTCGCGGTGATGTCGCCGCTCGCGCCCTGGAAGCCAACCACCTTCAGCTTGGCCGCCGCGGCCGGAGCCGTCTCAGCCACGAGGCTCAGGCCCGAGCCAACGATGGTGGTTGCGGTCGAAGAGGTCGCTTTGAACACCTGATTGTTGGCGCTCTGCGCAAAGCCGGACGCCTGCACCAGATGGCCCGCCTTCACGGCGGCTCCGCCTGAGGCCACGACATAGGTGTTCGAGGTCGTGCCGGCATCGAAGCCCGCGCCCTCCAGCCACGGTCAGAGCCACGGGCATCCCCATGCGCACTCCGCTCCTCGCTCGTCGCCGCGTGGTGAGTGGCCGCCCACGCCGCCGCAAGGCACGTTCATCCCGCCGGAGTTGCCGGATGCGGTGACCAAGGCGAAGTTCAAGCAGAACGCGCAAGCGGCTATCGCCAATCTGAACCCAACCGATCAGTACTTGCTGCTCGTCGAATTGCTCGCCGATCTGCACGCGCAGTTCGGCGGTGAAGTGCCGCGTAGTGCTGCCGTCGAAGTGCCGCGTAGTGCTGCGGTCGAAGTGCCGCGCTCGGAGCGTAAGCCCACGGGTTTATCGCAGCCCCCTCCTGCGAACGTGCAAGAGCAGGAAGAAGAAGAAGTCGAAGAGCCGAAGCCGCGCACCACGCGGAGCAAGGCCACGCGCCCCACCAAGGCCGCGGCCACCAAATCTCGCTCGCGGGCCTGAAAGTCAGGTCTTGCTTGCGGCCCTGTGGGCCCTAGCGCGGAACACGCCGTTCGTTGACGCCCCAATCTGGGGCGTCAATTCGCGCACGGCTGTAGCCGCTCTGCGCGATTTTAGGAAACCGGCCGCGCACGCTGACCGAATCGAACGTCGTGTCGACGGGCGATGTTGCCTCTGGATGTAGGCTCAGGTCATATATGAGCGCCAAACCTGCGAGAGGGTGGGCGTGATCCGACTAGTTTCCTTCGACCTTGGGCGCAACGGTTTCCTGCTCGGTTTCCCAACCGAATGCGCAGGTGCGCGGTGACCAACAAACGAGATCCCTTCGGTTGGCCCGTGGAGACTCCGGACAAACCTTCCACGCTGCGTTCGATCGAAGCCGCTGACATCGTCGAGCCGGATGAGCCGCCCGGCCCCGTCTATTACGAGCCGCAGCCGCTGCACGCCGTCTCCAACCACAAGACCATCGAGGTCGAGACCGTCAAGCTTGCGCAAGACATCGATCCGCGCAAAGCGCCGACACAAATGAGCATCGCGCGGCCACCCGCGTCGCCCCTTCCGCCTGATTCCCAGTGGCCTCAGGCGGAGCTCGTCGCCGTGAGCAGTCAGCCGCCTGCTTCGGCGCGCAAATCCCGGATGCGGCTTCTTGGGTTGGGGTTTCTCTTGGCGGCGCTGGCGTTGTGGTTGCTGCGCAGCCTATTCGCACACTCGTCGGCCAACTCGTCGGCGGCAGCAGCAGCGTCGGCACCCGGCACGCGCGCGCTTTCTGTGCTCGAGGCGTCGCGCCTAGCGCCGCCGAACAGCGCGCCGCTGGCTCCTCCAATCGAGCCAAATTTGGCTGTATCAGCCACACCTTCCGGCTTGCCGACGGCGCCCGTCGCGCCGCTCCCCGCGCCCGCTCGTTCGCCTTCGGAAGGGCACGTCGCTTCGTCTCAGCGTGTCGCTCCTGCGCCGGCGAAAGCCGCAGCGGTGAAGCCGAGCCCTGCAATCTCCTCCTCTGCACTCGCTCCCGACGTTACTGCTCCCAGCAAACCCAAGCGCGCCATCTATTGAGTGATGAACATTTCGAACCGAGCCTACGATTTCCCCGCGTGCTTTCGCCGCGGGATCGCTTTTGCCTCTTTGGCCGTGTGTCTCGGCGCCAGCGCACCCGCTCACGCGGATGGCAGCAGCGATAGTGACCGCGCGAACCTCCTCTTCAAGAAAGGTAAGGTCGCCTACAACGATGGCAAGTACGCCGATGCCTTGCGCATTTACGAAGAGGCGTGGCGGCTGAAGCAGAGCCCAGACATCGCCGCCAACCTCGCGCAAACCGAGACGGAACTCGGCAAACACCGGGACGCAGCCGAGCACTTCGCGTTTGCCTTGGCGCACCTCCTGCCGAGCAGCACCGATGAACAGAAGCGGGCGCTCGCGGATGGTTTGGAAGCCGAAAAAAGGTTGGTTGGCACACTCCACGTCACGCTCGAACCGGCTGATTCGAAGCTGAACGTGGACGGCGCCGTGGTGTCCTTGCCTCCGAGCGGCGACCTGTTCGTGGATTCGGGGGAGCATCGTTGTTCGGTCACCCACGAGGGTTATGAGTCGAACACGCAGGTCGTCCAGGTGTCGAGGGGCGCCTCGCGTGTACTTTGGATCAAGCTCAATGCACCGGGAGGTGCGGGCCCCGCTCCGAGCGGCTCTGGCTCCGAGCCGTCGGCGCCGCCCCCCATCACCATTCAGAAGCCGCGCTCGCTCGTCCCGGCCTTCATCGGCGGAGGCGTCGCGGTGGCAGGTGCTGCGGTGGGCGTCGCGTTCTTGATTTCAGGCAACTCGAAGCAGCACGACGCCGATCAACTGAGAGGCCAGCTGTCGGGCACGAACGCTTGCGGCGCCGGCTCACCCTACCAAGCCCAATGTGCCGAGCTTCACAGCAAGAATTCGAGCGTGGACAGCGCGCGTCACGTCGAGGTCGCGGGCTTCGCCGTCGCTGGCGTGGCTGCGGTCGGTACCGCCGTGTATCTGCTGTGGCCCCACGAAACTGCAACGATTTCGGGCTCGATTCGGCCCTCCTTCGTGGTTGCGCCCGGCGTGGGCAGCGTGAGTTTTTCCGGCCGCTTCTAAGCCGCCGCCCTTCTTTGATTTGACCTGAGCGAGCTTAGCGAGGACGACATGAAATTCAAACGCTTCACGTGTGGGACGTTCGGGCTGTTGGCGGTGGGCAGCATGGTCTGGGGCTGCTCGGATCAAAGCAACGATTGCAAAGCCAACGCCAATTGCGGCAGCTTCGTGCCGAGCGCGGGCAGTGCCGGCACGCTCGCCGGCGCCGGCGGCAACGGCGGGAGCAACGGAGGCTCGGGCGGCAACGGCGGTTCGTCGAACGGCGGGGATGGGACGAGCGGCATTGGCGGCGCGGGCATGGCGGGCAGCGCGGGCTCGGTGGAACCCGGCTGCGACGGCACGGTGAGTCCAGATACGGACAAATGCGTGATCGACGATCAGTTCGGCATCTTCGTGTCCCAAACGGGCGACGACAAAGCCGGCGATGGCTCGATGCTGAAGCCGCTCGCAAAAATCTCCACGGCACTCGCCGCCGCAGTGAACCAAAAAATAAACCGCGTGTACGTGTGCGCGTCGCTCACGCCCTACAGCGAAGCCACGTTGGACATTCCGGACGGCGTCTCGGTGTTCGGCGGCTTCACCTGTGACAAGCCCCAATGGGCCTACGATCCGAGCCAAAAATCCATCTTCGACGCGAGCAGCGCCGTCGGCGCAACGATCGACGCCGCCGTCACTGGCGTGACCCTCCAAGATCTCCGCATCCAAGCCGCTGACGCCGTGAGCTCCCCGAACATGCCCGGCTCCAGCAGCTTCGGCATGGTGATCACCAACAGCAAAAACATTCTGCTGAAACGCGTGGAAGTGGACGCGGGGAAGGGGAGTAAGGGGGCGGATGGGGCGAACGGAGTCAAGGGGGCGGATGGGGCTGATGCCAAGAGTCCTCAAAACGGAGCGACCGGCACGTGTGATGGGACGCCAAAGATTCCTCGCGGATCGTGGCCGACACAGAGTGCGTGTGGTGTCCTCGGGGGCGACGGGGGCGATGGGAAAATTGGGAGCTCGCCGGATGGCCAAGAGAACGGTGGCGGCGGTACCCCGAAGACGAATGTTGTCCCTCCTGTGCCGCAATCAGGAGGCAAAGCTGCGACCACTTTCGGCAAGAACAACGCGGGCGAGGACGGACCTCACGGCGCGGGGGGAATCGACGGTAGCAACGGCGGTGTGGCGCCTAAGATCGGCGCATTCAAAGTTGATGGCTACTCGCCCGCAGATGGCAGCGACGGAATGCCCGGATTTCCCGGTCAAGGCGGCGGCGGAGGCGGAGCCAGCTTTGGTAGCGACACGTGCGTAGGCTCGAGCGGTGGGGCCGGAGGGATGGGCGGTTGCGGTGGAGGGCAAGGCACCAAAGGGTTGGGAGGCGGCGCATCCACTGGCATTCTCAGTTGGAATAGCGCCGTCGTTTTGGATGCCTGCAAGATCGTCGCGGCAGCGGGCGGAGCTGGCGGGGTCGGCGGTAACGCAGCGCTTGGTGGCGTCGGAAAAATGGGTGGCGCGGGCGGTTTGGTAAATAGTGGACTCAACATCGGCCCTGGAGGCGCGGGTGGCTTCGGCGGTCTCGGTGGCAACGGTGGGAGTGGCTCGGGAGGGACCGGCGGACCTTCCTACGCTGTCGTTTTCGCCGGCACGCAGCCGACCACTGACGCCAGTTCGGAACTCAAGGTGACGGATGGCGGAGCGGCTGGCTCCGGCGGTCATCTGCAGGGGTTCCCCGCGATCGTCGCTCCGAGCGGTTTCAAAGGCGATTCCGCCGCGACCTTCAAAGCCGGCAACTAGGTATTTAGAGTGTTTTCCTCATGTTTTTGGGTGTGGGAGTTAGTCAAATGATGCGGCGTAGTTTTGTTTCTGCTGGGTCGATGAGTGTTCTGGTGGGCGGGGCGGTGCTGGTTGCTAGCGTCGTGCCGGGGTGCTCGAGCTTCAAGTCGTGCGAAGACACGCGCACGTGTGCGGAGGCGGGCGGGTCGACCAACATCGGCGCTGCAGGGGAAGCTGGCGACACGGGCGAGAACGGTGGCTCGTCGACCGCCGGCGTATCGAGTGGCGGTGACGCAGGCGCGAACACGGGCGGTAGTGCAGGATCTGGCGTTATCGCGAACGACGCGGGCGCAGCCGGTGAACCGGGTGCTGCGGGCGCAGGTGGTGCACCCGTCCAACCCGAGTGTCAGCAAGATCTGGATTGCTCGGATCATCTCGCATGCAACGGCGTCGAGAAATGCATCGACAACAAGTGCGCGCCGGGTTCTTTCTCGTGCGCCAATCCCGACGCCGCGCACTGTGACGTCGCGTGCAAAGAGAACAACGGCGCGGCCCAATGTGTCGTCACCGGCCAAGACAAGGACAAAGACGGCCATTTTTCCGCCGCTTGCGCCGCCTCAGTCCCGCCCGGCGATGACTGCAACGACGCCCTGGCCGCCATCCACCCTGGTGCCACCGAGATCTGCGACCGCATCGACAACGACTGCGACGGTAAAATCGATTTGGCTGATGGCCTGCCGTTGTCGGGTACGGCGCTGCAAATTGGTCCCTCGAGTGCCCCGCTTAGCATGCCTCGGATTGCCTGGTCACCCGTCTTCAAGCGCTACGGAATCGGCTATCTCGACGGAACTGCTGGCGCCAAGGCGGACATCTTTATGGATCAAATCGATCAGGGCGGCAGCACGTACATGTCGCACTACGATTTGAACACCAACTTCGTGTACGCGGGCGACGAATTTGATTTTACGTGGGCGGGGACGAGCTTTGGCGCCGTCTGGCTCAGCGGCGGAAACGTTTACTTCGTGCGGATGACACCTGACCGCAGTCCCGCGCAGCTCGACAAGGTCCAGCTGCTGAGCATGCTATCGAACACCACCGAGCCGCGCCTAGCGCGGAACGCGAATTCGTGGGCGGCCCTGTATCTGAGGGCGAGTCCGCCCGATGGACCGAAAGCCTACGGCAGGTTTGTACCGGCGTCGGGTGACGCGTCGTCGTTGGATCTCGCGCTCAGCAGTGACTTTGTAGACGAAAGCAGCCTCACGGCGGTGGGCTCCTCCTTCGTTCTCGCCTACTCAATCACTCCTGGCTATACAGCCCACGCCGAGTTGCGCAACGCGGACCTAGGATCGCCGGTTTCCGTTCCGATCACTGGGAAAGTCCCCGTTGTGGGGTCCGGCGCCAATGGCTTCGCGATCGCAACTTCAATGGCCAGCGGTGCACCGCAGTTCTACAGTTTCGCAGCGAACGGCACTAAGCAGTGCGGTCCCGTGAATCTCGCCGACAAGAACTTCGTACCGGCTGCGATCGTTGCTACGGCCAAGGGCTACCTGGTCGTGTCGGCTGGCACCGTGCGAGAGCAAGAGGTGCTCGCCAACTGCGCGATGGGCCAGCTATTCACCGTCGACAAAGGCACTGCCGCAACCGACGTCGCAATCGCGGGCAGCTCCACAGGTTACGGTGTCGTCTGGCAAGACAACACGACCGCTCGCCCGATGCGACGCTTTTTCGGCCCTGACTTCTGCAACTAGAGTCGCGCGGGCCTGTAGCGGACACAGGTCAGAGGTCGACCTGCAATTGCGGGCCGCAACGGTGCGGCCCGCTGCCCTTCGCCCCTCAGTTGATGGTGAAGTCGACGGACTGAAGATCGGCCGGTTTGGCGCTACTTCCGACGTACAGGGTGTGGATGCCGGTCTCTACCGTCCAGCCCACGAATTCTTGCCAGTAGGCCATGTCTTCGACCGGAATGGTGATGGTGACGACGTTGCTCTCGCCAGGCTGCAGGTTCACGCGCGTGAAGGTCTTGAGTTCCTTTACCGGGCGTACGACCTTGGTATTGGGGTAGCCAACGTAGGCTTGAACGACCTCGGCGCTAGCGAGTTGGCCGTTGTTCTTGACCGTGATCGTCGCGTTCAGCGCGGAATTTTTGTCGACCTGGCCGCCACTGCACCCGAGCGTCAAATTCGAGAACGTATACGTGTTGTAGCTCAGGCCTTCGCCGAACCAGAAAGTCGGCGTTTTGCCGTCGTGTTCGATCTTCCGATAACCATGGAAGTAGTCGATCGGAACGTCGCCGACGTTGTTGTTGTTGAAAACGGGATAATCTGCCGGCGATGCCGCAATCGTGAATGGCAGTCGGCCCGTGAAGTCCAGCTTGCCGAACAGCAACTCCGCAATTGCCGCGCCGCCTTCTTGCCCGGGATAGAAGGGCTGGATGACGGCCTTGGCCGAGTCGAACCAGTCCTCCATGACCACTGCGCTCCCGAAGCTCAGCAGCACGATGATGTTCGGATTGACGGCTGCGACCTGTTTGATGAATGCGGCGGGCTTCGTCGTCCAATGACCTGGGTGCGCGCCACTCAACAGAAGGTCGGAGCGATCGTGCCCCTCACTGAAGCCTTCGCCTTCGTCTGCCCACCACATCGTGATCGGGATGATGACGACGTCGGCGCCCGCAGCGTCAGCCACGTTGGGACTCGTGCTCACGGTGAGCGCGAGATGATTGGTCGCCGCGTACTGGGTGATGCCCTGAGCGAATGACACGGCATACGGTTGAATGGTGTTACTGGTGCCGCCGTCGCCCAAACCGGCGTGCCCTCCCTTCTCGGTGGCGGGCGGGTTGTTCGAATAAAAACCAATGAACTTGATGCTCGAAACACTGGCGGCGCCCATGCCGACCGTGGTTGCTACGGGACCAAGCGGCAGGAAATTGGCGTTTTTCAACAAAACCGCACCTTCCTCTTCGGTGCGGCGGGCTAGATCTCGATGCGCCTGGTTGTTGGTGATTCCCGGGTTGGCAGGCGCGTTCTTATACTGGTCCGTATTCTGACGGAACTTGATACGAGCATTCACCATGCGTGTCACCGCTTGGTTCAGTCGATCGACGGTGATCGACTTGCTCGCCAGATCTGACGGCAGCGTCTTGAACGCCTGATTGTCGGGCATCTCGTAGTCGAGTCCCGCATTGAGCGAAGCCGCGCCGTCGTTGACGACGGTTGCCCACCAGTCGGAGAGAGTGAACCCGTCCCACTTGAGATCCGTGCGTAGGAAATCGGTGAGAAGCTTCGGGTTCTCCGTGTTGTAAAGTCCCCCGACGCGGTTGTATGCCGCCATGATGCAGCTCGGATCGGACTTTTTGATCATGATTTCGAAGCTGCGGAGATAGGTTTCACGTTCGGTCTGATCGCCGGCGACCGCGTTCATGTAATGGCGAGAATTTTCGCTGTCGTTCAGCGCGAATGATTTCGGACACGCCATCATCTGATGATTGGCTTGCATACCGTTGACGAACGCAGCCGCCATCTCACCGACCAGGACGGGGTCTTCGCCGTAGGTTTCTTGTGCGCGGCCCCAAGCGGGGTGGCGAAGCACGTTCATCGTGGGCGCCAACGCCAAGTCATACTTCAGCGCCAGCATCTCATTGCCTTGGGTCGCGCCGACCTGTGTTTCGAGATCGACATCGAAGGAAGCCGCGCGCGCTTCAGCGACAGCCCAAGTCGTGGCCGGCGCCCCGTTGTTCAGCTGGTGGACTCCGCGCGGCCCATCGCGCATTGCAAACCCGCCGAGGCCGAATTCAGTGGCTGCCGTGCCGTCGAAATCCGCGCTGTACTTATTCCCGCCGGCAAGCTCGGTACCTCCGTTGATCACGTCAATCCGCCTCTGCGTGGACATCGACGCGATCACCGGAGCAATCGTGGCATCCACCGGCAAAAGGTAGTTCGCGCGCGGCGCGCTGTAGGGACTGGTGCACTCAATCACGCCCGACCCGGCGTTGCCGCCCATTGCGTTGGTGCCGGCGTTGCCACCCGTTGCGTTGGTGCCGGCGTTGCCACCCGTTGCGTTGGTGCCGGCGTTGCCACCCGTTGCGTTGGTGCCGGCGTTGCCACCCATTGCGTTGGTGCCGGCGTTGCCGCCCGTTGCATTCGTGCCGGCGCCGCCGCCCGTCGCATTCGTGCCGCCCATTGCGTTGGTGCCGGCGTTGCCGCCCGTTGCATTCGTGCCGCCCATTGCGTTGGTGCCGGCGTTGCCGCCCGTTGCATTCGTGCCGGCGTCGCCGCCCGTTGCGTTCGTGCCCCCAGTGGTATTCGTGCCCGCCATACCGCCGTCCGCGAGCCCTGAAAATCCACCCGAATTCGCTCCGGCACCGCCGTCCGCCGTCGAACCGTGATTGCCCGCTTTTGACCCGCACGCGACGAGCGCCAGCAACACCGGAAGTCCACGAAAACGCATGAGAACAAACCTTTCATCCGAATCAATCCAAGCCTCAGCCCGAATCGCACTGCTTCGTTGCAGAGGCACCCCTGAGCAAGGCCCATCGCCCGGTTGCTGAATACCACGAGGTCGAGTAAGGCGCCGCGAACAAATCGCTCGGCGCGAGAAACGAGAGGCCGCGACGGTCGAGACCCGGAAAGCGCTCGAAAATGCGGCCTTCCGGCCCCTCCACGCCCTTCAGCTCGCGAGCAGTGACGCTCCTATTGCGACGCAAACAGCGTCGCCAAATACTGCTTCGTAAACCGCTTGAACGCTTCGTTCGCCATCGTCTCGTACATGATGGCGGGAGTGGCGTCGGGGTCGACGTTTTTTACGTCGGGGGCGCGCCAGAGTGTGACTTTGAAGGTGAGCGGAGCCGCATCACCGGGGATCTCGAAGGAGACACGACTGAGTAGGCCGACGCCTGACAGCGCGAAGCGGGGTTTGCGGCTCATGAACGCGCCGGACATTTCGTTGTGATAGGCGATGAGCAGCGTCGGTACTTGGAGCTTGGGGTCTTCGGTGTCGGTGAGGGTGGTGGCGGCGCGCGGCCGCACCAGATCGCTCGGTAGCTTTTGCGTCAGCACTTCGACCAAGTTGGCGATGACCTGGGCTTCGCGCGGTGCATCGTGCGCGGCGTCGAAATATTGGCCGGGCAGGGCTTTTTCGCCCGTAAAATAGGCGTTTTGGCGCAGCGCTTTCTCGGCTTTTTCGAGCGTTTCGGTGGGTTTGCGCTGGAAACGCACTTCCAGGTCCGGGCCATGTTTGGCCGCGTAGTGCAGCAGCCGATCGAAGAACGGCAAGAGTTTGGTCTGGTTCGTGGCCAGTTGTGGGCGAAGTTTTTGCAGCGCGGCGTCGATGCGCGCGTTCACCGCGCGCTCGAGATCAGCGGCTAGAAATGGGTACTGCGCGTAGCGAGTCGCGAAATCACGGAGCGCGTTGAGCGTGCCGACGGCTTGCGCGCTCGCGAGCTCTTGCATCAGGGCTTGATGGAGCGCGGTGTCGACTTCTCCCTGAATGGCCGTGTGTGGGTGCGTGCTGGCGAAGGCCTCGATCGCGCTGACGGTGCCCTGCTGCTGCGCGCGGCGTAGCTCGGCGCGCGGCAACAAGAGCGAGGTCACGTCTCCGTTGCTGCCGCCGCGAGCCAAATAGGCGCGATACGCTTCGACGCTGTCCGCGCCGCGTGCAGCCGCATACAAGCGTGCTTCGCTCAGCGTGTTGCGCGTGTGCAAGGCCGCAAAGCCGAGCGCAGCGCCCAATGCGAGGGCGATCGGGACCCACAGCTTGACCCATAGCGGGCTTTGCTTGCGCATCGCATCGGTCGGCGCGAATGGGTTCTTGAAGCCGTTGTCCACCAGCGGATCGATCAAGGCTTGTTCGCGCGTCGTGGAGTCGGGGCCCGTTTCGGCCAAGCGTTCCCGAACCTGTTCGATGGCGCGTGCGGCCTGCTCGGCGAGCGCGAGATCGGTGGTCGGAAATTGAAAGACGTGGCCTTCGATCACCACGCGCAGACAACGCCGCTCGACGTCGACGCTGACCTGGCTTTGTTCGGAGACGCGCGCCACCGAAAATTGCGGCGCGCGAGCGTCGATCACGCCCACCGGAAATAGGTACAAAGCCGGCCGATATGGCACGGCCCGAGCGCCACGATAACGCGCGGCTGCGCCCAGAAAGCCGAGCGCGCCGAGCGCAAACAAAGCGCCGTAGGCGACGCCGAACAGGCCAGGCACGAGCGCGTAGCGGTGCGCGAGATCGCCGAAGCCCCAGCGCAAGAGCAGCACCGCGGCGATGAGCGCCACGACGCCCGTGAGCAGCCAGGTCAAAAACCGGCGATCGTGGCCGAGCGGTGCGAGCGCGAGCGGTGCTGGCGCCGCGGCGCCGCGGGTTGCTTCGACGAAGCGCTCCTGAATCGGACGCTCGAGCTGGAAGAAATCAATCTTTTCCACGGCTCTGCCCCTTTGCGCGAGACTTCGCGCGGTCGACCAATTCACAGAGCGAATCTCGGGTGACGCCTAGGCGCTCTGCGGTTCGCTCTGCCAATGAAGTCGTGGCGACTCCGGGCACGAAGCCGTAGGTGGGCGTCTCTTTTTCGTCGAGCTCGACTTGCAGAAACGCTAGGTGCGGAACTGGCGGCTCGGCGGC
>Ga0105245_10005330_pt1 | contig 11299 bp, 10 predicted proteins | sample KBSM54metaG_FD_81523 | JGI IMG/M metagenome (GOLD analysis project Ga0105245, IMG submission 81523) | Miscanthus rhizosphere microbial communities from Kellogg Biological Station, Michigan, USA - KBS M5-4 metaG | ecosystem: Host-associated > Plants > Roots > Rhizosphere > Soil | place...
CTCATCGTGACCGGTCTGCTGATCAGCCGAATCGGCGAGGGCTGGCACCGCATGGCGCTGGTCCTCGTCGACTGGCTCCCGTTCACGCTCGTGCTGATGGCCTACGACAAGACTCGAGGGCTGGCGGACGCGCTGGGCACGCCGCTGCATGAGGCCGACGCCGTGCGCTGGGAACAGTGGCTCTGTGGCGGGCACATTCCGACGGTCTGGCTCCAGCAGCATCTGTACAACCCGCATCACGTCTACTGGTACGACGCCCTGACGACGCTCATCTACACGTCGCATTTCATTGCTACCCCGGTCTTCGCGGCCATTCTGTGGCTGCGCGAACGCACTCAGTGGCTTCGCTACATCACCCGGGTTATCGCGCTGTCTGTGGCCGGCCTGATCACCTACACGTTGCTCCCTGAGGCGCCGCCCTGGATGGCTGCCCGGGATCACTTCATTCACACCCCCGTCGAACGACTGTCCGCTCGTGGATGGATCTGGCTGCACCTGGGCAACGTGAACGAACTTCTCGAGCACGCACAGCAGAGCGGGGCGAACCCCGTTGCGGCGATGCCGTCCCTGCATGCCGCGTTTGCTGCTCTCATCGCCCTGTTCATCGGGGCTCGACTTCGGAGCAAGTGGCGCTACCTGCTCGTGCTGTACCCGCTCGCGATGGGCTACGCCCTCGTCTATTTGGGAGAGCACTACGTGATCGACGTGGTGGCCGGCTACGCCTACGCCATCGGCGCATACGCCGCTGTGTCGTATTGGGAGCGGCGCCGGGCCGCCGCGAAAGCCGCCAAACTGGCCGCTACCAAAGCCGCGGTGGGGCGCCAAGTGGGGGCCTCGGGGGAGGTGGAGCCGGCAGCGGCCTCGTAGAGTTCATGTCCGTTATGAGCCTTTTGATGCGCAAGTAATCCAATGTGACTGGTGTTAGACCTGGCGCATCTGGGACAGAAATGGCACTCTGAGTCGACCGTGTTGATCAGAGAGGCCGTCGTTGTGCGCGTGAAACTCCGTCGCAGACCCGTCATTGGGGCCCTGGTCGCTACCGCCGGCCTCACTGTTTCGCTCCTTGTTGCGCCCGGTTTGGCGCAGGCTGCTTCGCCGCCGCCGAACCCGACGAACCAGCAACTGCAGAACGCCGCGGCCCAGAAAGCAGCCCTGGCAAGCCAGGTCGGCCAGCTCGGCGCTCGGGTCGCAGCTATGCAGACTCAGCTCCAGCAGTTGCAGGCAGCACAGGAGCTGGCGGAGCAGAAGTTCGCGTTCGCACAGTCGAAGTACGAAGAAGCCGTGGTCAACGCGAAGGCTGCTGCCGCGGCGATCACCGCAGCTCGAGCCCGCGTCGAGCAGGCCCACAACTCGTTGCGCGCATACGCCCAGGCGTCCTTCATGAGCGGGGGGATCGGCGGCAACGCAGGCGCCCTGCTCACCGCAGAGGACCCCAACGCGCTGTTGGAGCAATCGGCGCTGCAGTCCTACGAAACGTCGCACCAGGTCGACGTCTTGTCTCAGGTCCAGTCGGCCAGCGTCGCGCAGTCGAACGCGGAGGCGGCGGCTCGTCAGGCGCAGGTCGTTCAGGCCAAGGCCAAAGCGGATGCTGCGGCCGCGAAGAATGCGGCAGACAACGCGGTCATGGCCGCGCGAGCCCAGCAGGCACAGCTGCAGCAGACCCTCGCCTCCACCCAGACCCAACTCGACGCCGCTCGGATCCAGCTGGCGACCTTGAACAACCAGCGCGCTACCTACCTCGCCTACGTGGCGGAGCAGAAGCGCATCGCCGAGGCGAAGGCGCGGGCAAAGCGCCTTGCCGAGGAGCGTGCCCGCGAAGCCGCTGCCCGCGCGGCCGAAGAGGCCAAGAAGCACCACCACGGCAGCAGCGGGGGCGGTGGTGGCGGTGGATCGGTGTCCGTCGGCCCACCGTCGGGAGGCACCTGGACGGCGTCTCGTGGCCGCGCCGCAGTGGCCAAGGCCGAGCAGTACCTGGGTTGGATGTATGCCTGGGCCGGCGGCAACCGCAGTGGCCCGACGTACGGCGTCTGTGCCGGTGACGGGGCGTTCAACGACTGCCACGTCAAGGGCTTCGACTGCTCCGGCCTCGCGCTGTATGCCTGGGGCAACTACATCAGCCTCGATCACTACGCCGCGTCGCAGTACGGACAGGCCGGGTCCTACCACCCGAGCACTGACAACCTGATGCCTGGAGACCTCGTCTTCTGGAGCTCAGACGGCACCCGCTGGGGCATCCACCACGTGGCTATCTACATCGGGGGCGGCAACGTCATCCAGGCGCCGCAGAGTGGTGAGGTCATCCAGATCACGCCGCTGGACGAGGTGTCCTGGGGCTACTACGGCGCGACACGACCGCTCACCTGATCGCGGGTAGCGTTGGGCCTGTGCTCGTCGACAGGTTCGGCCGTGTTGCCACCGATCTGCGCATCTCGCTGACGGATCGCTGCTCGCTGCGCTGTACCTACTGCATGCCCGCGGAGGGGCTCCAGTGGCTGGCGAAGAACGAACGGCTGAGTGACGAGGAGATCGTCCGTCTGGCCCGGGTCTTCGTTGACCGTGGCGTGACGAGCATTCGGCTGACCGGCGGTGAGCCCCTGGTACATCCGACGCTCGCCGGGGTGATCACCAGCCTCAAGCAGTTGACGCCTGCGCCAGAGGTGTCGCTGACGACGAACGGGATCACGCTGGACCGCCAGGCGACGGTGCTGGCAGCGGCCGGCCTCGACCGCATCAACGTCTCGCTCGACACACTGAACCGGGAGCATTTCGCGGCGCTGACGCGTCGTGATCGGCTCGATGACGTGCTGCGCGGGATCGAGGCGGCAGCAGCGTCGCGTCTGCACCCAGTCAAGATCAATTCAGTGCTGGTGCGGGACGGGAACTTCGCCGAAGCCGCAGAGCTGCTGGAGTGGGCGCTGCTGCGCGGCTTCGAGCTGCGTTTCATTGAGCACATGCCGTTGGACGCCGACCACACGTGGTCGCGGTCCGAGATGGTCCGGGCCGACGAGATCCTGGCCGCGTTGGCCGAGCGGTTCAGCTTTCGTGCCCTTCCGCGTGAAGGCGCCGCGGCGACCGCGCCCGCGGAGGAGTTCGAGGTGGTCGACGGGCCCAGTGCCCAGGAGTGGGCGACCCGCCCGGCTCGATTCGGCGTGATCGCCTCGGTGACTCGCCCATTCTGTCGAGACTGCGACCGCCTCCGGCTGACCGCAGACGGGCAGCTGCGCACCTGCCTGTTCGCCCATGAGGAGACCGACCTGCGTGGACCGCTTCGCGCAGGCGCAACCGATGCGGAACTGGCAGAGCTCATCACGGTGGCGGTCGCGGGCAAGCAGGCCGGACACGGCATCGATGCAGCCGGCTTCACCCAGCCGGTGCGCACGATGTCGGCGATCGGCGGCTAAGTTCCGAGCGTCTCGCGCCCGAGCAGGAACCCGCGGGCGGCGAGGTATTCCGACAGCGAGTCGGCGTGATCCGGACACGCCAACCAGTGCTTGACCCGAGCCGCGTCGTGCAGGCGAGGGTTGCGCCATTGAAGATCGAACCCCGCTGCGTTGCGACAACCTTTTGCCGAGCAACGGGGGGCTTCGTCGGTGTCGACGGTCTCCGGATCGTTACCCGGGAAGAGCACATCTGCCACCCAGGCACCGTACAGCGACGTCCCGTACGGTGAACTCGTCCACCCCAGAGACGAAGGAAACGTAGTGACGACGCCTATCTCGCCGACACCGCCCCCCGCCGCGTCCACCCCTGCTTCCGATGCCGGGGCACTCGAGCGTGTGATGTTCGAGATCAAGCGGGTGATCGTCGGGCAGGACCGCCTCGTCGAACGGATGATGGTCAGCCTGCTCGCACGCGGGCACTGCCTGCTCGAAGGCGTCCCAGGTGTGGCGAAGACGCTCGCGGTGGAGACCCTTGCCGCCACGGTGAGCGGTTCGTTCGCGCGGGTTCAGTTCACTCCTGACCTCGTCCCGTCGGACATCGTCGGCACGCGCATCTACCGTCCCGGCAGCGAACGCTTCGACACCGAACTCGGCCCGGTCATGGCGAACTTCGTGCTGGCCGACGAGATCAACCGCGCGCCCGCCAAGGTGCAGTCGGCTCTCCTCGAGGTCATGGCTGAAGGACACGTCACGATTGGCGGTCAGCGTTACGACGTGCCGCGACCCTTCCTCGTGCTGGCGACCCAGAACCCGATCGAATCCGAGGGTGTCTATCCGCTGCCCGAGGCTCAGCGCGACCGCTTCCTGATGAAGATCGCCGTCGACTACCCGTCGCCGACCGAGGAGCGGGAGATCATCTACCGAATGGGTGTCGAGCCGCCCGTCGCCGAGGCCGTGATCACCACGGACGAACTCGCGCGATTGCAGGCCGCTGCCGGTCGGGTCTTCGTCCACCACGCCGTCGTTGACTATGTGGTTCGACTGGTGGTCGCGACACGGCATCCAGGTGAGAACGGCATGCCCGACGTCGCGCAGTGGATCTCCTACGGCGCCAGCCCGCGCGCCAGCCTCGGTCTGATCGCCGCCGGCCGAGCGATGGCTCTGCTGCGCGGTCGTGACTACGTGCTCCCGCAAGACGTTCTCGACATCGCCGGCGACGTGCTCGCCCACCGTCTCGTCCTGAGTTATGACGCGATCGCGGACGGTGTCCCGGCCGCGCACGCCGTGCGCCGGCTACTGCAGACGGTGCCCCTGCCGCAGGTGGCTCCTCGCCAGCGGGCGAATGGCCCCGTGGACATGACCGCACCGGCTCCGCAGCAGCCGCAGCAGCCGCAACACCAGGCGTCGCCGCAGCAGCCACAGCCACCGCTGGTTTACGGTTCGGCAGCGCCGCCGCAGCAGCAGTGAGGATCTGGCCCATGGGTGACGGGCGATGAGCGAGTCCGACCACGGACCTGCCCTTGACCTGACTGCGCCGGAGCCACTCCTTCGGCGCCTTGAGCTGACGGTCCGTAACAGGCTGGACGGTTTGCTTCAGGGCAACTACCTCGGTTTGGTCCCCGGCCCGGGCAGTGAAGCAGGGGAGTCCAGGCAGTACGTCGCAGGCGATGACGTCCGCATGATGGATTGGCCCGTCACGGCCAGAACAACGGTTCCGCACATCCGGCGTACGGTCGCCGATCGCGAACTCGAGACGTGGCTCGTGGTGGACCTGTCCCCGAGCATGGACTTCGGTACCGCACTGAGTGAGAAGCGTGAACTCGTGCTCGCGGCGCTGACCGCAGTCGTGCACCTCACGGTCCGCGGCGGTAACCGCGTGGGCGCCGTCGTGGGCAATGGGGTCGAGAGTTACCGCATCCCCGCCTTGCCCGGCCGCGATCACGGCCGGTATCTGTTGCGCCGTATCGCGACCACACAGCGGGCCGAGACGTCCGGTCGCGTGGACCTCGCCGCGATGCTCGAGTCGTTGCGACGGCCACCCCGGCGGCGTGGGCTCGTAGCGGTGGTCTCGGACTTCCTCGAAGGGGCTCCCGGTCAGGCAGCGCCCTGGGAACGGCCGCTTCGTGCGCTGGCTACGCGTCACCAGCTCCTGGGCATCGAGGTCCTCGACCCACGCGAGCTGGAGCTCCCTGCCGCCGGACTGGTGACCTTCGCGGATCCCGAGACAGGCCGTCATCTCGAAGTGCAGACCTCCTCGCCCGAAGTGCGCCGCAACTACGCCGACGCCGCAGCCCAGCAGCGCGCACGCATCGCGGCAAGCCTGCGCCACAGCGGCGCTGCGCACCTCCAGCTTCGCACTGACCGCGACTGGGTCAACGACGTCGTGAGATTCGTCCTCGCCCGCCGCCGCTACGGCGCGGTCACACCTGCCTTCGGAGTTCGCTGATGCATTTCCTCAACCCGGCCTGGTTGTGGCTACTGCTGATCGTGGCGGGGCTGGCCGGTCTCTATGTCCTGCTGCAACTGCGCCGCACCAAGTACGTGACGCGATTCAGCAACCTCGAACTACTCGGCAGCGTCGCCCCGCGCCGCCCCGGCTGGCGTCGGCATCTCACCTTCGCCTTCCTGCTGGCCGGCCTGGCCGTTCTGTCGATCGGCGTCGCGCAACCCACAGCCGCCGTCCGGGTCCCTAGTGACCGGGCCACGGTCATCCTCGCAATCGACGTCTCCCTGTCCATGGAGGCCACCGACGTCCTACCGACGCGGATCCAGGCAGCCAAGACCGCGGCCGAGGACTTCGTCGGCCTGCTGCCTGCCCGGATCAATCTCGGTCTGGTGGACTTCGGCGGAACGGCGAGCCTGCTCGTCTCACCGACCCAGCAACGGGACCCGGTCAAGCGCGCGATCAACGGCATGCAACTGCAGAACTCGACCGCGATCGGTGAGGCGATCTTCACCAGCCTCCAGGCGATCAACGTCTTCGCGCAGTCGACGACGACTGCGGGTAGCGCCGCCCCGCCAGCGCGCATCGTGCTGCTGTCAGACGGTTCCAACACCGTTGGCCGAGGCATCGACCAGGCCATCGCCGCCGCCAAGGCTGCCAAGGTCCAGGTCTCGACCATCGCGTTCGGTACCCCGAACGGGACGGTGACTTATCAGGGGCAGACGATTCCGGTCCCGGCCGACGACGCGGCCCTGTCGCAGATCGCAAGCCAGACCGGTGGGTCGTTCCACACCGCACACAGTGCCGGTGAACTCGAATCGGTCTATCGCAACATCGGCTCGCAGATCGGCTATACGACCAAGCACAAGGAGATCAGCTGGCGATTCCTGCTGATCGGGCTGCTGCTCGCGTTCGCAGCTGGTGGGACCTCAATGCTGTGGTCGGGACGCCTCGTCTGACCTGTTGGATCAGCGCTGTCAGCGTTGTGGCTCGATGACGAGCTTGCCGACCGAGGAGCGATCCAGCAGGGCTCGGTGCGCGTCGGCCGCCTGTTCGAGGCTGTAACTCGCGCCGATGACGGGCTTGATCTCCCCGCGATCGATGAGTCCGAGTAGGTCGGTCACCGCTTCGACGAGCATGCCCGGCCGTTGGACGAGGTGGATCAGCCAGAACCCGATCACAGCAGTGCTTCGGGCCATGAGTGCCCCGGCATCGATGGGTGCCGGCGGGACGCGGCCGGCCATCCCGAACACGGCCAGCCGACCCAGAGACGCGAGTGCCGCCAAGGAGTCGTCGAAGACCTTTCCGCCGGTCATCTCCAGCACCACGTCCACGCCGCGACCGTCGTTCGCCTCGCGCAGGGCTGATCGCAGATCCTCGGTGCGCGAGTCGACGGCGACGTCTGCGCCAAGGTCCAGGCACAGCTGGCGCTTGGACTCGTCGGAGGCCGTGGCGATCACCCGGCCGGCACCCCATCGCTTGGCGAGCTGGATCGCCAGGGTGCCGACCCCTCCGGCGCCGGCGTGCACGACGACCGTCTCACCCTCGGCGAGATGAGTGCTGGTCCGGAGCAGGTGCCAGGCGGTCGCACCCTGCACGAGAGTGGTCAGCGCCTGGGCGTCCGTGACGCCGTCCGGGATGGGGAAGAGGGTGCGCGGGTCGGCGGCGACCTTCTCGGCATAGCCCCCGGTCCCGAGCAGTCCGAGCAGGCGCGCTCCGTCCGCGCCTTGCACGACCACCTCGCCGCCAGGGATCAGCGGAAGCGTCTGCTTCGCAAGGTAGGAGTCCTCGGTCTGGTGGGTGTCGGCGTAATTGACCCCAGACGCCAGGACCTCGAAGAGTTGCTGGCCCTCAGCTGGGACCGGGTCAGGCAGGTCCCGCACGACGAGGGTCTCTGGGCCGCCGAAAGCGGTGATCTGAATCGCGCGCATGGGCGCACCGTACCCATCGGTAGCCGTCGCGGGCGAGGCAGGTCGGGCAGATCGGCTAGCGTGGCCAGACGTGACGTCCGCTGATACGCAGCCAGGCCGGAGCGTTCTCGTGACCGGTGGGAATCGAGGCATCGGCCTCGCCGTCGCGCGAGCGTTCGCAGCAGCCGGTGATCGGGTGGCGATCACCCACCGGGGCAGTGGCGCTCCCGACGGGCTCCTTGGCGTGCGTTGCGACGTGACGTCGACCGAGGAGGTCGACGCCGCGTTCTCGGCCGTCGAGGCCGAGCACGGTCCGGTGGAGGTGCTCGTCTCGAACGCCGGAATCACCGACGACACGCTGCTGCTCAGGATGAGCGACGAGTCGTTCGCCCGGGTGATCGACGCGAACCTAGCTGGCGCATATCGGGTCGCCAAGCGTGCGACCTCAGGGATGCTGCGCGCCAGACGCGGCCGGATGATCTTCGTGTCGTCGGTGGTCGGCTTCGTCGGCGCACCCGGCCAGGCCAACTACGCAGCCAGCAAGGCCGGGTTGGTCGGTCTTGCCCGGTCGATCAGCCGGGAGCTGGGCTCGCGGTCGATCACCGCCAACGTCATCGCGCCAGGGTTCATCGATACGGACATGACGGCGGAGCTGAGCGAGGCCCGCCGAGCCGAGGTCTTGGCGAACGTCCCGCTGGGGCGGTATGGCAACGCCGATGAGATCGCCGCCGCTGCGCTGTACCTCGCATCACCCGGCGCCGCGTACGTCACCGGGGTGGTGCTACCGGTCGACGGTGGCATCAGTATGGGCATCTGAGGGGATTGGTCATGGGACTGCTCGACGGCAAGCGACTGCTCATCACGGGAGTGATCACCGAGGCGTCGATCGCGTTCTCGGTGGCGCGACTGGCACAGGAGGAGGGCGCGGAGGTCGTCCTCACCGGCTTCGGCCGGATGTCCCTGGTCACCCGCGTCGCCCAGCGGTTGCCGAAGCCGGCGCCGGTGATCGAACTCGACGTGACTGACCCGGAGCACTTGGCCACGCTCGCGGATCGTGTCCGAGAGCACGTGGACGGGATCGACGGAGTGCTGCACGCGATCGGCTTCGCGCCGGCATCGTGCCTCGGCGGTGGGTTCCTCGAGGCGCCCTGGGAGGACGTCGCGACGGCCGTGCAGGTCTCTGCCTTCTCGCTCAAGTCGCTCGCCGTCGCCACGGAGCCCCTGTTCGGGCCGGACGGGGGCTCGCTGGTCGGGCTCGACTTCGACGCCCGGGTGGCTTGGCCGGCCTACGACTGGATGGGGGTCGCGAAGGCAGGGCTGGAGTCGACGGCGCGCTACCTGGCGCGCGAACTCGGTCCTCGAAAGATTCGCGTCAACCTGATCGCCGCAGGCCCGATCCGCACGATGGCGGCCAAGTCGATCCCCGGCTTCAGTGCCTTCGAGGACGCTTGGGACGGCCGCGCCCCGCTCGGTTGGGACAACGAGGACGCAACTGCGGTCGCGCGCAGCACTCTGGCCCTGCTCTCCGACTGGTTCCCGGCGACCACGGGGGAGCTGATCCACGTGGATGGCGGCTTCCACGCGATGGGGGTCTGATCCCGCGTTGACTGCCGATTACCAGGCACTGCTGCTGCTGTCGTTTGGTGGACCCGAAGGGCCCGACGACGTCATGCCGTTCCTTCGCAACGTGACGCGGGGACGTGGCATCCCGGAGGAACGTCTCGCCGCGGTTGCCGAGCACTACCTGCACTTCGGTGGCGTCTCACCGATCAACGCGCACAACCGCGCCTTGATCGCAGCGCTCGAAGCCGAGTTCGCCGCGCACGGGATCGACCTGCCGATCTACTGGGGCAACCGCAATTGGCGACCCTACGTCGCCGATGCAGTACGCCGCATGCGCGACGATCACGTTGAGCGGGCACTGGTCTTCGCCACCAGCGCTACCGGCTCCTACTCGGGGTGCCGGCAGTACCGCGACGATCTGGCTCAGGCTCACGCGGTCGCCGGCGACGGGGCGCCCGAGCTGGTCAAGCTGCGGCACTATTTCGACCACCCTGGATTCATCGCCGCGAACTACCAGGCAGCCGTCAAGGCTCTGGAGACGATCCCCGCCGGACTGCGCGCCGACGCGCGACTCGTCTTCACCGCACATTCCATCCCCACCGCGATGGACGACCGGTCAGGCCCGGCAGCCGACGGGCTCTATCACCGGCAGCACCACGAGACTGCGCGCCTGGTCAGTGCGCTGGTGCAGGGTCCGGAGCGCGAGTTCGACCTGGTGTGGCAGTCCCGGTCGGGTCCGCCCCAAGTCCCGTGGCTCGAGCCAGACATCAATGACCATCTGCGGCACCTCGCCTCGCAGGGGGTTCGAGCCGTCGTCGTCTGCCCGACGGGCTTCGTCTCCGACCATGTCGAGGTTCTCTGGGACCTGGACGAGGAGGCTGCGGCGACCGCGGCGGCGCTCGGGATGGCTTTCGCCCGGGCAGCCACGGCGGGAACGCATCCCGGCTTCGTGAGCTGCATCCGGGAGTTGGTCAGTGAACAGCTCAACGGCGACGCACCACAGGCCCTAGGCACCTTGGGGCTGTGCGGACTCGACTGCCCTGCCGGATGTTGTCCGGTGCCGAAGCGACCGACAACCTAGGAAATGCCTGCCGCTACGACGTTGCGCTAGGTGGCGCTGCGCTCGCTCTCGATGCGCAACTCGGTCGTGAAGCCCACCGGGTCGGTCTGCGTACAGGCACCTAGGCGGCCGGTGCGCAGCAGTTCACGCCACTGGTCGATGGACCAATCCGCCGGCTCGGTCGAACTGCAGAAGTCCTCGACCAGCCCGACGAACCGAGCCGGGTCGGTGCGGAACGGGAAGTGCCCAGCAGAGGGAAAGACCTCGAAACGGCTGCCAGGCATGGCTGTGTGCGCACGCCGACCGTGACCGATCGGCACGACACTGTCCCGGGCGCCCCACATCAGCATCGTCGGCATGCCCTGGGCGAGATAGCTGCGGTCGAGCATCGTCACCACCTGGCCGCGCCAATCGACGACCGAGCGCAGCGTGCGGATGTATGCCGAGCGCGCGGTGTGGTCCGGGAGATCACCGACCACCCGGCGGAGGTCGACTGCGTCGAGACCGAGGCCGGTGTCCAGCCGCCGCAGGATCTCGGCTCCGACTCCGACGACGTGGCGTGCCAGTGGCAGGCGCAGCGTCGACATACCGAGCTGGGCGCCCGGAAGTGTCGCCGCGCGAAGCAGGGGCGATACGCCGCGTCCGGCGCCGCCGCTGGCCACCAAAATCAGACGTTCGGTCTTCTCCGGATACTGGTAGGCGAACTGCATCGCGACGCCCCCGCCGAGCGAGTGCCCGACGATGGTGACTCGTTCGATGTCGAGCACGGCGAGCAGGTCGCGCATACCGTTGGCGTACGCGGCCACCGAGTAGTCAGCCCTGGGTTTGTCGGAGAGCCCGTGGCCCAGGAGGTCGGGGGCGATGACCGTGTGCTCCCGCGCGAGAACAGGCATGACCTGCTCCCAGGTCCGCGAGTTGTCGCCGATGCCGTGGATCAGCAGGA
>Ga0105245_10005332_pt1 | contig 11298 bp, 10 predicted proteins | sample KBSM54metaG_FD_81523 | JGI IMG/M metagenome (GOLD analysis project Ga0105245, IMG submission 81523) | Miscanthus rhizosphere microbial communities from Kellogg Biological Station, Michigan, USA - KBS M5-4 metaG | ecosystem: Host-associated > Plants > Roots > Rhizosphere > Soil | place...
CACCCTATTCATCGCAAACGCTGCAGACGCGCTCAAATCGGCGCGGTCACCCAGAAACCGCGCGGTCAGGTCCAGTCCCTGATCGAGAAGCTCACCGACGCATTCGCTGACTTCTTCATCAGCCGGCCGCTTTTCCACACGATATCTATATCATGCGACCTATATAGCGGCAATCGATATCGCCGTTTGACCACTTCACAGCCATTTCACAGGGGCGCTCCGGCCAGCCGTATCCCCAGGACCGCGGCTACCCGCTCGCCGCCCGATTCGGCTGGCGAACCTACACCCACTTAGGGATTGACACGAAAGTGGTTGCCACACAGCGGATCATGTAGTCATTCCGCCCATATCCCGCGTCTCGACCGCGCTGCAACCGGCACCTCGTGACCGTGCCATATGTCGAGAATCCGCGATCAACGAAGAACTACATATCTCTGACTATGTAGTGTTCGCACCGATCCCGAGGTCGGCGGACTCCGTCAACCGCGTCCATTCCGCTGCCTCGCGGCCTAGTGTCGGACTATCCGACGAGAGCGAGGTGCACGCCATGAGTGATCGCCCGGTCCGCGCGAGAAGGCCGTCGAAGGTCACCAAGACAGCCGCCGCCAAGAAGACCACGACCACCAGATCGACTCCGGCTAAACGCACCGCCAAAGCCACCGTCGCCAAGGCCCCCCGCCGCTCCAGCCCGACGGCCAAGGCGCCCGAGGTCAGCGTCGGGACAGACGCTGCGTTCGCCGCCAGCTCAGGGCAGCCGCGGCGGCGGCTGAAGAACATCTCCGAGGTACGGCACTTTTTCCGCACCAACGACGTGCCGATCCTGTTCTTCGGCGCCACCCCGTTCAACTTGCTCGGCCTCGACCGCTGGATCCGAAACTTCTCGTACATCACCTATTACGACGCCTGGGACGGCGCGCATCCCCGGGTGTTCACGCCGACCCACAAGCCCTACCGCGAATTCGAGAGCGGCGAGGAGATCAACAACTGGCTGTTGACCAACGCCGAGGTACGGGCCCACATCGACGCTGCCACACCCCGGGGCGTGCGGCCCAAGGTCGCGATGGTGTTCTTCAACAGCGACACCGAGGACATCTGCAAGGAGCTCGGCTACGACCTGATCCTGCCCGCCGCCAGCCTGCGCCAGCACCTGGACTCCAAGATCGTCACCACTCGGCTCGGCAACGAGGCGGGCGCACCCAGCGTGCCGAACGTGCTGACCCGCATCGACGACTGGGCGGGCCTGCAAGCCGTCGCCCAAAAGGCTGGTCTCGGTGACGAACTCGTCGTCCAGACACCGTACGGCGATTCCGGCAAGACCACGTTCTTCATCTCCTCGGAAGCGGACTGGAAAAAGCACAGCGCCGACATCGTCGGTGAAGAGATCAAGGTGATGCGCCGCATCAACAACCGCCCGGTGGCCGTCGAGGCTGTCCTCACCCGTTGCGGCACGATCGTCGGCCCGTTCATGTCCGAGTTGATCGGCTACAAACGGCTCACCCCGGCCCGCGGCGGCTGGTGCGGCAACGAGATGTTCCCCGAAGTACTCGCAGGCGAAAGCCGCCGAATTGCAACGCAATTGGTGCGCCGACTCGGAGACCGCCTGGCAAAGGAAGGCTATCGCGGATTCTTCGAGGTCGACGTGCTCGTCGACACCGACACCGGTGAGGTGTACCTCGGCGAACTCAACCCGCGGATCAGCGGGGCATCGTCGATCACCAACGTCACCGCGGGCGCATACGCCGACGTGCCACTGTTCCTGTTCCACATCCTCGAATACATGAACGTCGACTTCGACCTCGACGTCGACGAGATCAACGAGCGCTGGGAGGAGCTGGCGTCGGCCGACGTGTGGAGCCAGATGGTGATGAAGGAAACCGACGACATCGTGCAGCGGCTCACCGCCACACCTCGGACCGGGCAGTATTCGCTCGACGCCAACGGCGGGCTGGTGTTCCGCCGGGCCGCGCTGGATTGGCATCAGCTGCAGAACGAACGGGAGGCCTTCTTCCTGCGCATCTACGGGCCCGGCGACTACCGATGGAAGGGCGCCGACCTCGGCGTGCTGGTGACCAAGGGTCGGCTGCAGGTCGACAACGGTCACGGCAAATCGTCATTGGCGATCCGGGCGCGCCACCTCATCGACTCGGTTCGGGCCGAATACGCAGGTGAACCGATCGCCGAACCCCCAACCCCGCGCCCTGATGTGGGCGTGAAGTAAGGCTCAGCTTCGAGGCGGCGGGCGGTAGCCACTACAGTCGTCGCCATGGTTCTCGGCGGCGACCCCGGACGTGTGCCGTCCGACGTGACCCTGGAGAACTGGCAGTCCGCCGGCCACCTGCACTGGACGTTCCAGCACGTCGCCGACTTCCTGCCGACAGCGGTGATCTCGCGTGGCGCAGGCCCGGTGGCCGACCTGGCGCAGGCGCCCGGCGAGCTGACCGCGCTTTCTGAAATCCCGCTGTTCGACCGCACCAACGGCAAACGGACCACCGTCGGCGACGTGATGGCGGCCACGGTGACCGACGGCTGGATCGTCACCCAGCACGGCAAGGTGCTCGAGGAGCACTACTACAGCGGCATGACCGCCGACACCTCGCACCTGCTGATGTCGGTCAGCAAGTCGCTGACCGCGACGGTGGTGGGCGCGTTGGTCAGCGACAGCGCGTTGGACGTCGACCGGGAACTGGCGACCTACGTTCCGGCCATCGCCAACTCGGGCTACTCGGGCGCTACGGTGCGCCATCTGCTTGACATGCGCTCAGGTATCGCGTTTTCCGAGGAATACCTCAACCCGATGGCCGAGGTGCGACTGCTCGAGCAGGCCATCGGCTGGGCGCCGCGAACCGTGCCGGACCTGCCGACCACTATGTATGACTTCCTGCTGACGCTGAAACAGAAGTCCGCCCACGGCGGCCCGTTCCAGTACCGGTCCTGCGAAACGGACGTGCTCGGGTGGATCTGCGAAGCGGCCAGCGGGGTTCGCATGCCGGAGCTGATGTCGGAATTGCTGTGGAGCAAGCTCGGCGCGGACAACGATGCCACCATCGGTGTGGACTCGGTCGGCACAGGCATGTTCGACGGCGGCATCAATGCCTGCCTGCGCGACCTGGCCCGATTCGGGTCTCTGTTCCTCAACGGCGGGGTATCGCTGACGGGCCAGCACGTAGTGTCGCTGTCCTGGATCGCCGACACGTTCGCCGGTGGCGTCGACTCGCGGGCGGCGTTCGCGGGAAGCCCCGACGACAACCGCATGCCCGGCGGCATGTACCGCAACCAGTGCTGGTTCCCGCACCCCGGCAACAATGTGCTGCTGTGCTTGGGGATTCACGGCCAGATGATCTACGTCAACCGGGCGGCTGGTCTCGTGGCGGCCAAGCTGTCGAGCTGGCCGCTCCCACAGGACGCGACCAAGCTGTTTTCGACGATCGCCGCGTTCGACGAGATCGCCGCCAACTTGTCCTGAGGCGTAGGTTCGGCTCATGCCCGACCGCCCCGCTGGCCTCCGCGCCGCCGCCGAACACGCGGAGGCGTTTCTCGCCACGCTCGACGAACGGCCCGTGGCCGCCCGCGCCGACGCCTCTGCCGTACGCAGCGCCCTTGGCGGGCCGCTGCCCGAACGCGGCGAGGACCCCGCCGCAGTGATCGAAGCGCTCGCCGCCGGCGCTGAACCGGGCCTTGTCGCGACCGCAGGCCCGCGGCACTTCGGCTTCGTCATCGGCGGAGCGCTGCCCGCCGCGCTTGCCGCGGACTGGTTGGTGTCGACATGGGACCAGAACGCCGCCTTCCATTCCCTCTCCCCTGCCGCGGCCGCCATCGAGGAGATCTCCTCCGCGTGGGTGCTCGACTTGCTCGGACTGCCAGAAAACGCCAGCGTCGGCTTCGTCACCGGCGGCCAGGCCGCCAACACGACGTGCCTGGCCGCCGCCCGGCATGCCGTCTTCAGGGATACGGGCTGGGATGTGGAGCGCGACGGGCTGATTGCCGCCCCACGGGTCCGCATCCTGTGTGGCGAGCAAGCGCATGCCACGATCTACACGTCGCTGAGGTTACTGGGTCTTGGCGGCGGGACAGCGGTCCGGATACCCGCCGACGCGCAGGGCCGCATGATTCCCGGCGAGCTGGCAAAGGCGCTGACAGGCAACGACGGACCGACGATCGTGTGTGCGCAGGCAGGCAACGTGGCCACGGGCGCGTTCGACGCGTTCGGGCCGATCGCCGACGTCTGCGCGGAACACGACGCATGGCTGCACGTCGACGGCGCGTTCGGCCTGTGGGCCGCCTCCGCCCCGGCTACCCGGCACCTCACCGCCGGGGTCGAGCGTGCGAACTCCTGGGCTGTCGACGCTCACAAGTGGCTCAATGTGCCGTACGACAGTGCGATGGCGATCGTCGCTGACACCGACGCCCACCTCGCTTCGATGAGCTTGGCCGGCCCCTACCTGGTGGCCGATCCGGGTCAGCGCGACGGCACGAACTACGTTCCGGAGAGTTCGCGCCGCGCTCGCGCCGTCCCCGTCTACGCCGCGATTCGCTCGCTCGGCCGTGCGGGAGTCGCCGAGATGGTCGAACGCAATTGCGCGCAGGCTCAGCGAATAGCCAAGCAGCTGAACAGTATTCCCGGCGCCGAGGTGCTCAATGACGTCGTCCTCAATCAGGTCCTGGTCCGGCTGCCCGGCGGCGACGATGCCGCCCGCGCCGCGATCGCCGCGATCCAGCGTGACGGAACGTGTTGGCTGGGCGGCACCACGTGGAACGGTGAGTACGTGCTGCGGGTGTCGATTTCGAACTGGACGACCACGAACGCCGACATCGACCGCTCGGCCGCCGCGATCGCGGCTGCAGTCACGTGATTCACGAGTTGGGCGCCGCCCTGCGCAACACGTTCTCCGCGTGGCGCATCATCGCCGCGTCGACCAACTTGCCGTCGCGCCCTATCGCGCCCTGACCGTCGGCCTCCGCGCGACGGTAGTCGGCGATGATGGCGCGGGCCTCGGCGACTTCGTCCGCCGCGGGAGTGAAAACCTCATTGGCGATGGGCACCTGACAGGGGTGGATGGCCCATTTGCCGTCGTAGCCGAGCAGGCTCGCATGCATCGCCGCCGCGCGGTAGCCGGCCTCGTCGCGGTAGCCGGGATACGGCGCGTCGATCGCAGATCGTCCCCTTGGCGCGCAATGCCCTGAGACGCACGTCGTCCAGACCGAGCAGATCGCCGTACACGGTCTCGTTGTCCGCGCCCAGCGCGCGCCCCAAGTGTTCGATACGGCCCGGTGTCACGCTCAACCTGGCGACGGGCGCCTGAACGGTCATCGCGCCAAGGTCCGGATCGTCGACGGCGACGAAGGTGCCTCGCGCGCGCAGGTGTTCGTCGGCGAGCAGTTGTTGCGCGTCGTAGATCGGTGCGGCCGCAACGTCTTCGGAGAGGAACACCTTCATGGCCTGGTCGAGCGTGTGCGCGCGAATCCACTCGGTGACCAGTGCGTCGATCTCATCCGCCCGCGCCTGACGTGGGATCGGGTCGACGTAATCGGGGCGGGCCGCAAGGTCGGGTCGGTCGATGGCTCGGTAGAGGCGCGCCGCGACGCTTGACGACGCACTCGAGATGGCGATCCACCGATCGTCGGCGGTGCGGTAGGCGTTGCGTGGTGCGCTCGCGTCGGCGCGATTGCCGGAGCGGCCCTGGATCCGCCCGAGTTGGTCGTAGGCCAGCGTGGCCTGTTCGATGAGCCGGGCCAGCGGTTCGATCAGGCTGACGTCAACGAGTTGTCCGCCCGCGCCGTGGACGTCGCGGTGGTACAACGCGGTCATGACGGCGTAGGTGGCGGACTGTGCGGCTACGCCGTCGGCGAGCATGAACGGCGGCAGCGTTGGCGGACCGTCGGCTTGCCCGCACACGTGCGCGAAGCCACTCATGGCCTCCGCGAGGGTGCCGAACCCGGGCCGGTCGCTGGCCGGTCCGCCAAGGCCGTACCCACTCACGTGCAGCACCACCAGCTTCGGGTGCCGTGCGTGCAGCGACTTGTAGTCCAGACCCCAACGCGCGAGTGTGCTGGGCCGGGTGTTGAGCACCAGGACGTCGCTGACGCGAGCAGCCCGTGCAGCAGCGCGCGGCCGTCGTCGGTGCGGAGGTCGGCGGTGACGCATTTCTTGTTGCGGCTCACGCTCTTCCAGACCAAGCCGACGTCGTGCCGCCTGGCGCCCCATGTGCGCAGCGGGTCTCCCGTGCCGGGTTGCTCGACCTTGATGACGTCGGCGCCGAACTCGCCGAGCGCGGTCGCCACCAGCGGACCCGCCGCCAGCGTCGCGGCGTCGACCACTCTCAGGCCGGACAGCGGCAGTGTGCTCACCCTCGTCACTACGGGATTGGTTCGGCGACCATCTCGAAGAACGCGGCACCAGCGTCGGGAATGCGGTTCTGCTTGAACACATTCACCGCGTAGGACACCAGGATCATCGAGTAGAGCAGATGCAGCAGTCTGGTCGCTTCATCCGACAGCGCGTTGATGTCCCGCCCGTCGAGATAGGCGATGGCCTCCTCGGCGCGCGGGGCGATGGCATCGTAGAACGCGACCAGTTCGTCGAACGGCCGATCCAGCCGCGCGGCGTACCGCTCGGCGCGCGTGGCCAGCGCCCAGTCTGCGACGTACGGTTCGATTTCGGAGAAGGCCTGCGGCAACGCATTTCCCATTGTCACTGCTTCCCCTCGCCGGACTGGTAAGCGGCCACGGTGTCGCGGATCACCGTGTGGAACTGCCGGATGAGCAACTCCTGATCGCTGAGATGGAAGGTGGTCTGCGCCCGAGTTGTCAGGGCCGAATGAGTCGCCTCGATGGTGTTGACATCCTGCATCGCGAACTCGATCGTGCTGTCCACCACCAGTTCCTGTGCCAGCCGCTCCGTCGCGTTGGCCGGCGGGACGAAGTACATGTCGATCTCGTAGATGTGCGAGTCGACTGTCTCCGGCCAGTAGGTATAGGTGATGTAGTAGCCGCGTGCCCATATCTGGATCGAGATGTTCGGGAACAGCCAGTACTGGTCGTTGCCCCACGACGCGATCTCACCGCGGTTCAGGAACACCGCTGGCGGCCCGATGTCGGGGACGTCGTCGGGGCCGAAAAGCCCTGCGCGGAAGAGCTTGTAGACCCACCGCTGGTCCTGGCGGGCCGGGCCCGCCGTTCCCGGCGCCCGCGGCGGTAGCGGTGGCGGGCCCGGTACGGATGTCAGCATGTGGGGACGGAACAGCTCGTAGTGGTATGCGTCGACCGGCGGAACCATCTTCTCGGCCTTGGCCACGTCCGGGTCGATGAACCGGCCGTGTACGTAGGGCGGGTGGTACCACTCGCAGACGGAGTCGACCGCGAGCTTCCAGTTGCCCTTGATTCTCGTGGAGAACCCGTAGCGCTGCGTCATCAGGTGGAACGGGTAAGTCTCCATGGGGAGCAGGATCTCGCCTATTAAGCTGCGCAACGGCACCGGATCCTCGGAGAGGTTGATGAAGATGAACCCCGCCCAGACTTCGCAGTGCACCGGAGGCATGCGCAACTTGCTCTTGTCGAGGTCGAAGAACTCTGCCTCGTTGGTGATGTGGTTGACGACGCCGTCGAGACCGTAGCGCCATCCGTGGTACTTGCATGCGAACGCCCGGCAACTGCCCGCGGATTCCTCCTGCGGATGTTCCTGCCATACCACTTTGTTGCCGCGGTGCGCGCACACGTTGTGAAAGCGTGCACGTTGTCGTCGAGGTCGCGGGTGATCACGATGGACGCCAGCCGGCCGGGCAGTTCACGAGTGAAGTAGGACCCCTTGCGCGGTAGCCGTTCCAGGCGGCCGACGCAAAGCCAGTTCCGTTCGAACACCGCCTTGCGCTCGGCGACGAAGAACTCCTCGGAGATCGAGTCTTCGTAGTTCACCGGACCGGTGCCGAGCTCCGGGTAATCGGTGGTGAACTTGCCGCGGCCCGTGGCGAGTCGCTGCTGAATTCCGGTCATGACCGCGCCCCTTCTTCGACGTGCCTTCCGTTGGTCCAGGGCCCCTCATTCCAAGGCCGGTCGAGCGGTTCCATCTCGCCGCCGAGCGGAAAGAACGCGCGCTGCGCGTAGGTCTCGCGCGCCAGGCCGTGGCCGAGTTCGTCGAGGAATGCGCGTTTGAGCGGGTTGGTGAACAACTGCCTCGAGTAACGCAGCGTCAGCGGTGGCCGCTTGACCAATTCACGGGCCAATTCCCATGCGCGATCCAGCAATTGGTCCTTGGGCAGCACCTCGTTGACGACCCCCCACTCCTTGGCCTCCTGCGCACCGAGTTTCATGCCGGTCAGCAGGAAGTAGCGCGCCCTGGTGTGGCCCGGCGAGATAGCTCCAGATGACATGCTGGCCGTCGCCGGGAACCTGACCGCGGGGAAAGTGCGAGGCGTCCTGGAAGTAGGCGTCCTCGGACGCCAGCACGATGTCGCCCATCAGCGGGACTTCGGAGTGCATGTTGCACGGGCCGTTGACGGCGCTGATCATCGGAACGTCGACGTCGAGCACGTTGAAGACCAGATGACGGGCATACCAGGCCTTCTCGTCGAGCTTGAGTAGACCGCGGGTGTCTGGCATCAGCTGATACACGGGTGTCTCGACCGGATCGCCGTTGGGCATCCGGCCCCAGTTCGCGTTGTAGTTTGCGCCCGTCCCGGTGTGGATCAGCACCTTGATCTCACGGTCGCCTGCGATGTCTGCAAAGGCGTCGGACATGTCGTCGTGGGCCTGCCAGCTCCACACCAGGCTGTCGCCGTCGGTGTGGCACTGCATGAACAGGATTCCGTCGTCGGTGAGCTCGAATTTGTAGTTGGCGTAGCTGTTCTCGTACTCGCTGAACCGCGTTCGTTTGGCCATGCTGTTCGCTCGGTCCTCTCAGGTTCCCGTCAAACGAGCGACGATGTGCGCAAATCTCTCGGCCTGCGACTGCTGCACGGTGACGTAGTTGACGCCGAAGCTCTCGCGGCGCTCCTGCAGGGTCTCGACGACGGCGCCTTCGGGCCCGATGAGCACGTTCGGGTGGTCACGCAGCACGTCGAGCGCTACCCCTGTCTTGCCGGCAATGCGTTCACAGGCGGCCGCGATGTCATCGGATATCACGACGAAGTACGGCGAGCTCTCGATGTCGAGGTCACCGATTCGAATGCCTGCGGCGGCCCTGACGTACTCGAAGCGGCGCTCGGCCTCCTCCTGCGGCGTGAGGCCGTCGCCGTTGCGCGCCGTGAATGGCACTGTATTTATGCTGACGATGTCGGCTTCGCGTGCGGCGTAGGACAGCACGCGCGGCCCCCCACCGCCGATCATGATGGGTGGATGCGGCCGCTGCACCGGCTGCGGAGTTCCCTTGTACCCGTGGATATTCACGTACTCGCCGATGCAGGCGAGGTCGTCACCCGCGCAGTGCGCCTTGATGAGGGCCACAACCTCCTTGAGCTTGGCGATGCGCCGGCCCGGGGTGTCGAAGGCCAAACCCATAGCGTCGTACTCGACTCCGCTCCAGCCTGCGCCGATGCCGACCTCGAGCCGGCCGTCCGACAGCAGGTCGAGCGTCGCCACCTCCTTGGCAAGCGCGGCGGGCACGTGATAGTCGATACAGAACACCCGACAACCGAGTCGCAGCGAAGAGGTATGCGCCGCGGCCGTCGCGATAGCAGCGATCGGCGCGAGGTCCTGGCGCGGCGTGCGCGCCGCCACCTGAGCGGTGCCGGGCCCGAGATAGTGGTCGGCAAGCATCAGCGACGAGTAGCCAAGCTCTTCTATCTTGCAGACGAGTTCGCGCCACTCGCGCGCGCTGGCGGCGTTCGTCGCCTGGACCGCGAAGCGGAACGGCTGCCTGTCCACGTGTCGAGCGTATCGCCGTAGCCGATGAAAGTACACACGCTGTATATTTTTGCTCGTGTACGTGAAAACTGCACTCGTCACCGGTGGCGCGTCCGGGATCGGCCGTGCGATCGCAGACAGGCTCCGTGCCGACGGCAAACATGTCGCGACCATCGATCTCACCGAATCCGACACCGACTTCAGCTACCTCGCCGACGTCACTGACAGGGAGCAGATCGACACCGCCCTTGCCGCGATCCGCGCCGTGTTGGGCCCTGTCACGATTCTGGTGAATGCCGCAGGTCTTTCCGGGTTTCGGCGCTTCACGAACATCACGCTCGAGGAGTGGTCGAAAGTCGTCGACGTCAACCTCAACGGCGTTTTCCACTGCACGCAAGCGGTACTGCCCGACATGCTCGATGCCGGCTGGGGCCGCATCGTCAACATTTCATCGTCGAGCACCCACTCCGGCTCGCCGTACCAGTCGCACTACATTGCGGCCAAGTCAGCGGTCAATGGTCTGACGAAAACCCTTGCGCTGGAATATGGCTCGCATGGCATCACCGCCAACGTGGTGCCGCCGGGCTTCATCGACACCCCGATGCTGCGTGACGCCGAAGCCAAAGGGCTACTCGGCGGATCGATCGAGGAAAACATCGCGAAGGTTCCCGTCGGCAGGGTGGGACAGCCTCAAGACATCGCCGCCGCGTGCGCGTTTCTGATCTCCGAGGAGGCCGGATACATCACGGGGCAGATCCTCGGCGTCAACGGCGGGCGCTGCACCTCGCAATAGGGCGAGCCGGTCGATCTCCGTTGCTAGCGGGGCGTGACGCCGCGCAGGAACAGCCGAACCGCGTATTGAAGGTGACGCTCCTGCTGCTTCTTGGAGCGGAACACGCCGAAGTCGGCCATGCGCGCAGGGACCGCCTCGACCATCGCCAGGAAGTGCTCGGCCGCCAGTTCGGGGTCTCCCACGTCGATGTTGCCGAGCTCCGCGTGCCGACGAAGCAACTCGGTGACGGCGCGCTGTCTGCCGGCCCACATCATCGACTCGGCTGAGACTTTGAACTCCGGGAACATCGCGGCCTCGCTCATCGCGATCTGTTTGAGGCGCACATTCTGTGGATGCACAGCTCTGGTTACCGCTGCCCGGCCGACGGCGAGCAGCGCCGCCTCCAGATCGTCTCCATCGACGTCGGCGACCACTTCGTCATCGACGAAACGCGCAAGGGCCCAGGGGATCACGCTCGCAAACAGCGCACGCTTATCCGCGTAGCGGGTGTACAGCGAGCGCCGAGTGACGCCTGCGGCCTTGGCGATGGCCTCCATACTGGCTCCGGCATAACCCAATTCGAGGAAAGTCGCGACTGCGGCCTCACGCACCGCGAGGTCGAGCTTTTTCGCCTCTGCCTGGGTGGGCCGTCCACGCCGAGTCGCCACCAGCCGAATTGTACTGCCGGTGCG
>Ga0105245_10005333_pt1 | contig 11298 bp, 10 predicted proteins | sample KBSM54metaG_FD_81523 | JGI IMG/M metagenome (GOLD analysis project Ga0105245, IMG submission 81523) | Miscanthus rhizosphere microbial communities from Kellogg Biological Station, Michigan, USA - KBS M5-4 metaG | ecosystem: Host-associated > Plants > Roots > Rhizosphere > Soil | place...
CCACCGGAGAACTGCACGCTCATCTGGCGACGCGGCTTAATCGTGATCGCGTTGTCGAGCATGGTCTTAATGTCTTCCCAGCTCAACTCGTGGACGAACCCAACCTGGTTGGCGTCCATAAAGCAGGGGTCGCACATCATGTTGCAGCGGTTGGTGAGGTCGATGGTCAGCACGGAGCCGCGTCCGTACTTCACGGTGGAGGAGCCGTGGTGATGGAGCTTCTCGTCATTGTGGGCACGGATGTCGCGGCCGGGGAAGACGTCTTCCAAATGCTTCGAAAATTCGGTGTCGATCGACATCACGTCTTCGAAGTGGCCGTGCTTCTCGCAATCCTTGACCATCAGGATCTGGCCATCGCGCTCGATGATGGTGGCCTTAATTTCTCCGACCTTCTCATTCATCAGCACTTCGTAGGGAAGCTTGCCGTCGAGGATCTGCTGGCGGATTTCGGGTACGCACTTGGGGCAAAGCGAATCGGTGGAGCGCGGCCATCCCAGTGGCGGCTTGCTCTTTTCGTAGGACTTCAGCAGCGGCTTATCAGACCACTTTGGAGTGGGCGACGGGTTTTTGTTAACGCTGTTGACCCGATCGAAAATTGCCCACGCACCTTTGGCGGCGATGGTTACTGCCTTCTCTACGTACTTGACTGGCTTATGCATTTTTTATCGCTCTCCATGAACCGGGATGTGCAGCAAAGTTTTGCGACTCAACCCTGGGGCTCTACCCTGTGTGATCGCCTGCGGACTACCGCGGTTACAGGCTAATTCACTATTTGTATCTTATTGATTGTTATAGGGAAGGCCACAATATCCCAACGAAAGGGGAAAAACGGGGGTTTAGTGGTAAAAACAAGCAGTGGATGGAGCTAAGTTATTGAAAAGGAACCTTTTCGTGGAAAGTCGATAACCACCAGAGGGACTATATAAGGAGAACCGGGGGGAGTTGTCAGTCAGGCGGCGATGTAGGGTTTGCGGGAATCGACGATCTTGATCTTTGCTTGCAGGGTCTTCTTCAGGCTATCCAGTCGCAGGTCCTCGGTTTTGCGTTCGTGGCGCAATTCCTCGTTCCTGGACTCGTGGCGTTTGGACATAGGGTGTGCATATTCGTTCACATTGGGGCGTTGCATTAGGGCCTCCACAGTACGAGGGAAGTCTAGCCGTGGGCCGGGAGTGAGGCAAGGTGTAGTTTGGGCAGGGTGAGAAAGCCTACATTTGTATCCTTAAATTGTAGAACTTAGGGATAACGCTTAGGTGTACGCCTAGCCCTCAAACCAACCTCTCCCCAAAGTTGGGCCTGGACTGATTGGATAAGAGCGAAGGCTCGATTAACCCGGTAGTCTTGGTTTGAGGACAAAGACGCTGGGAAGAAAGGAGCCTCCGCAGATGATGATTATAGGATGTGATTTCCATCCCAGCTGGCAGCAAGTAAGTTGGTTGGATAGCGAGACAGGGGATTGCGGGGAACGGAAGCTGGTACATCCCAACGGTGACGGCAAAGTGTTTTATGAGCAATGGGTGGTTGGTATGGAAGCCACGGGGAACAGTCAATGGTTGGTCGAGTGGGTCGAGGATCTGGGGCACGAGATCTGGATCGGCGATGCGGCGCAGATGCGAGCCAGCTAGGTGCGCAAGCAGAAGACGGACAAGCGGGACGCGGCGCACATTCTGCGGTTGGGGGTTGAGGGGCGGTTTCCGCGGCTGTGGACTCCGGACCGGGAGCAGCGCGATCTGCGGCAACTGGTGTTGCATCGGCACAAGCTGGTGGAGATTCGCAGCCAGGTGAAAAACGAACTGCAACACCTTTCTCTGAATAAGGAATGCAGAAGAAACGGACGCTGTGGAGCCAGGGCGGGATGCCGGTGGGAAGACTTGCTGGGACTGTTGGCGAGGTTGAATCCACAGGTCGCCAAGCTCGAGGCAAGCCGAAGGGAGTGGCGAAAGTGGCAGCGGCGCGCAAGTTAGCGGTACGACTCTACTGGATGCTGCCTAAGCAAGTGGCATATCCAAAGATCGTTGGCATCGAGAGCAGCTCGCGGGTGCCCCTGGTCGGCGCAAGCTAGATCGCAAACTGATTGGGCGCTCTCGCATCCCGTTCGCATAGAAGAATCATGGTCGAAGTCGTGGCCGAATCGATGGTTGGTGGGACGATCTTCCACCGGAAGTGCTTCAGCGTGAGATTTCCAGAGTCTTGGCCCTCAACCCTGGCTTGACAAAGCAGGCGGTGCTTACGCACCGCCCAGGATAATTGTGCCCTTGACAGAGCCTTCGCTCTTATCGATGGGCACCCTCTCGACAAGAGCGGCCAGGGCCGGACTACGGTGTTTTAGGTTTCAGTCCATCGCGCCAGGCCATGACCTCCAGTTCGGCCTTGACGGCATCCATGACGGGGATGACGGGCCGCGCCTCCATGGAAAAGGCCGGAAGCATCGAGCAAAACTTGTGGATGGTGAGTGGATCGTCGCAGTCGACGAGCAGATGGCCTCCCCAATCGCCTACGCGCACCACGAAGAACTCGATCTTGAAATTGGCCGGGGCCTTCCACTGACCAAATACTTCAAGGATTCTTGTCTGAGCATTTTCGTATTCCGCGGGAGAACCCTGCGGACGTTCGTTCCAACTAATCACGTATTTCATCGCCTCTCCTTAATCGCAAGTGGTTTAACCGATCAGAAAACCGCCTGAGTCTACTACTTGGCGGGAGTTTTGGATAAGCACACTTTGGTTGAGGGCGGGAACGTTCATCCGGATTCCGAGATCGCGTGGTCCGGGGCAAGGGATTCTCCGGACCATATCCGCTGCGAAGTCCAGGGCTGAGCCGGAGCGCTCCAGAAGGGGTCGGCTGGCGGCAGGCCGAGCGGTAACAGTGCGGTCGCGCACAGATAAAGGCTGCCGGTCGAAATGTAGCTCTCTCCGAGCGAGGCTTGATGCCCGCAAAAGCCGATGGTCAGCCAGCCGTCCTTATCAAAAGTCCCGGGGGCCTCAATCATCCTGCGGATAACAGCGGTCATGGCACAGCGGACCTGGGCTGGCTTCACTCTATCGGGTAATTCATGCAGCAAAGAAATTTGGGCGAGAGTATGCAGTGCTCCAAAACGATAGCTGACCGATCGGCCAATGCAGGGGAAGGTCGCGTCGGGTGCGATCAGCCGTTCCTGGATCTCAGCGTAGCGGCGGGCGCGGCGCAACTCGGTTTGGTAAACCGGCTCAAACTGCTGGTCCATTTGTCGCATGACTGCGAGACAGTCCAACAGCATGGGATGAATAACAAAGCTGTTGTAGTAATCGAAATGAAAAAACTCTCCGTCGCCATAAAGGCCATCGCCCTTGTACCAACCAAGCATGCGGCGAACGCTGCCGGCGAGCCGCTGGTCGATGGTTTTCTCTCTCATGAGGTGGAGCGCGGCTTCAATCGTGGCGGCGAACATGACCCAATTACTCGTCGCCGGAGTTTCAATGGCCCGTGAGGATTTGAGCGCGTCGATCACCCGTTCTTGTACCTTGGGGGCGATGCTCCGCCATAGAATCTCAGGCGCTCGAAGAATGGCTTGCGCCAGAAACGCGGTATCGACCAGCGCCTGTCCACCGTGGTGAAAATTCATGAAGTCGGGCGAGGTGGGATCGGTGGCTGAATCCAGCGATGCCTGCGCCAGCTGAATGAATTCCGCTTGTAGCTTTCTCTCTGAGTCGTTCAATTCGTGAGCGGCAAGCCATGGCGCGATTCCGGCAAGCAGGCGGCCAAAAGCTTCCAAATGGGTATATTGGGCCCGGTCCGTGCGATTCGCAGCTTCGACTGGCATGCTCTTTCGCAATGTCCTCTGCGCCAAATTCTTCAATACCGGCCGGGCGATCCTCTGCATGACGTTGAGCAAGAAGGCGCGATGGTCCGCGGCCACGTTGTCGCGGTGCTTCCGATGGATGTCGACGTGCGTGGCCACAGGCAGGCGGAGCGCGCTAGCCGCGCCGAGTCCGATTGCGGAGTTGAAAAATTGTCTTCGATCTTTCACGGAGTTTGCTCCGGGGTGAATTGGCATCACTATACGATGGATTAGCGGCTGAAGCGCGCGTGGAGGAATGGTTCTTGTCCATCTGGAATTTGGATTGTCCGGTTCTTCGGCAGCTTCCTGGGAGAGATAAGATCCGTTCTTCTTGGCGTGTGACAACCTGTGGCGAAAGGGATCGGTCACGCGGTATAGATCAAAAGTTGGGGCCGCCCCACCCTCGCAAACAGCGCGAGTATGGGCACCCTCAGTTGCTTGGGATTAAAGAGAGGAAATTCCTTGAAACGCAGATCTCCCGCCCCACCTTCTTTGCAAAGAACAAAAACAGAGTTTGGCACCGGCTTGTTGAAGAACCTCAATCACCTTTCGGTGGCCATAGGTCGGGCAACCCGCGAGCCGGATCAACTGATTGGAACGATTTGAAGCTAGTGCAACATCAGCTTTCCGAAGAATCCGCCCGCTCCAGTAGAAGAGTCCTGAGTACAAGGCCACATTTACGCTCTCAATTGGCCAGATTTTCACATCGTGGACGCCTCGATCAAAGCTGAGGCCAACTAGAGCACCAGGCAACATCAAAAATTGGACACCCGACTTGATGAGGCCTAAGTTTCCCCATTTTGGCATGTTAGCCGTCACACCGGAGAGAAAAGCAACCTAACCTAAATCTGGTGCCCAAAGGCTTGCATCACTACTAAGGGAATGGCCATCTGCATTTCGTGACCTGCAGTTGCTACCATTCGCCAGTGCTGGCTTAAGAGCGGGCTTTGGTCTTGAAATATCTATGCATTGAAATCTCGCGGTTGCCGGCAGACTCGCTTATGGCCTATCCTCTGCTGCACGAGTCGCCTATATATGAAAAATTATCCGATATCGCGCCGTAGTTTTGTTCTTGCTGGCATCACACTTCCGGCTGCCGCCCTCGCTTTGCCGGGAGTCGGCGATGTGCCTCTTACCGCGGATGGAGTTATCCAGCGGATCAAGGACAACGTTGGCACTGCATGGTTGGATAAGACTGTTGATCGCATCATTGCCGGGGACGGTGCTACTCCAATTCATGGCATTGCAACCACGATGATGGCGACGCTTGAAGTGTTGCAGAAGGCTGTTGCCGCCGGCACGAATATGGTGATTACCCACGAACCCACTTTTTATTCCCATGAAGACGCCACCGGCGAACTGAAGGCCGATGCGACGTTTCAATACAAGGCTGAGTTCATCCGCAAGAATAATCTGGTTGTCTTCCGCTTCCATGATCACTGGCATAGACGGAATCCAGATGGAATCGCGCTCGGGATGACGCGGCAGCTGGGTTGGGAGAAGAATGTCGACGCGCAAGATCCTCACCTATTTTCTTTTCCGCCCACTCCTTTAACTCAGTTTGTAGGGACCATTAAAGCCCGGCTGAAACCACAAAGCATGCGCGTGGTTGGGGATCCACATTTGCCGGTTCGCAAGGTGATCGCCAGCTGGGGATACATCAGCCAGTTGCCCGGAATTAAGTTGCTGGCGCGGCCCGACGTTGATGTCCTGATCGGGGGAGAGGCGCGCGAGTGGGAGGTCGTCGAATACGCCCAGGACTTGATTGCCTCGGGTAAGAAGAAAGCATTCGTGCTAATCGGCCACGTGGCCTCGGAACAGGCAGGAATGTCTTATTGCGCCCAATGGCTGAAGCCCCTGATTCCAGAATTGCTGGTTGAGTTTCTGCCCGCTAGCGAACCATTTTGGATGGCATGATTCGATTTCCCGTCAACCATAAACACCCCGCCCAAACGGGACTTGAAAGGGGGCACCCGGCAAGATCGCTCCGGTCGAGATGACAGGGTTGTAGTAGTGCGCGAAACGGATTCCTTCCGTCGGTCGGGATGACAATAGAAAAGTGCCAGTTTCAGGCTGTGTGCTTGGCGAGGGCGGGAAACTTTTCTTCCAGACGAAGAGACAGCCATTCGTGCAATTGGGCTTTCGCAAAGCTGGAGATTTCGACAAAGCGGATTCCAACCACGCCGCCTTCCGCGGTGCGGATGATTTTGGCGCGAGTAGTCAGGTCTTTAGATTTAGCTGACAACTTAATTCGAATCACCAAGTCGGTGTCTACGCCCAGAGAGTAAGGGAGACGAATGGCCATTCCGTCTTCGCTTATGTCGGCGGTTTCTCCCTGAACCTCCGCAGTCAACGACGACCAGACCGTTACTGGAAGCTTGATTGGGCAACGGAAATAGCGGCGATACTCCCGCACCAACATTCCGTAGGCAGCCCGGAAAGTACGAAGGACTGCGTCAAAGGTTAGGGGTTGTTCGAGGATAAAGTTGGCGCCCTCTCGTCGAGCGAGTTCGCAGAGCGACCCGGGCGGCGCAACAGCCAAAATGACCGCCATGCAATTCGAGGAGGAAGAACGTATTTCCGAGAGCAAATCGAGGAATGGTGTGTCCAGAGCGGTGTCAACCACAAACGCTTCGAATTTGCGTCCGTGAATCAGTTCGATGGAATCGCGGACCAGGCTTGTACTTACAGTTGAAACATTCATTTCCTTGAAGGCTCTGAGCAGCTGTTCGCTCAGCCGATGATTGGTGGTCATCACCAAAGCGGTACCAACCGCTGTCCGGTGTGCCCGTTCGTAATGGGTTGGTCGCAAGCTCATGCGGACATCTAAGACTATGTGAGTATGCTGGGAGATGCCCGCAGAAAGTGCCCGTTAGCGGATAGCTGGTAATACAGTGAATAAGGTAGTGCCTGCCCGCAGTAAGCAGGCCTACTTAGCGAGCTCTAGCCAGGGCTTTGCGATAATCATCGACCGTAGTGCGATAGCAGGGAAGCGTAGCGTTGGGGTCAATGGATGGCAATGAACGGCTGGTGGACGAACCCTGCATTTTGGAAGGTTGAGTACCTACTACCGCGGAGGCAGCCTCATCACAGGCGGAATCCCTAGTCATGCGAAGTTTGTAGATCCTGGCTTCGTTCATGCCGTACTCGGAGACTCTTTTTTGGTAAGGACGTGACTCATAGACTAACTTGATCAATTGGGACTTATCTTTACTGACTCTACGTTCGGCGATGTAGACCTCATAATTAGAAAAGTATGAGGAGCTGGGCAAAGCCAGGGCAAGGCCGATCAACCGTATCGGCAACTCTTGCGGACCGCGTCCGGCGGGATCCTCGATGGCTTCGTTGGGAGGGGGAAGAGGGGCGCGGGTTGGAGAAATGGTCATTGCTGCCCTCCTGCCAGAGCCGCCTAGAGCGACCGCCGAAGCCAGGGAGGGAGCTGGCGCGGCAATCGGTGTTCGAATACCAGATACGGCAGTGACTTGCCCGCGGCCGAGGGCCGCACCTCCAGACAGTGATGGGGCGGGAGGCACGACAGTATAGCCATTTGGGCCCAGTCCCGATGCTTCGCCGCCTGCGCCTTCGTGCATCGGCATGCCGGGTGGTGGTGCGATAACAGGACCTGAGCCCAAGCTGGCCGAAAGAGTACCAGCGTTCTCATGCAAGGGCATTGCAGGCGCCGGTGCAATCACCCCGTCACCGTCGCCCAAGCTGATTGCCAAACGCCTTGTCTGCTCTCGCTGCGGCATCCCTGGCGCAGGTGCGACCACGCCGGGACGTCCGAAAGGAACAGCGCCTCCGCTACGTATGGCGGAGATAGTTGGCGCCGGCACAGCTACTGCGAAACCGGGCGCGGCCATGGACGGTCGTCCCAGAGCGGCAGCGACCTGGGGCGGAGGAGCCACGACAGAGGCCTGCACAAGATTCGGCCGACCGCCGGATGTCAGCTGCCGGGAGGGAATAGCGGCGCCCAGCACAGGGGCTGCCGGTATCGGGGCGCGGGGAATGACCGGCTTCCAGGAAGCGAACTTCAGTTGTCCACCCATTGCCAGTTTGACCGACGGCGGTGCGATCGCGGGCTGCGGCCTTTGTTCCTTTACTTGAATTGCCGCACGAGCTGCGGACAAGGCGCGGGTGTACAACGGCGCGCGCATTCTGGGGCGGTGGCTTCCTGCGGTTGGGAAGGATGGCTTGTAGTAAGTAATGGACGAGTTTTGGGTGGATGCTCGCCGCAGGATCTCTTCACTCTTGGCCCAGCCTTGCGACAGATTCCAGATCGCCACGAGCGCGACCAGGTGCCAGGCAGCAGATTGGAAAAACCGATTCCACGGGAGCTCGGACGAAATAAATATCTTGCTTCCAAAAAAGTCGGGTTCGGGAGGTGTAAGTACAAACGGAAGGTGTTCGAGAGGTATGTCGTGCTCAGGCTCATTATCCTGAGCGCGTGAAATCTTTACCAAACTCGCCACCCGTCCGGTCAAACTCTGGAGCTCGTTGATATCGCTTTCGGTGAATGCTTTGAACTTTGGTGAGAATACTTCGAGAATTCCAACCACGGACTCGCCGTCTATGACTGGCGCCGCGACCATGGAGCGGATGCCAAGCGTGCGGCAATTCTGCCGGTCGACGCGGGGGTCGGTTTCCGAATCGTCACAGCGCAACAGTTTGCCCTCACGGATGCACTCACCCGAAAATCCAGAACCTACTCGCAGACGGGCTCCAACGCTGGGTGCGTCTTCTCCAGCGCTGGCGCGGCATGTCATTTCTTCGGGGTGGCTGCATGGCTGGTCGGGCCAACTCAATGCGATGGCTGCGCCGCTGGCCAGGGTCAGAGCCTGAGCCTGCCGGGCGATCAACAGCAAAGCGTTATCGAGATCGGGGGTTGAGGAATTCACTAGCAATAAATCCGCGCAAATAAGGATGATGAAGTGGCTACAGGTTTGTGCACCGAAGTTCGGTGAGAACCGGGTAAAACGATTGTGACATTTGAGGTTGGCGCAGAGGGAATGGAATCGCAGCGAGGGAATTACTTTAGTGATGTCACTAAAGTTCGGGCGTCGCCTCCGTAAAACCTCTAACCACGAAAGGACACAAAGGTCCACGAAGGAAAATCCACTGCTCCTTAGGTTTTGGAGGTGGCCGCTACCTTTGAATTTTCCATCGAGATTCCATTGCTGGACCCTTCCAATTCGATGTCAGGCAGTTGCTCCACGGCGCGCCGCAGAGATTGCTCCCAACTGGAATGGATAAGATTCAGGTCACGGTCGCCGGCGGAGAGGCGGCGGTAACGGGTCACGTTCAGGCTGTCTTTGGTGTAGAGCATCAGGTCGATCGGCGGCCCCACCGTCACGTTGGAGCGCATGGTTGCGTCCATGGAGAGCAGCGCGTACTTGGCGGCTACTTCCAGCGATGTCGTCGACTGGATGCCACGATCGAGAATGGGACGGCCGTACTTACATTCACCCAGTTGGAGGTACAAAGAATCTTCGGTTGCGGCCAAGGGATTTCCCTGAGGATAAATCAGGTAGAGATTGGGATCCTGGCCGCGGATTTGTCCGCCCAGCAGCAGGTGAACGTTGAAATTGAAGGAGTCGCGTTCGAGGGAAGCACGGTCGATGTCGGAGACGCGGCGAACACAGTCGCCTACGACGCGTGCGGCTTCGTACAGGGAGTTGGCTTGGGCGAGACCGCGTCCGGCGTCGAATTCCTGTCCCAGCAACGTCACGATGGACTGGCTGATGGAAAGGCTGCCGCTGTTCAGGATTACGAATACCCGCTCACCGGGCTGGACGAACCAGTGCATTTTGCGGCATACGTTCACTTGATCAAAGCCGGCGTTAGTCCGTGAGTCGGATGCGAGTACCAGCCCCTGCTTCGTCATAATCCCCAGGCAATATGTCACGGTGCTCCTCGATTAAAAGTGTGAGGGCGTCAGCGCCCCGATTTCCGATGAACTTAACTGATGTGCGTCAGCCAAAAAAGAATGTCTCGCGGCTGGCCAGCCGCAAGTTAGTGATCCGCATCTCAATCGCGCCTGTAAATGATTGTAGTGTAAGGCGCGATACCTATGCTGATTCGCCTTGGTTACGATATTCAATTTGAAACTATCGGGGAAGTTCCCATCGTAACCCTGCTCGAGGTTCATCCCTCGCGCAAAGCGGATCTGCGCGAGCCCGATGAAGTTCGGGTCGAGCCAGCGCTTGAGATGCAAAAATATCAGGACAGCTTCGGCAATCACAGTTGCCGATTGATCGCGCCCGGGGGCAAGATTCGTTTTCACAATTCCACGCTCATAGAAGACTCAGGGCGTCCCGATGAGATTGGCACCGACGCCCGGGAACTGGCGATCGCAGAAATGCCATTTGAAGTCTTGCCTTACCTGCTGAACAGCCGCTATTGCGAGGTTGACCTGCTGGCAAACACTGCGGTGGAACTCTTTGGAAGTCTTCCGCGAGGCTGGAAACGGGTACAGGCGATCTGCGACTGGATCCACGACAAGGTCCAGTTTGGATATCGATTCGCAAACCCAGTTCGTACCGCGCTGGGAACCTATACAGAGCGGGTTGGGGTATGCCGGGATTTTCAGCATCTGGCGATCACGTTCTGCCGCGCCCTGAATATTCCAGCGCGCTATGTGACCGGATATCTGGGCGATATTGGCGTGCCGATGGATCCAAATCCGATGGACTTTAGCGCCTGGTTCGAAGTCTTTTTGGAGGATCGCTGGTGGGCTTTTGATGCCCGCCACAACATCCGGCGCATTGGACGAGTGTTGATGGCAACCGGCCGCGACGCCACAGATTGCGCCATTACGACCTCGTTTGGACGAGCCAAGCTGACCCACTTTCAGGTGATCACCGAGGAAGTAAAGCAGACCACAACAGCAGCGACGGAACCGGCGATCTGGATTACTCCATCGGCGGAATCTGATCCTGCATCTCCCAGCGCCGCTTGAGCGCTAGGCTTTCCCCTTTAAATATCCGGCCATCACCTTGGCGTAGTCTGCGATAGCAATTTCCGGCTCATCGATATCGGGATGCCAGACCTTTTCCCATTCAAAAGAATAGTAGCCGCGATAGCCGATTTTCACGAGCGCTTCCACCTGCCGCTTCACTGGAACCGTGCCCTGCCCGGTCAGCACGTAGTGCACGTCGTTGCCTTCGGGGCGCGAATCTTTGAGATGGGTGTGGTGAATGTAGTTTCCCAACTGACCGACGGTGAACTCGGGCTCTTCTTTTCCGCTGACAAAGGTGTGATGCGCGTCCCAGAGCAATCCGACATGCTTGGAGTTCGCCTTCTCCAGCAGTGCCTTCAGGGTCGCCGAATCGGTGAAATCGCCGTGCGATTCGATGAGCACGGTCACACCGTGGGGGCCGGCGTAGGCGCCTAACTGGCCAAGTGAGGTACCGACTCGCTCCACGACCTCATCGCGCGGTCCTTCTATCTTGTTTCCGAAGACGCGTACGTAAGGGGCCTTTAAGGCC
>Ga0105245_10005335_pt1 | contig 11293 bp, 12 predicted proteins | sample KBSM54metaG_FD_81523 | JGI IMG/M metagenome (GOLD analysis project Ga0105245, IMG submission 81523) | Miscanthus rhizosphere microbial communities from Kellogg Biological Station, Michigan, USA - KBS M5-4 metaG | ecosystem: Host-associated > Plants > Roots > Rhizosphere > Soil | place...
AAGCCCGCACGGTCGAGCCGCGCGCGCGCGAGCGCCAGCATGTCGAGCGACATGTCGATGCCGAGCCCGCGCTCGAGCTGCGGGCCGAACAATTCGAGCATGCGCCCGGTGCCGGTGCCGAGATCGAGCAGCGAGCGGAGCGGCCGGTCACCCATCGCCGCGACGACCGCAGCTTCGACCGCTTCATCGGACACATGCAGGCGGCGGATGCGGTCCCACTCGGCGGCATGCGCCGTGAAGTAGGACTGCGCGGCCGCGGCGCGGCGCGCACGAATGTCGGCAAGGCGCTCGCGATCGCGCGCCACCGTCGCGTCGGCCGGATCGAGCCGCGCGATCAGGCCGCGCGTCACGTCGGCCGCCGGCCCCTGGTCGCTCAGGCGAAAGAACGCCCAGGCGCCTTCGCGGAAGCGCAGCACCAGGCCGGCTTCGACCAGCAGCTTGAGATGGCGCGAGATGCGCGGCTGCGACTGGCGCAGGATGTCGGTGAGATCTGAGACGGTGAGCTCAGCCTCGGCCAGCAAGGCGAGGATGCGCAGGCGCGTCTCTTCGCCGGCGGCCTTCAGCGCATTGTTGAGCTCGTCGAATCCCACAGAGGAGGAGGACATGGGCAGCATATAAAGATATCTTTATATGCCTACAAGGCGCGACAGCGGTTGTGGTTAGTGGCTAGAACAGCGGCCATGGCGAAAGACAACGAAGGCATTCGCGAGGGCGAGGTCGCGATCACGCTTCCCGAAGGCTTCGACGCCGGGGTCTATTTCATCGGCCGCATCCACACGCCGTGGGCGCGACGCGAGGATTGTCCGAAGAACAGCCGCGAGTCCGATGCGCTGTGCACCATCGAGATGGACGCGCGCTACGCCGCAGCGCTCAAGGACGTCGAGACCTCGACCCATCTCCTGGTGCTCTACTGGATGGACAAGGCGCGCCGCGATCTCGTACTGCAAGCGCCGCGCCACTACGCCACGCAGCGCGGAACGTTCGCGCTGCGCTCACCGGTGCGGCCAAACCCGATCGCCGCGAGTGTGGTCGAGCTCGTGAAGGTCGACGGCACCAGGCTCACTGTGCGCGGGCTCGACTGCCTCGACGGCACGCCGCTGCTCGACATCAAACCCTATTTCGCGTCGACCGACGCCGTCACCGACGCGCGTGTCGGCTGGCATCAGCAACAGAAGAAATAAACGGAGTTCTCATGAGTGTTGCATCCGCGAGCGCCGCACGCGTGTCGAAACCGCCGTTCAAGGCCGACGTGGTCGGAAGCCTGCTGCGCCCGCAGGCGATCCATGAGGCGCGCGCCAGGGCCAAGCGCGGCGAATTGTCGGCAGCACAAATTCGCGCGGTCGAAGACACCGGCGTCGCCGAAGCCGTCGCGCTGCAACGCGAGGTCGGGCTCAACGTCTGCACCGACGGCGAATTTCACCGCCGTCACTGGTTCCTGGATTTCCTCGAGCGCATCGACGGCATCGAGGTGCGCGGGGGACTGCCGACCAAATTCCACAACGAGCAGGGCGACATCGAATTCGCTCCGCCACGCTTCGAGGTGCTCGGCAAGGTGCGCAGGAGCCGCCCGCTCGCGCTCGACGACTTCAAGGCACTCAAGCCGATCGCCGACCGCAACGGCCTTCTCGCCAAGCAGGCGATCCCGTCACCGATGTGCGTGCATTTCCGCGGCGGCCGCGCCGCCATCGACAAGAAAATCTATCCCGATGTCGAGCAGTTCTTCGCGGATCTCACCACTGTCTATCGCCAGGAAATCGCCGACCTCTACGCCGCCGGCTGCCGCTATCTGCAGATCGACGACACCAACCTGCCGTTCTTGTGCGATCCCGCGTTGCGCGACAACGTGCACAAGATGGGCGAAGACCCCGACACGCTGCCGCGGCTCTATGTGCGCATGATGAACGATGCGCTTGCCGGCAAGCCCGCCGATCTCACGGTCGGCGTGCACATGTGCCGCGGCAATCACGCGAGCTCGTGGGTCGCCGAGGGCGGTTACGATCCGATCGCCGAACAGGTGTTCGGCGACATGCAGGTCGATGCCTTTTTCCTGGAATACGACTCGCCGCGCGCCGGCGGCTTCGCGCCGCTGCGCTATCTCACCGGCAACAAGGTCGCGGTGCTCGGGCTCGTCACCACCAAGAAGGGGCAACTCGAGAGCAAGGCCGATATCAAGCGGCGCATTGAGGAGGCCTCGAAACATGTGCCGATGGCACGGCTGGCGCTCAGCCCGCAATGCGGCTTCGCCAGCACGATTGCCGGCAATGCCCTGAGCGCGGACGACCAGCGCCGCAAGCTCGAGCTGGTGGTGCAGATCGCCCGCGAGGTTTGGGGTGGCTGAGGCTTTGCTTGCGCCCAACGCTCCGGACGACCTTTGACCGCGCGGGGCGGATCGCCTTCGTCCAGGTAATTGAAGGTGGAACCGGAACCCAATACCCTGCGTTACGGATGCGTGGGGCTATTGGAGTTGCAAACATGAAGATCCGTATGCTCGTAACTGCAGGAATTCTGGCGATACTGGCAGGGCCGGTCCTCGCCCAGGGTGTGGTGCAAGGGGCGAAGGAAGGCTCCAGAGCCGGCCAGAAGGCGGCCGGGCCGGTCGGTGGTGTTGTCGGTGGCGCCGGCGGCGCGGTGGTCGGCGGCGTTGCCGGCGGCGTGAAGGGCGTGCTCGGCATCAAGGACACCAAGAGGAAAAAGAAGACCACGTCCAACTAGCAGCCTAACAATCGAACTCACAAATTACCGGCTCGTGTCGTCGCGACACGAGCCGGTTTCGCATTTGCCTCACGGGGGATTCCATGACCAGCGCCTTGTTTTCGCCGATCACCATGCGCGGCCTCACGTTGCCGAACCGCATCGTGGTGTCGCCGATGTGCCAGTACGCCTCCGACCATGGCTCGGCGACCGACTGGCATCTGATGCACCTCGGCAGCTTCTCGCTCGGCGCCGCCGGGCTCGTGATGACGGAGATGACCGACGTCAATGCGATCGGGCGCATCACGCACAAATGCGCGGGCATGTATTCCGACGCCAACGAAGCCGCGCTCAAGCGCGTGCATGATTTCTGCCGCAGCTACGGCGTGGCGAAGCTGGGCGTGCAGCTGGCACATGCAGGCCGCAAGGCCTCGATGGTGCCGCCGGGCGGCAAGCCGCTCGATCCGACTGAAGGCGCGTGGACGGCGCATGCGCCATCTGCCATTCCATACGACCCAAGCTGGCCGACGCCGCACGCGATGACGCGCGACGAGATCAAGCAGACGGTTGCCGATTTCGCCGACTCCGCGCGCCGCCTGGCGCGCATCGGCTACGACGTGATCGAGCTGCATGGCGCGCACGGCTACCTGCTGCATCAATTCATGTCGCCACTGTCCAACCAGCGCACCGACGAGTACGGCGGCAGCCTCGAGAACCGCATCCGCTTTCCGCTCGAAGTGTTCTCGGCGGTGCGCGCGGCGTGGCCGGACGACAAGCCGCTCGGCATGCGGCTGTCCGCGACCGACTGGATCGAGGGCGGCTGGACGCCGGAGGAGACGCTGGTGCTGGCGAGGGCGCTGAAGGCACTCGGCTGCGATTTCCTCGACGTGTCGAGCGGCGGCAATGATCCTCGTCAGAAGATCCCGCTTGCGCCGGGCTATCAGGTCCCGTTCGGCGAGAAGATCCGCAAGGAAGCCGACATCCGCACCATGTCGGTCGGCCTGATCGCCGGCGCGCGCCAGGCCGAGGACATCATTGCCTCGGGCAAGGCCGACTTCGTCGCGATCGGCCGCGGCGTGATGTATGACCCGCGCTGGGCCTGGCATGCAGCCGAGGAGCTCGGCGCCGAGACCGCCTATGCGCCGAAGATGATGGCGTGCCATCCTTCGATGCGGCCGATGCTGTTCCCCAATCGGCAAAAACCGGCGGCATAACCCGCATTCATTGCGCAGCGCGCCGCATCAGGTGAGACTGCCTCGATGGGCGACAACTACCCCACAGTGAAGGTCGCGGCGGTCCAGGCCGCCTCGGTTTTCCTCGACCGCGAAGGCTCGACCGAGAAGGCGTGCCGCTTGATCCGCGAGGCGGGCAAGAACGGCGCCCGCGTCATCGGATTTCCGGAAGGCTTCATTCCCGCGCATCCGGTCTGGTACCACCACCACGCCGCGACCGGCGCCGTCGCCAACAAGCTCGCCGTCGAGCTGTTCAAAAACGCAATCGAGATCCCCGGCCCCGAGGTCGACGCCCTGTGCGCCGCCGCGCGCGACGCCAACGCCTATGTCGTGATCGGCGTGTGCGAGAAGGCGATCAACACCATGGGGACGATGCACAACTCGCAGCTCTACATCGCACCCGACGGCAGCTTCATCCGCAAGCACCAGAAGATCATGCCGACGGTCGGCGAGCGGCTGGTGCATGCAGGCGGGCACGGCGACACTTTCGGCGCCTTCAATTCCGAATTCGGGCCGATGAGCGGGCTCATCTGCGGCGAGAACTCCAACCCGCTGGCGGTGTTTGCGCTCACCGCCGAGGGCACGCGCATCCACGTGATGAGCTGGCCCAATCACTTCCCGACCAGCGGCGATCCGATGCGCAACCGCGTGTCGATCGACTCGCAGGCTTTTGCGCAGATGAGCAAAGCGTTCGTGATCTCCGCCTGCGGCACGATCGACGACGGCATGATCAAGGCGCTGCAGGTTGGGCCGGACGCGGAAAAAATCCTGCGCAGTCCCGACTTCTGCGGCGGCAGCGTGATCGTCGATCCGCACAGCCGCATCATCGCCGGACCCCTGGGTCCGGAAGAAGGCATCCTCTACGCCGACTGCAATCTCGAGCAGGCGATCCAGATGAAGCTGCGTCACGACTTCGCCGGGCACTACAATCGTCCCGACATTTTCCAGCTGCACGTCAACCGCGCCGCGCCGTCGCTCTATCACGTGCACAACGAGCATCCGGCGCTGCCGGGAAACGCAGCCGGCGAACTTCCGCCGCCGCCCGCATTGCTCTCCGACGAGAGCGACGAGTCTTGAATTTGAGCATGATCCTTTTCCGAAAACCGGCGGCCACTTTTCGGGGATCATGCTGCTCCAAACGCAGACGTCCCGCTCTTTCTGAGCGGGACGTCAATTCACCTGATCAGCTTGTGGTTGGTGTTTGCCTAGTAGCAAACCCGCACGCGGCGCACCTGCCAGCCCCAACCATCGAAGAAGCGTTCACGGCGCCAGTAGCAACCGCCACCGTAGTAAGCCGGGCCATAGCCGCCGTAGTAGCCGCCACCACCGTAGTAGGGCTGGGAGTTGGCGGCAGCGACACCCACGAGGGCAGCTGCACCAAGTCCGATCGCCGCGCCACAGCCCCAGCCGCAGCCGGCCTGGGCCGAATTCGTCGTCACAGCAGTCGAGCCAATCGCCAGAACCGCCGCCGTCGTCAGAGCCGCAAGAGTCCGGGTCATGATAGTCCTCCGCTTATTATCCGCTTCCCTGGTCGAACCCGGCGGGCCCGAATGCCCGGAAAGCGAACGTGTTCGATGGTTGGAAGACTAGAACTGCCGCGTTTGAGCCGCTGTGACCCGGGTCACAGGATTTTCGCTATGTTATATTATAACAATAGGCAGGTTTGCCTGGATCGCCCCGATATCGCCCCGACCAACGTGTTGGGGCCGGTTTAAGGTGCTGAACCATCCTGGCCCCGCACCTTAATCACCTTAAACACCTTAATCGGCCCGAGACCGGTCCTTGCCGGGCTCAGCTCGCCCGGCGGGCGCGCAAGGCGTGATCGACCAGCGTCTTGCCAAGCGAGATCACGGCGCCGGGCCCGCGGTGGGCGTCGGCGATCGCCGCCTCGAAGCCGCGCAGGATCCAGTCGCAGTCCTCGGGCGTGATCACGAGCGCCGGGAGCAGCTTGATGGTGTGGCTGCCGTGGCCGGCGACCTGGCAGAGAATCTTGTGGTCTTTGAACAGCGGGATGGTCACGAGCTGGCAGAACAGCCCTTTGCTTGCCGTCTCGACCGCGTGCCACGACGCCTTGAGCTTGAGCGACTTCGGCGCGCCGAATTCGACACCGATCATCAGCCCCTTGCCGCGCACTTCCCGCATCAGCTCGTAGCGCGACATCATCTCGGTGAAGCCGCGCACGAGGCGGTCGCCGGCCAGCGCGGCATTCTCGGCGAGCCGCTCGCCTGCCAGCACCTCGAGCGTGGCGATACCCGCAGCCATGGCGAGATCGTTCTTGGCGAAGGTCGAGCCGTGCACCACCGCGCGGTCCATGCGGTTGAACACTTTCTCGAACACCTGCCCGCGCGTGATCACCGCGCCGACCGGCACATGGCCGCCCGAGAGCGACTTGGAGATCAGCACCATGTCGGGCTCGACGCCCCAGTGCTCGATCGCCAGGAACTTGCCGGTCCGGCCGAGCCCGCTCTGGATCTCGTCGGCGACAAACAGCGTGCCATGCTTGCGGCAGAGCTCCGCCGCGCCGGCAAGGTAATCGGAGTCGGGCAAGTTGACGCCCTTGCCCTGGATCGGCTCGACGATGAAGGCGGCGATCTTGCGCGATGCGAGCGCGCGCTCGAGCGCGGCGAGATCGTTGAACGGCACGCTGACACAGTCCGGCAGCAGCGGTTCGAAGCCCTGACGGAAGATCTCATCGCCGTTGAGCGAGAGTGCGCCGTAGCTCAGGCCGTGGAAAGCATGCTCGCAGTAAACGATGCCCGGCCGCCCGGTGGCCGAGCGCGCGAACTTCATGGCCGCCTCGACGGCCTCGGCGCCGGAATTGGCGAAGAACACGCGATCGAGCCAGGGCGTGTGCTTCAGCAGCCGCTCCGCGAGCACGCCGGCCAGCGTCAAAACATCCATCTGCACAAGGTTCGGGAGTTCCGCCTCGAGCACGCTGATGAGGGCCTGGCGCAGGGCCGGATGATTTCGCCCGAGCGCAAAGACGCCGAAGCCGCTCAGCAGATCGAGATAGCGCGTGCCGGCGCGGTCGTAGAGATACTGCCCGACGCCGCGTGTGAAACCGACGTCATAGCCGATAGCCTTGAGCACGCGCACCATCTGCGCATTGAGATGGCTCTCGTGCAGCGCGAAACGCTCGCGCTCACGCTCGTCAAACAGGGCGGCAAAATCCTGGGTCACCCGGGGATTGTAGCGGATTTGGGCGCGCTATTCAGCGGGCTGCATTGCCGCGATCGGCGCTGCCGGGGGCAGGAACTCCGGCGCCAGCACGCGGGGCTCGGGCTGGGCGAGGTTCGGCCCCAACGCCCGCCGGCTCCTGCGCAGCGTGGCGTGGGCGGCACGCGCGTCGAGCGCGGTCCGCATCATCAGGCCGATGTCGCGCGGCGTGCGCGCAAGCGTGCGCAGCATCGAGCCGATGTCGATGGTGCCGTCCGAGCGCATGGCGGCGAGCGCCGCCGGAGGGATCGGACGTTCCGAGGGGTCGGTCACGACGCGGATCACCGCGAGCGGCAGGCCATGCACCGCGGCGGCATGGGCGACAATGTGCGATTCCATGTCGGCGGCGAGCGCGCCGGTCTCCTCGAACAGCGTGCGCTTCGACTCCGGCTCGGCAAGCGGCGCCGGCACGCCGAGCAGTTCGCCGTGGACCGCGCCGGGGATCGCGTGCAGCAAACGCTGCGACCACTGCCGGTCGGTCGGGATGCGGCCTTTATGCGTACGCACGGCGGAGGCCACGATGCAGCTGCCCGGCTTGAGGTCGGGCGAGAGGCCGCCGCAAACGCCGAAGCTGACCAGTCCGCGTGAGTGAGAATTGATGGCGCGGGTGATGGCGCCCGCGAGGTCGCGACCAATGCCTGCGCAGATGACTTGCTGGCCCGCACCCGCCGCGATCCGCGCTTCGAACGCCAAGCCTACAACGACGATCACCGTACCCCCTGTGATCAAGAACTGCGGCACTGGTTTGCCGCTGTCCTGCCGCGGCTTGGTCTCATTGTGCATATCATGCCGGACACCGCAGCCCCAAGCGGGCTTGAGGGGCATAAAGTCGCGTGCCAAGTGGTAAGGTGTTGTGCGGATGGGACGATTATCTGTGGAAATCCCCGTGCTGACCCGTCGCGGCCTGCTCGCCGCTGCTGCCGCGTCCGCGTTTGTTCCGCGGCTGCGGGACGTCGCCCGCGCGCAGGACCGCCCTGCCCGGCTCCTGATCGGCTTCCAGGCCGGCGGATCGCTCGACAGCATCGCGCGCGTGCTGGCGGAGCAGATGAAGGACTACGCCCCGACCCTGATTGTCGAGAACAAGCCGGGCGCGGCGGGGCGCATTGCGCTCGAGACGGTCAAAACGAGTACGCCCGACGGCACGACCCTGATCCTGACGCCGGCGTCCACGCTGGTGCTCTATCCGCACATCTACAAGAAGCTCGCCTACGACCCGCTCAACGACTTCGCTCCGGTGACGAGCGTCGGGGCAGTCGGCTATGACATCGCGGTCGGGCCGAAGGTTCCGGCAAGCGTGACGACGCTCGCGGACTTCGTCGCGTGGTGCAAAGCCAACCCGAAGGACGCCGCCTTCGGCTCGCCGGGCGCCGGCACCGGCCACCACTTCGTCGGCGTGATGTTCGCGCGCGCCGCCGGCATCGACATGGTGCACGTTCCCTATCGCGGCGCCGCGCCCGCGATCCAGGACGTGCTCGCCGGACAGATCGCCAGCAACATCTCCGTCGGCGCGCACATCCCGCTGCACAAAGACGGCAAGCTGCGCATCCTTGCGACCGCCGGCGCGAAGCGCGCGACCGCGCTGCCCGACGTGCCGACCTTCATCGAGAGCGGATACCAGGTCGAGGCGTCGGACTGGTTCGGCGTGGTGCTGCCTGCCGCAACACCGGCCCCGCTCGTCACCAGGCTCAACGCCGCCGTGCGCGCCGCCATCGCCGCCCAGCCGACACAAGACTTGCTGGCGCGGCTCGGCAATACGCCCCGCGGCGAAAGCCCGGAGGAGTTCGCGGCGCTGATCAAGCGCGACTACGCGACCTGGGGTGCGATCGTGAAGACCGTCGGGTTTACGGCGGAGGAATGATCGCTAGTTGAACTTGATCCCCGCCGCCTTCACCAGCGCCATGTTGATGTCGACCTCGCGCTTGATCAGCGCGTCGAACTCGGCGGGTTTCATCGGCATCGGGTCGATGCCCTGTGGCGCGAACTTCTGCACCACCGCCGGGTTCTTCAGCGCCTTCTCGGTTTCCGTATAGAGCTTGTCGATGATCTCGCGCGGCGTCTTGGCCGGCACCAGCATGCCGTTCCAGAACGTATAGTCGCTGTCGGGATAGCCGGCCTCGATCGTTGTCGGCACGTCCGGCAGGGTCGGCGAGCGCTTCGGCGTGCTGACCGCAAGCGCCAGCAGTTTGCCGTCGCGGATGAAGGGAAGACCTGACGAAATGCCGATGCTCATGAAGTCGACGCGGCCGGTCATCACCTCGGTGAGCGCCTCGGGGCCGCCCTTGAACGGGACGTGCACCGCCTGGAACCCGGCCGAGAGCCGCAGTCGCTCGGCCGCGAAATGGGTTGCACTGCCGACGCCGGCGGAGGCGAAGGTGAACGAACCCTTCTTGGCGGCGTCGACCAGCTCGCGCAGCGTCTTGATGCCCTGCGACGGCGCAACCACTGTCACGTTCGGTACGCTGCCGAACGGGATCACCGCGGCGAAGTCGTTGACGACGTCGTAGGACAGATTGGGATAGGCGGCGGGCGCCGCCGAGTGCGCCGAGGCGTTGATCAGGATCGTGTAGCCGTCGGGATCGGCCTTCGCCACCATCGCCGAGCCGATCGAGCCGCCGGCGCCGCCGCGGTTCTCGATCACGATCGGATGGCCGAGCTGCGTCGCCAGCGGCTCGAGCACAATGCGGCCGACAATGTCCACGGTGCTGCCAGCACTGAACGGGATCATGGCGCGGATCGGCTTGGCCGGCCACGCCTGCGCGTTTGCAAGGCGCGGCAAAGCCGGCGTGGCGAGCGCAGCAGCGGACAAACGCAGAAATCGGCGACGGGTCGGCATCGGTTCATCTCCCTCGACCGCGCGCCGCTTATGATGTGCGACACTGCGGATCAACGGAGTATGGCAGAGAACCCGGATGACGCCACTGCGGCGGCGCGGCTACTTCTTGCCGAAGGCCTGCTTGAATGAGGTGAACCCGGCGCTCGGGCCGATGCGGCTCGCGCGCGGCACGTCTCCATCACACAGAATGACCCGGTCAGGACCGAAGCCGCCGTTGTCATTGTAGAACGGATATTCGCGGCAGCGGCCGTCGTCGGTCGGCACGACCACGCGCGCCATGCGGGCCTGCACAAACGGGTCGACCACAACTTCGCGCTCGATTGACCCGCCGCCGTTAGAGGTCGGCCCTGTCATCGGGCCAGTGAACACGGTGTAGCGCAGGCCGACCACCACGAGGCCGAGGATGACAACACCGGCCAGTACGCCCGCGATTTTTTCGCCCCGCGAATGGGCGTGGCTCGCGATGTTCGCGCGTCCATCGCCACGCAGCGAGGCCGCGTGCGTGAACGTCCGGTGCGTGACACGACGAGATGCCATGCGCAGAATCCTACCCGGCAGGGCCTGCGGTCCGGTTGCGGAATTCCCGACAATTGCCGCGCGGAAATCCCGACAAATTGCCGAAAGATCGCGCCGTGGCGCCGTCCGGGAAGGGGGTGATGGGTTGCGTCGTGGGAGCAACCCATCACCCGCACTCAGTGATCCGCCACGCGACCCTGCTGCCGATGGCCTTCCTCAAACAGCAGCGTGAACGTGTGGCGATAGATCACGAGCGCTTCCGGGACATTGCCGTCGCTGCACAGCTTGCGCGCCTGCAGCAAGGTCAGATAGGCGTCGGCCAATCTGCTGGGGGCGATCACTTCCGCCTCGCCCTGCAATTCGATCAGGGTCACGAGATCAAGGTCGCGCGCGGCACAGGCGAGCGGGAATGAATCTTCTGAGCCCTCACCGGCGTTTGCCAGGGCAGTTCCTCCCCACGCGCCGGCGACAAGAATGACCAGAACGTAGCCCACGAGAGCGGTCGCGATACGCGAAGGGATCGATCGCAGGAATGAAAGCATGAGGGGGACTCCATATTGCCGGCGACCACGCGTCGCCGGACGGCGCGGAACCTAAGCGCGCTTGCTGCGGCGCAGTGTGAGATTGATCACACGCGCGAATATTTTTTGGGGAAAGTGATTCGTCAGGCGCCGACGGCTTCGGCGAGAAGCTCGAGCGCGCGCTTTGAAAATGCCCGCATGTTGGCATGGCGGTCCGCGCTGCCGGTGCGCAGCGTGACGGCGTGTTCGCTCGGACCCACGATGCCGATGCAGGTATGGCCCGG
>Ga0105245_10005337_pt1 | contig 11291 bp, 8 predicted proteins | sample KBSM54metaG_FD_81523 | JGI IMG/M metagenome (GOLD analysis project Ga0105245, IMG submission 81523) | Miscanthus rhizosphere microbial communities from Kellogg Biological Station, Michigan, USA - KBS M5-4 metaG | ecosystem: Host-associated > Plants > Roots > Rhizosphere > Soil | place: Michigan...
AGTGCTACCACTGCGCTGTCGCGCACCCGGGGTTCAGCGCCGCCGTCGACGTTTCACCGGAGGCGTATGGGCTAGAAGCGAGCGGCCTCGTGTCCAGCCAGGTGGGCCCGCTCCGTCAGAACGGCGACTCGTTCCTCGCGAACGGCGAGGTGCCGCGCAGCCAGTTTCACTTTCTCTGGCCGAACTTCGGCCTGAACGTCTTCCCCGGACACCCGAATTTGTCTTGCGGGCCGATGCTCCCGATCGCCCCCGAGCGAACGGCGAGGTTCCTCGATTACTTCTTCGCACCTGACGTGGACCAGGCCTGGATCGACGAGTTGCTGGCATTCGACAACCAGGTCGGCATGGAGGACCGGGGCCTCGTGGAGGGAGTGCAGCGAGGCGTTCGCTCGGGAGTCCTGAGCGAAGGGCGCATCCTCTCCGAGAGCGAGCAGCTTGTCGCTCATTTCCAGCGCCTTTGCGCGGAAGCCCTCACCAGTTAGCATCCGCGACGCGTGGCCACCGTCACCTTCGACCACCTGACCAAGGCGTATGCCGACGGTACGGTCGCCGTCAATGACCTAGATCTCCTGATCAAGGACGGCGAGTTCCTCGTCCTCGTCGGGCCTTCGGGCTGCGGGAAAACGACCGCGCTCAGATGCCTGGCCGGGCTCGAGGAGATCACAGCGGGGCAGATCAAGATCGATGCACGCGTCGTCAACCGCGTGCCGCCGAAGGATCGGAACATTGCGATGGTGTTCCAGTCCTATGCGCTCTACCCGCACATGACCGTGTTCGACAACCTCGCGTTCGGCCTCAAATTGATGAAGACGCCGAAGGACGAGATCAAGCGGCGCGTCGAAGAGGCGGCGAAGATCCTCGACCTCGAGAAGCTGCTCGACCGCAAACCGCGGGCGCTCTCGGGCGGGCAACGCCAGCGCGTCGCGCTCGGACGGGCGATCGTTCGCGAGCCCGCGGCGTTCCTCATGGACGAGCCGCTCTCGAACCTCGACGCCAAGTTGCGCGTACAAACCCGCGCGGAGATCCTTCGCTTGCAGCGACGGCTCGAGACGACGACCGTCTATGTGACGCACGACCAGGTCGAGGCGATGACGATGGGAGACCGCATCGCCGTCATGAGCCTCGGCGTCCTCCAGCAGATCGGCACGCCCCCGGAGCTGTACGACAATCCCGTCAACGTCTTCGTCGCCGCCTTCATCGGCTCGCCCGCGATGAACTTCGCGACAGCGAAGGCCGATGAGGGCACACTCAAGCTAGGGGGGACGACACTCGATCTTGTAGGCCCCGCGGCCAAAGCAGCGGCGGAGAACCGCGGCCGGGACCTGTTGATCGGCTTTCGCCCCGAAGACCTCGAGTTGAACGGTCACGGCGACTCGGGTTTGGTCCAGATTCCGGCCAAGATCGACGTCGTCGAGTACCTCGGCCACGAAGAGCTCATCCATGCCCAGTCCGAAGGCCACGAGATCGTCGCCCTGGTGCCATCTGACAAGAAGGTGCAGGCCGGCCAGGAAGTCACCTTTGCGATCCATTCCGACAAGCTTCATGTCTTCGATCCCGAGACAGAGCTGAATCTCACGGCTCGGAGCTGAAGCTGTTGGAGATAGCATCGACACAGACAGTGGGGTCTACAAGAGGAGGAGGATCCGAGTGAAGCGACGCAGGTCACTCATTGCGTCGGCCGTCACACTCGCCGTTCTTGCCGCCGGATTGACGGCGACAGCGATCAGTGCAAAGCCGACGAAGCGCAGTGCAGGTTCGATCGAAGTTCTCTCGCTCTGGGGCGGAAGCGAGAAGGACGCATTTCTCAAGGTCACGGCGGCATTTACGAAGGCCACCGGCATCAAGGTCGAGTACACCTCGGCCCGTGACTTCATCCCGGAGGTTCGGACCCGTATTGCCGCGGGGAATCCGCCGGACATCGGGATCCTGCCGCGACCCGGTTACATCGGCACGCTGGCGCAGGGCGGCGCGTTGAAGTCACTTTCGAGCCTGGGCATCACCAACGCGTACATGGCCGGGAACTACTCGGCAGGTTGGCTCAAGCTCGGCAGTTCCGGTGGGAAGCTCTACGGAGTCCCCGCCAAGGCAAACTCGAAGAGCGTGATCTGGTACAGGCCGGACTCGTTCAAGAAATACAAGCTGAAGATCCCGAAGACATGGGCCCAGCTACTCACGATCACGAAGAAGTACAAGGCTAGAGGTCTCGTACCGTGGTCGGTCGGCGCCGGTCCTCAGCAGAGCCAGTGGACCTTGACTGACTGGTTCGAGAACATCTACGCGCGCACCGCAGGGCCCGCGAAGTATCAGAGGCTCTTTACCGGCAAACTGCCGTTCACGGACCCGTCCGTGGCGCTTGCGCTCCGAACGATGGTTCAGATCATCAACAACAACTACGTCTTGAACGGTGTCCAGGGCGTGCTCGGCCAGAGCTTCGTCGGTGGGATCACCGACGTCTTCGGCACAAGCCCCAAGGCACAGCTCTACTTCGAGGGCGGTTTCGTAGGTGGTATCGCGACCGGCCAGGTAAATCCGAAGCTCAAGGCGGGGAAGACGATCGCCGACTTCCCGTGGCCGACGATCAAGCCATCACTTGATCACCCGGTGGTGGGTGCAGCTGATTTCGCCGCCGCCTTCAAGGACAACGCCGACGTACGAGCGTTCCTGAAGTACATCTCTACCGGGGCCGCTGGCAGGATCTGGGTCTCGACCAACGCTGTCACCTCGCCCAACAAGAAGGTGCCTGCGAGCGCCTATCCGAGCCCGCTCGTGCGGGCCGAGGTCAAACAGCTGGCTACGGCGAAGACGTTCCTCTTCGACGGGTCCGATCTGCTTCCGGGCGCGTTCGGAGACACCTGGGGCTTTGCGCTCCAGGACGTGATTCAGAAGCCGGGCAACATCAAGAGCATCCTGTCCACCTTCCAGAACAAGATCAAAGGCCAGTTCTAGGCCTCGATTGCGTGGCGGCGCCCGGCGACGGGCGCCGCCACTTTTGTTTCACCGCGGACGAATGAGCACGCAGCCGCTTCCAACCCCGGTCGGGTCCCCGCCTCCGAGCGAGGGACAGCGCATGCGGTTGTCGTCGGCCTTCGAACGAGTGCAGGGCATCGTGTTCGTGTTGCCGGCGCTCATAGTGCTCGCGCTCTTCCTGATCTACCCCGCGTACTACACGATCCGGCTCGCGTTCTACGAGGGTGACTTTCACTACAACTTCGTCCACTACGTCGGGCTCGACAACTTCAAGCAGCTGCTGACGAACGATCCCGACTTTCTCGATCTGAGCAAGTTTCCGCCCGGCGGCGCCCTGATCAACAATCTGCGCTGGGTCATCTTCTACATCAGCCTGTCGCTGCTCATCGGCCTTGGACTTGCAGTACTCGCGGTGCGGGTTCGCTACGAACGCGTAGTCAAGACGGTGATCTTCCTGCCGATGGCGATCGCGGCGACCGCGGTCGGGATCATCTGGCTCTTCGTCTACAGCCCCGACCCGGACATCGGCGTCCTCAACGCCGTCTTGGTCGGCTTCGACAACAGCTTTCATCCGATCGCCTGGCTCGGGCGACCGGACCTCGTCAACTACGCACTCATCTTCGCCTACGTCTGGGCGTCCGTCGGCTTCGTGATGGTCGTGCTGTCGGCGGCGATCAAAGGGATTCCGGCCGAGGTCATGGAGGCCGCACGTGTCGACGGCGCGGGCGAGTGGAACATCTTCCGCCGGATCATGCTTCCGATGCTCAGCCTGCCTATTTCGGTCGTGACGATCTGGCTCTTCATCAACGTGATCAAGGTCTTCGACATCATCTACGTGATGACGGGAGGCGGCCCCGGGACGTCCAGCCGCGTGATCGCGTTCACGATGTACGAGGAGACCTTCCACAACGGCCGCCCTGGCTACGGAGCGGCGGTCGCGGTGATCATGCTCATACTCATCGCGCCCGTGATGGTCCTGAACGTCCGCCGTTTCCGCAGCGAGAAGGTCGTGGCCTGATGGCGACTGTCGACTCTGCGGTTCAGGTCAGGGCGACGACGCGCAGCGAACGCATGGTCCGCTTCGTCACCCGGACTCCCCTCCACTTCGTCCTCATAGCGATCTCGCTCCTCTGGCTTGTTCCTACCGTCGGTCTTGCGCTCACGTCTTTCCGCAAGCCGCCGGCGATCGCCTCGAGCGGCTGGTGGCATTCGATCTCGCAGTGGGACTGGACGCTGAAGAACTATGACGCCGTCATCAACGCCACGGGGATGGGCCACGCATGGGTGAACAGCGTGATCATCACCGTCCCTGCGACGATCCTCCCGCTCACGCTGGGCGCCCTCGCCGCGTTCGGGTTCGCGTGGGTGCCGTTCCCGTTCCGCGACACGCTCTTCCTGATCATCGTCGCCCTGATGATCGTGCCGATCCAGACATCGCTCGTTCCACTGCTGAAGCTCTTTGCCAGCTGGGGACACCTCAACAACAGCTACTACGGGATCTGGCTCGCGCACACCGCCTTCGGCCTGCCGCTCGCGGTCTTCCTTCTGCGTAACTTCTTCATCACGCTGCCGAAGGACTTGATCGAGGCCGCGCGGATGGACGGCGCCTCAAACTTTGCGATCTTCCGGCGGATCGTCATCCCACTGTCGGTGCCCGCGCTCGCGTCGTTCGCGATCTTCCAGTTCCTCTGGGTCTGGAACGACCTGTTGATGGCACTCATCTTCGTCTCGGATCCCGCCAAGCAGCCGATGACGGTGCGGATCCCGTATCTGCTCTCGACCTACGGTCAGGAGTACAACCTGCTCGCGGCGGCCTCGTTCCTGCTGATGATCCTTCCCCTCGCCGTGTTCTTCGCGCTGCAGCGCTACTTCGTGCAGGGCCTCCTCGCGGGCTCAGTCAAGACCTGAGCGTCTTCCTCGTTCCGCACACCCACTGGGACCGGGAGTGGTACCGGCCGTTCCAGTCGTTCCGGATCTCGCTGGTGGATGTGGTCGACGAGGTGCTCAGCCAACTCGAGCGCGATGAGCACATGCGGTTCACACTCGACGGCCAACTCGCAACGCTCGACGATTATCTCGAGATCCGGCCCGAGGCGGAAGCGCGAATTCGTGCACTCGTGTCGTCCGGGCGCCTCGCGCTCGGCCCGTGGCAGACCCTCATGGACGAGTTCCTCGTCGACGGCGAGACGACGCTGCGCAATCTCGAGGCCGGGCTCGCGCGGGCATCCGACTTCGGAAGTGCGATGCGCGTCGGCTACCTCCCGGACATGTTCGGTCACGTCGCGCAGATGCCGCAGATCCTCCGTCTCGCCGGAATCGAGACGGCGGTGGTCTGGCGGGGCGTTTCCTCGGCGATCGACTTCCACCGGTTCGTGTGGGAAGGCCTGGACGGTTCTGCTGTCGTCGCCGAGTACCTGCCGGCGGGGTACGGGAACGCGGCCTACCTGTTCGATGTCCCGGGCAAGGCGCGGCTCGAGCCATTCGAGGAGCGTTTCCGCCAGTGGTACCGCGACGACGACATGCTCGGCATGGTCGGCACCGACCACATGCCGCTCAGGCACGACTTCACGGAGCGCATTCCGGAGGGGGTCGTCGTGGGGACGCTCGCGGAGTACCTCGCCGACGCATCCGCAGAGGGCCTGGCGCACTGGCACGGCGAGCTGCGCTCGGGTGCGCGCGCGAACCTCTTGCCAGGCGTCGTCTCAGCGCGGATCGACCTGAAGGCCGCGTGTGCGCGTGCGGAACGCTGGCTCGAACGCTACGCCGAGCCGCTGCAGGCTCTGTACGGAAGCGACTGGCCCGAGCCGTTCCTCGCACAGGCCTGGAGACGCATGTTCCAGAACTCGGCGCACGATTCGATCTGCGGCTGCTCGGCAGACGAGGTGTCCGCGCAGGTGCTCGTTCGCTACGCAGAAGCCGAGCAGATCGGGCACGAGCTTGCGCGACGGGCCGTCGGGCGTATCGCGGACGAGGTTCCGCGCGACGGTTTTGCGGTTGTGAACCCGTCGCCTCACGTACGCTCCGATCTCGTCGAGCTCGATGTCCTCGTTCCGGACGAGTGGCCGGCGGTCGAGCTCGAGCTTCCCGACGGCTCCCGCGTCCCGACCCAGGAGATCGGTCGCCAGGAGCCGCTGTTGTGGGAGACAAAACTTGCCGGCTCCGACCTCCCGCTCGTGATTGGACGTCGTCTCCACGGACGCGAGCTCTTCGGCCGCATGGTGAACGGTTTTCGGATCGAGGACGGGCTAGCGACGCTGGAAGTCGGCGACAAGCCGGATCCGGAATGGCTCGATGTCGAGCAGCTCGTCCGCGAGGCCGCGCTCGCAACAGCGGCGGGCGAATGGACGCTGCGAGTCGTCGCGCGACCGAAGCGAACGCTCGTCGCAACGGTGGCAGCACCGGCGCTCGGCTGGACGAGCGTCCGTCCGGTAAACAGCCAGGGACCGGTCCGTGCGACAAGTCCAGCGGTAGACGTCTCGCAGTTGACCCGGATCGTGCGTGGCGGCGACGCGGGCGACAGTTACAACTATGCCCCACCGGCGGGCGACGTCCTGGTCGAGATTCCGCTGGACGAACGTTTCGAGACGGTCGAAGAAGGCCCGCTCCGTCGCGTCGACGTCCTGCACCGCACCTACATGTGGGACGAGAGTCGGGTCGAAACGCAGACCCGCTTCGAGCAACGCGCCGGCGAGCCCTTCGTCCGCATTCGCATCGACTTCGACAATCCTTGCGAGGACCAGCGCGTCCGCGTGCACGTCCCGCTGCGCGAGCCGGCGGATCGCTCCTACGCCGAGGGCCAGTTCGGAATCGTGGAGCGCGGGCTCCAACCGGAAGGTGGCTACGGCGAGGTCGCGATCCCGACCTACCCGGCATCCACGTTCGTCGCAGCGGGCGGCGTTGCGCTTCTACTCGGCCACGTCACCGAATACGAGGTCACCGGCAACGAGCTCGCGCTGACAGTGCTCCGCTCGACAGGGTTGATCAGCCGCACCCAGCATCCGTGGCGTGAGGATCCTGCAGGCCCTGCGCTACCCATTCCGGCTGCACAGATGCGTGGGCCTCACAGCTTCGCTTTCGCGTACCACCCGGATGCAGAGACTGCGCTCGAGCATGCGGAGAGCTATCGACATCCGTTCCTGACAGCGCCCGGAACAGCCGTCGACGCAGAGCTTCGCTCGCACGCTGGTCCGGAACTCGAGGGCGGCCCGGGGGTTGTTCTGACTGCCTACCTGCCGGGGCGAGCACGCATCGTCAACGAAAGCCCTGACGCGCAGGCTGTCCGTTTCGCAGGACGACAAGTGGAACTCCGTCCCTGGGAGATCCGTACGATCAGGGTTTGAAGTCGTAACCGCTTAACACGAACTTCGCCAACCGATAGCACGATCGAACGTCAGAACCGTCAATGCGGCTCGTGTTTCTGTGTCTTGTGGCGTGGCTCGTCCTGGCTGTTGCGGCTTTTGCTTCTGGTGGAGTGCACCACCGTGGCGGGCACAGCGGTGGGTCGGCCGGAGTGACCGCGCGCTAGCGAGGTCGACCGGACTCCCCTCGCTGCGCGCACGCTGATCAGCGCGAGACGATGAAATCGCTCTTCCCGATCAGCTTCCCGTAGGTCGCAGCTGCAACCTTGCCGACGCCGGGCCAGACGTACCAGGTGTAGCGGCCCGGTCTGAGCTTGTAGTGCTTTCCCTTGAAAACCCATTGCTTGCGCAAACGGAACCTCGGCTGGGTGGGCCAGACGCTCAGCACCTTGCGCCCGCTCACGCTCACCGAGAGGACGCGACGACTCGACAAGCCGCTAGTGCCGAAGTACAGCTGAACGTTGTAGTACGACGTACGTGGCATCTTCTTCCATGCCAGCAACGGCGGAGCTTTGACAACTGCGCCTCGCGCAGGCGAGTAGAGAAGCGCCGCCGGAGTGACGCTGATCGTCTGGACAACCTTATTGCCGGCATCGTCGAAACCGTTGATGGTGTACACGTACCTGACACGGTTCGTGACCGTCGCGTCCTCATAGCTCGACGCGAGGCCGGAGAAGACGACTCCAGGATCCGGACCCGCGGGCCCGGGCGAGCGGAGAATTTCGATCGACTTCGCATCGGGCGACGCGACCCACGAGAGGATGGCGAACTTGTCCCCGGCTTCAACACGCAAATCCGTCAAGGTCGGAGGCGTCGAATCGTATTTCAGGGTGAAGGAGGAGTCGCCGCTCCGGTTGCCGGCGGCGTCGCCACATGAGCCGCTCACCGTCGTATTGGAGTTGTCCGGGCCGCTGTAGGTCACATTCGTGCAGCTCGCCACGCCGGACGTGTCATCGCGGCCCGTGAACGCGATCGCAACGGGGTGGTTGTACCAACCGTTGCTGTCTGGTGGGCGCTCCGCAGCGCCGCCCGTGACGGCTGGGGGCGTAGCGTCGTAGTTGATGCTGATCCCTGCCGAGCCCGTGTTGCCTGCCTGGTCGCTACAGCTCGCCGTGAGCGAACCGCCGCTTGTGTCTGGCCCGCTGTAGCTGCCGGAGTTGCAGGAGGAGACCCCTGATAGCCCGTCACTCCCGCTCGCGACAAAGTCGACCGGGTGGTTGTACCACCCGTTTGCGTCGGGACCGCGTGTCAGGGACCCTGAAACGCTCGGCGGACTCGAGTCGTATTTGATCGGGCCGAAGCTGACGGCGCCGCTCGTGTTCCCAGCCTGGTCGGTACAAGTGCCCGAGAACGAGACGGCCGCCGTACCAGGTCCGCCGTAGGTGGTCGATGTGCAGCCGCCGAGACCAGAGGTCGCGTCAGTGCCGTTGAATGTGATGCCGACAGGACTGTGGTACCAGCCATTCGCATCGGGCCCACGGCTCGCAGAGGCCCCAGTGACGGTGGGCGGAGTCGCATCGCGTTTGATCGTGACCGGCAGAACGGAGGTGGCGCCGTTGCTGTAGGTCAATGTGCACGTATATGTGATCCCGGGGGTGTCGCTCGCAACTGTCGTCGTGTTGCAGCCGCTCGTCGACGTAACTCCAGTCGGGTCCCAGCTGAAGGCGACGGTCACGTCAGCCATGTACCAATTGGCGGAGCAGCTACCTCCGTTGCACGTCACTGCGACCGGTGGGCCGGCACTGGTTGCCGCGGCCGGAAGGGCCAGGAGTGTAAGAGCCGTCAGGAGTAACACGCCGAGACCGCCGCACCCGGCGGCTCCTCTGCCGCAGTAACGATTGGAACTCGTGGGGCGCATCCGACGCTCCCTCGTGTCGATCGTTACCGGCCGCCGACTTTACTCCTTCTTGTCCGCATTTCAAGGGTGAAGCAGCACTGGGTAAAGCAAGCGCCTAAGTCCGTCGCCGCCAGAACGGCGGCTTTGTCCCTGGCGCGGGCGTCAAGGGCATCTCCCCTAGCGTGCGCGCGGCAGCCGTCAGATCATCGGCGGTCAGCGTCATCAGGTCCGATCGCTCGAGGTCGGCCAGTTCCGTTCCCTGCACTCCGGCCAGGCGTAATGCCTGAGCGTTGAGCGCCTGCTCGAAGAGCGTGCGTGCGAACCGTGCGTTCCCGAAGCCTTCACCACGTGCAGCGTTGGCAAGAATCTGCCGGAGCGTCATCGCAGCTTCGTCGTCGAGCGAGTATTCGTAGCCGGCCGCGAGCTTCCGAGTGATCGCGACGAGGTCGTCGGTCGAGTAGTCCGGGAAGACGATCTCGCGCGAGAAACGCGAGCGCAGTCCCGGGTTCGACTGCAGGAAGTGGTGCATCAAGCGTGGGTAGCCGGCGACGATGACGACGAGCCGATGCCGGTAGTCCTCCATCCGCTTGAGCAGCGTCTCGATGGCCTCGGGCCCGAAGTCCTGCCGCTCGTCACCCGGCGCGAGAGCGTACGCCTCGTCGATGAACAGCACCCCGTCGAGGGCCCGCCGGATCGCCCGGTCGGTCTTGATCGCGGTCATGCCGACGTATTGACCGACGAGCCCGGCGCGATCGACCTCGACGAGGTGCCCGCGCTTGAGCAGGCCCATGGCCCGATACATCTCGGCGAGCAGCCGCGCGACCGTCGTCTTCCCCGTCCCGGGATTGCCGAGGAAGACGAGGTGCTGCGATGTCGCGACCTCCGGCAGGCCGTGACGCTGACGCTCGGCCTGAATCTGGAGGAAGGCGACGAGAGCTCGGACCTGCTCCTTGACCGTCTCGAGCCCGACGAGTGAGTCGAGCTCGGCCTGGAGCTCCGGCAACGTCCTCGCAGGCTCGGGCCGTCGCAGCTGGTCCGACACCCATTCGGCTGGGTCCGGGGCGCCCGTGGTCTGGGAGAGGCGCTCGCCCAGGACCCGCAGGCCGCGGGCAACGTCGTCCAGGGGATTCCGTGCCACACGGGAAGTGTGCCCCTTAGACGAGGGATTAGGCCTCAAGCCGACGGCGGGTCGGCCCGATTAGTTAACCTGGTTAACGAATGCCCACCGCTCTCGCCGCCGATCCCACCGTCCTCGCCAACCGGCTCCGCCCGGTGTTGCTGCACCTCAACAGGCATCTCCGACGAGAGGTTCACTCGCTGGGCGTGACGGGCGGGCAGGTTGCGCTCCTCGTTCAGATCAAGCTCCACCCAGGGATCGGGATCAGGGAGCTGGCGGCGCTCGAGCGGATCTCCGTGCCCGGCATGTCCAAGTTCACCTCCCGCCTCGAAGAGGCCGGCCTCGTCCAGCGGGCGCCGGTCGAGGGAGATCAACGCCGCGTCGGCCTCACCCTGACACCCGCCGGCCAGAGGGTCCTGCGATCGGTCAAGTCGAAGCGGACCGCCTGGCTCGCGTCGCGCCTGCGTGACCTCGACCCCGACGAGCTAGAGGCGATCGACGCCGCGATCGAGCCGCTCACACACCTGCTCGCGGAGGGCGACGCGTGACCGCCGCAATCCTTCGCGCCGGCGCGCGCACGTTCCTCAGCGTCCGTAAGCACCGTAACTACCGCCTCTTCTTCACGGGACAGGTCATCTCGAACATCGGCACGTGGATGCAGCGGGTGGCTCAGGCCTGGCTCGTCCTGTCGCTGACTCACTCTGCCGTCGCAGTCGGGATCCTTGCGCTCTGCCAGTTCATGCCGTTCACGCTTTTCAGCCTGCTCGCCGGCGTCGTGGTCGACCGGCTCGACGCATGGCGAACGGTCATCGGCACTCAGTTCACGCAGATGCTGCTCGCCTCGACGATGGCCGTCATCGCACTCGCCGGAGTCGCGCGCCCCTGGCATGTCTACGTGATCGCGGCGCTGATGGGCACCGTCCAGGTTCTCGACGCGCCGTCACGTCAGCAGCTGACGTTCCGCATGGTCGGCCCGCTCGAGCTGCCGAATGCGATCAGCCTCAACTCCGGA
>Ga0105245_10005339_pt1 | contig 11287 bp, 6 predicted proteins | sample KBSM54metaG_FD_81523 | JGI IMG/M metagenome (GOLD analysis project Ga0105245, IMG submission 81523) | Miscanthus rhizosphere microbial communities from Kellogg Biological Station, Michigan, USA - KBS M5-4 metaG | ecosystem: Host-associated > Plants > Roots > Rhizosphere > Soil | place: Michigan...
ATTGGTATCGCCGCAATAGAGCTGCACAAACCGCACGCCCCGCTCGACCATTCGCCGGGCGAACAGACAGCGGAGGCCAAACTCCGCCGTCGTCTTGTTATCCAGGCCATACAGCGTCTTGGTCGCCGCCGTCTCGCGCGTGATATCAACCACTTCCGGCGCATGCGCCTGCATCCGAAACGCCAGTTCATAAGCCGCTGTGCGCGCCGATAATTCCGAATCTGCTTCACTCGCAAGCGACTGATGATTCAGCCGATTGATCAGATCGACCGTCGCCTGCTGCTGCCGTTCGCTCACACCGCTGGGCGTCTTCAAATTTAGAATAGGCGACTCACCCCCTCGCAAAATCGTCCCCTGAAACGTCGCCGGCAAAAACCCGTTCCCCCACGCCGGCGCGCCGCCTTTCACCCAGCCGGATGGATCAGGCATCACCACAAACGCCGGCATATTCTCGTTCTCAGTCCCAAGCCCATAAGTCGCCCACGAGCCGAGGCTGGGCTTGCCCATCAGGATCGTCCCCGTGTTCATCAGGTAGACCGATTCCGGATGCGTCACGCTATCGCCGTAACAGCCGCGAAGCAGGCACAGATCATCAACACACCCAGCGATATGCGGCAAAAATGACGAGACTTCCATCCCGCACTGCCCATATTTTGCAAACGGCCGGCAAGGGGCGAGCAGTTTATTTTTCGCCACAGCCCGGCGAGTTTTAAACGTGCCAAACGATTCAGGAATCGGCTGACCCGCGAGTCGAATCAGATCAGGCTTGGGATCAAACAGATCGACATGACTGGGCCCGCCCGACATGAAAAGAAAAATCACACTGCGAGCCTTTGCCGCAAAATGCGAGGGCCGGGGAGCGAGCGGACTGCCAGCCGCATGGTCCGCCACTCCATCCGCCGCCAGCAACCCCCGCTGATTAAGCAGTGAAGCCAGCGCCAGCATGCCAAAGCCGCCGCCCGCATGGCGCAGAAAATTCCGCCGCGAGGTGGGTCGCGTATCTGGGCCTGCGGGACCTTGGCAATTTCTGCTGGGAGTCATAAATGAACCTACTCCACATAAACAAAATCATTCAAATTAAACAACACTCGGCAAAACTCACTCATAGGCGATTCCTTCAAAAACCCGCGCGTCAACGCCAGCTCATCCGCCGATGGCTCTCGCCCAAGCGTCAACCGATAAGCCAGCGCAACCTGCCCATCACTCGCCCCCGCCTCACTCGCCAGCCTCTTCGCCATTGCCCGAGCCGCCGTCATCACCTCATCCGCATTCAGCAGCGTCAGCGCCTGCGGCGCAGTCGTACTGCACTCGCGCCCCGGGCAGCTCAGATTATTATCCGGCGCATCAAACACCTCCAAAAACGGAAACCGCAAATTCCGCCGGGCGAAAATATAAACACTCCGCCGCACATGATCGCGCGGGTCTTTACTCACCACCCACCCCGTCGCCCCCTTGAACAAATCCTGCGGAATAGGCGGAAAAACCCCAGGCCCGCCCATCTGCAGATTCAACTGCCCGCTGATCGCCAGCACACTGTCGCGAATCACTTCTCCCTCAAGCCGCAGCCGATTCATCCGCGAGTAAAGCCGATTCTCCGGATCAACCTTCTCCGCCTCCACCGATGTCAGCGATGACTGCTGATAAGTCGCCGACATCAGCATCAGCTTATGCATCTGCTTCAAACTCCACCCGCGCGAAACAAATTCACTCGCCAGCCAATCGAGCAATTCCGGATGCGAGGGCTTTTGCCCATGCGTCCCAAAATCACTGGGCGTGGCCACCAAACCGCGCCCGAAATGGTGCTGCCAGATCCGATTGACCATCACTCTTGCAGTGAGTGGATTCTCAGGACTAGCGATCCAGTTGGCCAATTCAATCCGTCTGGAATTGCCGGAGTGCGAAGCCGCAAGCGGCAAGACGCTGGGAAATGCTGGCTGCACTTCGTCGCCTGGTTGCGTGTATTCGCCCCGGAATAGGACGAAGGTCTTTGGAGTCGGACCTTTCGCGTTTCCAAGCGCAATCGCCGTCGGCCCAACCGCTGGTTTCGGCAGTTTCCTGATCGCGTCCACCAAATCCTTCCGCCTCGCCCGCGCTACCGTGTCCAGCGCACCCGCAATTTCCTTCTCCACCACCTGCACCATCGCATCCGTCTCAAGCACCAGATTCGCCTGCTCGGTCGTGCGCTTCGCCGCAGGCGTGCGATGCGCCATCTGCGCCTCAGCCGACAAATGCGCCAACTTCTCCTGCCGCAATTTCTCCACCACCGGCCCCTCAAGGTCCGCCAGTTCGCTCACCGCCGGCTGCTCGTTATATCGCCTGATCGCGGCCTCGCGCCCCGCATCATCGCTGCTCGGAATCGGCTTCTCACGCACAAACGCCGCCCCCGCAAAAAACGCCTGCAAACTGTAATAATCCTTCTGCGAAATCGGCTCAAACTTATGATCGTGACACCGCGCGCACCCCATCGTCAGGCCCAAAAACGCCAGCGCCGTCGTATCGGTCATGTCGTTGAGCGTATTGTGATGCCGCTGCTCCTGATCGGCGCTGTCCACCATGTCAGGCCCAAGCAGATTGAACCCCGTCGCGATATGCGCATCCGCATCGCCAGGCCAAAGCAAATCCCCAGTAAACTGCTCTTTCGTAAATCGATCGTAAGGCTTATCCGCATTGAAAGAGCGAATCACATAATCACGATACCGCCACGAATTAGGCCGCACAGCATCATGCTCAAATCCATCGGTCTCCGCATACCGCGCCAGATCAAGCCAATGCCGTCCCCACCGTTCCCCATAGTGCGGCGAAGCGAGCAGCCGATCAATCAACTTCTCATAAGCATCCGGCGAGGAATCATTCACAAACGCATCAATCTCATCCGGCGTAGGCGGTAACCCAATCAGATCAAACGTAACCCGCCGAATGAGCGTCTGCTTACTTGCCGCCGGCGAAAACCCAAGCCCCTTCTCCTGCAACCGCGCCAAAATAAACGCATCAATCGAATTGCGTAAGACCTTTGCGCTCCTCTGCGTCTTTGCGGCGGTATTCAATTCCGTAATTGAAGGCGGCACTACATGCGTCACTGGCTGAAAAGCCCAATGGGCCCGATCCGCATCAGTAAGCGTAAAAGTTGCAGGCCGCGAAGCCGCCACGGTCGTACTTTTCAACGCCCGCCCATACGGCGCACCCGCCCGTACCCACTCCGCCAATTGCCCAATCGCCGCGTCCGAAAGCTTATCCTCCTTATGCGGCATAAACGGATCGACTTCATGCCGGATCGACTTGACGAGCAAACTTGCCTCAGGCTTCCCCGGCACGATCGCTGCGCCATTTTCCCCGCCACGAAGTAGTCCCTCGCGTGTCATCAAATCCAACCCGCCCTTGGTCTTCTCCCCGCCGTGACATTTCACGCAATGCGTTTCGAGCAGACCCAGCGCATCCGCGGGCGCAGCTTTAACCTCGGCAGCGAACGCTAATGACGCCGGCAATAAGACCGCGCAGACCACCGCTACTACCAGCATCTGCAAGGCAATTCGAACCGGGAAAATCTGCACCTTTCTCTTCATCTCAAGCCTGTCCGATGGACTGGTTCTTCATACCCATCCGCCGCCGCCGCTGTTGTGCAAGTCCGATCGAAGTTCGGTTACGATATCCGCCATGATTCAACGTGCATTCCCTCGCTTCTGCATGATAATGTTCTTGCTCCTCTCCGCGTTCTCCCCCATCGCGCACGCCGATGAGGTGGACGATTACCTCAACGCAGAAATCCGCCGCCGCCACATCCAGGGTCTCTCCCTCGCTGTCATCAAAGACGGCAAAGTCGAAAAGCTAGCCGGCTATGGCCAGGCTAACGTAGAGCTCAACGTCCCCGTCACACCCACGACCGTCTTCCAGATCCAATCCATCACTAAGACCTTTACTTCGACAGCCATCCTCATGCTAGTCGAAGAAGGCAAAATCAACCTCGACGACCCCATCAGCAAACACCTCGAAGGCACGCCAGAAACCTGGAAAGAAATCAAAATCCACCACCTCCTAAGCCACACCTCCGGCATCAAAGATTTCATCAACGAACCCACCGCAAGCCTCCGCGAAGAAATCACCGAAGAACAAGTCCTCAAAGCCACCGCCCCGCGCGCGTTAGATTTTCAGCCCGGCGAAAAATACGCCTATAGCAATACCAACTATCACCTCCTCGCCATGATCATCCGCAAGCACACCGGCAAATCCTACGGCCAATTTCTCAAAGAACGTATCTTCGAACCTCTGGGCATGTCTGACACGCGCATCATGAGCTGGAGCGACATCATCCCCAACCGAGCCAGCGGCTATCAGTGGCGCGCCAATGGCCTCCACAACGGCGACTTCGTGGCCGGTTCCATCCTTGCCTACGGCGGCGGCGGCATCCTCTCCACCGCGGCGGACATGGCCAAATGGGCCACCGCGTTAGACAACGAAAAGCTCCTCAAAAAAGCGACGATCGAAAAAGCCTGGGCCGTCACCAAGCTCAATAACGGCGCGACTTCCGGCTATGGCCTGGGTTGGGGAATCAGCACAATCAACGGCCACCGCACCCTCGGCCACAGCGGCGCGCACATGACCGGCTTCACCAGCGCCATCATCAAATACCGCGACGATAATTTCGCCATCGTCATCCTCACCAACGCCGGCGGCGCAAACCCAACCCGCATCGCCCAGCACGTCGCCGGCATGTTCATCCCCGCCCTCATGCCCGCTGTTGCGAAGGCGATCGAGGACAAGGAACCCAAAGTCACGCAATTGCTTCGCGAAGTCGCCGGCAACATCAAGGAAGGCAAACTCACAGCCGATCCCTTCACACCCGACATGTGGAAGATCATTTCGCCTCAACTCAAAGCCCTGGCTGAACAGTCCAGGCGCGATGGCGATTTCAAATCCATCGAACTTCTGGCTCACAGCGAATCGGGCAGCGAACGGACTTATCGCTATCGGCTGTTGTCGGCTCGTAAGAACCACATCTTCTCCCTTGTGTTGAATGGCGACGGCAAGATCACCGGGCTTTGGATTGAGGATGAGTGATCATGCGATTGCCGTCACAGTCGGGCTGATTCCGCGAGCTGATGCACCTCCCATTCCCACGAGTGCGCGAATACTGAAGCGATATTGCAAGCCCGGCTCAAGCGCGCCGTACGGGCCCTGCGTCGCGATGTAACTTGTCGTCCCCGCCGCCAGCACGGTGGGCAATGTCCAGACGCCGTTGGGCCCCGCGACTTCCACGTCGTAGCTGTCTTCGCCCGCTGAATCATCATCCCAGCTTAGTTGAATCTGCCCACCTGCCCGCGGCGTGGCGACAACATTTGTCGGCGTGGCGAGCATGGTGTCAGAATTGGAAACCTGACTGAACGCGCTATCGCCCGAGCCGCTCAATGCGCGGACTTTGAAGTAATAGCGGGTGCCTTCGGTCAGATTGTTGACGGTGTAGTCGGTCACATCCGCACCGAGCGTCGCCAGCGTTGTGAAGTTCACGTTATCAGTTGACCATTGCAGTTCGTAGCCGTCTTCGCCGAACACATCGCTCCAGTTCATGTGCATTGAATCGTCGGTAACCGAATCAATGAATAAGTCGACGGGCGTTGCGAAACCGGTCGTGCCGGTGGAACTGGCGGAATCGCAATAGGTATCGCTCCGGGCGGCGCTGACCCAGAATGCGTAGGACGTCCCAGCGGCAAGCGGCGTACCCTCCGCCAGTTGCGTTACGTGGTACGAAGTCGTTCCAGGATCAAGATCCAACGCCACATCCAGAATCGTATGATCATCCGCATCATTGACGCAGTGAATTTCCAGATGCGTGGCCGTCGTCGAAGCATTGGTCCATGTCAGGTCGATCTCGCCGCTGTCGATGACCACCGCCTGCAGATCAGTAGGATTAGCAACCCACGAAGTCCCCTCGCCCAGCGCCGACGCAAAACCCTCATACCCCGCGGCGTTGCACGGAATCACGTGATAGTAATATTTCGTATCGCGCTCTACTTCCTGATCGTCGTAATCCGTGGTATTCGCCGGCACAATATCGATCGTCGAAAAATTCGCCCCGTTGGTCGATCGCTGGATGAGAAACTGAGTTTCATCCATGCTGTTGTCGGTCCAATGAACGCTCATCCATTCCGGATTATCGAGGCTGATACCCGCTGTCAGATCCGTTACCGGCGCCAGATCGGGAAATACATCAACGATCTGCTGATTACCAAAATACGACAATGCTTTGCTCACCGGGTTTTGCACCGCCGCCGCGCACGAACCCCTGCCCACATCCGCATAAGTGCCTCCAGTGTCAGATGACGCGAACAGACGCAGTTCACCCGACTGATCGAGATAGACCATCCGGCTTCGGCCATTTCGCGAATCGAAGCTCAAGGAACAATCGGTGCCGTATGCAAAGTCAACGCCTGTTAAGAGCCAACGCTTTCGGGTGTCAATTGCGATTTTAATCGCGCCGTCCCCCCGATCCCCATAGCCGACGTTTGGCCGATCGCTTGCATCAAAAGCCAGCGACGGCTTACAACTCCAATTGGCCGCGTCGCTCAACCAGGCAACATCGCCGATCGAAAAGCTCTTCTTCCGCCGCAGCGCAATTTTAATCTCAAAATTCGTTACCGATTCATAAGCGATCGCCCAGGAACCATCCACCGGATCAATCGCCAGACTACTAAACCGCCCCACACTCCCCATCGCATCAATCGTTTGAACCGACCACCGCCGCCCGCTGAACGCCGCCAGCCGCAAATCCGTAGCCGTCGCCGAATAATAACTGATCATCGGATGATCGTTCGAATCAAACACCAGCGAAGGATTCTGCCCTGTCTTCCCGCGCGCATCGATCGTCGCATGGGACCAGATGCTTCCGTTGAACTGCGTATATTTCAGGTCGCAGTTGGCAGAGTCGTAATATGCGACACCGGGGCGGCCTTGCGAATCGAGTGCTAGTGACAACTGCGCGCCCGCGCCGATGGCTGGGTCGAGTGTGACGATAGACGACCACGTGCCATCGAAGGCGCGGGTGGCGAATTTTAGATCCTTCGAGCTGGTATCGTAATAGGCAGCGTAGAGAACGCCGGCGGAATCGTAAGCAAGCGAGGCCAACCCGGCATTCTTCAATGCAGCGCTCAACAACTTGCGCTCTTCCAATTTCTCAATTGCGAACCCACTTAATTTGCCCGGCATCATCTTCATTCCCTCTGGGCGCACTCATTCCTCGTCGCCCATTCTCAAATCGACATACCGGCTGGCACAAATCAGCAATGGGGCGGCGAATCGAATGGGAAACGGTGACGATTGTGACGGCTGGAGGGCTTTTTCCGGAATAGACGGAAAATCAAGGTTGCCAGGGGTAGCGGCTGTGGCTAATATGCAACCAATAGGTTGCATATGGCTAAATCGAATACGGATCAAATCGAGAAGCAGATCGAACTCAACGCCACGCCCGCAAGAGTCTGGCGGGCGCTGACCGACTTTAAGGAATTTGGCACGTGGTTCAGGGTGAACCTGCAGGGGCCGTTTGTGGTCGGAAAAACCACGCGCGGGAACATCACCTATCCCGGCTATGAGCATCTGGTGATGGAAGTGGTGGTGAAAAAGATGGAAGCCGAGCGGCTGTTCTCTTTCACCTGGCACCCCTATGCGGTGGATCCGAAAGTCGATTATTCGAAAGAGCCGCCGACGCTGGTGGAGTTCAAGATCGAAAAGACGGCGACTGGAACGCTGCTGACGGTGATCGAATCGGGCTTCGACGCACTTCCCCCTGAACGCCGCGATGAGGCGTTGCGCATGAACACTGGCGGCTGGGCCGAGCAGTTGAAGAACATCGACAAACATGTCTCGAGCTAAAGGTGATAAATCGCTACGCGAAATGCGCGGCAGCACGCCGATTTTCGCGGCGCTGGGAGACGAAACTCGGCTGATGCTCCTGGCAAAGCTAAGCGGTGGAACGCGCCTTTCGATTGCACATCTGACAAAAGGCTCGCGGCTAAGCCGGCAGGCGATTACCAAGCACCTGCGCGTGCTGGAAGAAGCAGGCCTGGTCCGCGGCGTTCGAAGCGGTCGCGAGAGCTTATTCGAATTTAACCCGGCGCGATTGGAAGAAGCGCGGCAGACGCTGGAAGTCCTCGCGCGGCAATGGGAGGACGCGCTGCACCGTTTGAAGACCTATTTGGAGGGCTGAACGGTAACTCGGAAGTTTGCCGGCCAAGGTGCCCCAGGAATGGCTCGGTTTCATGTTTCGGCGAAATCTGAAATATGGACGCGGCGCACTTGTCCAGTGGAATCGGCTTGCCAGATTTTTCCGGATGTGGCGTCGAGGCAGGTCAGTAAGCTGCCCTGACATGCGTTGGTGTCGATGCAGATGGCGTAGCCTCGGTTGAGGGGTTGGGCTGAGGGTTGGGGTGTGTGGCCGCAGATGATGGTTTTTCCGGATTGGTGAGGGGCGATTTTATCGAAGCGTTCCCAGCGGAGCATGTAGTCGGGTTGTTCCTGCATGGGCAGGTCAGGGTAGGCGTTGGCGTGGACGAAGATGTGGGTGTCGGTCTCCAGATAATCGACGAGGTTTTGTTCGAGGAACTGCCAATGGTCAGCGGGGACATCGCGCAGGGTGGCGCGGATTCCGGCGTAGGAGCGGAGCGTCGCGTCGCCGCCGTTTCTGATCCAGTCGGTGTGTTGGTCGCGCGAGTCGCGGGCCGCGAGCATCATTTGTTCATGGTTGCCGAGGATCGTTGTGACGTGGTGGGTTTTGGAGAGTTTCAGGATGCGGGTGATGACGCCGGCGGAGTCGGGGCCGCGATCGATGAGGTCGCCCAGGAGGATGAGGTGGTCATCGGGCGTGAGGGGGATGGATTGGAGGAGGGCGTCGAGCTGCTGCAGGCAGCCGTGGATGTCGCCGATGGTTAGGGTGCGTCGGGGCACGGGGGGATTCCTGAGAAGAGAATTATACCATTGAACAACGATCGCTCTCAAATTTGAATCCATCCGCACGGGCAGGATGCCCGTGTTACAGTAAAGCGATTTCCCATTTCGAGAAAGATAGCTTCGAATGGCTTCGGGAGGTCAAGAATGACCCCCGCTCCGCCATTCGAGACAGACAAGAATTTCTGCACCACCAAATGTTGCGCCGATGTCACCCGGCGTTTTCGCGTCTTGTCCTTGTTATGCCAATACGCTGATCGCGGTTTTGCTTTGGAAGACTGTTGCGCCTTTCTTGGGGATGGGTGCGCTGGCTGGCGTCAGGGCGGCGACTGCGTCGCCCGGCGCTGAGTCGCCGCCGGCATTGGTGGCTCGCAACCTGTACGAGTAGCTCTTATTGGCGACCAGGCCGGTATTCGTATACGTCGTGACGCCGGCGGCTACGGTGGCCAGGGCAGCCCAGGCCTTGCCTGTCCAGCGTTCGATCTTGTACGCCGTTTCTCCCGTCGTGTCGTTCCACGTCAGCGTGATGGCTGTGGTAGAGATCGGCGTGGCGACCAGCCCTGTGGGGGCGGTGAGCAGCGTGCGGCGAGACGTGGTGGCGCTTGCGCCGTCGCCGGCGGCGTTGAATGCGGTGACGCGATAGTAGTGCAGGGTATCGGCGGTCAGGCCGGTGTTGGCGAAGGTGACTACGTTGGCGGCAGTCGTTGTAAGAGGGTTCCAGGTTGAGCCATCGTCGGATGTTTCGACGCGGTAGCCAGTTTCGCCGGCGACGTTGGTCCAAGTCAGGTTGATCTGCGTGGCGGAGTAAGAGGTCGGCGTGATCACTACGACGGCGGGGATTGTTGTGGCCGCGGCTTTCACCGAGCCTTCGGAATTTCCGCCGGCGTTGATGGCGCGGATGCGATAGTTGTATGCAGTGCCCGCGGTCAGGCCGGTGTTGGAATAGGTCGTGGCATCGGCGGCGACGGTGGCGAGTGTGGCCCAAGTCGTGCCGCCATTGAGCGAGCGTTCGATGAGATAACCGGTTTCGCCGGAGGAATCGTCCCAGGTGAGATCGACGCGCGAGGTGGAGACGGCGGTGGCGGCGAGGCCCGTCGGTGCGGCCATCAGTGTGCGGCGGCTCATCACGGTGCTGGGTGCGCCGCTGCCGGAGGTGTTGTACGCCGTGACGCGATAGTAGTAGAGCGTGTCGTTGGTCAGGGCTGTGTCGGTGTAGGTCACGACATTGGCCGCGGTGGTGGTGATCAGCGACCAGTCATTTACTCCGTCGTCTGATCGTTCGATGCGATAGCCGGATTCGCCGGCGACGTTGGTCCAGGTGAGTTTGAGCTGCGTGCCAGATACGGTGGTGACGCCTAGTGAGGTTGCGAGCGGAATCGTCAGACCGACTTTGGATTCGGTGACAAGTGAATTTCCGCCTGCGTTAACCGCATGGACGCGGAAATAGTACGCGGTGCCGCCGGCGAGACCGGTGACGGAATAAGTGGTCACATCAGCAGCGGTCGTGCTTACGAGTGTCCATGTGCTGTTATTGGCGGAACGTTCGACGATGTAGCCGGTTTCGCCGGTGGAATCGTTCCAGGCGAGATCGACCTGCGTGGTGGAGACGCCGGTGGCGCTCAGGCCAGTGACGGCGGGGACGAGCGTATGCATCGTCTTGACGGCGCTGGCGGCGGAATCGCCCGAGGCGTTGTGTGCGATCACGCGATAGGAATAGTCGGTGTCGGCCGTCAGAAGCGTGTTGCTGTATGAAACGACATTGGCCGTTGGCGAGGCGATTGTGCTCCAACCATCGATGCCGTTGTCGGACCTCTGCAGAATGTAATTGGTTTCGCCGGCGATGTTGGTCCAGTTCAGATTGATCTGCGTATCAGAGGCAACGGTCGCATTTAGCGTCGGCGCGAGAGGGATCGTGAAGGTGGAGGCGGAGGTGCTGGGGGCGGCAGCGCCGCCGGCGTTGAGCGCTCTGACGCGATAGAGATAGCGCGTACCGGCGACCAGGCCGGTGTTGTTGTAGGTGGTAGTATCGGCGGTGAGGGTGGTAATCAGCGTCCAGTTTTTTTCATCGGTCGAGCGTTCGATCTTGTAGCCGGTTTCGTTGGTGGAATCGGCCCAGGCAAGATCGATCTCGGTGGTGGTGACCGCAGTGGCGGTCAGGCCAGTGGCGGCGGGGAGAAGCGTGTGGCCCGTAACTACGACGCTGGCGATCGAGTTGCCCGAGGCGTTGTGCGCGACGACGCGGTAGAAATAATCGGTGTCGGCGGTCAGGCCGGTGTTGCTGTAGGCGACGACGTTGACCGTGGGCGAAGCAATCGTCGTCCAGCCGTCGGTGCCATTGGCGGATTGCTGGAGGATGTAA
>Ga0105245_10005340_pt1 | contig 11287 bp, 12 predicted proteins | sample KBSM54metaG_FD_81523 | JGI IMG/M metagenome (GOLD analysis project Ga0105245, IMG submission 81523) | Miscanthus rhizosphere microbial communities from Kellogg Biological Station, Michigan, USA - KBS M5-4 metaG | ecosystem: Host-associated > Plants > Roots > Rhizosphere > Soil | place...
AGGATGCTCGACTTGTCGCGGCCACCGGTCGTCTCCTCGCCCCGTCCGAGGTACAGGTACGCGCCCAGGCCGTCCGGCCCGATGGATCGGGCGATGTCAGCCAGGGCGCGCATGTTGACGACGGAGGCGCGAAGCTTCGCGAGCTTGCCCTCGGGGAGATCGGGGTGGGCGCGGTACAGGGTCTCGGTGACGACCAGGCCGAGCACCGAGTCGCCGAGGAACTCCAGCCGCTCGTTGTGCGGTGCCCCGCCGTGCTCGTAGGCGTAGGAGCGGTGCGTGAGCGCGCGGCGCATCAACTCGGCGTCCATCTCGACGCCGAGCGCCGCCATCAGCCCGGACTGGGCTGCCGGTTCGACCGCGGAGGCCATGTGAGGCTCGGCCAGCCTCAGACTGCGAGGACCTGCCGGCCGTCGTACTGACCGCAGTTCTGGCACGCCGTGTGCGGCAGCTTCATCTCGCCGCAGGCTCGGTTCGGGCACGCGACCAGCGTGGGGGCAGTCGTCTTCCACTGCGACCGGCGAGACCGGGTGTTGCTTCGCGAGGTCTTCCGCTTCGGAACGGCCACGACTACTCCTTCAGTTGCTTACTTGTCGTCTATCAAGTTCTTCAGCCCGGCCCAGCGCGGGTCGAGCGTCGTGTGTGCGTGATCGTCGGGCAGATCGTCGAGCCGTTCCCCACATTCGGAGCACAACCCGCGGCAATCCGGCCGGCACAGCGGAGTGAAGGGCAAGCCCAGCACCAGCGCGTCCCGCACCACCGCCTCGATGTCGATGTAATCGCCATCAACGCGGTAGATCTCATCCTCCGAGGTTGACTCGGCCGTGTCGCTCTCCCGGAACGCGAAGAGCTCGACGATCGAGGCATCCACCTGATCGACGATCTCGTCGAGGCATCGCCCGCACTCACCGAGGACCGGTGCGGCGACCGTGCCCGAGACGAGCACGCCCTCCGAAACCGACTCCAGCCGGATGTCGAGTTCGAGCGAGGCACCTTCCGGTACCGCGATCAGATCACTGCCGAGGGCCGCAGGCGCCAGAACACTACGCCGGAATTCGCGCAGCTCCCCGGGCTGCCTCTGCAGCGCCCGGACGTCGAAGACGAAGGGACTGCTCGGGTCCGCCGTGGAGTGGCGCCGCGATTTCGGTGTCGAGTTCTCAGGCATACGACTTCGGCCTTGATGGGTTTGAGGCCGTTGATCAGCTTAGCCGAGATGCCCCGCTAATCCGAAACTCACGCCTCTCGGACCCCGCAAATCAGGCTGAAACGGCCTCGTCGTGCCAGTGCGCGTCGGTCAACGGGTCGCCCGAGTCGAGGCCCGTCGGGCCCCGGCGGGCGGCGAGTGCGGCCCTGCCCTGCTCCGCGGTGGCGGCCGCGCGCTGCAGCGTGCTGGCCAGTTCCGCGAGCGTCCGGTCCGCGTAGTCCTCGCTGTCAAGGGTGAGCTTGCTGGCGTACCCGTCGGCCTGGTTGCGGATGTCCATCGAGTAGCGCTGAGCCTCGGCGACCGTCTCGGCATGGAAGCGTTCGGCGTCGGCACGGACCGACTCCGCGTACGACTCAGCCTCGGCGCGCATCTCCGACGCCGCCTGTGCCGCCGCGGCGTGCACGCCCGTCGCTGAGACGAGCTCGGCATGCTCGGCCTTACCTGCCTCGACGATCTCGTAAGCCTGTTCCTGGGCCGCGCGAACCAGCTCGTCTGCCTGCGCCCGTCCGTCAACGAGCATGAGCTCCGCTGCGGCCGTAGCGCTCTCGCGCGCGGCAGCCGCGTCGCTGTGGGCGTCGTGCAAGACGGTGTCCCGGGTCGCGATCAGCTTCCGCGCCTCGTCCATCTCGGGCGGGAGAACCTCGCGCAGCTCGTCGAGGAGGTCCAGCACCCGTTCGCGTGGCAGCACGATCGACGACGACATCGGCACGGTACGGGCGGTCTCGACGTGCTCCACGAGTTCGGTGAGCAGTTCGTCAACACGCCGCAACGCTTGATCTGTCATGCCACACCTCCGCTGGTCCTGCTCACCAGCGGGCGCCTGTTACGACCGCTCGCCGGCTCGATCCGTCAACCTCTTGAGAACGTTCGGGGGAACGAGCTTCGAAACGTCCCCGCCCCACCGTGCAATCTCCTTAACAAGGCTAGAGGCCAGGAAGCTGTATTCCGGGTTGGTCGGCATGAACAGCGTGTCGATACCGGCGAGGCCGCGGTTCATTTGTGCCATTTGGAGCTCGTAGTCGAAGTCGCTGACCGCACGCAGACCCTTCACGATGACCGCGATGTCGTTGTCGCGGCAGTAGTCCACGACCAAGCCCTCGAACGCGTCGATACGCACGTTCGGGTAGCCAGCGGTGACCTCCGACAGCAGTTCGCGACGCTCTTCCACCGTGAACAGGCTCGACTTGGACTGATTCACGAAGACGGCGACCACAAGCTCGTCGTAGAGATCGGCCGCCCGCCCGATGATGTCGAGGTGGCCGTTGGTGACCGGGTCGAAGGACCCGGGACAGATCGCGCGACGAACGGGTCGTCCGGATGCGTCGGAGTTCGAGGCAGTCATCGGGCGCGACCGTACCAAAGCACGCCCTCGCCGTAGCGCTTCTGCTTGACCAGGCCGATGCTCGACGGCCAGCCGGGCTCGGCCCCACGAGCTGACCTTTCGACCACAATCACCGAGTTTTCGCCGAGCCAGGTGCCTTCGGCCAGTGTGGCCAACAGGGCACTGAGATGTGCCTCACCGTAGGCGTAAGGAGGATCGGCGAAGACCAGATCGAACGGTGCGTCCGGCTCGGCACCGACGAGGAACGTGCCTGCCTGCCGCCGATGCAGGACGGCGCCTGACAGCCCTACGGTCGCGATGTTGCGCTTCACCATCTCGCAGGCAGCGCGCTCTGACTCGACGAACTCCACAGCGGCCGCGCCGCGGGACAGCGCCTCGAGGCCGACGGCCCCGGTTCCCGCGAACAGGTCAAGTACCCGCGCGCCGTCGATGTCGAGCAAGCCGCGCAGCGAGTTGAACAGCGCCTCCCGCGCTCGTTCCGACGTGGGCCGCGTCCCCCGTTGCGGCACCGCGAGCCGCCGTCCCTTGGCTACCCCACCGACGATCCGCGTCATGCCTTGTCCAGGTATTCGGCTTGTTCCTCGGCGACGAGCGCAGCGACCTGGGTGGCCAGCAACGGGTGAGCTTCCAACGCCGGGTCGCCGGCGACCAGGTCGAAGGCCTCGGCACGGGCCGCCTCGATCAGCTTCTCGTCACGGGCCAACGACAGGAGCTTGAGACGGGACCGGCGGCCGGACTGCGCGGCGCCGAGGATGTCGCCCTCCCGACGGGTTTCGAGATCGAGGCGGGCAAGCGCGAAACCGTCCTGCGTGGCTGCCACCTGGTCGAGGCGCTCACGCGACGGCGACGCCTCGGGAAGTTCGGTCACGAGCAAGCACACGCTGGCATGCTGGCCGCGACCGATACGACCCCGCAACTGGTGCAGCTGCGAGACGCCGAATCGTTCGGCGTCGAGCACGACCATCACCGTCGCGTTCGGGACGTCCACGCCGACCTCGACGACTGTGGTGGCGACCAGGACGTCCAGCGACCCGGCGGCGAAATCGGACATGACCCGATCTTTCTCATCCGATGTCAAACGGCCGTGCAGTACACCGATGCGCAGACCGGAAAGTGGCCCGTCGGCGAGCATCGGCGCGATATCGACCACCGCCAACGGCGGACGCGCCGGGCGGTCGTCGTCGAGATCCGGTTCGTCGTCCTCAGCGACGTCGGCGCCGATCCGAGGGCAGACCACGTAGGCCTGCCGACCCTGTTCGACCTCCTCGCGGATGCGGGCCCACGCACGCTCGAGCCACGCCGGTTTCTCCGCCACAGGCACCACTGAGGTGGTGATCGGACTTCGTCCTGCCGGCAGCTCGCTCAGGATCGAAGTCTCCAGGTCACCGAAGACGGTCATGGCGACCGTGCGTGGGATCGGAGTCGCCGTCATCACCAACAGGTGCGGCGGGGCGGCGGCCTTGCCTCGCAAGGCATCGCGTTGCTCCACGCCGAACCGGTGCTGCTCGTCGACGACGACGAGGCCGAGGTCGGCGAACTGGACGTGCTCCTGGATCAGTGCGTGAGTGCCGACGACGATTCCCGCGGCCCCGCTCGCCGCCTCCAGCAGTGCAGCGCGTCGGGCCTGGGTGCCGAGGGAACCGGTGAGCAGGACGACGCGCGTCGCCGTGTCGGCACCGCCGAGCTGACCGGCGTGAGCGAGCGAACCGAGCATCGTCTCGATCGTTCGGGCGTGCTGGCTGGCGAGCACTTCGGTCGGAGCCAGCAGGGCGGCCTGCCCGCCCGCGTCGACCACCTGCAGCATCGCGCGCAGGGCCACGACCGTCTTGCCCGACCCGACCTCGCCCTGCAGCAGCCGGTGCATCGCCTCGGTCCCACTGAGTTCCTCGGTGAGCGTCTCCCCCACCGCGACCTGGCCCGCGGTGAGCGTGAACGGCAGTGCCGCCTCGAACGCCGCTCGCAACCCGTCGGGTCGAGGCGGCCGTGACATCGCCGGGTTGACGCTCGCGGCACGTCGGCGCTGGGCAAGGACCAGTTGCACTGCGAAAGCCTCGTCCCAGGCCAGGCGGTGCCTTGCCTGGAACCATTCGGCCCGGGTCGTCGGCTGGTGCATGGCGCGCAATGCCTCGTCCAGGCTCATCAATCCGTGCCTCGCCCGGACCTCCATCGGCACGGGATCGGGCACTGGATCGAGAACCTCGAAGACGTGACTGACGGAGTTGGTGATGACCCAGCTGCGGATGTCCTTGGTGGCCGGGTACACAGCAATGAGGGCACCGGCGTAGAGGTCAGCCTCCTGCTCGGCCAGTTGTGAGCTGCGCAGCAAGGTGTAGTCGGGATGCGTGAGCTGGAGCTTGCCGTTGAACTCGCTCACGCGGCCTGAGAAGAGCCCCTGCACCCCGGGCTGGAGGTCCTTGGCCCGCCACTGCTGCCGGGCTCCGAAGAAGATCAGCTCCAGGCGGCCGCGCCCGTCGGTGATGATCACTTCGAGCCGCTGCGCCTGCCGGAAGCCTTTGGTCGCACACGTCTTGATCTCGGCGAGCACGGTCACGTCCTCACCCACGCGAAGTTCGCGAAGATCAGTCAGCTCGCCCCGCTCGGCAAGGCGGCGCGGGTAGTGGCGCAGCAGGTCGGCGACGGTCGTGATCCCGAACGCCTTCTCCAAGGGCTTGACCGTGCGCCCGCCGATTGCTGAGGACAGTGCAGTGTCGAGTCCGACCACTCACTCCACCCCGATGATCAGACGGATGGGGGCTTCCCGTACGTCGTAGACCGTCACCTCGGTCAGCGGTGTCCGCCGTCGCACTTGATCGCTGAGCAGTTGACCGAGGCCGATCGGGGCGGCGCCACCGACAAGCATCGTGAGCAGTTCGGCGCCAACCCCGAGCAACCGATCCACGACGGCCAGGGCAACGTCGCCCACGTCGGCACCGTGTTCCACGACGTCTCCGTCGATCAGCCCGAGAACGTCGCCCGGCTGGCAGATGCCCACGGAGGTCAGGGCCTCCGCGTCAGCCACCGTGACCTCGGCGAATCGCGTCGCTGCTGCGGCCTCCGCCATGGCGACAACGTCATCGTCGAAACGGCGGGACGGATCGTGCACCGCCACCGCAGCGAGGCCCTGCATGGGCGAGCGAGTCGGCACGACCGCGACTCGCAGCCCGCGCGCACGGGCTTGCTCTGCTACCGATTCGGCCACGCCGCCAACTAGGGAGACGTTCGGGAGCAGGACCACATCGTGGGCCGCGGACTCGTCGATCGCGGCAAGAACGCCATCCACGGTGGCCTTGTCGGTGCCGACGACCTGGACGCCTTCGACGCTGAAGAGCTCTTCCAGGCCCGCACCTGGCCCAATCGCGACGAGCAGGGCGGCGCCGGGTGTGTGGGCGTCGGAGAACCGCACGACGCTCACCTGGCGAGGCCGGCCAGCGGCAATCCCGGCCTCGATCGCAGCACCGACGTCGTTGACGTGCACGTGGACGTTGAACGTGCCGTCGCCCGTCCCCACGACCACGACCGAATCCCCGAGCTTGGCGAGCGATGACTGGAGTGCGCGTGCGTCGTCGTCCTCGGCCTCGAGCAGGAACTGCACCTCGTAGCCGAACTCCGCGCTCCCCGTCTCGCGGACCGCGACCGATCCCTGCGTCGGCGTCGTCGGAGCGGTCAACCGAGGGCTGACGCCCACCGTGCGGGCGAGGGCGTCGAGCAGTAGGACCAGACCGCGGCCGCCCGCATCGACCACGCCTGCCTCGGCCAACACAGCCAGCTGGCTCGGGGTCGCCTGGAGGGCAGCGTCTGCCGCCTCGGTCACCGTGATCAGCAGGTCGCCCAGGCTGGCTCCGTCGGTGGCGGCCAGAGCGGCGGCATCGACGACCGTCAGGATCGTTCCCTCCACCGGATCGGCTACAGCGCTGCGCGACGCGGCGGCGGCCTGGCTCAGCCCAGAACCGATCGTCTTGGCGTCGCATGCCGGCGCGCCGGAGGCGGCGTCGGCGAAGCCACGCAACACCTGCGCGACGATCACCCCCGAGTTGCCTCGCGCGCTCAGCACGGCTCCCCGGGCAAAGGCTGCCAGCGCCTCGCTGCCAGAGACATCACCGGCCGCGTCGAGGGCCGCGGCGGCTCCCCGCAAGGTGACCAGCAGGTTGGTGCCGGTGTCGCTGTCAGCGATCGGAAAGACGTTCAAGACGTTGATCTCGCGCTGGTGGCTCTCCATCGCCTCGACCGCGGCGCGGCTCCAACGCCGGACTGCCTCGGCATCGAGCGAGTCCAGCACGTCCACCCCCAGCCGTTTGCGACGCTGCCGCCAGCAGCCGTAACGGGGAGAATACTGCGGTGGGACGACCCGGCCAGACGGTGTGAGCACGCGGTTTGGAGCACCGAACCTCGCTCAGTTAGACTGCTCAGGTTGTCTTGCGACGGTATTGCCGCGCAATCTCTCGTACTTTCCAAGGAGGCCACAGTGGCCAGCGTCTGCGATGTCTGCGGCAAGGGTCCGGGCTTCGGCATGTCCGTCTCGCACTCCCACCGGCGTACGCACCGTCGGTGGAACCCGAACGTGCAGAAGGTGCGCGCTCTCGTTGCGCCCGGCACGCGTCGCCGCATCACGGTGTGCACCTCGTGCCTGAAGGCCGGCAAGGTCACCCGCGGCTAAGCCCCAGCTTCACTCGTCAGAGCCCCGACTCGATCTCGAGCCGGGGCTTTGTCATTCACCCGCGCGGAGTGTGCGGACTCAGAGCGTCTTCACGTAGAACTGCGAGCCCGCGTAGAGGGCGTACGTGCCGTAGCGCTCGTCGGAGCGTTCGTAGCCAGAGGTGTCGTAAAGCGCCAGCGCCTCGGGCTGCTTGAACCCGGTGTTCAGACGGATCTTCTTCGCGCCGGCGTCGACAGCCGTGCGCTCCAGCTCGGCAAGCATCAGCCGTGACAGGCCACGACGGCGGGCGTGTGCACGGACCCACATCCGCTTGATCTCGACGGCTTCGTCGTCGAGCCAACGCCAGCCGCCGCTTGCTACGACGCGATCGTCCTCGTATCCGATCAGGAAGAGCCCGAGCGGCGGGGCGAACTGCGCCGGGGGCGTCTCGTCGACGTCTTCCAACCCGTACCGCTCCCGGTAGAAGTCCTGGATCTCATCGATAAGGGAGGCGACGTCTGGGTGGTCGAACGCCCGAATCTCGATTCTGATCATGAGACGAAGTGCTCATGCCCACCGACGGGCCAACGCCGGCCGTCAACGCGCACGCCCTCACCCTCGCTCACAGTGCCGATCTCACGCCATGCGTCGGACAACACCGTCCCGCGCGGGAACGTGGCCACCAGCGCGTAGTCGTCGCCACCGGTCAGCACCCACACCATCGGATCGACGTTCAGCGCCCCGCCTACTTCGCGGAGCTTGGGTGCGACGTCGAAGGCGTCGGCTCGAAGGTCTATCCGCACGCCGCTCGCGTCTGCGATGTGACCGAGGTCAGCGACTAGCCCGTCACTGACGTCCGTCATCGCGGTGGCGCCCGCTTCGGCGGCACGAGGCCCTTCGTCGTAGGGCGATTCTGGTCGTCGGTGCGCGGTCACGACCTGCACCGGGGAGCGAAATCCGCGGCCGAGAACGGCGAACCCTGCTGCCGCCCAGCCGAGGCGGCCGGCGTAGGCAACCACATCGCCTGGACGCGCTCCGGACAGCGTCACCGGCTCGCGACCCTGCAGGTCACCCAGAGCTGTGACACCGAGCGTGATCACGTCGGCTGCGGTGATGTCGCCGCCCACGATCGCCGCACCGACCTGACCGCACTCCTCACGCATCCCGGCCACGAGCTCGTCGACCCAGGCAACGTCGACATCGCCGGGGGTAGCGAAACCGACCAGCAGTGCAGTCGGCACGGCCCCCATCGCCGCGATGTCGGCAAAGTTGCGGGCCGCTGCCTTGTGGCCGATGTCGTTGGCCGTCGACCAGTCGCGACGGAAGTGCCGATGCTCGACGAGCATGTCGGTGCTTGCGACCACGCGCCCGTCGGGCGTGGCGACGACTGCTGCGTCGTCGCCGGGGCCGAGCAGTGTCGACTCCGCGGCCGTGAATCCGGCGGTGATCCGCCTGATCAGGCCGAATTCACCCAGCTCCGAAACGGTGATGACGGCTCCTGTTCGAGTGGGCGGGGCGTCCTCAAGACAGCCCACTTAATCCCCTGCGCTACGTTCTACACCGGCAACATGACCGGATGAGTACAGGACGCGCCGCGTATCCACGCGAGCGACGATGACGAAGATGTCGAGGTATCGCTGTGGCCGTCAACGCCTACATCCTGATCCAGACCGAGGTCGGCAAGGCTGCCGAGGTTGCCGCCGCCATCGGGGCCCTCACCGGGGTTACCAACGCTGAGGACGTGACCGGTCCGTACGACGTGATCGTCCGCGCCGAAGCAGAGACGATGGACGAACTCGGCAAGCTCGTGGTTGCGAACGTGCAGGCCGTGCCGGGGATCACCCGCACCCTCACGTGCCCCGTCGTGCACCTGTAGGGCGGCTGCGCCATCGATCCCGCCGTACGCCGTGCCGCACTGATCGCGACCGCGGCAACGCTGCCGATCCTGGTGATCGCGCTGGTGCTGCTCGGAACCGATCCGAAGTCGTCGAGTTCCGACAAGACGCCCAAGCCGCTCTCGGCCGTATCAGTGCCTGCTCCCCCAGCCAACCCCGCCGCGGACGCACCGTGCACGAAGTTGCTCGGCGATCTGCCGACGGCCATCCCGACCAGCAACGGCGCCATCGCCGGGCGCCCGGCCCAATCGACCTGGACCTACGTCGCAGCATGGGGAGATCCGGCCATCGTGCTGCGCTGCGGAGTTCCACGACCGGCGGCCCTGACCCCGAACAGCTCGGCGCTCCTGGTGCCCGTGAACGGAGTCTCGTTCCTGCCGGTCAACACCAAGACGGTCAACATCTTCACCGTGGTCGACCGCGCGGCCTACATCGAGGTCTCGGTGCCCGTGTCCTACCCGCAGCCCCCACTCGGGCCGTTGGCTGACGGCATCAAGAAGGCACTGCCGGCCGTGTGCTTGCCGCAGGCGGCACCGGGACAGCCTGCCGTCGATCCGGCGAAGCTGTGCGCTCGGCGTAAGTAGCCGGCTCGAGGCAAGCCTCAGCTGGGCTCGAGGCCGCGACGGGCGGCGCGGTCCGCAGCCTTGCCGAACGCGTTCACCAGCCCCTGCACCGCCAGCGGCCGCAGCCCGTTCAGCATCGCCACGACCGTGTCATGGTCGATCTCGCCGCGCTGGTACGGCCCCCAGATGGCGGAGATGAAGACGTCGGTGAGGCCGTCGGCGACCGCCGTCGCGTGCTCGCTGATGATCGCCGCGGAGTTGTGCAGCACTGACGCCGGCACAGGGAGCCGCATGAGCTCCAGGGCATGGCCGAGCGCGGCCGGGGAGGTGCGGAACGTCCCGTCTGCGACCCGCTCGATGGCGCCGATCTGCTCCAGGTAGCCGAGCTCGGAATCGTCGAGACTGCGCCCTATCCGACGCTCCAGAGCCGCCCGGGTGACCGGCTCGGAGTTGTCCGGAAGCCAAGGGGCGAGCACCGCCGAATGGACGGCGTACTGCGCCGGGTTGGCATCGAAGGGGATGCGACCGAGTACCCGCTCGATCGCCGCCAGCGTGTAGCCGTGGTCCTGGAGCGCGCGCACCAGATCGAGGCGCAGACGGTGCGGTTGCCCGTAATAGGCAATCCGTCCGCGGCGGATCGGAGGTGGCAGCAGCCCCTCACTTGCGTAGTACCTGACCGTGCGTACCGTCATTCCCGTGCGCTGGGCCAGCTCGTCGATGGTCAGCTCGTCGTCACTGTGATCGGACGCCTCGAGGGGCAATCCGGTCTCGTGAGCCGCTGTCATGTGACGCAGCGTAAACCACAACACGCTTACTGGCACTTGACAACTGTGACAGTGATACTGGCAATATCAGTTGGTTCCTTCGAGGTCCTCTCCTCCTGATGATTACGGACGGAAAAACATGACCGAAGCGTTCGTCTACGACGCCATCCGCACCCCGCGTGGTCGCGGCAAGAACACCGGATCGCTGCACGGCACCAAGCCGGTGTCGCTGGTCGTCGGCCTGCTCGACGAGCTCCGCAAGCGCAACCCGAACCTCGACCCGGCCAACGTCGAGGACGTCGTCCTCGGCTGTGTCGCTCCGGTCGGCGAGCAGGGTGCCGACATCGCCCGCACGGCGGCACTGGCTGCCGGGTACGAGCTGTCCGGCCCCGGGTTCCAGCTCAACCGCTTCTGCGGCTCCGGCCTCGAGGCCGTCAACCTCGCCGCGATGAAGATTCGCTCCGGATGGGAGGACCTCGTCCTCGCCGGTGGCGTCGAGTCGATGTCGAAGGTGCCGATGGGCTCCGACGGTGGCGCGTGGGCGCAGGACCCGGAGACCGCATACAAGACGTCGTTCGTGCCGCAGGGCATCAGCGCCGACCTCATCGCCACGGTCGAGGGCTTCTCCCGCTCCGACGTGGACCTCTACGCGGTCGAGTCGCAGACGCGCGCGGGCAAGGCTCTTGCCGACGGTGCCTTCAGCCGCTCGGTCATCCCCGTCGTGGACATCAACGGCCAGGTCGTGCTCGACCACGACGAGTTCCCGCGGCCGTCGACCACGGTCGAACAGCTCGGTGAGCTCAAGCCGTCGTTCGCCGGCATCGGTGAGATGGGCGGCTTCGACGCCGTCGCGCTGCAGAAGTACCACTGGATCGAGAAGATCAACCAC
>Ga0105245_10005343_pt1 | contig 11283 bp, 7 predicted proteins | sample KBSM54metaG_FD_81523 | JGI IMG/M metagenome (GOLD analysis project Ga0105245, IMG submission 81523) | Miscanthus rhizosphere microbial communities from Kellogg Biological Station, Michigan, USA - KBS M5-4 metaG | ecosystem: Host-associated > Plants > Roots > Rhizosphere > Soil | place: Michigan...
GTGCTGATCGCCATCATCAACGGCCATTACGACGCCGCTGGTTTCCTGCTCAACAAAGGCGCGGATCCTAACCTCGCGGATGAGACCGGCCGTACAGCTTTGTTCGCCGCGGTCGACTTCAATACGGTGCCCGTGTCGAATCGCCCAGCGCCGCGCGTCCTCGACAATCAGATTTCGAGCCTGGACTTGATCCGGCTTCTGCTCGACAAAGGCGCGAACGTCAACGCCCAGCTCAAGAAGCAGCAGCCCTATCGCGCCAAGCTCGATCGCGGCCAGGACTCCATGCTCACCACCGGCACCACGCCTTTGCTCCGTGCAGCGAAGGCCGCCGATCTGCCCGCTATGCGCCTGCTGCTGGCCAAGGGCGCGGATGCGAAACTCGCCACGCGCGCTGGAATCAATCCACTGATGGCCGCCGCGGGATTGGGTTCCAAGGAAGAGGACGCCACCGGCCGCTTCAAGACCGAAGCGGACGCGATCGAAGCGATCCAACTCTGCCTGGACGCCGGCGTCGATATCAATGCCGCCAACGGCCAGGGCCAGACCGCGCTGCATGCCGCCGCTTTGAAGGGCTACGACAAAGTGGTCCAGTTTCTGGCCGACCGCGGCGCGAACCTGACTGCAAAAGACAAGCAGGGCAAGACTCCGCTCGATGCGGCCTTGGGTCTGGCGGGCGGCAGCGGCGGATTCGATGGCAGCCGCCGGGATGTCCACGAAAGCACCGCCGACCTGCTGAAGAAGCTGCTGGCGAAAGCCCAATAGGTTTCTTTTACTTTTTCATCTCCTGCAAGATCACAGCCTCTCCTGGGTGCAGGTCGCCGGACACGACTTCCGTATACTTGCCATCGGTGATCCCGATCTGGATCTTGCGTTCCTCCGGCTTCCCTGCCGCATTTGGCACGTAGACGACCTGCTGTGTTTGCGGACCCTTGGCGGGCGGGATAATCGGCCCGCCCCTAATCTCGCCGGGCTTATAACGCAGCGCCGGATTGGGGACGCGCAAGGCATTGTCACGCACCTCGACCGGAATCCGGATGTTTGCCGTCATGCCGGGAAGCAGCTCTAGACCGGGATTCGGAACATCCATCACGGCGTCATAGGTAATCACGTTCTGCACGTTGAAAGGCGATTGGCGGACCTGACGAACCCTAGCCTCAAACGTGCGGTTGGGAAGCGCGTCCACGCTAAACTGCGCTACCTGCCCGACCTTCACTCTGCTGACGTCGGCTTCGTCGATATCAGCATCCACCTGCATCTTGGCCAGATCCTGCGCAATTTGAAACAGCTCAGGCGCAGCGAAGTTTGCCGCCACGGTCTGTCCGACATCCACCTCTCGGGATATCACCACGCCATCAATCGGTGACGTGATGCGTGTATGCTCCAAGTCCAGCTTGACCTGTTCTAATGCGCCTTCGGCCACGCGGATCTGTGCTTCCGCGGATGCTTCCTGGGTCACCGCGGCATTCCGAGCCTCCTGCATCTCGTCTATGGTCGTTTCCGCGGCGTGTTCCTGCGCGTCGATCGCTTCGCGGTCGGCGACCGCGACGTCATAAGTGGCCCTAGCGGTTTCGAATTGGTCATCCGAGACGATCGAGCTCTTCGCCAGCAGTTGTTGCCGGTCGGCCGTGATCTTAGCTCCCCGCTCGCCCGCCATCGCCTGTGCCACCAGTGCCGATTGGCTGTCCTTCGTGGCTTGCGCCGTGCGGATATCAACCTCGGCCTTCTGGACTGTCGCTTTAGCAGCTACCACCGCGGCCTGTGCGCTCTCAAGCGCCGCCTGCGCCTGGTTCACCTTCTCCTGAAACGGCAGTGGATCGATCTCAGCCACCAGTTGCCCCTTGCGGACCGGAGTGTTGAAGTCGGCGTACAAGGCTTTGATGGTTCCGGAAACCTGGCTGCCCACTGGTACGGTAAGTACGGCGCTGCATGTTCCGGTGACGGAGACCACAGACTGAATTCTTCCCATCTGCGCCGCCTCAGTCCTGTACGCCGTGCGTGCGCTGGCTCGGACATACTTCCAGGCTCCGAAAGCTACCGCGCAGACTCCCAAGCCCAGCACCAGCCTGCCCTTATTCTTCATCTCGCTTAGCCCTTCGCCCTACAGACGGCGACCGTTGCAGACCGCGTTACTAAGCCGATAGGGCATGTTAGCCTGAGGACATCTGCCGGAGGGAATATGCGCCTGCTAGCGCTGTCTTTCATCACAGGAAGTTTTGCCATCGCCCAGACCCCGACCTTTTCCAAGGATGTCGCTCCGATCCTGCAGAAGCACTGCCAGGAATGCCATCGCCCCGGGGAAATCGGACCGATGCCGCTGCTCAGTTACGCCGAGGCGCGGCCTTGGGCCAAGTCCATCAAGGAAGCTGTCGTCTCCCGCCGCATGCCGCCATGGCACGCCGATTCCCACTTCGGGAAGTTTTCTAATGACCGGTCGCTGACGCAGGCCGAGATCAATACGCTGGTGGGATGGGTGGATGGCGGAGTGCCGCAAGGCAATGCCCAGGACGCCCCGCCTGCGCGCGAGTTCACCGATGGCTGGCAGATCGGCAAGCCGGACCTGGTGCTCGACACCGGCGTCGATTTCCAGGTTCCCGCGCAGGGAACCATCGAGTACACGCACTTTGTCGTGCCCACCGGCTTTATCGAAGACAAGTGGATCAAGGAGATCGAAGTACGGCCGGGCAATAAGGCCGTAGTGCATCATGTGGTGCTCTATTCGCGTCCGAAGGGTTCGCAATTCATGGCCGATGCCAAGCCCGGCATGCCGTATGTTCCGCCGAACGCGGGACAAGCTCCCCGGCAGCGTCCGCCGCAAAGCGATCGAGCGAACCTGTACGGCATCAATGGAGGCGCCTACGAAATGGCTGCGGTCTATGTGCCCGGCGGTATCGCGTATCGCACTCTGCCGGGCCAGGCCCGCCTGATCCCCGCGGGAGCCGACCTGATCTTCGAGATTCACTACACCGCCAATGGGAAGGACGGCGTGGACCGCAGCAAGGTGGGAATGATCTTTGCGAAAGAGCCTCCCAAGGAGCGGGTGGTGAACACCTTCATCATGAACCAGACGCTCCGGATTCCCCCGGGCGAGGGCAATCATCGCGTGGACGGCAAGGTGACGCTGCAGCAGGACACTACCTTGCAGTCGCTGTTCCCTCACATGCATCTTCGCGGCAAAGCATTCGAATACACCGCGACGTTCCCCGGCGGCGAAACTCGCACATTGCTGAAGGTGCCGCAATACAATTTCAACTGGCAGCTCACGTACTATCTGGATCAACCCATCTTGCTGCCGGCCGGCACGCAGCTTACAGCAACGGCTTACTACGATAACTCGGCGAACAATAAGTACAATCCCGATCCGGCCAAAGAGGTCTTTTGGGGCGATCAGAGCTGGGATGAGATGCTGGCCGGTTTTGTGGATCTGGCAATTCCGGTCGACATGAATCCCGTGGATCTGGTGCGTCCGAAGCCTCCGGTAGCGGCCCGCTAGTTACAGGCTCATTGGTAGCCGTTCGCCGGTAGCATGCTGCCATTCGTCGAAAAAACGGTAACCCCGGGCGGTTTCATGAGTAGAGTTAGGCATGCTCTTACGCCGCTTGGTTCTCATCTCGACAGCCGCCGGACTTCTGACTGCCGCCGACTCGAAGGATATCCACAAGACCTTCCCGCTGGACGGCCATGGAAGCGTAACTATCGATACCTACAAGGGATCCATCCACGTCACCACCTGGGATCGGAATGAGGTGGATGTCTCGGTCCGGATCGAGGAAGATGGCGAGGTGTTCTCTCAAAGCATCAAACGGGCGGACGTCCGCTTCGATGCGTCGCCTAGGGAGATCCGGATGAAGAGCGACAGCCAATGGTTCTTTCTGGACGGAGTTCCGCCGCTGTATCAATACACGATAAAGATGCCGCGGACCGCCAGCCTCCGCATCAAAGACTACAAATCGGAAAGCGACGTCAGCGACCTGGCCGCCGACCTGCAGTTCAACACGTACAAGGGCTCGCTCCAGTTGCGGAACTTCTCCAGCGGGCTGACCGCCAACACGTACAAGGGCGACATTCACGCCGAATTCACGGCGGTCACGGCGCCAGTCCGAATCGATACGTACAAGGGCGACATCGATCTCCGTATGCCTCGCGATGGCAAGTTCGACCTGTCCACCGATATCGGACGCCGGCGCGGCGACCCCGATAGCGATTTCGCTCGATACGTCAGGACGTCGAACTCACGCGATCGCATTCATCGTTCTCAGGTGAATGGCGGAGGCCCGGAAGTGCGGCTGCGGACCTACAAGGGCGAGTTGAGACTGCGCGCGCGCTGACGCGACAGAATCAGCGCGGCGGACAATCCGCAGGCTGCCGCCAGCGATAGCCACACGCCGGGCATCGCCGGATTGCCGGTGGCGTGGATCAGATACGTGGAGATGGCGGGCGTGAAGCCGCCGAACAAGGCTGTCGCCAGGCTGTACGCCACCGAAAACCCGGAAGTACGGACGTCCACAGGCATGATCTCGGTGAGGTATACGGTCATGGCGCCGTTGTAGGCGGCGTACACAAACGCCAGCCACAGTTCCACCGCCAGCAGCCGGTTGAAGGATGGCGCAGCCACCAGCCAGGATAAGGCAGGATAGGCTGTCAGCAGAGCGGCGATCGTGCACGCGATGAGAATCGGACGTCGCCCGATCCGGTCGGAAAGCGCGCCCGAGAGCGGCAGCACCAGAAGATTGCAGGCTCCCACACACAACGTTACGACCAGGTTTCCGGATGCCGCCAAGTGCAGAACGTTGGCGCCGTATGTAGGCGTATACGCGGTGATGAAGTAGAAGCTGACGGTGGTCATGGTGGCCAGCATGGTGCCGAGCAGAACCAGGCGCCAGTTCGCCAGTACGGTGCGAGCAATTTCGGCGGGCCGGGGCGCGTGGGTGCGCTGGAGAAACACGTCCGTCTCGGTGAGTGACCGGCGCAGCACGAACAGGAAGGGAATCAGCGCGCAGCCGGCCAGGAACGGAATCCTCCATCCCCACTGCTGAATCTGGCCGGTGGACAATGTTAATGTCAGCACCAGCCCGATCACGGCAGCGAACATCACCGCTACTTGCTGGCTGGCCGATTGCCACGCGACATAGAATCCTTTGCGGCCGGTAGTCGCAATTTCGGAAAGATACACCGAAACGCCGCCCAGTTCGACGCCTGCCGAGAATCCTTGAAGAAGCCGGCCCAACAGAACGAGCAACGGCGCAGCCAAACCGATTGCGACATAGCCGGGGAGAATCGCAATCGACAGGGTACCTACGGCCATTAGCGCCAGTGTCAGAAGAAGGCCTTTGCGGCGGCCATGATGGTCAATGTAAGCACCCAGGACGAGCGCGCCCAGGGGTCGCATGAGGAATCCGGCTCCGAAGGTCGCCAGCGAGAGCATTAGAGAGGCGTACTCATTGCTGCCCGGGAAAAAGGTGAACGCGATGGCGGCGGCGTAGTAGCCGTAGATCTGGAAATCGTACATTTCCAGGGCGTTGCCCGCCGCGACGCGGACGACCCGCCTGATCTGCGACGTCCGGACATGGGTCGAGCTAGCGACGCTGGATTGGGTGGCCATCGAGCTTCCGTTCAAGCATACCGCCGCAGTGGGAGAACCGCAGCGACAAAAACGAACCCAAGACAAGTTTCAGGGTAACGGAAGGCGAAGAAGAGAGATGAAGAGCGCAAACCGTGGAAAGAAACGGGAAGCGACCCTTCCGAAGGTTGTCAATACGTCACACGTTCGTCATCGAACTGCCAAACCCAATTGCTATCAAGGATGCGACGGCGTTGTACACGCCGCGAATCCTAATTCCTTTGGAGGCTTTAATGTTTCATATCAGACGTCACCGCTGGCTGGGCGCTTGTGTACTCTTCAGTGCACTGAGCAGCATCAGCGCCAGCGCGGCGGACATCAAGACGGTCTTCGTGATCGCCATGGAGAATCACAACTGGACACAGCCGGCTCAGGTGGCCGGCAAGATCCAGCAGGTGTATCAGAATCCCAATGCTCCGTTCATTAACGCCCTGGTGGGCGGGACCGCCGCGGCAATTATTAACGGCGAAGCGGTCAATATCAGCGAGCAGACCGCTTATGCCGCCGCGTACCATAACGTTCTGGCCACTCCCGGCGGAAACAACCCCCAAATTCATCCTTCCGAGCCCAACTACCTGTGGGCGGAAGCCGGCACCAACTTCGCGGTCTTGAACGACAACGAGCCCTTCAGAGATCCCGGCGGCACGAATCAAAATACGGGATTGCACTTGAGCGCGCTTCTCCAAACGGCCGGTAAGTCGTGGAAGTCGTATCAGGAAGATATCGACCTGACTCCCGATGCCAGCAACAAGCTCACCAACGTCCCTCTGCCGCCGGATCAGTGGACTGTGCCGCTAAAGAACCGCTCGGGAGTATTCTCCAGCGGAGTCAACGCCTTCAACGGTTCGAATCAGTACGACTATGCCGCAAAGCACAATCCCATGGTGTTCTTTACCGATACCAACGGGGGCAACAATCCGACTCCTTCCAATGCTTTGTCCGCGCAGTATGCGCCGCTACAGCAGCTGTTCGTCGACCTGGCCAATAACACAGTGGCCGACTACAACTGGATTACGCCCAACCAGCACAACGACATGCACACCTCGCTCAGCGGTGGTTATAAAGGCTTGACCGGCGACTCGGCCAATATCAAGCAGGGTGACGACTTTCTGAGCCAGATTGTACCCATGATCATGGCGTCCGACGCGTACAAAAACCACGGCGTGATCATCATCTGGTGGGACGAATCCGAAAGGGACGGAGTCACAGGCGATGTCGCCGACAATTTTGACCACACCATCGGCGAAATTGTGATCTCCAAGCATGCTCACAAGAACGTGAACGGTGTTCCGTACGCGAGCCCCGTGAACTTCACCCATTCTTCCGACTTGCGCACCATGCAGGAAATCTTCGGCGTGGGACCGCTGCTCGCGGACGCGGCCAACGCTGACGATCTCTCGGATCTGTTCGCACCCGGCGCCATACCCAAAAAGCCGTAGCAGGCGGCGCGCAGACGGGGCTGGACGGAAACGCGGACAGCCCCACTTAGGAGTGATATGCTTGCGGGAGCATGAAAACCCGACTTCTGCAAGCGCTCCGCCTGATTACCGATCCCTTCGGAACCTGCATCGAGGTGAGCGAAGGTCCGGGGCTGTAAAATAATCAGGGAATCCAAACATGAGACGCACCTTCCAAGTTTCCTTACTACTGGCCGCCGCGAGCGCGATTTATGCCCAGGCGCCTGCAACAGGCAAGGGTAAGCAACCGGCAGGATCGGCTGGAACCGAATCCGGATGGGCCGCATTCCAAACACGCTGCATGGGCTGCCACGGGAATGCATCGGTTCCGGGCGCGCAGACGCCCGAGCAGATCCGGCAGATGACGCCGGAACGGATCTATGCCGCGCTGACCACGGGCTCGATGAAGACGCAGGGCGATGCGTTGAGCGAGGACCAGCGCCGCATGCTGGCGACGTTCATGGCGGCTCGTCCGCTGGGCAGTCTGAATGAAGGCGCAGCAGCCAGCATGCCTAACCGTTGCGCTTCGAATCCGGCCATGGCCGATCCGGCAGCGGGACCTGCCTGGAATGGGTGGGGCGTGGACACCGGCAACTCGCGTTTCCAGACGGCCAAGGGCGCGGGACTCACCGCGGCGCAGGTACCCAATCTAAAGCTGAAGTGGGCCTTCGGCGTGCCGACGGGATTATCGCAATACAACCAGCCGACCGTCGTATCGGGCCGCGTGTTTGTCGGCACGGACACGGGCTACGTGTATTCGCTGGATGCCAAGACAGGCTGCGTCTACTGGTCCTTCCAGACCAAGGCGGCGGTGCGGGGCGCGCTCAGCGTGGGACCGGTCAAGGGCAAGGGCTCGACTAAGTACGGCGTCTTCTTCGGCGATTTCCGCACGTACGTTTATGGCCTGGATGCGCAGACCGGCCAGCAATTGTGGTCCACGCGCGCCGACGATCATTTTATCGCGCGCATCACCGCGGCTCCGATTTTCCATGACGGGAAGGTGTACGTGCCGGTATCGTCGTCGGAGGAATTTCAGGCTGGGAATCCGGATTTCCCCTGTTGCACGTCGCGCGGCAGCGTGGTGGCCTTCGATGCCAGCAACGGCGAGCGGATCTGGAAGACGTATGTGATGGACGAGCCCAAGCCGGTTCGCAAGAATTCCAAGGGCGTACAGCTCTACGCCCCGGCGGGAGGATCGGTATGGAATTCGCCCACGATCGATACCAAGCTCAATGCAATTTACTTCGGCACGGGTGACGCCGAAACCGAGCCGGCCGCGAAGACCAGCGATGCCGTGATGGCGCTGGATCTGAAAACCGGCAAGGAGCTGTGGCATTACCAGATCCAGGAAAACGACGCATTTCTCGGCGGCTGCGGCGGCGGTGTCAACAAGTCCGATAACTGCCCCAAGAATCCCGGACCGGACCTGGATATCGGCAATTCGCCGATCCTGAAGACGCTGCCGGATGGAAAAAGAGTCGTGCTCACGGCGGGCAAAGACGGCCGCGTGTTCGCCCTGGATCCGGATAAGAAGGGCGCACTGCTATGGATGACCAACGCAGCTCCCCCGCCCCCTCCGGGCGCCACCGGATTTGCGCGCCTGGGCGGAATCGTGTGGGGCGGCGCGGCGGATGATCGCAATGTTTACTACGGACTGAGCTCGGGCGGCATGGCGGCGCTGAAGCTGACCACGGGAGAAAAAGTCTGGTACACGCCCCTGGCCAAAGAAGGCACGCGTGTCAATAACGCCGCGGCGGTTAGCGCGATTCCCGGAGTCGCATTCGTGGGCGGATCGGACGGCGTGCTGCGGGCGCTTTCCACCGCCGACGGCAAAGTGATCTGGGAATACAATACGGCACGGGACTTCGATACCGTCAACAAGGTCGCGGCCAAAGGCGGCGCTATTAATTCCATTGGTCCCACAATCGTAAACGGGATGTTGTACATCGGATCGGGATACGCAGTCAGCGGAAATAACTTTGGCAACGTATTGCTGGCGTTCTCGCTCGAGTAAAGTCGTCATTATCCACACCCAACTAGAAAAGGAGAACACCATGAGTAGATTTCGAACCATTTTGAGCGCGGCGATTCTGATCGCGGGCGCATCGACGGCCTTCGGCCAAGCCAAGGACGGCAAGGGCAAGGCGGCGCCGCAGCCGATGAGCTTCTTCGTCACCAGCACGGGCGGTGGCAAAGGCGCGGACCTGGGCGGCCTGGCCGGAGCGGACCAGCACTGCCAGATGCTGGCTGCAGCCGTGGGACGCGGCAGCAGCACATGGCACGCCTATCTCAGCACGCAGGCGGCAAACGGCCAGCCGGCGGTGAACGCTCGCGATCGGATTGGGAACGGTCCGTGGTACAACGCCAAGGGCCAGCAGATCGCGGCGAACGTCGGCGAACTGCACGGGGACACGCTGGAACAGGCGCGCCTGGGCAACCGGATCAACAAAATCACCACGGTGGACGAGAAGGGTGAGATACAAAAGGGCGTCGGCGATCAACCCAACGAGCATGACATCCTCACGGGCTCGCAACCGGACGGACGCGCGTACACCGATGCTGCCGACCATACTTGCAAGAACTGGACCAGCAGCTCAGACGGAACCGCGCAGCTCGGGCATCTGGATCGCCTCGGCGGCGGCAATGCGTCCTGGAATTCGGTGCACGCGAGCCAGGGTTGCAGCCAGCCGCAACTGGTCGCCACGGGCGGCGCGGGCAAGCTGTACTGCTTCGCGATCAACTAGATAAATGCGTATCGCGCTGGTGTGCGTGGCAGCGGCAGGGCTCCTGCCCGCTCAGGACGGATCTACGCTCTACGACCGCACTTGTGCGTCGTGCCATAACGGCGGCAACGATCGCGCGCCCGGCCGCGATGCGCTTCGGTCCATGTCCGCCGATCGCGTTCTGGCGGCGATGGAAACCGGTCCGATGATCAGCATGGCGGTCCGCCTGAGTACGGCGGATCGCCGCGCGATCGCAGAGTTCGTCAGCGGGAAACCAATCGGGCAGCCGCTGGTGACTACGCCTCCGGCCAAAGCGATGTGCGCGGGCGAGATATTTACACCGGCAGCGGCGTCCTGGACCGGCTGGGGGGCGGATGCCAGCAATACTCGCTTCCAGCCCACACCGGGGATCGCCGCGGCTGACGTCCCGCGCCTAAAGGTCAAGTGGGCTTTTGCATTCCCGGGCGACATCCAGGCGTATTCGCAGCCGACCATCGCCGGCGGTCGTGTGTTCGTTGGAAGCCCTGGAGGCAAAGTATATTCGCTGGACGCAAAGACAGGCTGCGTGCACTGGTTCTTCGACGCCGAAGCGGGAGTGCGCAGCGCAGTCACTCTCGCGAACAACGCCGTCTTTTTTGGCGACGCCAAGGCGAATGTCTACGCGGTGAATTCGGCCACCGGCAAGCAACTATGGAAGACCAAGGCCGATGCATTTCCGGTCGCCGGGATCACCGGCTCGCCGGTAGTTCATAACGGGCGGGTATATATCGGCATCCGCAGTGGAGAAGAAGCCGCGGGCGCGGATCCGAAGTACGAGTGCTGCCGGTTCCGGGGCAGCCTGGTGGCTCTGGATGCCGCCACAGGAAAACAAGCCTGGAAGACCTATCTGGTGGACGAGCCCAAGCGCACCACCAGGAACAAGGCAGGCGCGCAGTTATGGGCGCCTTCGGGCGTAGCCGTGTGGAGCACGCCGGCGATCGACATCCGCCGCAATATCGTCTACATCACCACTGGGAACAACTACACCGATCCGGCAACGCGCCTAAGCGACGCCTTTGTCGCGCTGGACCTCAACTCGGGAAAGATTCTGTGGTCGCGACAGATGACTCCGAAGGACGCGTACACTTCAGCTTGCAGGCTGCCGGATAAGACGAACTGCGCGGAATCGAATGGTCCGGATTTCGACTTCGGGTCGTCGCCAATCTTAGTGACGTTGGCGAACGGAAGACGCGCGCTGGTCGCCGGCCAGAAGTCCGGGGTGGTCTGGGCCGTCGATCCGGACAATCAGGGCGAAGTCCTATGGCAAACACGCGTTGCCAAGGGCGGAACGGCGGGCGGCGTCCAGTGGGGCTCGGCAGTCGATCAGAACAATGTGTACGTGGCCGTGTCCGATATTGGACGAATCATGCTCACCTACACCACGTCCACCGATGCCGACCCGAAGCAGGGCGGCGGCATGTTCGCGCTGCGTTTGGATAACGGCGAA
>Ga0105245_10005345_pt1 | contig 11281 bp, 10 predicted proteins | sample KBSM54metaG_FD_81523 | JGI IMG/M metagenome (GOLD analysis project Ga0105245, IMG submission 81523) | Miscanthus rhizosphere microbial communities from Kellogg Biological Station, Michigan, USA - KBS M5-4 metaG | ecosystem: Host-associated > Plants > Roots > Rhizosphere > Soil | place...
CTCGAGCGCCGCGTCCGCGTAGCGAAGGTTGACGAAGCCGGGCCCGGCCGCCTCTGCCGAGGCGACCACCGAGCCGGAGCCGCCTGCCTCCGCGGCGATCGCCTCCGCCAGCGCGGCAGCGATCGCCGGGGGCGCCATGCGCAGCGGGCGAGCCAGGCGGAGCGCGAGGTTCGTGGCGAGGTCGCCGTGCTCCGGGTTGGCCGGACGATTCACCTCGATCGCCACCGCGCGCGCCTCGGGGGAGTCGGAAAGGACACCGGCGTCGATGGCTCGCTCCAGCCCGCGCCGCACCGCTTCTCGCGCTTGGGCGCGCAGCGTCGTGCGAGCTGCCGCCTCCTTCGTCGTCACCTTCGAGATGGTACTGACCGCGGGCACGCGGGCAGTCATAGGACCCAGGTCCTGCCTCGAGGGGCTCGGGCTAGTACTCGAGATCGACAGAACGCACCGAATTCGTGGGCGGTAAAGGGTGCTCCGGAGTGGTCTTGTGCGGTCACTAGGGGGAATGAAGTACTAGACGCTCCATAGGCCTTCAGGCACACTACGGACCCGATTTGACCCGGACTTCTGGGTCAGGGGAACTTCGGGCGAGGTGCTCGCGGCGCCTCTCGGAAGCGGGAAAGCATCGGTCCGGTCCACAAACTGGGCAAACGGAGGGACTCGCGTCATCATGAATCGTCGCAGGCTCGCATCGCTGATGGCAGCGAGCGCGCTCCTCATCGGAATGTTCGGCCTCTCGGCCGGCGGTAGCGTCGTTCTCGCCACCGGCGCCAACACCCAGTACTGGCTGGGCAACGGGACCACCGACGGCGAGATCAACAACAACGACTGCGCCACTGACAGCTCGGCCCACCAGCTCTGGATCTGGACCGGCACTGGCTCCAACGTCCAGATCAGCGTCGCCGGCGAGGTTGTCGACGGCGTTCAGCAGGGCAATGGCGCATACCACTTCACGACGGGCTGGCACGACATCGCCACCCTGACCACAGGCCAGGGCGGCAACGTCTTCGTCACGTACGACGGCGCCGTCGATGGCAACGCCGTCCTGACGCTCAGCCACGGCTGCCCGGGTGAAGAGACCACGACGACCTCCGAGTCGACGACGACCTCCGAGTCGACGACGACCAGCGAGTCGACGACGACCAGCGAGTCGACGACGACCTCTGAGTCGACGACGACCTCTGAGTCGACGACGACCACGGAAACCTTCACGGGTGGAAGTGAGCCGGCGACCGACGCCCCGACGCAGCCGAACACGGCTGTCGCGAGCGGCGGCCCGTCGACTCCGTCGAACAGCGCGTGGATGCTGATCCTCGCTCTGGGCCTCCTGCTCGGCAGCGTCGTCGTCCTGACGCCGGCCAAGTCGAAGGCCAAGGACTGATCGGAGTCCCGCCAGGGACCTGACCAAGGCTTCCCGAAGAGGGCCCGGGCAACCGGGCCCTCTTCCTTTTGTCCGGCGGCTTGATGGCATGCTTCGCGCCGTGGTGGCTGCGCGCCGGTGGTGGTCGGAGCTCGATGTCGGCGGCAGACGCCAGCTGCTGGTCGCCGCGCTCCTGCTGTTCTGCTACGGGTTCTTCCAGCAGGAGCCCGCGTGGAACGAGTACAGCCGCTATGACCTTGTCCAGGCGCTGGTCGAGCAGGGCACCACCCGCATCGACACGTATCACGACAACACGGGCGATGCCGCGTTCTACCAGGGCCACTGGTACTCGGACAAGGCGCCCGGCTCGGCGTTGGTGGGCGTGCCGGTCTACCTGGTGCTGGTCGCCAGCGCCCGTCTCGCCGGACAGGACGCGCCGCAGGAGATCCAGGGCGTCCAGGCACTCGCCTTCGTCGAGAGCGGCGTCGCGACGATGCTGCTGGTGCTGCTCCTGATCCACTTCCTTCGCCCGTTCGTGGGCGAGGGCTGGGCAACCGGCGTCGGGCTCGCCTATGGCTTCGGTTCGATCGCGTTCCCGTTCGCCACGATGTTCTTCGGCCACGCCGCCTCGACGGCGGCCCTGTTCGCCTCGTTCTACGTGCTGCATCGGTGGCGATCGAATCGCGGCCGCTGGGGACCGCCGCTTGCAGGGCTCCTGGCTGGCCTTGCCGTGCTGATCGAAATTCCGACCGTGATCGGCGTGGCGGTCCTCGGGCTGTACGCGCTCTGGCTCGATCGCCGAGCGGCCCTCGCCTTCGTCCTCGGCGGGCTCCCCGCGGCGGCCGCCTTCGCGACCTACAACTGGGTCTCCTTCGGGAGCCCGCTCAACATCGGCTACATGAACCTCCTGCCGGGGGGGTTCGCCTCGGGCATGAGCGAAGGCATCCTCGGAGTCGGCTGGCCCAAGCTCGAGACCGCAGGCGACCTGCTCTTCGGACCTCGCGGCCTCGTCCGGCTGGCGCCCTGGTTCCTGGTCGTGCCGGCGGGCCTGCTCGCTGTGCGCCGCCGGGAGGTGCGCGCCGAGGTCGTCGTCTGCGCGGCCATCTGCGCCCTCTTCCTCGTCTACAACGCCGGCTACTACCTGCCCTTCGGCGGCTGGACGCCCGGGCCCCGGTTCCTGCTCCCGGCGCTCCCGTTCGCGGCGGTCCTCGTGGGGTTGGCCTCGCCAACGCTGCGGTTCTTCACCGGGGCGCTCATGGTTGCCGCGGTCGCGGTCTTCTTCGTGGCGACCGTGACCATGCCCAATGCTCCGGAGCGGTTCACGGATCCGCTGTTCGAGCTGTGGCTCCCGAGCCTCGCCGCGGGTGCGCTGGCCGACACCGCCGCCTGGATCCGGTGGGGACTCGATGGGCTCGGCGGGCTCGCCGTCTTCGTCGTCGTGGCGGGCTTCGGCGGCCTCGCCGTCGCCCTCTCGTTCGGGCGCGAGCCGGTCGCCTCGAGGACCGCCGGCCGTGCCGCCGCGGTGCTCGTCGCGCTGGGGCTGGCCTTCTCGTTCCCGTTCCCGCCGCTGGCGCCGGTCCCCGTCGGCTGGGCCGCCCAGGCCGGGCCATCGATCTCGGTCGCCGAGGTGGGCAACACCTCGGCGGTCGTCGATGGCAAGCGTGAGGTCGAGCTTTGGGCGAGGATCGAGAACCGAGGCGGCGCGCTCACCGCCGCGGGCATGCAGTTCACGGTCTGGCGGGCGGACGGAACGAGCCTGTGGTCCGCGTGGTATGGCGCTGTCCCGGTCGCGTCGCAGTCACGGCAGAGCGTGTCGATGACCTGGCAGCCGGAGGACTCGCCGCCGGGGACCTACGCCTATGGCTTCACGGTCAAGGACCCGAGCTCGGACGCGGCCTACGCGAACGTGGTCGCCTCGAACAGGATCGTCCTCGGCCCCTGACGGCGGGTCAGGTCGGGATCTGGCGGAACGGGAAGTAGGCGATGAAGCCGACCGCGTAGGCCAGCACGAAGCCCCACCGAACCGGCCGCGGCAGCCCCGCCCGGAGCAGCAGGATGGCCACGGCCACGCCGAGCGCCGGCACGACCTGGACCATGTAGTACAGGTACATGATCCGGTTCGTGACCAGGGCGAGCGCGACGTACGGCAGGTAGTTCGCTGCCGCCCAGGTCAGCGCCCAGATGGCGGCGGCGTTGCGGGTCTTCGCGGCGTACCAGGCCATGAACAGCGAGGCGAGCGGGATCGCCCCCGCGAGCAGCGGGTTGAGCGCACCCCGGAAGTCGATGCTGGCCACCTTGGACACGACCTGGTCGCCGGCGTGCGTCGTGACATCGACCCGCAGGTACTGGATCTGGCACTCGTTGAACAGCCACTGCCAGGGCTTGCTGTCGGCCTCGGGACAGATGCCCACGCTCGTCGCGGGGGCGCGCAGCGCCGTCCCGTAGCTGAGCATCCGCGAGATGTGATCGAAGGGAGTCGTGAACGTCGTGAACCTGGCATCGAGGACCGCCAGCCCGACGAGGAAGACGCCGGCGCTCATCCCGAGGAAGGCCAGCGGGCCGGCGAGCTCACGCAGCGGCACGCGCCTGCGTCGCCACCATTCGGGCCCATCCGTAAGGACCAGCCACAGGCCGATCGCAAGCACGGCATAGATCGCCGTCAGCTTGACCAGCAGGGCGATGCCGACGGCGATGCCGGCGAGGACCCAGCGGCGCCGAAGGGCGAGCAGGGAGCCGACCAGCATTGGCGCCAGGACGAGCATGTCGAGCGTGCCGATCCGGCCGTGGACGAAGGTCAGGTTGTCGAACGAGACGAGCGCGACGACGAGCACGGCGAACCAGGCCGACCGGTCGGTCCGGCGCATGATCTCGAACAGGACCACGAGCGCAACCAGCCCCGCGACGATGCTCGGCAGCCGCCAGCCGAGCCCCTGGTCGCCGAACACGGACATCGACGCGGCGATCACCAGCTTGCCCAGTGGCGGGTGCTCGGTGTTCGGGTCGAGGCCGAGGGGGCTGCCGGCGTAGTGCGCCCCGGCCGGCAGGCCGTCGATGATCCGGGCCGCATTGACGTAGTACGCCTCGTCGAAGATGAGCCCCGACGCCGGCACGTTCAGCCACAGGCCGCGCAGGATCAGCGATGCGAGCAGGACGAGCGCGAAGCCGCGTGATGGATCGCGCAGGTTCTCGGCGGCCACCGCGGCGAGGCCGCCGAGCCGCGATGCACGCAGCCGGTCGCGGAGCACTCGCGAGACGTGGGCGTCCGATGCCTGAGCGTCAGTGGCCTGTGCTTCCGGCGCCTGCTCCTCCGGAGCCTTGTCGTCCGGCGAGGCGCCTGTGTCCACTCGACCTCCGGCTGCGGGTTCCGGCGAAGGGTACCGCCCACCGCGGGCCCGGAGGCTGCGGCTAGTGCCCGCCCTGGCCCTGGCCGTCCTCGCCGCCGTTCCCGCCGTAACCGCCCGCTCCGCCCCCGCCCTGGGGCGCGTGGGTCGGGTGCGGCGGCTGCGCCGGGGGCTCCTTCGCCTGGAGCTTCGTGATGGCCTTGGAGCTCGTGTCGATGGCGTGCTCGATCGAGGACTGCTCCGGCAGGCGGGCGGCGAGAGCCGTCAGGACGGCGGCGTGCCTGGCGAGCTCCTCCTCGAGGTGCGCCAGGAGCGCCTGATCGCTGCCGATGTCGCCGGTCGCGGCGTCGACCTCCGACTGGTATGCGGCAAGGGCAGCGGCAAGCGCCACCGTGTCGCCGCGGTCCGCGGCCGCCTCGGCCTCGTCGAGCCGCTCCTGGATCAGCTCCTCGTGTCGAGCCACGCGCGCGTCAACCTGCGTCGGCAGGGCGAGGGTTTCGAGGAACACGCGGGCGTTGTAGAACGGGCTGCCCGCCGGCGCGGCCATCACCGCCGCCGACGTGCCCAGCATCAACGCCGCGGCGAACCCGAGGCCGAAGACGGCGCGGGAGAAGCGCGGGGCCAGGGACCAGCGCGCCGGTGTGGCGCGGGACGCCACGAGCCGGGGCCGGTTCGCGACCGCGATCGTCGCCGCCGTCGAGGCGGCCTCGGCGAGCAAGTTCGCCCGGATGCGGGCGAGAACGGCGCCGCGGGGCGCCAGGCGCGTCTCGCAGTAGGCGTCGAGCAGGTCCTCGAGCCGGTCGTTCGCGACGAAGCCGCCCTCGTAGCTGCTCACCAGCAGACCTCGACCGTCGCGGTCTGCGTCGCCAGCACCATCGGGCGCTCCGGCTCGATCCCGAGCGAGCGGCGCAATGCAGCGATCGCACGGAACTGGAGACCGCGCACGGTCCCGTCCTGGCGACCCATTGCCTCTGCCGTCTCAGCGACCGAAAGCCCGGCGAAGAAGCGCAGCTCGATCACCTCTCGTTGGTCATCGGTCAGCTCCGCCAGGGCCGCGGCGACGCTGTCGATGTCGTCGCGCAGGGAGGCCATCGCCTCGGGGGAGGCCTCCTCGGACTCCCGAGTCGAGACCACCACCAGGGAGAGGTGCTCCCGCCGTGTTCGGCTCTGATCGATGATCGCGTTCCTGGCCAGCCGGAACAGCCAGCCCCCGAAGGGAATGCCCCGCGCCTCATAGCGCGGGAGCGCTTCCAGGGCCTTGACGAAGACGAGCTGCGTCAGGTCCTCCGCGTCGCTCGGGCGGCTGACGCGGCTGGCGATGAACCGATAGATCGGCCCGGCATACGCATCGAAGATGCGGCCGAAGGCTGCCGTGTCGCCACGTTGTGCCTCAGCGACGAGCCGATCGAGCGTTTCCTCGTCCATTGGGTAACGAGGATTCACGTACATCGTTAGGACCGCAATGCGTCAGGGGTACCGATGCCGGTGCGCCGCGGGACCTCGATGTGCACCCGATCCGACCCCCGTCTGAACGTCAACTGCTCGAATCCGGCGTCGATCAGGTGCCGGTAGGACTCCCCGAGCCGGTGCGCGAATGACCCTCGTGCATGCGCATCGGAACCGACAACCACCCGCTCTCCCCCCAGCTCGCGGTACCGAGCAACGACAGGACCGGAAGGATACGTCTCCGCACCCGGATATCTCAATCCACTGCTGTTGACTTCGAGCGACACCCCGGACTCGACGATCGCGCGCAGCGCGGGCTCCTTGAGGTCCGGCCGTTCGGCCAGCTGCGCGGCGGTCACGTGCGGGTGCAGGTAGCGCTTGACCACGTCGAGATGGCCGATCGTGTCGAACAGCCCGGAGCGCGCCGCGGCGATGATCTCGGCGTAGTACGGCTCCACGATCTCGTCGAGGCTGCGGCCCTGGACCCACGCGCCGATACGGGACGGCCAGTACGGCGACTCGGGCCAGTCGTGGACGGAGCCGATGACGTAGTCGTAGCGGTGCTTCGCGAGGTGCTCGCGGACGTCCGCCTCCCAGCGACGGTTGTACGTCAGCTCCGCCCCGAAGCGGATCGTGACGCCCTCCTTCGCCCAGCGCTCCGCTGCGCCCCGGACGGTGCGCTCGCGATCCTCGAAACGGGTGTACCGGTAGGCCGGGTCGCGCGGGTCGAAGTCGACGTGGTCGGTGATCGCGATCTCAGGGATGCGCCGCTCGACCGCGAGCGCCGCGTAGACGTCGATGGGCACCGAGCTGTCGGGCGACTGGTCGGTGTGGAGGTGCGCGTCGAGCGGGACATCCGAGGACTCCGCGGGGAGCGGGCTTGCTTCCAGGGGATCCTCCGAGGAGCGAGGTGAAGCTCCTGCGGGCCCCCGGTCCGAGGATTTGGCCGTCACCCGCCGATGATGCCGAGTTCCCGGCCGACTCGCGAGAAGGCGTCGAGCGCCCGGTCGAGGTGCTCGTCGCTCAGGGCCGCGGTCACGATCGTGCGCAGGCGCGCCTGGTCGAGCGCGACGGTCGGAAAGACGACGGAGGTCGCAAAGACGCCCTCCTCGAACAGCCGGTTCGAGAACCGGATCGCGGCATCCGACTCACCCACGATGACCGGGGTGATCGGGGTCTCTGACCGCCCGGTGTCGAAGCCGAGGCGCGTCAGCTCGGCCTTGAACCGTTTGGTGCTGGCCCACAGCCGCTCCATCAGCTCCGGCTCCTCGAGCATCATCCGGATCGCCGCGCGGCAGGCCGCGGCGTCGGCCGGCGGGTGGGAGGTCGAGAACAGGAACGGGCGAGCGCGCTGGATGAGCAGCTCGCGCAGCGCCCGCGTGCTCGCCACGTAGCCGCCGAGGACGCCCATCGCCTTGGACATCGTGCCGACCTGGATGTCGACGCGGCCGTGGAGCCCGAAGTGGTCGACCGAGCCACGGCCGTTGCGGCCCAGCACGCCGGATGCGTGGGCGTCGTCGACGAACACGGCCGCGCCGTACGCCTCGGCCGCCTCGACGATGCCGGGCAGCGGCGCGATGTCGCCATCCATCGAGAACACGCCGTCCGTGACGACGAGGATCAGCCGGTACGGGCCCGCGCCATCAGGGCGGCCCTGCTCGGCGGCCTCGCGCAGGATCTCGCGGAGCGCGTCGACGTCCCGGTGCGGGAAGACCTTGCGCGGCGCCTTCGACAGGCGCATGCCGTCGATGATCGAGGCGTGGTTGAGCGCGTCGGAGACGATGAGATCCTGCTCGCCGGTGATCGTCGGGATGACGCCGGTGTTCGCCGTGAAGCCCGACTGGAAGGTGAGCACCGCCTCGACGCCCTTGAACTCCGCAAGCTCCGCCTCGAGCTGCTCGTGCTCGGTCATCGTGCCCGCGATCGTGCGCACGGCGCCGGAGCCAACGCCGTACTCGCCGACGGCCTTGAGCGCCGCCTCGCGCAGGCGCGGGTGGTGGGTCAGCCCCAGGTAGTCGTTCGAGGACAGCGAGATGACCTCGCGCCCGTCGACGACCGTCACCGGGCCCTGGGCGGCGCTCATCACGCGCAGCGGCCGGTACAGGTGCTTCGCCTTGAGGTCGTCGATCTCGGCCTCGATGAAGCCGAGCGGGTTCTTGCGGCTCGTGGTGCTCATTGCTGCCAGTCCATGATGACCTTGCCGGAGTCGCCGGACCTTGCGGCCGCGAACGCCGCCTCGAAGTCGCGGAAGCCGAAGCGATGGGTGATGACGGGGCGGATGTCCAGCCCGGCGCTGACGAGGACCGCCGACTGGTACCAGGTCTCGTACATCTCCCGGCCGTAGATGCCGCGCAGGGTCAGCTGGTTGAACACGATCGCGTTCACGTCGAGGGTGATCTCACCCGTCGGAATCCCGAGCTGGGCGATGCGGCCGCCGTGGGCCATGTTCTCGATGGCGCTCCGGAGCGCGCGCGCGTTGCCCGACATCTCCAGCGCCACGTCGAAGCCCTCGACCATGCCCAGGTCGCGCTGGACGTCATGCAGGTCGCGCTGCGTCGGATCGACGGCGATGGTCGCCCCCATCTTCTCGGCGATCGCCCGGCGGAACGCGATCGGCTCGGACACGACGACATGCCGGGCGCCGGCATGCCGGACCACGCCGATGGCCATCAGCCCGATCGGGCCGGCGCCGGAGATGAGGACGTCCTCGCCGTGGACCTCGAACGCCAGGGCGGTGTGCACGGCATTGCCGAACGGGTCGAAGATCGCCGCGACCTCTTCGTTGATGCCGGGCCAGTGGTGCCAGATGTTGGTCATCGGCAGCGCGACGAACTCGGCGAAGGCGCCGTCCCGCCCGACTCCCAGGCCGACGGTGTTGGCGCACAGGTGGCGTTGCCCGGCCATGCAGTGCCGGCAGCGGCCGCAGGTCACGTGGCCCTCACCGCTCACCAGGTCGCCCGGGTGGAAGTCGCTGACGTTCGAGCCGACCTCGACGATCTCGCCGACGAACTCGTGGCCGATGACGAGTGGCGGCTTGATCTCCTTCGACGCCCAGTTGTCCCACGAGTCGATGTGCAGGTCCGTGCCGCAGATGCCGGTCTTGTGGACCCGGATGAGGACGTCGTTGATGCCGTACTCCGGCACCGGGACGTCCTGCAGGCGCAGCCCGGGCCCGGCCTCGGCCTTGACGAGCGCGAGCATCAGGGCCGGGCCTCAGCGGCGAAGGGGGCGATGGGCCTGGCGGTGGTCGTGGGTCAGCTCCCGGCGGGGCTCGCGGCCGGGGAGGCCCCCGGCGACCCCGTGCCCGACGGCGCGGCCGAAGGAGACGCGGACGGCGCGGAGCTCGGGGCCGGCGTCGGAGCTCCCCTGCGGGCAACGTTCGGGCACTGATTCTCCGGGTTGAACTCCTCGGCGTACGCGTCGTAGAAGGCGAGGATCGCGGCCTCGTCGAGGGTCTGCAGCGGCAGGACCATGTCCCACACGATCGCGGCATACGGGTAGGGCATGTCATTGAACTTCGTGAACACCGGCGTGAAGTTGCCCGGCGGGATCTTGCACAACGGACTGTTCGGCCAGCGTCCCAGGAGCGCTTGCATCGCCGCCTGGCCCTCGTCGGTGCAGCCCGGGCCGGGGCACTTGTAGGCGAGCACGAGCGCACCGTGCTCGAGGTTGTGGATCCAGCCCTCCGGGATCGTCGGCGTGTTCTGGTCGTAGAAGCCGCCGCGGATCGGGCCCTGGCCGGACTGCGAGTAGTGATTGCCGCTGCCGGGCGGGCACCACGTGTACTTCACCTTCGTCCCCACCGCCACGTGGGTGCGGCCCATGTCCGGCTGGACGAACCCGGCCGGAGGCGCGGTGGCCTGCGGCGCTGCGGTCGCGCCGGATCCGACCGGGGCCGGGCTGGGCGGGACGAACGATGGCGCGGGCGTGGGATCGAAGAAGTTCACGCACTCGTACGAGGCCGCGGTGCTCGGCGCGATGAAGCCCACGTAGACCAGGCCGATGAAGACGACGATGCCGCCGATCCACAGCAGGCCGGTGCGGTACCGCTCGAGGAACGAGGGCTGACGCTGCGCCGGGCGGCGGGAGCGGCGAACGGCGCGGGCAGCCGGACTCGGACGACGGGGGGACCTGGTCAAGAGAAGCCTCGTTGGTGTCGGAAGGAGGTCGGCGTGGAAGTCTGCCAGATCACGGCTGGTCGAGCCACGCCGCGACCGCCGGGGCGCGAATGCCCTGGATGAGCACCGCAGCCAGCGCAGCGACGATGAGCGCGGCGATCACACCGCCGGCCAGGAACGCCAGCGGGATTCCGGGCAGGGCCAGCGTGGCCAGACCGAGCGCGAGGTTGCGCGCGGCCATCTTGCGCTGCAGGACGACGGTGACCGTGAAGATCGTGTAGGCGAGGAGGGCCATCACGAGGAGGCCCAGCGGGGTCACCGGCACGGTCTGGGCCTGGTCGACGACGAAGCCGAGGGACAGGCCGATGCCGGCCAGGATGGCCAGCGCATAGACAAGGAAGAGGCCCACGCCCCAGGGCATGCCGCGGACGGATCCCATCGCCCACGCATTTTGGCGGTTCGCCGGATTGACGCGGCGCGACCTTGCCGCCTAGTGTCGCTAAACCGGTTTTCTAAACGGTTAGGACCGCGCCGGCTGGTCGGAGGGGGACGTGGAGCGCCGCGAGCAACGGCCACGAATCGCCGACGTCGCCCGCGCCGCCGGCGTCTCCAAGACCGCCGTGTCGTTCGCGTTCAACAACCCGGAGCGACTGTCGGCCGAGACCGCGACGCGGATCCGTGCGGTTGCGGACGGGCTCGGCTACCGGCCCAACCCGGTGGCCAGGATGCTGACCCAGGGCCGGACGATGACGCTCGGGGTGCTCACGCCCCAGGCCCTCGCGGTCATCTTCTCCAACCCCTTCTTCGCGCTGTTCAGCGAGGGCGTCGCCCAGGCCGCCGAGGAGCAGGGCTACGAGCTCCACTTCATCTCGCCGATGCACGGCTCCCTCGAGCTGGCGATGGGCAGGGCCATGGTCGACGGCGTCGTCGCGATCGGACTGTCGGCGGATCACCCGGAGGTCGAACAGCTCCAGGCCGCAGGCCTGCCCATGGTGCTCGTCGACTCCGACGACCTGCCC
>Ga0105245_10005347_pt1 | contig 11279 bp, 10 predicted proteins | sample KBSM54metaG_FD_81523 | JGI IMG/M metagenome (GOLD analysis project Ga0105245, IMG submission 81523) | Miscanthus rhizosphere microbial communities from Kellogg Biological Station, Michigan, USA - KBS M5-4 metaG | ecosystem: Host-associated > Plants > Roots > Rhizosphere > Soil | place...
GCAGGAGATTTGCGTGGGGCTGTCCTTAGTACGAGAGGACCGGGATGGACGGACCTCTAGTGTACCGGTTATCGCGCCAGCGGTAGCGCCGGGTAGCTACGTCCGGAAGGGAGAAACGCTGAAAGCATATAAGCGTGAAACCCTCCACAAGATGAGATCTCCCTGGATCGCAAGATCCCTAAAGGCTCCTGGAAGATGACCAGGTCGATAGGTCGGATGTGTAAGCGCCGCGAGGCGTTGAGCTTACCGATACTAATCAGCCGTGAGGCTTGACCATATATTTCGTTTGATGCACGAAGAAACGCTGCGTGCACGTGTGACTCGGTCAAAACTACCGTTTGCAGGATATTCAGATGTCAGTTGCAGCTTGCTCGTTATAAGCTGCAACATTCGTTCTTTGAAAGCGATCCGGCCCGTCCGGATCAACAGATTGTCTGGGACGACTGGCTCGTGCGTTATGCGCCCCTTGTGAGAGGCGCCGCGCGGACCAGACCCCAGGCAGCAAGCATGCCGGTGGTCATAGGATCAGGGTCACACCCGTTCCCATTCCGAACACGGAAGTTAAGCCTGATACCGCCGATGGTACTGCACGGGAAACTGTGTGGGAGAGTAGGTCGCTGCCGGCAGTAATACCAAGGGCCCGATGTCCACGAGACGTCGGGCCTTTTTTCATTAAGGCAGAGAGCAAAGAGCAGAGGGCAGAACGCACGTGACGCTCGCAGACCTCCAACGCCGCGCGCTCGAGCTCGTCAAACAGGCCGACTTCGGCGAGGAGGCCAGCCGCGTCAACGCCGCCATCACCGAGCTCGCCCCTGCCGACATCTCAGCCTGGACACGCCTCGGCCGCTGCCACCTCGAACAGCGCAACTGGGACGATGCCGTGGTCGCCCTTCGCGCAGCACTCGGTCTGAATCCGTCCCACACGATCGCAACCAGCCTCCTCAACGAAGTCCGGAAACAACGCGCGCGCACGCCGACGGCAGCGGAGCGGTCCACGACCGGATTTGGCGCGCGCGAGTTTGCCATGATTGCCTCGCTGTCGGGCGAGGACGCCTGCGCGGCGCTCCGGCCCCGAATCGACGCGCTGCTCGACACGTTGAACGCCACCGACACCGCGGCGCTCGTTGTCTCCGCCAGGCGGAGCCGCGGCGAGGACGGTTCGAAGCTGTTCCACGCGGGCAGCCACAGCGCCCCATCGGACGGCCTGGTCTCCGTGTTTCATCACGGTGGCCGCTACGAGCCCCAGTTCAACATCGGCTGGCTCAGTCATCCTCCGTTTCCCGCACACTGCGTGCGGATCGGTCTGGGCTTCAACCTCTCACCCTCGGCTGGAGACGGCAGGCAGGAACGCGCCCTCGAGTTTTTCGAGCGGTTTCAGCGCACGCTGGAGACGTCCTGGAAGCGCGAGCTCGCGCGATGGATGGCGGCAAACGGCGGCTTCATTCAATACGGCGACCGTCCGCCCGCGGTCGATGTGCTGCCGGACCAGGCGGTGGAGTGGCTCCTGCGCTGCCGGAACGCCGCGGCACTCGAATGGATCTTCGTCGGACGCTGGCTGTTTCTCGAGAACGCGGATGCCGCGAAAATCCTCGCCGACAGAGCCAGGCTCGCGAAGGTCACCGACGATACCTTCCGCACGCTGTATCCGATCTGGCTGGGCGCATATCGTCCGTCAGAAGCCTGACGGCGCAGCGCATAATAGCGCCAGCGATGGCCCTCCAACCACGGCCGCGGCGAGCCTTCGCCATCGCCGCCGTGGTGATTTCCACGGTTCTCGTTTCAGCCGCTGCCGTCGGCGTCTACATGCTGCTCGAGCGTCCCAGCTATCGAATGCTCGGGAGCCTCAGGCAGGTCGACCTGGTCCGCGCCTATCTGTTGAACCCCCGCCTGCGCCGTTTCGCGAGGACGCTGGCCGCGCAGGATCCCAAAACCGATCTGTTTGCGACACTCTGGGATACCAACACCGGCGTGCTTCTATCGCGCGGCATGTATCGCGAAGTGTTGATGGACGGCCGGCCAAAATACCGATACAAGCCCGACCTGAAGAAGCTCGGATTCCGCACCAGGGCGAGCGGATTCCGCTGGAACATGGAGACCGAAGACACGCCGACGATTCGGTCGGCGCTCGCCGGGCTCGACACGCAACTCATGGTCACCGCCTCCTACGACGGGAACGGCTTCCGGCGTGTCGACCCCGAGCTCACAGCCGCCTGCACCGTCCGCGCGCTGTTCCTCGGGGACTCCTTCACAGACGGACTCTGGGTCAACGACGCCGACACCTTCGTCAACGTATACGGCCACATCGTGCGCGAGCGATCGCACGCGGCCCTCTGCCCGGTCAACGCCGGAGTGAACGGCTACGGTTCCGCGGAAGAGGCGTACGTGCTCGAGCACGACTTCGAGTCCGCCGGCAGGCCTTCAATCGTGTTCGTGATGTTCTTTGCCAACGACGTCGATGCGGATTACGACGGCGTGATCAACGGTACGCTGGCCGATCGCGAGCGGCGCTGGAAAGACAGCCTCAGCCAGATCGCGAGGATGCATCGCTTCGCCGAGGCCCGGGGCACGTCGCTCGTGCTCGTCGCCATACCGCCGGCCGAGCAGGTCCTCGCGCATGGCTCACAGGAGTACTATCAGCAGGTGCTGCGTGAATTCTCCAGGAGCGAAGGGATTCGTTTCGTGAATCTGATTGAACGCTTCACGCCGGCTGCGGCGCCCTCGTCTTACTGGGACTGGGATCCCCACTTCACGCCCCGTGGACACCGGGTGGTTGCCGAAGCGCTGTACGCCGATACGGCGGATCTCCTCAAATGAGCCCGCCCGCCGACCCCGAAGTCTGGCTGCGCGGCCCCCTTCCGGACGTGATCCCGGAGCTTCAGCCCGTCGTTCACTCGCTCATGCAGGTTCGCGAAGAGATCGCCGGCGCGGCGACCATACCAGGCAACAAGCTGTGGACGAAACCGGGCGGCGCGGCGTCGATTGGTTTCCATCTCCTGCACCTGGCAGGGAGCCTGGACCGCCTGCTGACGTATGCCCGCGGCAAGACCTTGAACGCGGCGCAGCGTGCGGCGCTCGAGGCGGAAGCCCGCGAGGATGCCGCCAGCCGGCCGGAGGACCTCGTGCGGCTTGCTCTCGAGGCCATCGACGCTGCGATCGTCCAGGTCCGCACCACGCCGCTCTGCACGCTGGACGAGGCGCGCGAGGTTGGCCGGGGACGCCTGCCGTCGACCGTCCTGGGCCTGCTCTTCCACGCGGCCGAACACGCGCAGCGCCATTCCGCTCAGATCATCACGACACGCAAGGTGATCGGGTAGGCTACCGCCATGGCGAACGAGTGGCTGCGCGAACTCTATGCCCACCAGGCCTGGGCCGACGCGGAGCACTGGAACGCGATCGGTGCGCATCCTGCCGCGCGTGAGGACGCCGCGATCCGCCAGCGCCTGCACCACCTGCACTTCGTGCAGCATGCGTTTCTGTGGACCGTCGGGCCGCGCGATCATCCATTCAACGTGACGAAGCCGGGCGATTTCACCTCGTTCGATCGGCTGCGGGAATACGCGCGCGAGTACCACGCGCATGCGCCGATCCTGCGGGACCTGAGCGATGCCCGGCTGGCCGAACCGGTGTCGATCGTGTGGTTCAAGGATCCGCCGCTGACGATCACCGTGGCCGAGGCGCTTACGCAGTGCGCGATGCACAGCCAGTATCACCGCGGCCAGAATGCGACGCGGCTGCGGGAACTGGGCGGCGAGCCCCCGCCGACGGACCTGATCTACTGGCAGTGGAAAGGCCGCCCGCCCGGGGCGTGGTGACGTTGGACGGCAGGCGAGCAGCCGAAAGCCGGTCGCCGACCGCGGCGCTGCTGCTGGGGCTGATCATCACGCTGGCGGCGGTGGTGGCGGATTCCTGGTACGTCACGAGACAGATCGCCGGTTTGCGCCTGCTGCAGACGGAACTGGTCGACCGGAGCCGGAAGAACTCGCTCCAGCTGCTTCGCGTGCAGAACGATTTGAACCAGCTCGGCCTGGCGATGCGCGACATGCTCGACAGCGACGAGCCGTACCCTCTGACGGCCTGGACGGCGCAGTTTCAGCGCATCCGCACCGACCTCGATTCCGCGCTGCGCAGCGAACAGGCGGTCGCCGTTTCGCGCCGGACGCCAGAGCAGCGCGCCTACCTGGAAAGCTCGCTGGCGCAGTTCTGGGACGCCACGGATCGGATCTTTGCGCTGGCGGCCGGGGGCCAGGACGCCGAGGCGCGCGCGCAGATCCGCCTCTCGCTGCAGGCGAGACAGGCCGCCCTCAGCACGAGCGTGGCGCGCCTGCTCAGAGAGAACAACGAAGCCGAGGAGGCGGCGGCCGTCCGCGTCCAGGACATTTACGTCCAGGTTCAGCGTCAGGTGTACGTGTTCCTCGCCGCCACGTTCATCGCGATCGCGCTGACCAGCCTGTATCTGATTCGCTCGAATCGCAGGCTCTTCGCGCGGCTGGCGCTGCTGTCAGACCAGCGGCGAGAGGTCGCCCGGCAGATGATCGCCACGCGTGAAGCCACGCTGCGCGAGATCTCCCGCGAGCTGCACGACGAATTCGGACAGGTTCTGACGGCGATGGGATCGATGCTGAGTCGCGCCGGCCGTCACACGCCGGAGGGTTCGCCGCTGCGGGCCGAGCTGCGTGAGATCGGTGAAATTACCCAGACGACGCTCGACAATGTCAGGGGCCTGTCGCAGTCCCTCCACCCTTCGATTCTCGAGGAAGCCGGGCTCGAACACACCATCGAATGGTATCTCTCCACGCTGGAGCGGCAGCTGGGTGTTACCGTATCGTATGAACGCTCGGGTACGCCGACACCCGTCGACAGCGCCGTGGCCATTCACGTCTACCGCGTGCTGCAGGAAGCCTTGAACAACGTCGCGCGGCATTCCGGCGCGCAGCAGGCGTGGGTGCGCCTGCGGTTCGCGCCCGACGCCCTGCAACTTGAAATCGAGGACCACGGAAAAGGATTCGGCGGCAGGCCTCCCCGTCGTGGGCTGGGCCTGGTCGCGATGCGGGAGCGCGCCGAACTGATCGGAGGCACGCTCGACTTCGATCATCCCCACGAAGGGGGAACCATCGTTCGCCTTCGCGTGCCTGCTCCTCATGGCGGATAAGATCACCGTTCTGCTCGCAGACGACCACAACCTCGTGCGCCGGGGATTTCGCCGGATGCTCGAAGACGATCCGTCGATCGAAGTCGTCGGCGAAGCCAGCAACGGCGACGAAGCGATTGCCCTCGCCGCCTCGCTCAAGCCGGCCGTGATCGTGATGGATTGCGCGATGCCCGGCACCAGCGGCCTCGTGGCGACACGGCGGATCCTCGCTCGCGATTCGACGGCTGCCGTCCTGATGCTCAGCATGCACGCGGAGGAGACGCTGGTCCGCCAGGCGCTCGACGCCGGCGCGCGCGGGTACGTCCTCAAGAATGCGATCGATCTCGACCTCGCGGCCGCGGTCAGGCAGGTGGCGGCCGGTGAGACCGTGCTCGATCCCACCGTCTCTCGGCCCCGCCCGTTGTCGCTCAAGGGCGAGAGGAACCACGGGCTGACCCCGCGCGAGCTCGAAGTGCTGCAGCTCATCTGCTCCGGACTGTCCAACCGCGACATCGCCGCGAAGCTCGAACTCAGCGTGAACACCGTAGCGGTTCACCGCGCGAACATCATGAACACGCTCGGCGTGCACAAGACAGCGGAGCTCGTGGTCTACGCGATCCACAACGGACTGGTGACGCTGCCGTGAACCGGCGCGAGTTCCTGCGCGTCTGCGGCACGGGCGCCGTGGCCACCGCGTGCGCGCCCGGCCTTTCGGCGCAATCGGCGCAGGCGCCAGGCGGATCCTCTTTCCGGCTGACCGACGTCACGGCCAGCTCCGGCATCCAGTTCCGGCACAACGGCGGCGGGTACGGAGGAAAGTTGCTCCCCGAAACCCTTGGCGCCGGCTGCGCGTTCATCGACTACGACGCCGATGGCTGGCCGGACATCCTGCTCGTGAACGGGATGGATTGGCCCGGACATAAACGCCGGACGTCAACGCTCGCCCTGTACAGGAACAACCGCAACGGCACGTTTAGCGATGTGACCCGGAGTGCCGGGCTGGACATCGAGATGTACGGCATGGGCGTCGCGGTGGGCGATTTCAACAACGACGGCTTTCCGGACGTCCTCGTCACCTGTGTGGGCCAGAACCGCCTCTTCCGCAATACGGGGAAGGGGACGTTCGTTGACGTCACGCGCGCCAGCGGCCTTGGCGGCCGCAGCGGGTTCAGCACCTCGGCGCTGTGGTTCGACTACGATCGCGACGGCCTCCTCGATCTGTTCGTCTGCAACTACGTCAAGTGGACCGCGGATCACGATGTCTTCTGCAGCCTCGATGGCAAACAGAAGTCGTATTGCACCCCCGAGGCGTACCGCGGCGAAACGTGCTGGCTGTTTCACAATCGCGGCAACGGCACGTTCGAGGACGTGACGGCGACGAGCGGCGTGTTCGACAGCAGCTCGAAGTCGCTCGGCGTGGCGATGATCGATCAGGATGGGTGGCCGGACCTGTTCGTCGCGAACGATACGCAGCCGAACAAGCTGTATCGGAACCTCCGGAACGGCACGTTCAGGGATGTCGCCGTCGAGGCCGGGCTGGCTTTCAGCGCGGAAGGCAAGGCGCGCGCCGGGATGGGCGCCGACGCCGCAGACTTTGACAACTCTGGCACCGCCGGTCTGGTCGTCACCAACTTCGACAACGAGATGGTCGGGTTGTATCGGTCGTCCGGCCGCGGTCTGTACGAGGACGTCGCGCTCAAGACAGGTATCGGGGCGCCTTCGCGGAGCACCCTCGGTTTCGGCTGCGGTTTTCTCGACGTCGATCTCGACGGCCGCCTCGATCTCCTCGTCGTCAACGGCCACATCGATGAGACGGTGCGCAATATTCGTGGCAACGTCGGGTACGCGCAGCCGCCGCATCTGTTCCTGAACCGTGGCAACGGGACCTTCCGGGACGCCGCGGCCGACGCGGGCAAGGCATTCGCCCAGCCGCGCGTGGGGCGAGGCCTGGCCTTCGGCGACTTCGACCGGGACGGCGACGTCGACGTGCTCATGACGGCCAACAATGCGCCTGCCGCGCTGTTCCGCAACGACCAGCTCGCCGGCAATCGCAGCCTGCGGTTTCACCTGGTCGGCACAAAATCCAACCGCGACGCGATTGGCGCGACCGTTCGCATCTTCCATGACGGCACCTCGCAGTCGCGCCTCGTCAAGACGGGGTCAAGCTACCTGTCGCAGTCCGAGTTGCCTGTCACGTTTGGCGTCGGAAAGCGCGACCGCGTCGCGCGCGTCGTCGTTGCGTGGCCGAGCGGGAGGACCGAGGAGTTCAAGGATGTCGCGTCCGGCCGATCGTACGAGTGCGTGGAGGGGAAGGGGATAACCAGTCAATGACGGCCGGACGGCCCGCTGGTCTGAGAGGCGTTCTCGTCGTCGTCGCGAGCGCTGTGCTCGCCTCCATCGCGGCCGCCGGCCTGTACCTCGTCGGGGTCAAGCACTTTCATTGGGCCGTCGTGCGCCCGCTCCTCGAGCCTGGTTTCATTCGAGCCTATCTCGCCGATCCCCGTCTCAGGGAGCTCGTCGAGCTGATGAACGAGGAGCAGGGCGAGCAGGCCGACTCATTTGCGGTGTTCTGGGGCGCCGGCGGGACCGAGCTGATGTCGAAGCGGCTCTTCCGCCCGGTGCAGATGTACGGCGTCACGCGCTACATGTACAAGCCGGGTGTCAGGACATTGCAGTTCATCACCGGTGCGTCGGGGCTTTACAGGGCGATGGAAATGGAAGACACGCCGGCGTTGCGACGGGTGCTCGCTGGACTCGACACGAAGCGTCTGGCTGAAGCGTCGTACGATCAGCTCGGGTTCAGGCGTGCTGACCCGGAGCTGGCGCGTGACTGCGCCACACGTGTGCTCTTCCTTGGCGATTCGTTTACCGACGGCGCCGGGGTGAACGACAACGAGACGTTCGTCAACCGCTACGGCCACCTCGTGCGCGAGCGCCTGCACCTGTCCGCGTGCCCGATCAATGCCGGTGTCGACGGCTACGGTTCTCTCGAAGAATCGTTCGTGCTCGACACCTATTACGAGACATTCGGGCGGCCGCCCCTCATCGTCGTCATGCACTATCCGAACGATGTCGACGACAACGAATTCGTCGTGATTCGCGGAGCTGTGGGCGAAGCCGACCCGCGCTGGACAACGAGCCTGTCGTACCTCGCTCGAATTGCCGCGACCGCCCGGGCACAGGGGGCGTCGCTGCTGATCGTGGCTATCCCGCCGTCCACGCAGCTTGCGGCGCCAGACACCCGGCGGAACTACCAGGACGTCCTCCGTCGGTTCTGCGAACGCGAGGGCGTCCGATTCGTCGATCTGCTCGATACGCTCGGCCAGCGCGACGTCCGCGACATTTACATCGAGCGCGATCCCCACTGGACAGCGACGGGCCACCAGGCGGTGGCGGAGATCCTGTACGAGGGGACGAAGGATCTGCTGGCCGCTTCGATGCCCGCCGGCCAGCCGCGGCCGGATAACAGGAAGCCCCGATGATGCCGTGCAGCCCGGCTCGATCTGCGCTATGGCCAGATGCTACAGTACCGGCATGGCCGAGAAGACGGATGCCGAGTGGCGCGCGACGCTCACGCCGCAGCAGTACAAGGTGCTCCGCGAGCATGGCACCGAGCCGCCTGGTTCGAGCCCCCTCAACCACGAGAAGCGCGATGGCACGTTCGTCTGCGCCGGTTGCGGACAGCCGCTGTTTTCCGCCGACACCAAGTACGAGAGCGGCAGCGGGTGGCCGAGCTTCTTCAAGCCGCTCGACAGCAGCGTGGAGACGACCACCGACCGGTCGCACGGAATGACCAGGGTCGAAGTCCACTGCAGGAATTGCGGCGGCCATCTCGGCCATGTGTTCCCCGATGGGCCGCAGCCAACGGGCGAGCGGTACTGCATGAACGGGGCGGCGCTGACCTTTGATCCGGAGAAAAAGCCATGAAATCCCTTCGCATTCCAACGCCCGCTGAAGCGCTGCCGGGCCGCTCCGAGCGGATGCGCGTGCCCGACATGCATTTCGTCAATCGCCATCGCCTCGAACCGCCGTTCCCCGACGGGTTCCGGACGGCGATGTTCGGCATGGGCTGCTTCTGGGGCGCGGAAAAGAAGTTCTGGCAGCTGCCCGGCGTCTACTCGACGGCCGTGGGTTACGCCGCCGGCCACACGCCGAACCCCACGTATCGTGAAGTGTGCTCGGGCCTCACGGGTCACAACGAGGTCGTGCTCGTCGTGTACGATCCGGCGAAAGTTCGATACGAGGAACTGCTGAAGGTGTTCTGGGAAAACCACGATCCCACGCAGGGGATGCGCCAGGGAAACGACGTCGGCACGCAGTACCGCTCGGGCATCTACTTCTTCGATGACGAGCAATGGCGGGCCGCGGAGACCTCGAGAAGCGTGTTCCAGCAGCAGCTGATGAAAGCCAACTACGGGCCCATCACGACCGAAATGCTGCCGGCGCCGCCGTTCTACTACGCCGAGGACTACCACCAGCAGTACCTCGCAAAGAACCCGGATGGCTATTGCGGGCTGGGCGGCACCGGTGTCAGCTGCCCGGTCGGCGTCGGCGCCACGACGGCCTAGCACGCAGCGTCCGGCTTCGTCCGGGCGAATGTCCGCGTGCCCGACCCGCTTCCGATCGATCCGTTCATCGACGCGATCAGCCAGCACCTGAGGCAATCGCGTGCGGTCGTGGTCACGGCCCAGCCAGGCGCCGGGAAGACGACGCGCGTCCCGCCGGCGCTGTGCCCCGATGGTCCGGTGATTCTGTTGCAGCCCCGCCGCGTCGCCGCGCGGGCCATCGCGCAGCGAATCGCGGATGAGCGCGGCTGGACGATCGGCGGGGAAGTCGGATGGCAGGTCCGGCTGGAGCGCCGGTTCGGTCCGCGAACACAGCTGCTGGTTGCGACGGAGGGCGTGCTGACGTCGCGTCTCCAGCAGGATCCGCTCCTCTCTCAGTTTCGCACGATCGTGCTCGACGAGTTTCACGAGCGCAGCGTGTACGCGGATCTCGCGATTGCGCTGGCCAGGCAGGCCTGGCGCGCGCGGGACGACCTGCGGATCGTGGTGATGTCCGCCACGCTCGACAGCGCGGCGGTGTCCGCATTCCTCGACGATTGCCCGGTCGTCGATGTTCCGGGACGTTCATATCCACTCGAGATCGGCTACGCAGCCGGCCAGTCCGTTGCCGACGCCGTCGCCAGCCTCACGGCGACGACGACGGGAGGCATCCTGTGTTTCCTGCCCGGCGCGTTCGAGATCAGGCGCGCCATTGACGAGATCAGCGCCCGAGGCGGAAGCCAGCCGGCCGACATCGTGGCGCTCTACGGGTCGCTCGACGCGGGCGAGCAGGACGCCGTGCTGCGCCCGTCGACATCTCCACGGCGCCGCATCGTGGTGGCGACCAACATCGCCGAGACGTCGGTGACCGTGCCCGGCATCGCGGCGGTCGTCGATTCCGGGCTGCACAAGGTGGCTCGCTACGATGCCGAGCGCGCGATCGACAGCCTCGAGATCGAGCGTATCACCGCCGATTCGGCCGATCAGCGCGCGGGCCGCGCCGCCCGGCTCGGTCCTGGTTCGGTGCGCCGCCTCTGGGATGCTCGCGATCGGCTGCGGCCGCACCGCGAGCCCGAGATTCATCGCGTCGATCTCTGCGCCACCGTACTCGACATCATGGCCTGGGGCGGGAATCCGCGAACGTTCGAGTGGTTCGAGCGTCCGCGGGACGAGGCCGTCGAGGCCGCGCTGACGCTCCTGGACCGGCTGGGCGCCGTCGAAGGCGGGCAGTTGACGGACGTCGGGCGCCGCCTTCAGCGCATGCCGTTGCCGCCGCGTCTGGCCCGCATGCTCGTCGCGGCCGACGGCGCGACGTCGATGGCGCGAGCTTGTGCGCTCCTCTCTGAGCGCCACGTCCTGGCGCCTCGAGGGAGCCAGGCGCAGGCGACGACCTCGGACCTCTTGTCCGCAGTCGATCGATGGTCGAGCGTCCCGCCTCACGTTCAGCGGGTTGCGCGCGAGATCGAGCAACTCTCCACGAATGCGTCCCCGGCGAACCGTTCGCTGTCCGAGGCGGACTTCCGCCGGGCCGTGCTCGCCGGCTATCCCGATCGCGTGGCGCAGCGGCGCGAGCCCCGGTCGCCTCGTGTCCGCCTGGCGTCCGGCGC
>Ga0105245_10005348_pt1 | contig 11278 bp, 2 predicted proteins | sample KBSM54metaG_FD_81523 | JGI IMG/M metagenome (GOLD analysis project Ga0105245, IMG submission 81523) | Miscanthus rhizosphere microbial communities from Kellogg Biological Station, Michigan, USA - KBS M5-4 metaG | ecosystem: Host-associated > Plants > Roots > Rhizosphere > Soil | place: Michigan...
CTGTATTATGCTGGTGTTCCGGGACCAAACAACTTGATCTATTGCGAGGGACAAACCAATCCTGCTACAACGCCAAAAGATTCACTGGCAAAATACCAGGCGTTGGTAACTCCGGCAGAGATTGCATCCAGGACGGAAGCAAATACGCCATTCCTTGGAACAACCTGTGGTGCTTCAAACTTCCTCAACATTGATTCAACCATTGCAACCTTAGTAGAAAGTGGAGGAGCGAACATTTCTGCTCCGTTCGCAATTACATCTGACTATGCAGGAACCACACGTAATGCAACCACTCCTGATATCGGAGCCCTGGAAGGCAATTACACAGTGGCTGCGCCTTTGATCAGCAACATGTCGGCGAACCCTGCAACAGGACAATGTAGTGCAGTGTCACATACGGTGACAGCTACTGTTACACAAGGTGCAAGTCCGATCAGTGCTGTTACTATTAATTATTCTTTAAATGGTACCGCTCAGACACCAATTGCTATGACGCTCCAGTCGGGTACTAACCAATCAGGTGTTTGGTCAGGAGTTATTCCGGCAGCGACTCCAACGAATGCCAACGTAACATTTGCAGTTGTTGCTACGGATGGTACTTATTCAACAACGGTGAATGGAACTGCATATAAAGACAATTACCTGGCATCCTATGTACTCACCGCAACTACTACGGCTCCTGGTACGATCTGCCAGGGAACTTCGGTCACCTTGAATTCTTCTATCTCGCCTAGCGGAACCTTTACGTATGCCTGGTATGATGGGACCACTCAAATTGCAACAGGTACGTCTTTTACGTTGACACCTTCTACGAACGTAACGCATACTTTCACCATCCGTGCGACAGATGCAAACACTTGCTTTATTACTTCGAATACGTTAAGCATCTATGTGGATCCTCTACCGGCTGCACCGACAGCATCGAATTCTACCCAGTGCGGATATGGCATTCCAACCTGTTCAGTATCCGGCTCCGGTGGAACATTTAAATGGTTCACACAAGCGGTTGGCGGAACTGCCATTGCAGGCGAAACAGATTTCCTGTTACATAATACTTATGTGGACAGGGACACTACTTTCTACGTTTCCGAAAATGATGGAAGCTGTGATGGTTTGCGTACGCCGGTATCAGTTCATGTAACTGCAGCTGATGCAATCGCTGCGACTGCGAATCCTCCTTATGGTTGTCCTGCTTCACCGATTACTTTATCTGTGAACCAGACAGGATCCACCAACACGTACCTGTATACCTGGATTGCAACTCCTGCAACAGGAAGTGGTTTTCCAGCGAACGATTCATTGCTGGGGGCCACACAAACAATTACTCCAACAGTGAATGGTACATATCTTTATAGAGTTATAGGTTTGGATACAACGCTTCATTGTGGAGCAGTTGCTTCTGTAACTCTTTCACTTAGTAATCCACCATCCGGAGTTACCATCGGAACGAATGTGGATTCTATTTGTCTTGGTAGTTCATCTCATCCTGCCATCCTGAATGGCGGAACCAGCACGTGGTACTCGAATACCTTTGCTTCATCAGCTCTTAACGGAACTCAGGCGGCTATTTACGGCGGAGCTGTTATCTCAGGTGGTATTTTGACATTAACACCTAACACAACCAGCCAATCCGGTGCATTTGAAGTTTTGAATCCTACATCATACAATCCAAATGCGTTGAATCTGGATTTTGATTTTAATACAACCGGGTCAGCTAACAATTCAACGGGTGCCGATGGTATCAGCTGGAGTTATGGTGATGATGTTGTTCCGCTTCCACCATCCGGAACCTCAATCGGAAATCCTGAAAACGGAAGTGGAACAAAACTGAAAGTATCGTTCGATGCATACGGTGCAAGCGGTGGAGGTACAGCAGGTATTTATGTCATGTATAACTGCAACATCAATAACCAGGCGCCAACGGATGCCGGCGTACTTGCCTATTCATCGAATCTCAACTGGAAGGGTGCAGGTACAGCCAAGCACATTGCTATCGTGATCAATTCTGCCGGTCAGCTTACTATTACAGTAGCAGGAACCCTTGTTTCGTTTACGACAGGCACAGTTGGTACAACTGTTCAATTACCGGCTGCTTATATCAGTGCGAACAAGACAAGCTGGAGCATGAGTTCAGTGCAAGAACGGGTGGAGTTGCAGAGACTCACGTGATGGATAACCTGACTATCGTTGCAACCACGCCGGTTGTGTATGCATGGACGCCATCGGCTGATTTCGGTGCAACTTCAACCAGCGCAACTCCAACGATTACACCTACAACAACGGGAACACACATTTACCAGGCAGCAGTTGCTACTTCAGTGAATGGATGTCCGTTGTTATTCTATGATACTGTGAGAGTATTCGGTTACCCAACTGCGCCAGTCGCAACCAATGGTGCCCAGTGTGGTGCCGGTGTTCCGAATTGCTTTGTAACAGGAACGGGAAATACATTCCGTTGGTATCATAACCAGCCAAGCGGTGGAACCGCACTGGCTGGTGAAACAGGCAATCACCTGCATTCATTTGTAGTTAGCACTACTGATACTTTCTATGTTTCAGAAGTGAGCGGAAACAACAGGTGTGAAGGTCCAAGAACAATGGTAGTCGAAACAGTTTCACCTTCCGTTCCTGTTACTGCTTCAGTCGACACAACCAGCATTTGTCCTTACCAGCAGGTTACACTGACAGCTTCCAGCGCAGATAATAATTATGTCTATACCTGGATTGCAAGCCCTGCACCTGGAAGTGGTTTCCCTTCGAATGATACATTGATTGGAAATCCAATTGTGATTAACCCGGCTGTATCAGGAACTTATACTTATGCGGTATATGCCGTTGATATTGCAGCGAATTGTTCTGCCACTGCAACCTCTCCGACAGTTACAGTAAGAGCTACACCAGCTGTGGTGATATCTCCAAACTCATCTGCAATTTGTTTGGGAGGATCTGTTCAGCCAACTCTTACCAGTGGTGGAGGCAGCTTTACGATGTATGCAAATGATTTCTCTTCAACATCTTTGAATGCAACCCAGGCAATTATTTACAGCACCACTTCGACGGCTTCCATCACTGGAGGCAGAATGGTACTGACTCCGTCTGCAACTTCTGATGATGGCGGATTCAGGGTGTTGAATCCCAATGGAATTAACCGCAATGCATTCTCTGTAAACTTCGATATGACTGCTGATACCCCGATCAATACATTCGGAACCGGCGGAGCAGATGGAATTGGTTATTCCTATGGAGATGACAATACCTATTCTACAGCAACAGATCCATCTGATGCATTTGGTACCAAGCTTCGTGTGGTATTTGATGCGGCAGGCAACAGTCCAAACCTGGCAGGTATTTATGTTACTTATGGATCCAGCATTACAACCGCTGCTCCGGCTCCATCCGATGCAGGAGTGCTTGGATATACTGCTGATCTCACCAGCTGGAAAATCCAAACAGATAAACATGTTGCAATTGTAGTTAACAATTCAGGACAACTTACGCTGACGGTAGGTGGGACTCCGATTGTATTTACTTCCGGTCCGTCAGGTGCGGCTTTGCCAGCTAATACCACTGTATTACAATTGCCAGCTGCCTATCTAAGTGCAAACAAATCTACCTGGACTCACTTGTTCAGTGCTCGTACCGGTGGTGATGCCATGCGCCAGGCAATCGATAACCTGAACATCAGTTATTCGAGTCCGCTCCTGTATTCATGGTCGCCATCAGCAGACATCACGAACCCAACGAGTGCTACTCCTACAATTACACCGACTACAGCAGGAATGCATATTTATTTCCTGACTGCAACGGATACTACCGGATCATTTACCTGTCCTGCTGTAGTACCTGACACAGTAATCGTAAATCCGATTCCGGTTGTTACGTCTCACACCGACAGCACTCAGTGTGGTTATCACGTACCGTATTGCTCTGTTTCAGGAACGGGTACAAATTTCCATTGGTTCCTTACTTCAAGCGGGGGAACTGCGATTCCGGGAGAAACAGGTCCGCAACTGACCAGTTATGCAATCAGTTCAACCACTACCTTCTATGTATCGTCATATTCTGTCAGCACTGGTTGCGAAGGAGCACGTGTTGCTGTTACAGAAACTGTCACTCAGCCGGATGCGGTGAATGTTACACATTCCGGAACACATTGCGTTGGAGGTCCTGTTACCTTTACTGCTAACCAATCCGGAAGCAGCAACACCTACAATTTTGTTTGGACTGCCGTACCATCTTCAGGCAGTGGATTATCAGGTTCGCCTACTGGAACCAGTCTTACGGTAAATCCAAGCGCAACCGGCGTCTATATCTATGCTGTTACTGCAACAGATGCTTCCACAGGATGTGTTGCGATCGGTACTGATACTTTTGCCGTTGTTCCTCCTCCGACTGTTACCGTATCAGCATCTGCAGATTCGGTTTGCCCGGGTTCAGCTACAATCTTAACTGCGACTGCAACACCTATTGTGGTTGGAACTCCAAACGGAGCTACGATAACTACCGTAGGTTCTCCTTTCAGAACTGCACAGGCAGTAGGTAATCAAATCAGAACACAATACCTCGTGTTAGCAAGTGAATTGTCGGCGGCAGGATTCCATGCCGGAAACATTACCAGCATCGGAATGAATGAAACACAAACCGGCTTAACAGGTTCTGTGAGCAACTTCAGTATATCAATCGGTAATACAGCGGCAACATCGCTTGGAACTACCTTCCTCACGGATCCATTAACCACTGTCAGGAACCCGGTAAGTTATACACCAGTGGTAGGCCAGGTAACATTTGCCTTTAATACGCCATTCTTCTGGAACGGTACTTCCAACATTGTGATTAATATGTGTGCTGCAACAGCTGTTGTAGGAGGCGGTACTTCGTGGGCTACGTATGCTACTTCATTTATGTCAACAATCGGTGGTGCAGGAAGCACAACTGGCTGTACCGTTACAACCGGTACGAATCCGACCTCAACCGGAACAAGGCCAGTGTTTACATTCGGGGTTTCTTATCCGTCAGTAACCTATTCTTGGAGTCCGGTTTCCTTAACAGGAAATCCTGTTACTGTCAACCCAATTTCACAAACCACCTATACTGTTACTGCAACGGATACTGTTTATGGATGCACCGCAACTGCAACGAAGACCATCACGATGAAGGCAACTCCGACTGCACCTACTCCGGTAGTTCAAACTTCAACACAATGCGGTGTGCATGTACCTGGTATTAAGCTTCAACGTGCAGGAGGTTCAACCGATACTTTTAAATGGTATACGGTGGCTGTAAACGGAACTGCCATTTCAGGCCAGACCGATTCGGTTTATACAGCTACTATTTCAACGTCTACTACTTTCTGGGTTTCTGAATTCAATGGAACGTGTGAGAGCCCGAGAACAATGCTGACTGCGAACGTGACGCAACCGGATGATGTTACCTTGAATGCTTCCTCCACCGGTTTATGCTTAGGACAGTCGTCCACGTTAAGTACAACACAGATCGGTTCTACTAATTCATATGCTTATTCCTGGACTGCTAACCCATCAGCAAACAGCGGATTAAGTTCAGGAACAGGTACACCGGTTACAGCCACTCCTACAGCAATAGGAAGTTACATTTATACACTGACAGCGACGGATAATTCTGCAGGTTGTGTGGTGGTTAAGAATGTAACGGTAGGAGTAGGAGCAGTACCTGTCATTACAAGTGCGGTAGCATCTCCGCTGAATGTTTGCCAGGGAAGTTTCGACACATTAACAGCACTTACAGGTGTTCCTGGTGGAACTTCCTTCCACGAAGGATTTGAATCATTCCCGGTTACTACATTCAGCTCAAGTGGAAATGTTACCTGGGCCGGATCTTCCTACTTCAGTGAGGGCTCGGCTTCTGTGCAGGCTACTTACCCTATTAGTGCTGACGGTAATCTTGCGATGACATCAAGTCTTGATCTTTCCACGATGGTGGGTCCACATCTTGAATTCGACCACATCTGTGCTACAGAAAACAGTTTTGATTATGGACGCATTGAATATTCATTGAACGGCGGATCAACATGGACTGGTTTCCCGGTAGCTGATTACCAGGGTTCCGGTACACTTGCTCCAAATATGGTAAGCGCGGGTGTAATCGGATTCCAGGCTAACAGTTATAGCGGTTGGCCGACTACTGCTTTCCCAACATCTCCGGCTACGTCTATATTTAAGCATGAGATAATTAACCTGGCTTCTTACGCTTCATCCAACAACTTTAGGGTGAGATTCAGATTGACAAGTGATCCAAGTGTATTGTACGCCGGATGGTTGATTGATAATGTCAGAATAACGACGACATCATCTTCAGGCGCAGGAACTTATACTTGGGTTTGGAATCCTGGTAACATTTCTGGAAATGTCGCTGTTATTCCAGCTACAACTGTGGGTACCTATACTTACTCAGTAACTGCGTTCAGCAATGGATGTGCCTCTGCAACAAGTCCATCGGTAACTTTCACTGTTAATCCAACTCCGACTTCTCCAACAGCACACGACTCCACACATTGCGGCCAGCAGGTTCCGTTCTGTTATGTAACGGGAAGCGGTCCGGGTGCAAAATTCCATTGGTATCTATCTGCAACCGGAGGAACAGCATTGGCTGATACCGGGGCAACACTTTCGACCTACATTGACAGCTCAACCACTACATTCTATGTTGCCGAATTCAATGGTACCTGTGAAAGTCCTCGCGTTGCAGTTCACGAAACTGTAACACCGGCAGATCCGGTTACGGCCTCGGCAAATCCTACGAATGTATGTGTTGGCGGATTGGTGACACTGACAGCAGCTCATCCTGGAAGCACCAATAATTATACGTACGGATGGACCAGCACCACTGGTGGCGGACTGAATTCCACTTCGGGAATTTCGGTAACTGCCAATCCAACGGTTTCCGGAAACACCGTGTACATCGTTACTGCAACAGATGCTGCTGCAGGATGTGTAATGCATGCAAGCGCTTCGATCGGTACTTTGCCTTCACCAATCCTTGTTGTAACACCAGCGGTTACCGATACCCTTTGTTTCGGAACCCAGGAGCAGTTATTAGCTACTGCAAACTTTGCAGGTAATGCAATTTCTCTCAATGGCAGCAACCAATATGTTGCAATCCCTCCGGCTTCAAATCTGACCTTGTCTTCGACTACTGGAAATAGTCTTACGCTCGAAGCATGGATCAATGAAACAGCCTACCCAACCGCAGCACCGGGAGATGCCGGTATTATCAGCCACTACCAGTCAGCGACCGGCGGAGCAAGTTACTTCCTTCGCGTAAACGAAGTGTCGCCATATAACGGAGTGGCAGCGGGAGGTGCATCAATTGCCGCAACAACCACTGCTTCTGTTACACTTGGAACCTGGGCACATTGGGCAGCAGTTTACAGCTATAACAGCGCAACGTCCAACGATTCTGTTAAACTTTACAAAAATGGAGTTCTTCAGGCATCGGGTGTGTCAACAGTTCCGGTTTCAAGTGATTCTCTGAAAATCGGAGTTGACTTCAGCTCACGTTTCTTCAACGGTAAGATTGATGAAGTACGGGTTTGGAACACTGCACTAAGTGCAGCAACTATTAATACCTGGATGAGTCAGCCTGTCGTAAGTGCGCATCCGAATTATGCGAACCTCGTCGGGTATTATGATTTCAATGAATCAAGCGGAACAACCGTGATTGATAAAAGCGGTAACGGTAATAATGGATTCATCCGGAACGGAGCAGTTCGCGTAGTATCTACTGTTCCAATGGGAGGCGGAATTACATATTCCTGGAGTCCAGGTGCAGGTCTTAGCGATTCAACAATTGCCAACCCGGTAGCTACTTTCGCCTCACCTGGAATATACAATTATACGGTGACGGCCGCAGCGGTGGGTGCATGCTCGTCAACTGCTACTGCAAGAATCAATGTACTGGCTGCGCCGATACATCCGCTCATTACATCTTCTGTTCAGGCGATCTGCAACTCCGGGTCGGTAACGTTTACGTTGACGAATCCTCATACCGGTAACACAATTCAGTGGCAGTCTTCACCTGATAGCATCAACTGGACGAATGTAAGCGGTGCAAATGGTGTAACGTATAATGCTGCTCCGTCTTCCACTACGTATTACAGGGTTTATGTTACCTGCAGCGGAAGCGATACATCATCTGTTATCAAGATGGCTATTAATTCGCCAACCATTACCTCTACAACCAATGATACAATTTGCGGTTCCGGGAATGCAGTGATCTCAGTAACCGGTACCGGAACGTTTGACTGGTACACTGCACAAACAGGTGGAACATCCCTGTTCACAGGTCCTGTGTATACAGTTCCTGTCACTGCTAACACTGTATTCTGGGTTGAATCACATATCGGCAGCTGCCAGTTTGCCGGCGGTCGTCAACCGGTATTTGTAACTGTCACTACACCTCCTTCAATCAGTGTAGCACCAGTGAGCATCAGTTGCCCGGGAGCTCCTGTTACAATTACTGCAACCAGCTCCGATGCAGGTTATGCATATACATGGACATCAGTGCCAGCAGGATTTAATGGAACAGGTGCAAGCCAATCTGTTTCTCCAAATGACAGCACCACGTATACTGTCACAGGAATTGATGGCAATGGATGTCATGCCAGTGCAAGCGTGCTGGTACCTAAATACCATGTTACGAATCCGACGCTTGCTTCAACTGCGCCTGGGGTTTGTGAAGGTGCAGGTCAGAACCCGGTATTGCTGAGTGTAACAACTGCATATGTTTCCTATTCGTGGAATTCAGGTGCGGGCACCTCGTCTACCTATTCGATTACTACAGCAGGTACCTACCACGTTGCAGTTACGGATAATCACAGCTGTGTAACAACTGGCTCCATAACTATACAGAGCTATGCATTGCCACCAGTTCCAATCGTGACGCCATCCGGAACTCAATTCCTTTGTTTTGATGGTATGAATGGCGCAGACCTGACGCTGACTGCAGATACTACTGGTGCTGGAGCTGGAGCTTCCCTGTACTGGGGTGGCCAGCTTGGAGAATCAGAGAATCCGGTTACTATTTTCGCCGCCGATTATGGCCCGATTGGTTTCTGGGAATTCCAACTGAGTGTTACCAATGCACATCAGTGCGTATCCTATTCAGATCCGATTGATGTTGTATATGATCCTCAATTCTGTAATTCAGTTGTGAATGTGAGAACCTTCATCCAGGGTTATTACTTAGGCAATCATACCATGAGACCGGTGATGAGGAATGAAAATGTTCCAGGGGCAACCACCAGCCAGGTAGATACAATTACGGTTGAACTGCGGGATACAACTACCAATGCTCATTCAATAGTGGAAAGCTTTACAGGTATCCTTGATACAGCAGGGTATGTTTCCTGTACATTCTCTTCTTCTGTTGCAGGAGGTTCATATTACATCGTTCTGCAGCATCGCAATTCTCTTGAAACCTGGAGTGCATTACCAGTTGCTATTTCATCGGCAACCAGTTATGACTTCTCAACGGCAGCCAGCCAGGCATATGGAAACAATCTGAAAGATGTCTTGAATGATGGTGTCTGGTCGATTTACAACGGTGATGTGGCGAGAGATGGTGTCTGTGACGGATCGGATTACATTGCGATGCAGCCAAATGTATTGAGTGTTGCAACGGGTTACCGGAAATCGGATGTAAATGGCGATGGGGTAGTGGATGGAAGTGATTACATCAAGCTGCAGCCGAATGTCCTTGGTACGAAAACGGTTCATAAACCACAATAAGTTCAATTGAAATTTTAAAATAATAGTTGTTGCTTCTATTGTTTGTATGTAGGAAGGCCTCCCTTAAACAGGGAGGTCTTTCTTTTTGCCTTGGGAGCATCACCTAAATTGGTGATTGACAGAACAACCTACCAGAAATACATTTGTATCCGTTAATGGGTTATAGATTTTTACGATTGGCTTTTCATTCAATTGATTAAAGAATTCGGTAGTTTCGTTGTTGTTTCTGCTGATATTTAAAGGATCTCTCTGTAGTTGGGGAGATCCTTTTTTTTTATCCCTCATCTTCTGGCTGCTTTTTGGTAAATTGCATCCATGATTTCCTTTATAGCAGCAAGTGCTATTCTCATCCAGTCCACATTGGTAATTACTTCTTCCTCTTTTAATGATGGAGAAATGATTCCTCCAACTTACACTTGTGATGGGAAAAACATCAGTCCAGAATTAGCTGTAACCGAGGTTCCTGAAGGTACGAAGACGCTTGTCGTCATCATGGTTGATCCGGATGCACCGGGAGGTAACATGACTCATTGGGTTGCATTCGACATTATTCCCGGTGGAAAAATAAAGGAAGATGCCGAGCCGGGTGTGAAAGGATTAAACGGAAAAGGAACTCTGGGATACACGGGCCCATGTCCGTCAAATGGAATTCATCACTATCACTTTACAGTGTATGCACTCGATATAATACTGAACCTGAAAGAAGGTGCCAGTCGGGAATTGGTCGAGGATGCAATGAAAGATCATGTTCTGGCTTCGGGAGATATCACGGGCATTTACCAACGCAAGTAAAACTTCATTGGGAAAAGCTATTATCTCTTTTTACCCAGGTACCTGGAGAGTCCTACGATTATAACCAACAAGGCTAAGCCAGCCCACCAACCGATTGTCATTTTCTATATAGTGTATCTAAATTTTAATACGGGATTCATTCGTTTGTAATTGGAGCTGCTATCTTTTTGTGTTTTCTCACTTCGCGCACTCTTCCAATCGGGTGCAATGCTTTTTGACGTACAGTATATAAATCAATTCTTCCACCCAAACCAATAGCTGCAGATGCGCTGATAAATTCGTAACCCATAAACAAAGAGAAGTTCCCAAAACCAATAAATCCACCGGTAAAAAAACCGGCCAGTTTATTAAAGCTGAAATCATTCTGGAGCGCAATGTCAGAAACAAGCCCGAAGAAAAACTTAGGATCCACGGTTATCTTATCGTTTTCATTGAAAATAAAATCACCAGAAAACCAAGTGTAACCATATCCAATGCTGATGGTTGGGCTAACTTCATATTTCCCGTTCACATATTCAATTCTGCTGAACGAAATAGGGATGGTTGGGGAGCCGAGTAATTTCGCTTCGTAAACAGTGTTATAGTATAGCGTATCCGGCCATTTCTTTAAGCTGTCAGGAAGATTTTTTTTTACCGTATCGGACGGAAAAGTATATCCTCTTTTGAAAAGGAATTCAACGATGGGACTTTTCTCTTCCTGCTCCTGCGCGATGACTACGGAA
>Ga0105245_10005353_pt1 | contig 11273 bp, 8 predicted proteins | sample KBSM54metaG_FD_81523 | JGI IMG/M metagenome (GOLD analysis project Ga0105245, IMG submission 81523) | Miscanthus rhizosphere microbial communities from Kellogg Biological Station, Michigan, USA - KBS M5-4 metaG | ecosystem: Host-associated > Plants > Roots > Rhizosphere > Soil | place: Michigan...
CGCGATGTGAACCAGACCGGGAAGATCCTCAACGTGCCCGGCAAGATCGTGGACATTCTGGCGGACCGCTTCCGGAATCGGATTTACATGCTGCGCCAGGACAAGAACCTGGTACTTGTTTACGACAGCGCCACGATGCAGCCGCTGATGTGCGGCCCGGTGCCCTGCCAGATGCGCACCGGCAACACGCCGATGTCGATGGCCATTACGGATGATCAGCGCTACATGATCGTTGGAAACGACCGGTCTCACCTGGCTAGCGTTTTCGATCTTGAAACATTCCAAACCCAGGCTCCCATCCTGTTCCAGGACGGATACCCCCGATCGATCGCGGTCGCGCACGGCGGAATCTGGGCCACGGTCCGTGTAGTCTCGCCGCCTGCTAGTGTCACCTGCAATGGAGGCCCCGCTACGAATCCGCTGTATCGCGTCGATTTCTTCAGCCGCACGGCGAATGCACCGCCGACGCTGGGAATCTACTGCAACCAGGCTCCCGCCAATTCCGTTCTTTCCTCCACTCCTTCGGAGAACTACATGTTGCTGGCGTTACCGGATGGGACGGTTGCGATGTGGGACGCCGGGATCGACACCTGGGTAGTATCGCGCACCAATACCGGCTCCGTAGCCGGCGCATTCGGCGCGTTTAACGACAACCTGTTCGTGGTTGGCAACAGCGTTCTGGATCCGGGCTTGTTCCCGGTCGCCACACTGCAATCCACTACGGGAAATTCCTCCGGTGTGGGACTGCTCGGACAATTCGGGCTTCGCACCACCACGGCGGCCGCCTCCGGTCCTGGAACCATCGAACTGGTGAACTTGAACACGCTGGTCCCATTCCACGGCAAATCGATCTCGGAGGCGCCGGTGACGGCTGCAACGCTGGCACTGCCGGCGCCGATCGGACAAATCGGACAAACCATCCTGCCGTTTACACGTACCGTGGCTGTTTCCCCGGACGGAACTTCCATCTTTCTGCTCACCCAGTCGGGTATCACCGTCGTCGCCGCTAATTTCGACGCGCCCACGCCCGTCCCGAACGTCACCGGAATCGTGAATGGCGCCGATGGCGGCTCGGGCATCGCTCCTGGGGGCTTGGCTCTTGTTCAGGGCTTCGGACTCGCTCCCCGGTCGGAAGGGGCGGTCGGCCTGCCTCTGCCATCGACTCTAGGCGATGCGTGTGTCACGGTAGGAAATATCGCACTCCCGCTCTTCCGCGTTTCACCCACGGAAATCCTGGCGCAATTGCCTTTCGGACTCACCGGCGACGTGCCGCTGGTGGTCAGGAATCCGGGCGGCGTCAGCAACCCGTTCACCGCGCACATCCAGACGTTCGCTCCGGCCATCTTCCGCAGCGGACAAGCGGGGGACCAGACGGGATTGGCCACCGTCATCCGCCAGAAGAATGGAGATTTCGTGAACTTCACGAATCCAATTCATCCGGATGATGTTCTTTCGATTTATCTCACGGGCCTGAGCCAGACTTCTCCCGCCGCACCGTTCGGCGATGGCGCACCATCTGATCCGCTGGCGGTCACCGCGACCCAACCCGTCGTCACGGTCGGCAATTCGAGTCTGCCGGTGCTGTTCTCCGGTTTGGTGCCGGGAGAGGTGTCGGTTTACGTCATCAACGTATTGGTGCCACACGGTGTCGCGAATGCTTCGCAAACGCCGCTGACCGTCAAGCAAGGCGATTTCTCCACGACGCTCCAGGTTCGAGTCGTCAACCCGTAACTCACTGATAAGAGCGAGAAGAGGACCAAGGACATCACATGCTGAAAAAACTGATTTTCACCGGCTTACTGGCGGCGTGCATCGCAAGCGCCGAGAAGAACGAGTGGGAAGTGGGCGCCATCGGAGGATATGGATACGCGCCGCACTTGACCGTGAGCAATAAGACGGGCAGCGCCGATACAGGAATCCGGCACGGCGCCGTGGTGGGCGTATTCGCCGGCGAAGACATGTACAAATACTGGAGCGGCGAAGTGCGCTATCTGTACCGCTTCGACAATCTGAAACTGTCTTCGGGCAACATCAAGGCGGCGAATTTCAGCGCGCATACCCACATCATCACGGCGGATTTTCTGGGCCATTTCCGCGAGCGCGGCGCGCACATGCGTCCGTTCGTCGCATTCGGCGGCGGCGCCAAGATCATGGTGGGTACCGGAATCGAATCCGCCAGCCAGTTACTCGGTAATTTCGCGGCCTTGACCGCGACGCATGAGATCCTGCCGGTGGCCGACATCGGCGCGGGCATCAAATGGGACATTCGCAAGAACCTGCGATTCCGGGTGGAAGCGCGCGACTATATCAGCCCGGCGCCGAATCGGGTGATCGCTCCCGCCCCCGGCGCAAGCCTGGGCGGCGTGCTGAATGACATCCAGGGAATGATCGGCTTCAGCCTGACCTGGTAACCGGCGCAGGCTTTCCGGCCTGGGCGTTACTCTATGCCGATCCCGTAATCCGTCCAGCAGAATATGTCGTCACGCCCGCTCACAGGCAAGGCGATCAGCGGCACCGGAGCCGGATTCGCCTGCTGATACTTCGGATCCAGAATCTTAGCGATCTGATCGCGCAGATCCTCCAAGTGCAGCCGCGTATCGCGATCCGTCGCGCGAGCCAACGCGACGCCCGCATCGGCTGAGATGGTCTTCAGTTCGCCGCGGAACATGGGACGCTGGTCGTCATTCGCCCGCTGCGCTCCGTTCAGCCGCGTGGACATCAGATCCAAATACGTGCGCTGTAAGTTGCGGCGGTACGCGTCGATCTTCACCGAAGGCGAATACATTTCGCCGAAGATTCCCTTGCGGACATCGGCAAGAAACTCCGACGGACGATAAGCTTTCGCGCCGTCCAGGGCTTCCTGCTCTACCAGCCGGTCGAAGCGCTGGGCGGACATCAGGGAATTCAGAACCTGAAGCTGCGCGCTACGGATACGAGTCAAAGCGCCGGCCGGCTCGATGCGGCGCAGCACTTCCGGCCGCAGCAGCATCACCGGCGTGGCGAAGGCGTTCGCGTTCAGGAATTTCACCGCGGCCACCTGGCGCTCCTTGGGAATCAGGTTGAACCGAACCCCGTCCTGTCCGCCGTGCTTTTCGAAAGATTCGAAGGCGCCCACAATCTGGGTCACGTGGCCCAACTCCCTGGCCCATTGGCCGACTACGCGGTCGTAGACAGTGCGCAGATCGTCCCAATCTTTGCCTTCGTGCGTCGTCGCAGGGAGCAGGTTGTCCATCACGCGCTGGATATTCTTCAGACCGAGCCCCGTCGAGTACACCGCGTCGGCATCGCCCACGGCCTCGGTGTTTTCGCCTGAATCCGCCCCTTGAGCGCGATCCGTGCTGAAGCGAAGCCAGGGAGTCTTTTCCTGCTCGCGCGCCCAGAGGTCCAGCGTCTTCTCTTCGTCGTCGGAAACATTTGCGTCCGTGATGGGTGCGTAGGCCCAGTGGATGGCCCACTTGTCATACGGCCCGATTCCGGGAATCAGAAGCTTCGGATCGATCTTATCTTCCGGCTGCGCGACGTAGTTGAAGCGCGAATAATCCATGATCGACGGCGTGTGGCTCATGGTCTTGAGCCATTCCGGATCGCGCAGTTTATCCACCGGATACATCGAGCTGGCCTTCATGTTGTGCTGCAGGCCCAGCGTGTGACCCACTTCGTGCGCCACCACGAAACCCAGCAGGTCGCCCATCAAATCGTCCGGCAGCGGGAGCTTCGAAGCGCGCGGATCCAGCGGACCCACCTGCACGAAATACCAGTCCTCCACCAGCTGCTGGACGTTGTGATAGAACTGGATGTCCGCATTCAGAATCTCGCCCGTGCGCGGATCGGAAATGTGCGGACCGCTCGCGTTTTCAGTGGTCGAAGGCAGCCAGCGCACCACGGAATTGCGAACGTCATCCGGACTCCAGGTGGGATCTTCTTCCGCTGTGGGCGCTTCCTTGGCGATGATGGCGCGCTTGAATCCGGCCGACTCAAAAGCCGGCTGCCAGCTCTCGATGCCTTTCTTCAGATAAGGGATCCACCGTTTGGGAGTCGCCGGATCGATGTAGTACACGATCGGCTTCACCGGCTCCGACATCGCCGCATTCGGATCTTTCTTCTCCAGGCGCCAGCGAGCCACAAACTCACGCCGTTCAGCGCGATGCTCGGGACGGCTGTAATCCATGGTGGCCGTCGTGAAGTATCCGACGCGTGCATCCGCCAGCCTCGGCATCATGGGCCTTTCGGGAAGCTTCACCATGCTGAAGTGCACCACCACGGTGCCGGACCCCGGACGCATGCCTCCCTGAGGACCGCCTCGGCCAGCCGGCTGATCCACCGGCGACGTGTACGTCTGCGTCGCTTCGGCTTCGATATTGGTCGGGAACGCCGTGACCTTCTCGATGTAGCTGCGACTGGCGTCCATGCCGCGGCCCCGCACACGGGCGCGCGCGCTCATTTCCGGTACGTCGTTCAGGAACAGGCGGGTCACATCGATCACCGGCGCTTCGTTCGGACCGAAGGCCGCAATCGGAAACGACATGATGATGGAGGGATTATTGGCCGCCTGCACGGCCTTCGCGATCGGCTCGCCGGGATCGGCGACGATATCGTAGGTGATTTCGCGCAGGAACACGCGATTCTCGCGCCGTTCCCAGCGGCCCACGAACTCATTCACGCCCTGTCCGCCGTAACCCGCGCCGATGGTGTTTTGCGCGATCTGGCCGACAAACAGGAAATCCTTGCCCAGCTCCGATGGCGGGATCTCGTAATAGTAAGTGTCTGCTCCGCGTTCCTTGATTTTGTGGACCTTGAAGATCCCCTCGGAGGTTTTGGCTTCCTTGGTGATAACGCGGTCGTACGGGCGAGGCTCGTTCGGTGCTGCGCCTCCGCGTCCACCGCCGGGTGCCGCGGCAGTCGGAGTCGCGGCGGGGACATCCGCTGGCGCTGGAGCCGGAGCAGGCGCCGGTTCATCCTGCGCTCTCAGAAACACGGCCGTCATACAGAGGCCAGTCAGGAACACCAGTCGCTTCATGGGGCACCTCCAACGCAGAAACTTCGTTAGAGCACATTCTATCAAGTTGTTACAGTAGATACTTATGAGACGCTTCAGCGTTGCCTTGGTCACGGCCATGCTGCTCTTCAGCCAGGTTTCCGGCCAAAATCGCACCATCACCGATGCCGAAGTGGCGCGCGTGCATCGCTCCACCCTGCTGATCGATACCCACAACGACCTCCCCAGCCGCACCGTCGAAGGTTTCGACATAGGCTCGCATACGGGCACCGGACACACGGATGTCTCTCGCCTCAAGGAAGGCGGCGTCGGCGCGCAATTCTTCGCGGTCTACGTGGCGGCTTCTTATGTGAAGGCCAACCAATCGGGGAATCGGGCCTTACAAATGATCGATACGGTGCGGCACGACATCATCGAGCGCTATCCCAACGATTTCATGCTGGCGGCCAGCGCAAAAGATATCGAGGAAGCGCATCGGCGGGGGAAGATCGCCGCGCTCATGGGGATTGAAGGCGGTCACGCCATCGAAGACAGCCTTCGCCTGCTGCGCGATTACTACGATCTGGGCGTCCGCTATATGACGCTCACGCATTCGAACACGAACAATTGGGCGGATTCCTCAGGCGACGTGGATGACGCCAAAGTCAAACATCATAACGGGCTGACCGATTTCGGCAAGCAGGTGGTCCGTGAGATGAATCGTCTGGGCATGATGGTGGACATCTCGCACGTCGCCGACAAAACGTTCTGGGACGCGCTGGAGACCAGCAAGGCGCCCATATTCGCTTCGCATTCGTCCTGCCGGGCGCTGACCAGACATGCGCGCAACATGACCGATGAGATGATCGTCGCGCTGGCCAAGAAAGGCGGCGTGGTGCAAGTGAACTTCTACTGCGGCTTCATCTCACAGAAATTTCGCGACAACGACGCGGCCGATACCAAGGCTCTGGATGCCCGTATGGCCCGGGAAACGGCCGGCAAGAACCTGAGCGAACCGGATCGCCAGATCCTGTCGGAGAAGCTTCGCAAGGACATGGGCCTGTCGCGGGCGACGCTGGCCGACGTGGTGGATCACATCGACCACATCCGCAAGATCGCCGGTATCGATGCCATCGGCCTGGGTGGCGATTTCGACGGTGTAAGCTGCACTCCCATCGGTCTGGAGGATGTATCGAAATACCCCAACCTCACGCGCGCTTTGCTGGAGAAGGGTTATTCGCCGGACGATATCCGTAAAATATACGGTGGAAACTTTCTGCGAGTGATGCGCGCGGTTGAGGCGGCCGCCGGAAAATGAGAACCATCCCCTGTCTGATCCTCCTCGTCCTGGCCTTGACCGGCTGCGTCAAAACTCCTCCCGGCCCCAGGATCGATCCGGCGCTCGCTTCTCTGATTCCTCCCGACACAATCCTATTGGCTGGCGCACGCCTGGAGGCTCTTGAAAAGACGCCGATCTATCTAAACCATCTGGCCAAGCGTGCGGTGCCGCTGATCGACGATTTTCCTAAACAGATCGGCCTCGATGTCCGGCGCCAGGATCTGTGGGAGCTGCTGCTGATCTCCGATGGAAAACAGAGCGTGGTACTGGGGCACGGCAAATTCGCCAATGAAGCCGAGCCCCGCATCCAGCGGCCTGGCGCCACTCGATTCGGATACAAGGGCTACAACCTGGTGGGCGACGAGCGCGACGCCGTTCTGCTGATCAGCCCGTCCGTCATCGGCTACGGGCCCACGCCGGCGCTGCGATCGCTGATCGATAAGAAAGAGAAAACCACCGGCGCTCCGGCGGCGCTCGCGGCGCAATTGAAGGAGATGCCGCCTGAAGCCGTACTATGGGCGGCCTATGGCGGCGGCCTTACTGCCCTGCCCTTCAATGCTCCGGGCGATCTGGCGAACATGAACAAGATCATCGCCTCCATCCAATCGGGCTCGGTGTACCTGGATTTGCGTACGGGCGTAAACGGGCTGGCGACGGGAACTTGCGGAAGCGAACAGGACGCCAAGATGCTCTATGACGCGCTGCGTGCGCTGCAAGGACTCGGCAGAATGGCGATTACCAAGGAGCAACCGGAACGCGGAAAGATTCTCGACGGCCTGCGCGTCACCCAGGAATCGCACAAGGTGAACATCCACATCGAGGAGCCGGAAGAGCTGGTGGATACTTTCCTGAATCTGGTGGGATTGGGGCGGGCGAATTAAGAATCGCCCGCCTGATCCCGCGCAATACTACGGCTTCACCGCCGGAAGCGTCCCGGGAGACACATCGAACAGGCAATGAGGATGGCCGAACCCGCCCGCACTCACGCCGCCGCTGATATCGAATACGATGTTGTCGGGACGACTGTTGTCGCCGGATACCGCGAACAGGCCCTGCAAATGATCCAGGCCGAGAAGGGCCCGGACGCGCCATCCGATGTTGTGATCGGCGCAGGACGTGTCGCCGCTGACACCAACCGCACCGACAATCTTTCTGCCGGTAGTATAAAGAGCTAATCCACCGCCGAATACATTCACGCCGCCGATCTTCTCACCCACCATCGGGTCATTCGCCGTGCCAAAATTCTTCGAGGGCCCCTTGTAGGCAACTCCTGTATCGACGGGATTGCTTTCCTGCAACCCAAACAGGCTGCCACCCGGTTGAACGGCCGCATACAGGTTCGCTGTCGACAACGCGAGACCGTTGGCGAACTTTGAGCTCGCGGTAGGATCGCCCAGGCTGAACGAATTGGCCGTATTGGCCTTCTGCGCGGAAATCACGCGGCTTCCCGGCCATTGCGAACCGCGATCGGCTCCCGAAAACGCGACGGCGCAGACGATGCCGTCCCGGTCTACGATAGTCGCCCACATCTGCAGGTCCAGACCGCTGGATTCCGCGGCCACAGCGGTCGTGAGCGCAGTCTTCAGCTGCGCCTGAGTCGGAAGGCTAGAGCAGGAATTGCTCGCCGCCTCGCCATTGTCGTTATCATTGCCATTCCTGTTGCCGTTCCCTCGGCCCTGTGCCCAAACGGTTGCCGGTCCAATGAGCAGGCACCCCAATGCAATCGCGATCGTTGCCGATCTTTTCATGAAAAGCTCTCCTTTATCTTGTTTTGACTTCACGATTACCGCCGCGGGCCCCCGACGGCTTGACCCCGCGCCTCAGGGAGATTATATACTCACCCCGCGACGATTTAAGTACTGTAAGGTAAATTCAGTGAGGATGGCCTAATGCCGATTAAACTGAGGCTCACGATTCTGCTGTTTTCCGCGTGCTCGGCCTACGGGACCGATCTGCGCTACTGGATCGAACCTTGCACGCGGCCGGAAACAGCTTGCCAAAAAGCCGACGTCCAACTGGCGGAGTGGGCCATGCAGGCCTGGCAAACAGTTTCGGACGGAAAGCTCCACTTGGAAAAGACCGAGCAGATGTCGCGCGCCAACATTCGTCTACATTGGGCCGATTCCGAGCAGGGCCAATACGGCGAAACGCGGGCGTTCGTAATCGACGGGATGCGCGGGGCGGAAGTCTTCGTGCGGCCCGACCTGAGCGCCATGGGTCCGGCGATATCTTCGGCCGGCTCGGCCGACCCTCTGCTGCGGGATACCATCGTGTACCTGACCTGCCTCCACGAGACCGGTCACGCGCTGAATCTATCGCATACGTCCGACTTCCCGGACATCATGTACTCGTTTCAGTTCGGCGGCGACATTCCGGAATACTTCGGTCGCTACCGGCGGAAGCTGCGCGCGCGAGCGGACATCGCGAAGAACTCGGGGATCTCGCCGCAGGATAAGGCGAGGCTTATTCAGGTGCTGAAGTAGCGGTGTTCTTCGGCGGGGGAATTGCGCTGCCCAGGTTCAATGAGCCGCCGCCTTCGCTCACGTAGTTGCGATTCCAGCCCGGCATGTCCACCGTAATGTCGCCCTTGATCACTGCCTGGCAGCCGAGCCGGGAGTTGAGCTGGGGATCGGCAGCCATATCCAGACGATCTAGTTCGTCGTCTTCCTCGGGCGATAAGTTCTCTTTACCCTTGGTGACGTGCACGTGACAGGTGGTGCAGGCGCAGACTCCGCCGCAGGCGTGTTCCAGGTTGATGCCGAAATTCAGCGCCACGTCCAGAATCGACTCGGGCTTCCCGTGTTCGTGGTACGGCAGCTTTCCGGATTCAAACTCCACGGTCTTACCGATATGGGCAAACGTAACCTTTGGCACTACTTCCATTCTAACGGCATGCGGCAGGCCCGGCCTCCTTGCCATACTGGTTGTTCATGTTTCATCTCCTGGAAAAACGGATTGCGGACGCCTTCGCCGTCAAGATCAAGGACCTATACGGCGTTCAATCGCCTATCCAGACCGAGCAGCCCAAACAGCCTGACTTCGGCGAAATCGCCCTGCCCGCCGCGTTTCAGCTGGCCCGGCAGTTGAAGAAAGCCCCTAAGGCGATCGCCGCTGAGCTATCGGGCGCGGTCGGCGCAATCGAAGGTGTGGCGGCCATCGAGATCGCGGGCAATGGGTATATGAACGTGCGGCTCGATCGCGGCTACTACGCGACCTCCCTGCTTCGAAGCGAGACGGCGGAAACCGCCGTCGAGGCGGAAAAAGTAATCGTCGAGCACACTAATATCAATCCCAACAAGGCGGCCCACATCGGCCACCTGCGCAACGCCATTCTCGGCGATACGTTCGTCCGCATGCTGCGCGCCGCCGGCCGCAACGTCGAAGTGCAGAATTACATCGACAACACGGGTGTTCAGGTCGCCGACGTGGTGGTCGGATTCCTGCATCTTCCGGATCTGGTGGCGAAGGCCACGCGAAGTTCCGATCGATACGATTACCAGTGCTGGGAGCTATACGCCGACGTTTCCAAGTACTACCAGGATCATCCGGAAGCGATTGAATGGCGCAAGAACGTGCTCCACGCGATTGAGGCGGGCGATGGCGAAGTCGCCAGGAAAGCCCATGAGGTGTCGGACCAGATTGTCCGCGCCCACCTGCAGACCATGTGGCGGCTTCATATCGAGTACGACGTCCTGCCGCGCGAGAGTGAAATTCTCCACCTGAAGTTCTGGTCTACTGCGTTTGAGTTGCTGAAAGAACGCAAGGCGATCTTCTTCGAGAACGAAGGCAAGAACAAGGGCTGCTGGGTGATGCCGGCCTCAGCCTTCAAGATGTCGGACGACGACGAGGACAGCAAGGTGATCGTGCGCTCCAATGGCACGGTTACCTACGTCGGCAAGGACATCGCGTATCAGCTCTGGAAATTCGGGTTGCTGGGCAAAGACTTTTACTATCACCAGTGGCATGAGTATCCCGACGGGCACCAGGTGTGGGCCTCGACCTCGGAACCGCAGTCGGGCTCGCCGGCGTTCGGCCGCGGCGCGCGCGTGTATAACGTGATCGATTCCAGGCAATCGTATTTGCAGGACGTCGTCGTCGCTGGTCTGAAGGCATTGGGCTTTGAGAAACAGGCCGAAGCCAGTGTGCATTTTTCCTATGAAATGGTCGCACTGTCGCCGCGCACCTGCGTGGAGATGGGGATCGAGCTGTCGGAGGAAGACAAGAAACGTCCCTATGTTGAAGTCTCCGGCCGCAAGGGCCTGGGGGTAAAAGCCGACGACCTGATCGACAAGCTCATCGAGAAGGCCCTCGAAGAAGTCACCTCGCGCAACGCGGATCGTCCCGAGGAAGAACGCCGCCGGGTGGCCACCCAGATCGCCGTCGGCGCGCTGCGCTACTTCATGCTGAAGTACACGCGAAACTCGGTGATCGCCTTTGACTTCGGCGAAGCTCTGGCCTTCACGGGCGAGACCGGAGTCTACGTTCAATATGCTGCCGTCCGCGCCGGCAAGATTCTCGGCAAACTTCGCGAGCGCGGCGAGGCGCTTCCCGATTTTCGTGCGGAGCTGACCCCGGAAGCCGTCGCCCGTCAGCTCGCGGACGAGAAGCTCTGGCAGGCTCTGCTGGCGGCGTCGAAGGTCGACTCCGCGATCGAGCAGGCGGTCATCAGCGGCGAGCCTGCGCATGTGGCTCGCTACGCGTTCCAGCTGGCCCAGGCGTACAGCAACTTCTATCAGGAGTTCCCGGTTTTGATAGAGGCGAACGCGGAGAAGAAGACATTCCTTTTGTGGATGACCGAATACTTCCGCGCGCAGTTGGAGCGGACGCTCGACGTGCTGGGCATCGAAGTGCCGGAATACATGTAACAAGGCTCGCGCGATAAAATAGAAATATCCATGACAAGTCAGAATTCCTTCGGAGCCGCGGGCAAACTCAAGGCCGGCGGCCGGGAGTACCAGA
>Ga0105245_10005358_pt1 | contig 11270 bp, 12 predicted proteins | sample KBSM54metaG_FD_81523 | JGI IMG/M metagenome (GOLD analysis project Ga0105245, IMG submission 81523) | Miscanthus rhizosphere microbial communities from Kellogg Biological Station, Michigan, USA - KBS M5-4 metaG | ecosystem: Host-associated > Plants > Roots > Rhizosphere > Soil | place...
AAGGCGCAAGCTTCGATCCAAGGCGATCTGGTGCGGGTGTCCGCGAAGGACCGGGACACGCTGCAGGAAATCATCGCGCTCCTGCGCGGCCATGATTTCGGTATTGATATGCAGTTCACCAACTACCGGACGAATTAAAACATCCGGAAGCCCCCGAGCCTATCAGCCCCATGCCGCGCAAAATCGAGAGCCTGTTCGTGACGGGTCCGGCTGGGCGCCTGGAAGCCTTGCTCGAAGAACCCGACCAGTCCGCCGTAGGTATCGCACTGGTGTGCCATCCTCACCCGCAGCACGGCGGGACGATGCACAACAAAGTGGTCTACCGGGTTGCGAAGGGATTGCGGCGCTCGGGCCACGTGGTAATGCGCTTCAACTATCGCGGTGTCAACCTCAGCGAAGGCGAGTATGCGCACGGCGAAGGCGAACTCGACGACGCGCAAACCGCGCTGGATGTACTCACGAGTCGCTACCCGGCGCTGCCGCTCACACTCGCGGGCTTTTCGTTCGGTTCCAGGATCGCATTGCGCATGGGCTGCGCCCCCGAAAGTCGCGCGCCGAGCCGCGTCATTGCGGTGGGTTTCCCGACCGTTTACAAAGACCGTACCTTTCTGGATAACTGCACTGTTCCACGGATCTTCATTCAGAGTACTCGCGATGAATTTGGACCGGTGGAAGAATTGCGTCCGCTGGTCGAAGCGCTGCCCGAACCGAAGCAGTTGATCTGGATCAACGCCGAAGACCACTTCTTCGCGGGAGCCTTGGAACAACTCGAAGAGTCGGTAATCCAACTAGGTTGAGAGAAAGTCTGAGCCGCGTTAGACGCCGGCGCCGGCGAGGCGAAGCTCGCGCTGGAGGCGTCTGGTCGCCCGCTCGCTGATCAGATCAGCCACCTTGCTGAGCAGGCCGGGAATGTCCACCGGCTTGATAAACATGGAGTTCTCACGCCGCGGGAGATTCGGCCGGGCATTCTCGTAGGTGGTCAGGAATGCGGTCGCTGGCTTGTAGTCCATCATCTTCGCGTGCGCCAAGACCTGCAACCCCGCTTGCGGCGACTCTAGGTGAAGGTCGCTCAACACCAGTTCGAATTCGGAATCTTCCAGTTTGCCGACGGCTTCGGCGGCACTGGCGGCTCCATCCACGCTATAGCCACTGGTTTCGAGCACGGTCTTCAGCGTGAGACGCGATGCTGGGTCGGCGTCGACCAGCAGAACGCGCGCAAGATCGTAATCGAAGCTACGTGGCATATGACTCATTTATTTCAGCCCGGAGCCTTAAACCAGGCTAAGGAACAATCTCAGTTTAACCCCGAAAGCCTCAATTTTGACCCGCAGATTTTTGTGGATAGTACTCGTGAGGGAGTATCCTATTTATAATCAATAGATTCCAGGGAAGACGCGAGTGAAGATACGGTCTACGTGGACCAGATAACGATCCACTGAAAACGCCTTCTGAATCTGTTCAAGAGATAGATAAGAAAGCACTTCGTTGTCGGACTCCACACTGGCCCGGAAATTGCCCTCGGTTTCCCAAGCGCGCATGGCGTGGACTTGTATTACGCGGTACGCCTGCTCGCGCAACATGCCGGCGGCGGCGAGATCGAGCAGCAGTTGTCCTGAAAAAATCAAGCCATGCGTACTTTCGAGATTATGGCGCATGCGTTCGGGGTAGACTCGCATGCCGTCGATCAACCAAATAGTTTTCGCCAGCAGGTAGTCGGTAAGAATGGCCGAATCTGCGAGGATCACGCGCTCGACCGACGAATGGGAGATGTCGCGTTCATGCCACAGCGCGATGTCTTCGAGCGCCGGGTTCAGATTGCCGCGGACGACACGTGCGAGGCCGCAGATCTGCTCGCATGTGACCGGGTTGCGCTTGTGCGGCATCGCCGAAGAACCTTTTTGCCCGGCTGAGAACGGCTCCTCCACTTCGCGCACTTCGGTGCGCTGGAGGTGACGGACTTCGAGCGCGATTTTTTCGAGCGTGGCGGTTAGAATGGCGAGGGCTGAGATCCAAGCCGCGTGGCGGTCGCGAGCGATCACTTGCGAGGCGATAGCGGCGGGCTTCAATCCCAGGCGCGCACAGATTTTCTCTTCGGCCTCGGGGCCGATGTGGCCGAAGGTTCCAACGGCCCCGGAGATTTTCCCCACGCGCAGATCTTCTGCGGCGGCAGTGAGGCGCACCAGGTCGCGCTTCATCTCGTCGTACCACAGCGCCAGCTTCAAGCCGAACGTAATCGGCTCGGCGTGGATGCCGTGGGTGCGGCCGATCTGGACGGTGTGTTTGAATTCGAACGCCCGCCGTTGCAGCGATTCGAGCAGCGCCTCGCAATCTTTATGGAGCACCGCCGAGGCTTGCTTAAGCACCAGCGCCTGCGCGGTATCGACCACGTCGTTCGAAGTCAATCCATAATGCAGCCAGCGCGAAGCGTCAGCTTGTCCGGCGGCGGACATTTTTTCTGCGACGGCAGTGGTGAATGCAATGACGTCGTGCTTAACTTCGCGCTCGATCTCATGAATGCGCGCGACGTCGAAGGCGGCGAATTGGCGCAGCGCGCGCGCGGCTTCCGCGGGAACTTCGCCGGTTTCGGCCAGCGCTTCACTCGCCGCCAGCTCGACGGCGAGCCACTGCTCGAAGCGGTTCTCGTCGCCAAAGATGCGGCCCATTTCGGGCCGGGTATATCGTGGGATCATTTTTCGGTTGGCATCGTTAGACAGGGCATCAGTAGACAAAACACTCGGCGGGCTGATCGGGCGCGGTCTTGGGTTCGGCAATCACCAGCCGCGTGAAGAGACTGCGGCCGTCGAGCGCCTGCGCAGCCATCAGGCGCACAATTTCAGGGTGATTGTTGTGCGCGCTCAGATGCCCCAGGATCAGCGTCGAGGTGCGCGTATCCAGCTCATCGCGGATGAAGTTGCACGCCACGTCGTTCGACAGATGCCCGTTGCGACCCATGATGCGCTGTTTCAGCGCCCACGGGTAGGGGCCGACCTTCAGCATCTCGACGTCGTGATTGGATTCGAGCAGCAGAGCGTCCGAGCTGCGCAGATGGAAGCGGATCGAATCCGGCATGTAGCCGAGATCGGTGGCGATCGAAATCTTGACGCCCTCGGCGCGAAACGAAAAACCCACCGGATCGGCGGCGTCATGCGGGATGGTAAAGCTAGTGACATCAATGTCACCGACTTGAAACGAGGAGCCGGCCGCGAACAGTTCAAGCTTGGGCGTGTAATCTTCAGACCACTGCGTGTCCTTGCCGAAAATCGCGGGCGCCGTCATGCGCGACATGTAAATCGGAATGTCGAGCTTGCGCGCGATCACCTGCAAGCCCGCGATGTGGTCGCTGTGCTCGTGCGTGATCAGGATCGCGGTGAGCGTGTCGGAGGCGACGCCGATGGCGGTCAGGCGCTCGAAGGTTTCCTTGCGCGAGAGACCCGCATCCACCAGCAGGCGCGTGCGCTCGGTGGCAACTAGAGCGCAGTTGCCGGAACTGGACGACGCAAGTACCGCAAGCTTAAAGATGATTGGGCCTCCTCCTCATTAGAAGCGGAAACAGTGTAGCGGCGCAAGCGCGGTCTTTGAGCCGGCCGCCGCGATCACGCACACCGTATAAATGGGGCGGCCGAAATTTGGACTAGTACTTGCAAAGCAAAAGTCATGGCTAAGCAATTCTCCGTAGAACGTAATTGGTGTTCCGAACTAGTAGCTGTAATTAATGTCACCCGCCGCGGTGCAGCGCAATCCGTCACAGGCAACCTTGAGGAGATTGGCGAGCGCAGTGCCGTGGTGCTTACCGAATGTCCTCTCCCGGTAGGAAGCAGAGTGCATATCGCTTGCAGGACCCACGTACTCAAAGGCGCCACGACCAGTTGCAAGTTCGATCATGTGCTGGGATACTTCCTTGAAATCGAGCTCGCGCCTGCATCACGCTGGTCGCGCCGTTGGTTCTCGCCACAGCATTTGCTGCTGAAACGCGAGTGTCAACTAAGGCTTTCCGCTTAGAGGGTACCTAAGGTTCCTGAGAAAGTTGTTCGCGCACGTTGTTGCACGGACGGCATTATTTGCGCCTGCGCTGCACGCGCTTTTCTCATCCGCCAACTCCGTTACCATCCGACGGTAGTACTAGAGGAAATATCGTTTTCTAGGGCGATTACCCTCTTGGGGCATGAGCCTAGGCCTGTTATTCTGCTGCTAGTCTCATCCATCTCTTGTCGGAGGAATATGAAATTCAGATCTTCAGTTGCGACAGCCGCGTTGCTGCTGAGCGCGACCTTTTTGACGCCTGTGGCGGTGCTGGCGGAGGACGAACTTTACCGCGGACCCGGCGCCCACGGTCATCCCGATGGGCGTGGCAATCGCGTAGTTGGCATGCCGGGGCACAATGGGGCTGGCGGATCAGTGGTAACCGGGAACGGCATCGACTATAACGGCGGGCCCGTGATGCACGGCACCGTCAAGGTCTACTTCATCTGGTATGGAGATTGGTCGCAAGATCCCGCGGCGTCAGGAATTTTGAGCACCTGGGCCAGCAGTATCGGCGGCACACCGTACGAGAACATCAACTCCACGTATGGCGATGCTAACGGGAACGTGTCGGGTTTAGTTTCATTCGCTGGAAGCACCGTCTCCACCAGTAACTTTGGAAATTTGCTGAACGATTCCAATATAGCCAGCATCGTTTCGAACGCCCTGACTTCGCATGCGATTCCCACCGACACCAATGCCGTGTATTTTGTTCTAACCGCGCCGGGCGTCGGCGAAAGCTCAGGATTTCTCTCCCAGTATTGCGGCTGGCACACATACGGCACCCTCAGCGGCTCCAACATCAAGTATGCGTTCGTCGGCGACGCCGGGACCCAGTCGGGCTGCTCCGTGCAATTTGGCAAGAGCCCCAACAACGACCCGCCCATTGACGCCATGATCTCGGTGATGTCGCACGAGTTGGAGGAATCCATAAGCGATCCGAATTTGAACGCCTGGTACAGCGATGCCAACGGCCAGGAAAACGCCGACATGTGCGCCTGGAACTTCGGTGCGCAGTCTACCGCGCCCAACGGCTCGTCGTACAACATGACGTTCGGAAACAATCACTACCTGATCCAGCAGAATTGGCTGAACGCCAATGGCGGCGGCTGCGTCCAGGCGTGGGCCTCGACACCCGATTTCTCGCTGTCGGCTAGTCCAGCGTCGTCGCTGACGATCACGCAGGGCGCCGCCGGCAATTCCACTGTGACCGCCACGTCATTAAGTGGATTCACTGGCGCAGTAGGGCTGACCCTGGCGGGTTGCCCGACAGGCGCGACTTGCAGCCTCAGTTCCACTAGCGTGAATCCGCCCGCAAATGGCACCACGACTTCCACACTCACTATCACCACGACCGCCAGCACCAACACAGGACCATTCACCGTGACCGTCACCGGGACCAGCGGAACGGCTCACACGACCACCGTGTCGGGGACTGTGAATACTCCGCCGGTTCCGAACTTCTCCATGTCGGCCAGCCCCACCACACTGACGCTCACGCAGGGTACGGGAGGGAACTCCACCGTGACTGTCACTTCAGTAAATTCATTTAACAGCCCGGTCAACCTGGTGGTATCTGGCTGCCCGACGGGGGCCAATTGCACGTTGAATTCGACGTCTATCACGCCGCCATCGAACAGCTCCGCAGTTGCCACCTTGACGGTCAGCACGGGAACGGCGATGGCGGGCAATTATACGCTCACGATCACTGGCACCGGCGAATCATTGGTCCACTCGACCACTGTGATGCTGAAGATAAACGGACCTGTTCCGGACTTCACGATCTCCGCTACTCCTTCGTCCCAAACTATTACGCGCGGATCGAGCACGTCGTATACGGTCACGATAGGCGCGGTAAATAGTTTCACTGGAGCGGTTAACCTTAGTGTCAGTGGATTGCCATCCCGAGCTTCGTCGAGCTTTAGTCCGAACTCGGTGACGGGTTCCGGCACCTCTACGATGACGGTTACAACAAATTCCAAGGGGAAAACCGGGAACAGCACCCTCACGATTAAAGGCACTAGCGGTAGTCTAAGCCACACCACTACCGTCATCCTGACGATTAACTAAATTCAGACGAAGCAACATCGTCACAGTGCTTACGGGCGGCTCGCAAGGGCCGCCCTTTTCATTTGCCCGGTGCGGCTTGGGCACAGGTGCGCGCATCGCGATCGTGCCGAAGACGCGACGGATTGCCAGCTCAGCTACAATAACCTCGATATGAAATTCGCCGTGATTGCCGATTATGATGCCGCCGACCCGCAACTCGCTGTGGTGCGGCCGGTGCATCGAGAGTATCTGACGAAACTGCGCGACGCCGGGAAACTGGCGTTCTCCGGGCCCTTCACGGATCACGGTGGCGCGCTGATCATGCTGGAAGCGGAGACGAAAGAAGAGGCGGCCGCCATCGTCGACGCCGATCCTTTCGTCAAGGCGGGCGTTTTCAAGTCGTGGGTGATCCGGCCATGGAATCCCGTGTTCGCGAACAAGGCCCTATTGCCCGACTAAGCTAATCGTGGCGATGTGGATGGGTGTGCGGATGCGAATGCGTCACGCCCGACGCGTGCCGGTGGCGATGGGCGTGAATCATATTGGTGCGGGCGAGCAGCGCTGGATCTCGCAGCAACCCCGCCGGCTCGCCTTCCGCCGCGACTTTTCCCTGGTAAAGCAAGATGCAATGGTCGGCGATGTCCTCGACCAATCCGAGATCGTGCGTAGCGGTAATCACCGTGCGCGCGCCGTCACCCCAGGCGATCAGCATGTCGATGATCTGACTCTCGCTGCGCGGATCGAGGCCGGCCGTCGGCTCGTCGAGCAGCAGAACTTCGGGATCGAGAACCAGCACCGACGCCAGCGCCACCCGCTTCTTCTCGCCGCCCGATAAGCGATGCGGGGGACGGCTGCGAAGATGTCCAATCTCCATCCGGTCGAGTTCGGCGGAGACGCGCTCGACGATCTGTTCCTTCGGCCAGCGCAGTTGCAGAGGCGCGAACGCTACTTCGTCGAACACCGTCGGATTGAAGAGCTGGACTTCGGGATTCTGGAAGACTAAGCCTACGCGGCGCCGGAAGTCGAATGCGAAGGAGTCCTGCCTGAAGGCGTCGGCGTTGAGCGCGCGGCCATGAAACGCGACGGTGCCCGAGTCCGCGAAATGCAGCCCGTCGAGCAGGCGTAGCAGCGTGGATTTGCCGGAGCCATTTGCTCCCAGTAACGCGACACGCTTGCCAGCCGGGATTGCCAGCGTGACATCCGCAAGCGCCTCCACCGCGTCGTAACGGTAGGTAACGTGACTGACCTCAAATACCGGCGCCGGCATGCGGTCAGCGCCCCCACCACAGCGCTGCTGCGGCGAGAAATACAAATCCGGCGAGCCAGCACCAGTCTGCGGCGCGCGCGCGGAAGTCGGCCAGCACGTGCACGTCGCCCCGGAATCCGCGCGACTGCATGGCCAGGTGGACATCATTGCTGAGGTGGACGCTCTTGCTTAAGAGCACGCCGACGGCTGAGGCGGCAAGGCGTCGGCTCTCGGCCGCGCTCAGCGAGCCCACGCTGCGGCTGCGGCGCGACTCGAACATATCCAGCGCGGTGCGCAGGATTTCGAACACGTAACGGTAGGTCATGCCCAGGATCGCCACCAGCACGGTGGGGCACTTCAAGACTCGCAGCGATTTCAGAACCCAGGGCCAGGGCGTTGTGAGAACCAGCAGGGCGGATAAAGTGGCGGCGGTTTCTGCGCGCGATAACAAATAGGCCGCACTGCGCACTCCTTGCGGAGCGAATACCATCGCGGGCAGTGCGATCGCTCCGGTGAAGATTAGCACCGGGGTCCAGACCCAACTCACCAGTTTGCCGATGCCTATACCGGAAGCGATCGCCAGCGCTAGCGCAAACGTGAATAGCGCACCAATGACCACCAGGTGACGCGAGGCGGCGACCACAACCACTAGCAGGATCAGGCCTACAACTTTTACGCGTGGATCGACACGCTGGAGCAGGCCTCCCGATTCAGCGGAGTGTTCCGCCGTTGCCGCGTATTCCGAGGCGCGCAGCAGACTCGCAAGGGTCGCTTCGATGAAGCTGCGGCTGCGGCGGCGCAGTAGCGCTCCAGCGAACAGGCCGATGACGATAATAAGCGCCATCCCGATCATCGCCGAGAGCATGTAGCCCAGCGCGGAGTTTTTGAGGAACGGCGGAGCGTAGCGCGAAAATGGAGCGGTCCACAGGTACGCCATCCGTTCAAGGCCGGCGGGCGGCTGCGCTGGCGGCGCTTGTCCCGCCGACGCAGCCGCGATCTGCTGGCGAGTTTCGGGATGCAGGAAATCGCTGACGGACCACTCGCCCCACGCCGAACCGGCCGCGAGAATACCCAGCGGCGTGAGGATCGCCAGCACAGCCAGTGCGATCCACAACGGTTTGGTCGCGGCCCAACCGGTCTCTTCGTTCGTCCGCGCGACGGGGGCAGTAGCGCGCAGCAAATTCGGCTCCATGCGCTGCAGATACGCGACCACGCCGCCGGAGACCACCATTTCCGCCAATCCCGCCACCGTGAGATGTCCCGCCATCATCGCCGGAATGGCGATGTGCAACGGATACGGAGCGTACAGCGCAGCGCCAGTGGCGTCGCGATAGAGCAGCGGCTGGATTCCCAGTTCGATGGCGGCGGCCAACGCACTCAGATTGATCGCGACGTATCCTGCGATCGCGCCGGCCATCACGCGGCGCGGCGATTCAATGGGCGCGCGGCCCGCGAGCAGGCGATAGATCCCATACGCCGATAGCGATCCAAGGATCGCCATGTTGAAACAATTCGCGCCGATCGCGGTGATGCCACCGTCGCCGAACAGCAGCGCTTGTATGACGAGCGCCATCGAAATCGCCAGGATGGAGGCCCACGGCCCCAGCACAATCGCCGCGATGCCCACGCCCACCGCGTGCCCGGTGGTGCCGCCCGGCAGAGGCAGGTTGAACATCATGATGATGAACGAAAACGCTGCGAACACCGAGAGCAGCGGCACCATGTGGGTGTGGAGCCCGCGCCTCATGCGGCGCAACGACACCCACCAGAACGGCGCGGAACTGGTGTAAAGCGTCGCGCAAGTGGCCGGGCTGAGATAACCGTCGGGAATGTGCATGGGCTGCTTGACACTCTAGAATACGCGCTGGATGTACCCGACTTCCAGCCCTTGAGGAACTATTGCTAAGTCATGCAAAGTATGACACGATTTAGGCATATGCGGACCACGAAAGTGTATTCGATCACCATGCCTCCAGATCTCGCCCGTAAGGCCGAGCGCCTCGCAAAGAAGGAAAGCCGCACCATGAGCGAACTCATGCGAGAAGCCCTGCGCCGTTATGATCAAGCGCAGGTTTCGGCTCCTCCCGCGATGGCCGAAGTTTTAGCTGTCCTACGGGCCGGAGCCCGCATTAAAGGGCTTAGCCGAATGAGCAAACGCGACATCGATAAAGTCATTTCCGATACCCGCAGCGAGATGCGAACTGAGAGAAGACCGACCAAACGCACCAGCCAATAATGATCAAGGTGGTGATTGATACCAACGTCCTCGTTTCTGGCAGCTTGAAACCTGGCGAATGGGAGGCCGCCGTGCTGGATCTCATCGCGAAAGGGAAACTCGCCTGGTGTACTTCTGAGCCGATCCTCGACGAATATCAGCGCGTCTTAGTGACCAAACTGCGCCTCGCGCCGCTGTCTGTGCAGTTTTACTTGCTGCTAGCCAAAGCTGGTCCGTTCTATGTGCCGGACGTAGCGCTCGCCGAATCCCCAGACGAGCCGGATAACCGGTTCTATGAATGCGCTCATTCCGCCGCGCCGATTATCTGGTGACTGGCAACTTAAGAGATTTTCCGTCACCTTGCGGACCGACCGAAATCGTAAACGCCCGCCAGTTCCTGGAACTCCTGAGACACGCGCCGCATTAGTTTTAGTAAACTTCGGTCGTGCGATTCTTGTGCGGCGTTGCTGGAATGATCCTGGCTCTATGGGCACAAACCTCGCTCGTTGCCCAAGAGAAAGCGGTGAGCTCCCTACGAACTGCGGTTTCTGTTCAATTCATTGGGTGCAAGTCTGACGGTCAAGTTGGGCCGCAGGAAGCGCCAAGAGGGACAACCATATCTGTACCGATTAGCCTAGGAGCGGCCCAAAAGCTGGCCTACTATAGTGCATTCGGAGAAGGAGTTGGTGTCCTTGCCCCGCGCGGCTGGTATTGCTTCGGGACGTATGGCTCCAGCGGGTCTGCCCTGTTGGTTAGTCCCCAACCTATCGACACAGCTAGCATGTTTTCGACCTGGGACGGTCTTTCGGGCCCGATCATTGGCGTTTCGAATTGGGAGGGGGGTTCATCGGGACGATTTCAGGTTGCGGAAATCATTGCGCGAGTGTTTCCAGCGTACGAGGAATTTGCTACCCGCGTGATGGAGGAAGGTCTGGGACGCCCGTCTAAATTTGGTCCATATCCAAAAGATGCGCTGACTTACAAAGGCAAAACGGTGGTGGAGTATAGGACTCCCGCTCAAGCCGACGGATTGGGAACACATTTGTGGCTAAAAAAGAACGGCAGCTCAATCGACGGAGTGGCGATACTCACTGGGCAAACACCTGACCTAACGCTTTTGTCCGTGCGCCTCCCGCCAGAGTTAAGCGGGCTCACCTCAATCATCGTTCATCAAGTTGAACGCGACGCGGAACGGGACCGCAAATAACAGAAAGGGCGGGAAGCTGGAGCCTCCCGCCCAAAAAACCAACCTAATGCTTTACGCTTTGGCTTCAGCCTTCAACTTTTCGCGCTGCTCTTTCAGAATCGCCCTGCGGCTCAGCTTGATCTTGTTGCCTTCGAGCGCCAGCACCTTCACCAGGATCTGGTCGCCCTCATTGAGCTCATCGCGCACTTCCTTGATGCGGTTCTCCGCGATCTCGGAAATATGCAGCAGCCCGTCGGTGCCGGGGAAGATCTCGACGAACGCGCCGAAATCGACGATCCGCACCACTTTGCCCAGATAGGTCTTGCCCACTTCGGCCACTGCGCAAATGTCGGTGATCATCTGGATGCAGCGGTCGGCCGCGGTGCCGTCCGAAGAGAAGATCTTCACGCTGCCATCGTCCTCGACGTCGATCTTGCAGCCGGTCTGCTCGACGATGCTGCGGATCATCTTACCGCCGGGTCCGATCAGCTCGCGGATCTTGTCGGTCGGAATCTTCATCGTGAAGATGCGCGGCGCATACGGCGACATGGTGT
>Ga0105245_10005367_pt1 | contig 11259 bp, 13 predicted proteins | sample KBSM54metaG_FD_81523 | JGI IMG/M metagenome (GOLD analysis project Ga0105245, IMG submission 81523) | Miscanthus rhizosphere microbial communities from Kellogg Biological Station, Michigan, USA - KBS M5-4 metaG | ecosystem: Host-associated > Plants > Roots > Rhizosphere > Soil | place...
ACCGGCTGCTGACGCCGTCCGAGGAGATCGACCTCGCCAAGCGCATCGAGCGCGGCGACCTCGCGGCCAAGGAGCGCATGATCAACGCGAACCTGCGCCTGGTCGTCTCGATCGCCAAGAAGTACCAGGGCTCCGAGCTCACGCTGCTCGACCTGATCCAGGAGGGCATCCTCGGCCTGATCCGAGCGGTCGAGAAGTTCGATTGGCGCAAGGGCTACCGCTTCTCGACCTACGCGACCTGGTGGATCCGCCAAGCGGTCGAGCGCGGGATGGACGCCAAGGCCCGCACCATCAAGCTGCCGATCAACCTCGTCCGCAACCAGCGCAAGCTCGCGCGCGCCGAGAACGCGCTCTCCCTGCGCCTCGACCGGCCCCCGACGGACGCGGAGCTCGCCGCGGAGGCCGACATCACCGTCGCCGACCTGCATGCACTGCGCGACGCCGCGCGGGCCGTCACCTCGCTCGACCGGCCGCTGGGCGAGGAGGAGGACGCCGCCTTCGGCGACCTGCTGCCGTCCGACGGACTCACGCCCGAGGACGAGGTGCACATCTCCCTGCGCACGGACGCCCTGCGCTCCGCGCTCGGCGAGCTGCCCGACCGCGAGCGCAAGGTCGTCGAGCTGCGCTACGGCATCGCCGGCAGCGAGCCGACGCCGCTGCGCGAGATCGGCCGCCAGCTCGGCATCACGCCCGAGCGCGTGCGCCAGATCGAGTCCCGCGCACTCGGCCGGCTCGGCCGCATGCGCGAGCTCGAGGCGCTCCGCGAAGCCGCCTGAGCCTGAGCCTGGGCGCACGCTCAACTCCGGAACACCGCCGCGGCGCGCTCCTGCCCCGCGCGCCGGCACACGTCCGCCAAGGCGCGCCGCGCCGCCTCCGGCCGCTCCGGCAGGGCGCCGAGCGCGGCGGCCGCGCGGCTGAGGTCGGCGAGCTCGATCCGCGTGCGCTCGAGGCACAGCCGGCCGAGCCAGCGCACGGCCGCCCGCTCGTACTGCGAGGGCTCCGCCCGCAGGATCACGAGCAGGATGGCGGCCGCCTCGGGCACCCCGATGCGCGGCAGCTCGGCCGCCGCCGCGCGGATCACGTTGAGGTTCCCCGTGGCGAGCGCTCGCTGGAACCGCGCGTAGGGGCTGCCGGAGCTCGTCATGGGAACGTATGTTCGCATACGTTCCGGCGGAGATGCGCGGACGTTCGCGCGGCAGCTCGCGCAGTGCGGTCGCGGTCGCGACAGCCGCGGTTCTCAGGCCGAGATCGGAAGCGCGGCGTCAGAGGACGGCGAGGCCGTCGCCGAGGAGCTTCGCGCCGAGCAGCAGCAGGACGACCATCATGATGACCGCGTTGTTGTCGGACATGAACTGCTTGACCGCGGCGAGGGGGCGCGCGGCTCGGTCGGCGTCGACGAGGTAGAAGAGCACGGAGCCGGCGACCGTGACCGATCCCAGCGCGATGAACAGCGCGACGGCGATCGCCGTGTCGCCCGCGTCGAGCCCCGCCTCTGCGATGGACGCGACCGCCGCGAGGGTGAGCGCCAGGTTCTTCGGGTTCGCGCCCGAGAGCGCGGCCCCGAGCAGCGCCGCCCGCGGCGGTGTCGCGGTGTCGATGGTGGCCATCCAGGCCGGCATCTCGGGTTCCTCGCCCTCCTTCGGACGCTTCGTCCACTGCTTGGCGGCCATCAGGAGGAAGAGGATCCCGATCGCGATCTTGAGCCAGTCGACGCCGGGGTCGTCGCCGTCGGGGTCGTCTCCGCTGCCGACGAGGAGCACCACGACGACGCTCACGGCGAGCAGCCCGGCGACCCACCCGACAGCGAAGGCCGGCCCCGCCCTCCGGGCGTTGGGTGCGCCGAGGACGAGGACGATCGCGATGATCGGAATCGGGCTGAGGGCGACGGCCAATGCCGACGGAAGCAGGTCGCCGATCGCGTCGCTCACCATGCGCGCCCATTCTCCGTGCGAGCGCGGACGGCGGGCGCGCCGGTGCGCCGGCCCGCGACGATCGGCGGCCCCGCGGGACGCGCCGGGCCGGCTAGGCCCCGCCGGGCGAGTCGCGCACGGCCTCGGGATCCCAGCGGCCGTCAGAGCCGACGGTCCCGGTGACCGGGTTCTCCACGGCCGGATCCTCCAGCCGCATCGAGCGGAAGGTCATGCGGACCTCCGTGCCCTCGCCGACGCTGCCGCGCAGCTCGAACGAGTCCGACAGCGCGGCGATGAGCGGGAGCCCCAGGCCGAGCGCGGGGACGTCGCGGCGGATCGGCCGCGGCTGGATGCCCGTGCCGTGGTCGCGCACGACGATCGTGAGCGCCTCCTCCTCGGCGCGGATGTCGACCTCGAGGATCCCGGCGCTGTCGTCGTATGCGTGGACGACGACGTTGGTGCATGCCTCGGAGACCGCCATCTTCATGTCGGCGACGACGGCGGCGTCGAAGTCCATCGCGTCCGCCATGCCCGCGAGCGCCTGCCGCACGACCGCCACGCCCTCGGGCCGCGCCGGCATCGTCATGCGGACCTCGGGGAGCGTTGCGGTCACGGGCGGCTGCTCCCGTTCGATTCGCGGACCGCCCGGATCGCCTCCTCACGGCCGTTCACGACGGGAAGCACCGGCACGAGGCCGGTGATGTCGAGGATGCGCTGCACGCCGGGCTCGACGTCGTCGCCCACGCAGACGACGAAGCCCTGCTGCGCGTCGAGCGCCCGCCGGCGGGCGTCGAGCAGCGCGCCCAGGACCGAGGAGTCCACGAACGTGGCCCGCGTCAGGTCGACCACGACGCCGGCGCCGCGCCCGATCGCCTCGTCGAGCCGCTCGCGGAGCGTGGGGGCGGTGTAGATGTCGTGCTCGCCCTCCACGACGACCACGACGACGTCTTCGGCGACGTCGTCGAGCACGATCGGATTCGCGTCCATACGGGGCGTCACGATACCCGTCGCACGGGCGGCGCTAACGCTGCGGGGTTGACCGTCGCCGCAGGATGGGTATCAGTACCCGATGCCCGATCGGCTCCGCCGCTACCGCGAGATGCGGGATCCGGCGGCGACGCCCGAGCCGGCGGGCGCGGAGCGGGCCGCCCCGGAGGCCGCGGCGGAGGCCGATCTTCCCCGGTTCGTCGTGCAGGAGCACCACGCCCGCCGCCTGCACTGGGACCTTCGCCTGGAGCACGACGGCGTGCTCGCCTCCTGGGCCGTCCCGCGCGGGATCCCGCGGTCACCGGAGCGCAACAACCTCGCCGTGCGCACGGAGGACCACCCGCTCGAGTACCTCGAGTTCCACGGGGAGATCCCCGCCGGCCAGTACGGCGCCGGCACGATGACGATCTGGGATCGCGGCACCTACGAGCCGCACAAGTGGCGCGACGACGAGGTGATGATCACCTTCCACGGGGAGCGCCTGCACGGCCGCCACGTGCTCTTCCGGACGCGCGGCGACGACTGGATGATCCACCGGATGGACCCGCCGGAGGACCCGGACCGGGAGCCGATGCCGGAGCAGCTCGAGCCCATGCTCGCCACCACGGGGCCGCTGCCGTCCGACGACGGGCGCTGGGCGTACGAGATCAAGTGGGACGGCGTGCGCGCGATCGCCTTCGTCGACGGCGGCCGGCTGAGGCTGCAGGCGCGCAGCGGCCGCGACATCACGCCGCGCTATCCGGAGCTGCGCCCGCTGGCCGAGGCCCTCGCCGGCCGGGAGGTCGTGCTCGACGGCGAGGTGGTGGCGTTCGAGGACGGCCGGCCGAGCTTCCAGAAGCTCCAGGGCCGCATGCACCTCGCGTCCGAGTCCGCCATCCGGCGCCTCTCGCGCACCGAGCCGGTCCACTACGTCGTCTTCGACCTCCTCTTCCTCGACGGCCGCTCGCTGCTGCCGCTGCCCTACGCCGAGCGCCGCGAGCACCTCACCGCGCTGAGCCTCGGCGGCCCGACGTGGCAGGCGCCCGCCCACCACGTCGGCGACGGCGCCGCGCTGCTGGAGCTCACGCGCGCGCAGCAGCTCGAGGGCATCATCGCCAAGCGACTCGACTCCCCCTACACGCCGGGGCGCCGCTCGGCGGGCTGGGTGAAGGTCAAGAACGTCGCCTCGGCCGACGTGGTGATCGGCGGCTGGCTCGCCGGCGAGGGCGGGCGCTCCGGCCGCCTCGGCGCGCTCGTGATCGGCGAGCCGGACGAGGACGGCGCACTGCGCTACGCCGGCCGGGTGGGCACGGGATTCACGGAGGCCGAGCTGACGCGGCTGGGCCGCCTGTTCGAGCCGCTCGCGCGCGAGGAGAGCCCATTCACCGGCACGCAGCCGCCGCGCGCGACCCGGTTCGTCGAGCCGCGCCTCGTCGCGCGGGTCGACTTCACGGAGCGAACGCGGACCGGCACGCTGCGCCAGCCCTCCTACAAGGGCCTGCGCGACGACGTCGCGCCGGACGATCTTCGGCCGAGCTGAGCGCCTCCCGGCCCGCCCGCGCGCGCCGGTCCGGGCCGCAAGCGGGCGTGCGCACGTTGGCGGATCGTGGTCGTGGGTAGCAGAATGGACCTATGCCCCGGTCGATGTGGAGCGGCGCCATCTCCTTCGGACTCGTCAACGTGCCCGTGAAGCTGTACTCCGCGGTCAGCCGCAAGACGGTCCGCTTCAACCAGCTCAGCGCCAAGACGGGCAGCCGCATCGCCCAGAAGCGCGTGGATCCCACGACCGGGGAGGAGGTCGCCTACGAGGACATCGTGAAGGGCTACGAGCTGACGAAGGATCGCTACGTGCTGATCAGCCAGGACGAGCTCGACGCGCTCGACCCGGAGCGGACGCGCACGATCGACATCGAGGACTTCGTCGACATCGCCGACATCGACCCGGTCTACTACGACCACCCGTACTACCTCGTGCCCGACAAGGGCGCCGCGAAGGCGTACGGCCTGCTGCTGGACGCCATGCGCGAGTCCGGCAAGGTCGCGATCGCGCGCGTGGTGCTGCGCTCCAAGGAGCAGCTCGTCGCCATCCGGCCGGCGTTCGACGACGTGCTGATGATGGAGACGATGATCTTCGCCGACGAGGTCGTGCCGCCCGGGGACATCGAGGACCTGCCGGACGCCGACGAGCTCAAGGTGACCGACCGCGAGCTGCGGATGGCGCGCCAGCTGATCGACTCGCTCTCCTCGGACTTCGAGCCGGAGAAGTACCACGACGAGTACCGCGAGAAGGTGCTCGAGCTGATCGAGCGCAAGGCGTCCGGCGAGGAGATCGCCGTGCAGCCCGAGGCGCCGCAGCCCACCAAGGTGCCCGACCTGATGGCCGCGCTCGAGGCCAGCCTCGCCGCGGTCAAGGGAAGCGACGGCGACGGCGGCGAGCCGGCCGCCGCGGACGGCCGCAAGTCCTCCGCCACCCGCAGCGGGGGCCGCAAGCAGGCCGCCTCGAAGTCCTGACGAAAGGCTAGGCCGCCTCGCGGTCGAGCTCGAACCAGACGACCGTCACGTCCGTCCGCTCGACGCCCCAGCGGTCCGACAGCTCGCGCACCAGGTAGAGGCCCCAGCCCGACGGGCGGGCGGGGTCGGGGGTCGGCTCGACGAGCTCGAAGCCCGGACCGGGGTCGCACACCTCGATCCGCAGGAACCGCTCGCTCGGCTCCAGCACGAGCGTGATGCGGTCGGCGGCGGCCAGGCCGGCATGCCGGATCGCGTTCGTGACCAGCTCGGAGACGAGCAGCCGCGCGTCCTCCAGGCGCCGGGGCGTGAGGTGGTCGGCGACGTCGGAGAGCGCACGGCGCGCCTGCGCCGCCGAGTCGGGCGTCCGCTCGAGATCGATCTGCGTCCTCATCGCGGCCGCGCCAGGCTCGCGGGATCGTCCACGAACTCCAGTCGCTCCTCCATGCGCGTGATCTCGAACACCCGCATCACTTGTTTCTTCCCGGGCACGAGCGCAAACCGACGAGCGTCCTCCTCCGCACGCCGGGCGGCGACGATCACGCTGCGCAATCCGCTGGAATCCATGAACTGGACGCCGCTGAGATCGAGCACGAGCGCCGGCGGGCGGTTCGCCTCCGCGGTCGCGAAGGCCGCCTCGAGCCGCTGCACCCCGGCGAGGTCGAGGTCGCCGGCGAGCTCGATCACATGGACCGTCTCGTCCGTGCGGATGTCGATGCGCAGATTTGCCACGCGAGGGCGTAAGCCTAAAGGCCCGCGGGCCAGGGCAGAACACAGCGATGCCTCGCACCCGCCTGCGCCGCGCCGACTGTTCCGGCCCGGGGATCACCCGGCGCCGGTCGGGCCGCGGCTTCGCGTACTTCGACGACGAGGGGCGGCGCGTCGACGAGGAGGAGGTCCTGCAGCGCATCCGCGAGCTGGCCATCCCGCCGGCCTGGGAGGAGGTCTGGATCTGCCCCTATCCCCACGGCCATCTGCAGGCCACGGGGACGGACGCCGCCGGCCGCAAGCAGTACCGCTACCACCAGGCCTGGCGCGAGCGGCGGGACGCCGAGAAGTTCGAGGACATGGTGCGCTTCGCGGGTGCGCTGCCCACCCTGCGCGACCGGGTCGAGGCGGACCTCGCCGACTCCGCGACGCCGGGGCGCGCCTGCGTGCTGGCCTGCGCGGTGCGGCTGCTCGAGCGCGGCTTCTTCCGCATCGGCTCGGAGGAGTACGCGGTCCAGAACGCCACCTACGGCCTCGCGACCATGCGCAAGGAGCACGTCCGCATCGAGCCCGACGGGCAGATGGTGTTCCGCTATCCGGCCAAGAGCGGCATCCGCCGCGTGCAGGGCGTCATGGACGAGCAGGCCTGTGCCGTGGTGCGGCAGCTCAAGCGCCGGCGCGGCGGCGGCCCGGAGCTGCTCGCCTACAAGGAGGGCCGGCGCTGGCACGACGTCCGCTCCGAGGACATCAACGCGTATCTCAAGGAGGCGACGGGCGGCGACTTCTCCGCCAAGGACTTCCGCACCTGGAACGCCACGCTGCTGGCGGCCGTCGCGCTCGGCGTCGCCGGCGAGGTGGCCGCCACCCGCACCGGCCGCAAGCGCGCCGTCACGCGCGCGATCAAGGAGGTGGCCGGCTACCTCGGCAACACGCCCGCCGTCTGCCGTGCCTCCTACATCGATCCGCGCGTGTTCGACGCCTACCAGTCCGGGCTGACCATCACGCCGACGCTGGCCGCCGTCGCCGAGCGCATGGCGCCCGGCGACCTCCTGATCCACCACCCGGAGCTGGAGGCGGCCGTGCTCGACCTGCTCAGCGAGCGCGAGGACTCGACGGCGCTGGAGCGGGTCGCAGCGTGACGCCCTGCGCCTCGCCGCCCGGCCGGCGCCGGGCGAGCAGCCGGCGCATCGACGGGCCCGCGGTGATGCCGTGCACGACGATGGACACGAGCACCGCCGCGATCGCCGTCCACACCACCAGCGCCTGCTCCGACGGCGCGAGCACCCCCTCGCCGGCGATCACGGCGACGTAGTACAGCGTGCCGACGCCGCGCACGCCGAACCACGCGACGAAGGCCTTCTCGTGCGGGTGGTCCATGCGTGAGCGCACGAGCGACGTGACGACCGAGACCGGTCGCACGACGACGAGCAGCAGCACCGCGAGCAGCCATCCGCCCCAGCCCGGCGTCGCGAGCCCGCTGCGCGTGAGCATGGAGCCGAGGACGAGGATGATGGCCAGCTCGAGCAGCTTCTCGAGCCGCTCCGAGCCCTCGTGGACGGACTCGTTGAGCTCGTGGTCGGCCTCGTAGCGGCGGAAGGCGAGCCCGCCCGCGAACACGCCGAGGAATCCGTAGCCGCCGAGCGACTCCGCGACGCCGTAGATGACCAGGGCGGTGGCGATGGCGTGGAAGCCGTCGAACGTCGCGATGAGCATCTCCCGGCTGTGCAGTCGCTTGACGCTCCAGGCCGCCAGCAGCCCGATCGCGGCCCCGACCGCGATGCCCACCGCGATCGCGTAGACGACGTCGGCGGCGAGCCACTCGAGCGTCCAGTGCGTGCCGCCCTCCCGGGCGGCGAACAGGCCGGCCAGCACGAACGGCGCGGCGAGCCCGTCGTTGAGCCCGGCCTCCGCGGTCAGCGCGAAGTTCGGCTCGTGCTCGTCCTCCTCGCCCGGCGGCCCGACGCCGATGTCGCCCGCCAGCACCGGATCGGTGGGCGCCAGCGCCGCGCCGAGCAGCAGCGCGCCGGCCGCCGAGAGCCCGAGCAGCAGGGAGCCGAGCACGGCGGTCAGCCCGATGGTGATCGGCATGGCGAGCAGCAGCAGCCGGCTCACCGTCGCCCACTCCCGGAAGGCGATCGGCCGGTCGAGCTTCAGCCCGGCGGAGAAGAGCGCCATGACGAGCGCCGCCTCCGCCAGGTGCTCGACCACCCGCGCGTCGGTGGCCACGTCGATCCAGCCGATGTCGAGCAGGTTGATCGCCACCGCCGCCGCGGCGCCGAGGCCGAGGTAGATCAGCGACGCCGAGAACGCGCGCTCGTGCTGGTGGGAGAGCGCCCCGACCGCCGCGAACACGGCGACGCCGACGAAGACGATGCCGAGGTCGAAGGTGTCCGCGAAGTCGAAGCCGGGCGAGGCGGCGAGCGTCCCGCCCACGTATCAGTCGCCCGTCTCCGGACCGCCGGGATCCGGCGCGGGGACGTCCGGCCCCTCGGGGGCGGGGGGCAGCGGGTCGTCCGGCTCGGGAGCGCTCGGCCCGTCCGGCGTGTCCGGCGCCTCGGGGCCGGGCACGGGATCGGCGGGCACGACGGGCGCGTCGGGGACGACGGGACCGGTCGGATCGTTCGGCGCGGGGATCTCGAGAGTGAGCGTCATGGCGCTCACGGGCGTACCCGTGGCCATGCGGCATCAACCATGACCCACACGGGCGCCTGGCAGCCGGTGGACGGGCTCCGGGGCACGGGCTGACGGCGCCTGGCCGGGCGGGTCGCGCCGGGTGGGTACCGTGGCCGTCGTGGCGGCGCGACGGGTGGAGGTCGAGGTGGAGGGGCGGACGCTGTCGCTGTCCAACCTCGACAAGCTCTTCTATCCCGAGACCGGCTTCACGAAGGGGCAGGTGATCGAGTACTACACGCGGATCGCGCCGGTGCTGCTGCCGCACCTGCGCGGCCGCCACCTGACCCTCAAGCGGTATCCGGACGGGGTGCAGGGGCCGTTCTTCTACGAGAAGCAGTGTCCCCGGCACCGGCCGGACTGGGTGCGCACCGCCGACGTGTGGTCGCGGCACAACGGACGCAACATCTCCTACTGCCTGTGTGACGACCTGGCGACGCTCGTGTGGCTCGCCAACCTCGCCGATCTCGAGCTGCACACGCCGCTGGCCCACGCCGCCGAGCCCAAGGCGCCGACCATGATCGCCTTCGACCTGGACCCCGGGCCGCCGGCGACGATCGTCGAGTGCGCCGAGGTGGCGTGCCGCCTGCGCGACGCCTTCGACCACTTCGGGCTGCAGGCGTTCGCGAAGACGTCGGGCTCCAAGGGGATGCAGCTCTACGTCCCGCTCAACACGCCCGCGACGTACCGTCAGACGAAGCCGTTCGCCCAGGGCCTCGCGCAGGTGCTCGAGCGCCGCCATCCCGAGCTCGTCGTGTCCGACATGCGCAAGAGCCTGCGCCCGGGCAGGGTGCTGATCGACTGGAGCCAGAACGACGAGCACAAGACGACCGTCTCGGTCTACTCCCTGCGCGCCCGCGAGCGGCCGACGGCCTCGACGCCCGTCACGTGGGACGAGGTGGAGGACGTCCTGCGCTCGCGCGATCCGGACGACCTCGCCTTCACCGCCGCCGAGGTGCTGGAGCGCGTCGCCGAGCACGGCGACCGCTTCGCCCCGGTGCTGGAGTTGCGCCAGGACCTGCCCGGCGCATGACCCGCGCCCGCTACGGTGCCGCAGTGCGCGACGAGCGGCGGCGGCGACGGTGAAGGCCCACATCTTCGACATGGACGGCACGCTGCTGCACGGCACGAGCGCGCCGGTGCTGGTCGCCGCCGCCCTCGGGCAGCCCGATGCCCTGGAGGCGCTCGAGCGCGACTTCGCGGCCGGCACGGCGACCGCGGTGCAGTTCGCCCATCGGCTGCACGAGATGTGGGGCGTGGTGACTCCCGAGGTCGCCCGGCAGGCGTTCGCCGCGGCGCCCGTGCTGGCGAACCTCCGCGAGGTGCTGGCCGACATCCGGGACCGCGACGAGCGCGCGTGCCTGATCACCATGTCGCCGGACTACTTCGCCGAGCAGTTCCTCGACTTCGGCTTCGACGCCGTCTTCGCGTCGCGCTTCCCGCGCGACGCGGAGACGCCGCTCGACGAGTCCGGGATCCTCAACCCGCAGGACAAGCCGCGGCTCGCGGAGCGCTTCTGCGCCGAGCACGGCCTCACGCTCGCGGACGCGATCGCCTACGGCGACTCGATGTCGGACGTCTTCCTGTTCGAGGAGGTCGGCGTGCGCGTCTCGGTCAACGGCGACCACCACCTCGCCGAGCGCTCGGACATCGCCGTCCAGGGCACGGACCTGCTTCCCGCCTACCACGCGGCGCGGAGGCTGTGGGACGAGCGCCGGGCCGGCTGAGCGGCCCGGCGTCCCGCCTCGCTAGCCCACCTTCTCGCGCGCGAGCTCGCGCGCGGCGCCCGCGATCGCCTCGGCGTCGATCCCCGCCCGGTGCATCAGCTCGTCCGGCGTCCCCGACGTGGGCATCTCCCGCACGGCGAGCTTGCGCACCGGCGGCCGGTCGTCGGCCTCCGCGAGCGCCTCCAGCACCGCGTCGCCGAGCCCGCCCTCGGGCCAGTGGTCCTCCACGGTGACGATCGCGCCGCACTCGCGCGCGGCGGCGCGCACCGCGTCCGCGTCGATCGGCTTGACGGAGTAGCAGTCGAGCACGCGCGCCCGGACGCCGTCGCCGGCCAGCGTCTCGGCCGCCTCCACCGCCTCGTCCAGGGTGATCCCGCACGCGACGATGGCGACGTCGTCGCCCTCGTGCGCGATGCGGCTGCCGCCGATCTCCACCGTCTCGTCCGGCGCCGTGCGGATCTCCGTCTTGCCGCGCAGGGTGCGGATGAAGGAGATCCCGGTGCGCTCGGCCATCGCCTCGACGAGCTTGGCGGCCTGGTTCGCGTCCGACGGGTGCAGCACGGTGGAGCCGTGGATGGCCCGGAACGACGCCATGTCCTCGAGCGCCATCTGCGACGGCCCGTCCTCGCCGATCGAGACCCCGGCGTGCGAGCCGGAGAGGCGGAGGTTCGCCCGCGAGATCGCCGCCATGCGGACGAAGTCGTACGCGCGCGCGAAGAACGCCGCGAAGGTGGAGGCGAAGGGCACCCAGCCGCGGACCTGCATGCCGA
>Ga0105245_10005368_pt1 | contig 11258 bp, 10 predicted proteins | sample KBSM54metaG_FD_81523 | JGI IMG/M metagenome (GOLD analysis project Ga0105245, IMG submission 81523) | Miscanthus rhizosphere microbial communities from Kellogg Biological Station, Michigan, USA - KBS M5-4 metaG | ecosystem: Host-associated > Plants > Roots > Rhizosphere > Soil | place...
CCACCTCGTCGATGGTCCGTCCGGACAACAGGTCCGGCACCCACGCGTCGTCACGCGCGTACAGCTGCACGACCCGCCATATCGGCGCGGGCTGGTCGACGCCGGGTTCCTCGAACAACGGCGGGAGCACGATGTCCCGGTCCGCGGGACGGATGCGTCCCAGCACCTCGACGAGCATCTCCTCCGCCATCACGAAGAGCTCAGCCTCTTGCAGCACGTGAGAAGTCCCGCAGCTACTTCACGTACGCGATCGGCATCATCGAGGGCGGGTCGGGCAACGGCTCGGACTGGTAGTGCGCCCGGATCCCGGCGATGTATCGCAGGCAGCGCTCAGTCAACCCGTCGGCCGACTGCATCCGTCCCTTGGTCACCAGGATGCCGAGGTCGGCGCCCTTGAACCGGAAGTCCCCCGGCGCATAGACGCGCAGGAAGAACGCCTCGTCCTCGTGCGTGACGTCGTGCCAGTCGTTCGCCACCTGGGCGAACGTCATGACCCCGTCATCGGCCAGGTGCCAGGTGCCGGTCCGCGGCGCCGCCAGGATGCGCTCCACCGAGTCGGTGGGCTCCTTCATGATCAGCTGGGCCCACACGTCCACCGCGGCGAGCTCACGCCAGCGCTCGTTGATCTCCTCGACATCGATCGTGTAGTCGACGTCCATGAACTCCAGCAGGTGGAACAGGAAGAGCGGCACGTCTGCGTACGCACCGGCGGTGACGTTCGTCATCGACGAGACGCCGGAGATGCGCGGGTTGAGCTCACCCAGATAGACCTCGTCCGTGTCGAGATCGACCAGCACGTCGATCTCGAGGAAACCCTTGAAGCCTTCCTTGATGAGGCGGTCGCCCAGCTTGCGCACGTGGGAGATCGCGGTGGCGCGCTGCGCGCCGGTCAACGCCTCGGGGAACAGGTCGTTGCCGCACCACCCGCCTTTGTATGGCGTCAGCTCGGGATAGCCCGTCAGGTCGGTCATGAACGGCCCGACGATCGTGCCCTGCCGCGTGATGCAGGCCTCCACGGCGGCCGCCTTGTTGCGGATCCGCTTCATGACCTTGAGCTCCTGGCCGATGATGTCCTCGGCGTCCTTGTCCCAGTCGGCTTTCGCCTTGATGAAGAAGGTCGTCTTGCCCGAGTCGCCGTACGGCGTCTGCACCACCAGGTCGCTGCCGAGCCCACTGTCCGTGGCCAGGGAAGTCAGCGCGGCATAGCTGTCCGCGCGCCCCAGGACGTTGGGCACCGACGGAGCGCCGGCCTCGTTGCCGAGCTGGGTCGTCACGATCTTGGAGTCGAGCCGCCGCCGCAGCTCGTCGCTCGGGAGGATCAGGTTGTAGCCCAGCTCCCGGCAGATCTGCTCGGTCTCCTCGTCGAAGAAGACCATGGCGACCATGGGCGTCCCGCCGCGCTGACGCAGGTGCGCCTGCACCTCGGGGTCACGCAGGAGGTAGTTGTTGATCTGCTCGCTGGACTCGAACTCGACGTAGGGCTGGTTCTTCGGTGCGAACACCCGAGGGTGACCACCGTCCCACGAGTCGTAGTAGACGATGTAGGTGAAGTTGCGCACCCACCGGTCGATGCCGAGCAGGTTGAACGCGGTCGGACCGATGAAGTAGATCGGCTGTTGGTTGGTCCGGAAGAACGTTCGGATCTCGGAGATGCCCTTCAACATGGCCACAGGCTAGGACGAGTGCGCCGGCTGGGATAGGTCAACGAGAGAACAGGTCAGACGACCGAGCCGCCGCGGCTGGGCGTCCGCGGATGCCTTGACAGGCCGGAGACGACGCCGGCCAAGCCGCGCCGGTCCACGCCCCGTTCCACGCCGGCGAGCACCGCTCCCACGGCGTCGCAGGCCCGCAGCGTCTCCTGCATCAGCCGGGGGTCCTGAGCGGCCGGCCAGGTCGAGAGCTTGACGCACACGGTCCGCGTACGGCGGCTGACATGGATCAGCTGACCGTGGATCCCGAGACAGAGCAACACATCGCCCTGCTCGCCGGGCCGGAACCAGAACTGGTTGCGATACCAGCCGCCCGGGAACGACTGTTCGGCCGGCGACGCGAGGAACGCCGCCCGCGAGTCCGAGTCGACCGCCCACGAGCTCCTGAGCCAGCCGGCCGGCAGGACCTGGACCGGGCCGTCCGCGCCGGGGACCGCGCCGCCGTCGAGCAGCAGCTGCCCAAACCGGGCCAGATCCCGCGTTGTCGCGCAGAGCCCACCGTCGTGCACAGCCGTGCCGGTGCCGTCGCAGATGATCTCGGCGTCGCGCTCGGCACCCATCGGCTGCCACACCAGGGCCGAGATGAGGTCCGCCATCCGCAGCCCGGCGGCGCGCTCGCAGACCCAGCCGAGGACATCGGTCTCGGCGGAGCGGTAGACGAACGTCCCACCGTGAGCTGTTCCGGAACGCAACGTGCCCAGGAACGCATACAGGCCCCGCGCACCGTCCCCGGCGTCCCTCGGTCGCCAGCCCAGCCACTCGTCGAGCTGCCGCACGTCGGCCTGCGCGTCGGTGTAGTCCTCCACGAAAGCCGCACCCGACCGCATGTCGAGCAGGTGGCGGACCGTGGCGCCGGCCCAGGCCGTGCTGGCGAGCTCAGGGACGTGATCGGTGACGAGGTCGTCAAGTCCCAGCTGCCCCCGGTCCACGAGTACGCCGGCAACGCAGCCCACCACCGACTTCGTCACGGAAAGCACGGCGTGTGGCGCGTCCGCGGCGCCCCCCTCGCCGTACCACTCCTGGACAACCCGGCCGTCCTGCAGCACCAGCCACGCGTCGGTGAACGAGCGCGCGAGGACGTCGCCGACGATCGGTTGCAGGTCGGGAGGGTCGGTCAGCGGTACGAGCGGCCGCGGCGCGCCCCCTGCCGCGGCGATCCGCTGGGTGGGCAGCAGCTCGCGGGTGTGCCAGAACGCCCACCGGTTGAAGGGCGGGTCCTGCCAGTTGGCCGTGGTGACCAGGGCGCGCGAGCTCGGCGGGAAGCCCTCCATCAGCATGCTGCGAACCCTAGTTGAGGGAGATCTGCTGACCGTCGCAGCGCGAGTCCCCTACTGTTCGCCGCATGCCCAGCAGGACGAAGACCGACGTCATCGACGCTGCCGACACGCGTATGCAGGGCTTCCCGCCCGAGCCCGCGAGCCAGGTGACGCTGGCCAACTGGCAGGACCCGCCCAACCAGCGCTGGGCGTTCCGGCACATGCGCGAGATCATCCCGACCCACCCGATCCCCGCGGGCACCGCTCGACCACTGCCGGTACGGCCGAGCGCGCTGGGCCACGTCACGGTCTCGCGACTGGACGGCTCGGCAGGCACCGTCGACGACGTCGTCCGTGACACGTGGACCGACGCCCTGTTAGTGGTCCACGACGGGCAGCTGGTCGAGGAGCGCTATCTGTCCGGCATGACCGCGACGACCCCGCACCTGTTGATGTCGGTGTCGAAGTCGATCGTGGGCTGCGTCGCCGGAGCCCTGGTGGAGGACGGGCTCCTCTCCCCCGACCAGCCGGCGAGCAGCTATGTTCCCGAGATCGCCGGGTCCGGCTATGCCGGAGCCACCGTCCGGCACCTGCTCGACATGCGGACCGGCGTGCGGTTCCGGGAGGCCTACACCGTCCCCGACGCCGAGGTCCGCGTCATGGAACGGTCGATGGGCTGGCGGCCCAGCCAGGTCAGCGATCCCGTAGGGGCCTACGCCTACCTGACGACCATCGGCACCGAAGGACCACACGGGGACCAGTTCACCTACCGGTCCGCTGACACGGACATGCTCGGCTGGGTGTGCGAGCGCGCCAGCGGCACCCGGATGGCCGACCTCGTGTCCGAGCGGATCTGGGTGCCCATGGGTGCCGAGCAGGACGCCGAGATCACCTGTGACGCCGTCGGGAGCGCCATCCATGACGGCGGCATCTCGGCCACGGCACGAGACCTCGCCCGGTTCGGCCAGCTGCTGCTCGACGACGGCCGGGCGGGGACGACACAGGTGATCCCCGAGAAGTGGCTGGACGACTCCCTCAACCCGGACCCCGACGTGCGGGCCGCGTTCGCGAGCTCGGAGAACGAGCCGGTCCTGCCCGGCGGCTGGTATCGCAACCAGTTCTGGTTCGTGCCGGGAAGCACCGGCGACGTACGCCTGTGCCTGGGAATTCACGGCCAGATGGTGCACGTCGACCGGGCGACCCGGACGGTGGCCGTCAAGCTGTCGTCCTGGCCCGAGGCCCAGAACGGCGCCTATCTCATCGACACGGTGCGCGCCTTCGGCGCGGTCGGCGCGCACCTGGCCGGCGTCTCGGCCGACGACGCGTCAGGCCGTCGCGTCGGCTGACGCGACTCGGTGGTTCACCGGACGAAGAGCCGGCCGTCCCGCTCGAGAACCGTGCCACGGCGCAGCGGCAGCACGCTGGTCAGAGCCTTGTAGGCGGCGCCCAGGCCCGGCACTTTCGCGAAGACGCCTTGCGGCCCGCGGACCATCCGCCCGGAGTGCACGTCGTAGGCGGCGCGGTGCCACGGGCAGACCAGGCGGCTCTCGTCGTCGAGCTTGCCGCCCGCAAGGTCGGCACCGAAGTGCCGGCAGCGGCGCGACACGGCGACGAACTCCCCGCCGACGTTGCACACCGCGTAAGGCCCCGCGCCCGTAACCTTCCCGGGCGGCAGATCGGCGGCTGGTCCAACCTCGTGCTCATGGCTCATGGTCATAGCCTGCACCTGTATTGCCGTGCGGCGCGAGGAGGGGCGGCCGATGGAACCTCGGGCGGAGCAGGCCCTACATGCCGGGGTACGGAGTACTGGCGGCGGACCAGGGCACCGGGTTGCTCGACTGGCACGACGTGGAGCCGCGCGTGGCCGCCTCGCACGACTACTGGCTCGCATCGACCTGGCCGGACGGCCGGCCGCACGTCATGCCGGTCTGGGGTGTGTGGGACCGGGGCAGCCTCTGGTTCAGCAGCAGCGGCCGGTCCCGCAAGGTCGCCAATCTGCGGCACGATCCCCGCTGCGTCGTCACCACCGACGACTGTCTGGACCCGGTGATCCTCGAGGGGACGGCGGAGATAGTCGTTGATCCGGACGGCATCCGGCGATTCCTCGACCTGCTCAACACGAAGTACGAGACCGACTACCCAATCGACTTCCTCGATCCCGAGGTCAACGCGTCGGTCCGGGTCAGTGTTCGGACAGGGTTCGCCCTCCTGCAATCCGACTTCGTCGGGTCGCCGACACAATGGAGGTTCGACCAGGAGGGATCAGCATGACGACACAGGCCGTTGCGGTCGTCCTGTCAGGAGCGGGTGCCCGCGGCGCGTTCCAAGCCGGCGCGCTGGCCGAGCTGATGCCGGCCCTCGAACGCGAGGGGCTGGCGCCGACGATCTGGCTCGGCACGCGCCGGCAGCATCAACACGGTGCTTTGGGGGTCCGCCGCGCACCTGGGTGCGGAGGCGGCGGCCGAGGAGGTGCTGGGCGTCTGGCGGGTGATGAACGAGGACGACGTCTACCGGCGGCTGCTGCCGTCCTCGCTTGCCCGCACCGGCCTGCAGTTCGCGGCCGGTGCGCTGTCGGCGGTGGGCGTGGTCGCGACCCGGATACCCGCCCCGTCAGACAGCACGGTCGTCGGCGCCGGCGGAGGGCGCAGCGTGCTGTTCCTCGACGGACAGGCGGCAGCGGCGTACGAAGGTGATCCCGACCGAGCCCTCGACGTGGTGCACGGTCCGCTCACTCCCGACCATGTCCATGCGTCCTCCGCGATCCCGGCCTTTCCGCCGATCCAGCTGTCCGAGCCCGAGCAGTCGGCCGGCTGGTATGTGGACGGCGGCATCCGGCTCAACACGCCGCTGCACCCGGCCGTCGCCCTGGGCGCCACCAAGATCGTGCTCATCGCCGCGACAGCGACGACCTACGGTCCGCCGCCACCGCCCGACCTGTCCGGCCGCACACCCGACATCGCCGACGCAGCCGCACAGGTCATGCATGCCGCCCTCGCGGACCGGACCAGTGAGGACCTCACGGCACTGCTGCGCACCAACCGGCTGGTGGGCCAAGCCGCTGACGCGGGTGCGCACCACGCACTCACCGGCACCGACGGCCACGCGTACCGCCGGATAGTTGTACGGGCGGTGGCACCACCACCCGGGGCGCAAGACCGCGGCGGAGGCGCTGTCCCGCGGCTGGCAGCGCTAGCGCGGTGTCGTCGCGTCCGGCGTGAAGGCCGGACCGTGCCCCGGCACGATGAGCACCGGGGAGAGCGCGAGCACCCGGGCGCGGCCCGCGTGCAGCGCCTCGGGATCGGTGCCCCGCGGATCCTCGGGCGGCCCTTGCGCGAACCACCACAGGTGGGTGCAGGCCACCAGACCCTCGGCGGTCTCGACGAGTGTCGTGATGTCCTGTGGAGTGTGCCCCGGGGTCTCGATCAGCCGCACGTGTTGCGAGACCTGGCGGTCCTCGGCGGCCAGGTCGTCCCACTGGTCACCCTGGTAGATCGCCCACACGTCGTGGAGGCGGGCTGAGGGGAACAGCGCCAGGTGCCACGTGTGGTCGGGATGGTGGTGGCTGACCACCACGTCGGTCACCTCGCCAGGCTGCACACCCAGTGCGGCCAGGGGCTCGAGGATCAGCGCGGGACTTCGGACCATGCCCGGATCCACGACGACGAGGGCGTCGCCGTCTCGCACGAACACAACGCTCGATGCGACACCCTCGTCGTGGGCATAGCCGGCATGCAGGACGGTCAGTTCGGCGGCCATGATCGACAATGTAGTTACGCGGCGTGCGCCTTGCTCATGATCCGCCCGATGTTCTCAGGGTCGAAGAACTCGACCGGCGAAACGGTGCCGGCGGTGAGACTCACGAAAGCGTCCATCGCGTCCTGATTGCCGTGCACGGCACCCAGCAGCTGCTGCATCTCCATGGGCGGCGCTTCGAGGGTGGCCAGCTGCGTCGTGAACTCGTAGATCGGCAGCACCTGGGCGTCGCGGGTGCGCTGGTAGACCGACATGGCTTCCTCGTACGAGCGCGCGCCGCTGAACGCGTCGTCCAACGCGGTGGCGCACAGCTCCGCGTCGCGGAAGGCGTCACTCATGCCCTGCGCAGTGATCGGGTCCTTGGTGTATCCCGCGTCACCGACGAGAGCCCAGCCGGGTCCGTACGGCTTGCGGAAGAAGTTGGGGACGGACCCGCCGGAGAACCGCTCCTCGCGTTGCGCGCCGCGGACGCGGTCGGCGAAGTCGGGTGCGAGCTCGAGGGTCTTGAGATAGTTCGCCTCGGTGTCGGCCTTGTAGGCCATCGACTCGGCGAACGGCCAGCCGACCACGAGCATCGTCAGGCCGTCGTTCGTCGGCAGCGCCGCCCAGCCCCGGTCCGGACGGACGACCGTCTCGAAGCCGTCGACCGGCAGACCGCTCCAGTAGGTGTAGTAGGCCCACATGAGTTTCGGCTTCTCGTTGTACTGCTCGGCCCCCACCGACCTGGCGACGTGGGAGCTGCGGCCGTCCGCACCGATCACGACGCGGGCTCTCTCGACCACCGGCCGGCCGTCCTTGGCGTGTCCACGAATCCCGACGACCGCGTCGTCCCCGATGACGACCTCGTCGACCGTGAACTGCTCACGCACCTCGACACCGGCCTCCGCAGCGGCGTCGACGAGGATCTTGTCGAGGATCGTTCGCCGCGGCGCGTAGCCGGTGGAGCTGCCGTCGGCGGGGCGCGGCGTGCCGGCGATCGTGAACGGCCCGAAGTCGAACGAGTACGTGTCGATGGGCGGTGCCCCCGAGGCGATGACCTGGTCGAGGACGCCCCACCGGCGCAGTGCCGCGATGCCGGGGGCGTGGATCATGTGCGTCGAGAGGGTGTCGCTCGGAAACGACGCCTGGTCGACCAGCAACACGCGATGACCCTTGCGGGCCAGCAGCATCGCCGTCGGTGCGCCTGCGCAGCGGGCGCCTACAACTATCACGTCGTACGTGGTCATCTCTGGTCCTCCAGCTCGTCGGTGGTTAGACGATGCTGCGAGCCGGTGACGGGCGGATCGGGGAGGTCCCCTATTCACCGGCTTGGTTTCGTGGTGGCCGCATAGCCGGCGGCCGCAGCCCGGTTGCGCAGGCCGAGCTTGGCGAGGATGTTGCCGACGTGGTGCTCGACGGTCTTGCGGCTGATGAACAGGCGCTCGGATATCTCGGGGTTCGACAACCCGTGGCCGAGCAGTTCGAGGACCTCCGCCTCGCGCCTGGTCAACAGCCCCCCGTCCTTCGGGGCCGAGGCGGTCTTGACGCCGAGGGACCGCAACACCGCCGCTGCCGAGTCGGCGTCGCGTGCGGCCTCCAGCCGACCGAATGCGTCCAGGGCCGCCCGCGCCTCCACCATCGCCACGTCGGGACGTTCCGTGAGCAGCGCCTTGGCGAGCTCGAGCCGCGAGTGCGCCACCTCCATCGGCATCTGGGCCTGCGCGAAGCCGGCGAGCGCCTCCCGTAGGCAGGCCTGTGGGTCGCCTTCGCCGGTCGCGAGACTGAGGCGGCCACGAGCGAGCGCGGCAGCGGCGACCAGGTAGGGGCTCGGATGCGCGGCGGCGCAGGCCACGAGCCTCTCGACCGCCCGGCCGGCCTCGTCGGTCAGGTCCGCCGCGAGACAGACGTCGACGAGAAGGACCAGCAGTGGCGCGGTCGCCGTGCTCTGCGGGTCGAGCTGGTGCAGGGCGCGTTCGAGGATGTCCTTGGCGACAGAGATGTTTCCGTTGCCCAGGTGCAGGGCCGCGAGCGGGCGGGCAGCGTCGAGGTCGGCGTCCAGGCCGTCGAGCAGCTGCGCGGCCTCCTCGAACCGCCCTTGCCGGACCCGCAGGTCGGCGAGCCGGATCATTGCCCCGCCGCGCAACGAGCGTTGTCCGAGACCCCAGAGCCGCACCGCTTCGGTCAGCTCCAGGTCGGCTTCGGGCCACCGCCCCGCCGTGGTCAGCAGCCCGCCGTAGTGGGTGCGGCAGAACGCGGAGACCGCGGGCAGCTGGCGTCGCTGTGCGATCGCCTCACCGATCCGGATCCACTGGTCCGCACGCGCCACGTCATGCGCGCGCTCGCAGGCGGAGAACAGCTGGCAGAAGATCTCCTCGAGGACACAGAAGTCGTCGACCTCGCTGCCGGCCACCGCCGCGAGTGCCTCGTCGAGGAGCAGCATGCCCTCCTCGGTCCGGTCGGCGTGGACGAGGCTCGCCCCGAGGTAGGCGAGAGTCGCGAACTCCAGGTCGGCGTCGGAGAACCGGCGGGCCACCTCGAGCGCCTCGCGGAAGCACTGGTCCTTGCGGATGCGGTCGCCCTCGAACATGCCGCGGTTCAACGTCACCCAGCCGCCCTCACGCGACTCGCCTGCCTCCCCGACCAGTGTCTGCGCCCGGGCCAGCCAGCCGCTCGTCACCGCCCAGTCGCCGAGGATGGCGCCGTACATGTACGCGACGGTCCGGGCAACGCGGATAGCCCCGACCTGATCACCGTCGTCGCGATAGACGGCGTACGCACGCTCCCAGTCCGCGATGGCCTCGGGGAAGTCGCGGTCGAGGTACGACGCTCGCGCCAGCCCTTCGATCACGTCGCCGGACGGTGGCTCGGCGGGCACCTGCCCGAAGGCAAGACGGGCACCTGCTGCATCGCCACGTCGCAACGCGGCGCGGCCCTGCGCGACGAGGTCCTGGACCGAAGCCGTCACCGAACGATGATGACATGTCGCCGCCGGGCACGGGACGCACGAAATCGGAGTGCGCGGCTCGCGAACCCGGCCTAGCGTGGCGCGGTGATCGTCTATGAATGGCGGGGCTCGTTCGAGGATCCCGAGGTCAGCGCCTTGCACGCCGAGGGCTTCGCGCACGACTCCACGGTCGACCAGTGGTGGGAACAGGTGAGCAGGCACAGCCTGGGCTGGGTCTGTGCCCGCGACGGCGGACAGCTGGTCGGGTTCGTGAACGTCGCGTGGGACGGCGACGTCCACGCCTTCATCCTCGACACGCTGGTCACCACACAGGCGCGCCACCAGGGTGTCGGCGCTGCTCTCGTCGCCGTTGCCAGAGACCACGCGTGGGCGGCTGGATGCCAGTGGCTGCACGTCGATTTCGAGGATCACCTGCGTTCCTTCTACTTCGACGCCTGCGGGTTCACGCCCACGAATGCCGGGCTCATCGCGCTGTAGCCGCTTGTCGGTGCCCGGTCCTACGGTGACCGCATGTTCGCCACTGTCACGCGCTCGCAGGTCCTCGGCTTCCGGGTCCGGGCCCAACAGCTCGACCGCGACTCGACGACGCTCGCGGATGTCTCCGTACTGGACATCGGGGTGCAGGACACCGGCCCGGACGGCGCGTTGTGGGCGCTCGCGATCCGCGGCCTCGATGTGTCCGCGATCGCCGAGCGCGACCTGGTGATGCTGTGGACGATCCGCGGTGCGCCTCATGCCTACCGCCGCAAGGACCTGCCGTCGATCGCCGCCGCGGTCGCACCGTTCTCGGAAGCCGACGCCGGCAAGCGGATCTTCGACGCGTCGAAGCCGCTGAAGGCCGCCGGCATCAGCAACCTCACCGCGCTCGATGTGGTCGCGGCGACGATGCGCTCCGTCGTGACCGAGCCGACGCCCAAGGGCGAGGTCTCCGGTCAGCTGTCGGCGCTGCTGGACCCGCCCTACCTTCGGTCGTGCCGGCCGTGCAACGCGACGCACATCTACGAGATGCCGTTCCGGTTGGCAGCACTGCGCGCCGGGCTCGAGCTGCAGGCCGACACCTCGCCGCCCGTGCTGCAGTCCTTCGGCCGGGCCAAGGCCGCCGCGAAGCCGTCACCCAGGCACGACACGATCCGGGCCTACCTGCGGTTGCTGGGCCCGGCGACGCCGAAGCAGGTCGCCGACTACCTCGACGCACCCGTCAAGGACGTCACGGCCCGTTGGCCCGACGACGTTGTCGAGGTGTCCGTCGTCGGCGAGCAGCGATGGCTGCTGGCCGATGATGCCGATGGCGTCGCCGCGGGGGTGGCGAAGACGACGCGGCTGCTCGGACCCTACGACCTCTTCCTGCAGACGAAGGACCGGCCGCTGCTGGTCGGCGACCCGGCCCGGGCCAAGGAGCTGTGGCCAGTGCTGGGTCGCCCCGGTGCGGTTCTCGTCGACGGCGAGATCGCCGGCATGTGGCGTCCGCGCAAGTCCGGCAACAGCCTCAAGGTCCTGGTCGAGCTGTGGACCAGGCCGTCAGCTGCGCTTCGAAAAGCCATCGCGGCACAGGCGGAACTGCTCGCCGCACATCGGCACGTGGCCCTGTCCGCCGTC
>Ga0105245_10005370_pt1 | contig 11256 bp, 11 predicted proteins | sample KBSM54metaG_FD_81523 | JGI IMG/M metagenome (GOLD analysis project Ga0105245, IMG submission 81523) | Miscanthus rhizosphere microbial communities from Kellogg Biological Station, Michigan, USA - KBS M5-4 metaG | ecosystem: Host-associated > Plants > Roots > Rhizosphere > Soil | place...
GGCTATTCGAGCCTTGCCTATCTCAAATCGCTGCCGCTCGATTATCTCAAGATCGACAAGAAGCTCGCCCAGGACATCACCGGCACGACCCGGGACCGGGTCGTGGTCCGCGGCGTGATCGACATGGCGCGGTCGCTTGGCTTGGTGGTCATTGCCGAAGGGGTCGAGACGCGGGAACAGCTTGACCTGCTCGCCAAGGAAGGGTGCCAGATCTATCAGGGCTTCCTCTATTCCGAACCGGTACCGGGCGAGACGCTGACTGCGCTCGCGGCCGCCTGAATGAGCGATCCCAGGGACCTGACAGGCGTCTGGTATGGCGCGTGGACGGCGAACTTTCCCGTCTATCCCAACCGCTTCATCGCCAATCTGGCCGAGACGCATGGCCAGGTCTCGGGATCGATCACCGAGCCGGACCTCAATCGCCGACCCGCGATCTTGCGCGCCTTTGTCGAGGGTGCGCGGGCGGGGCCTGAGGTCCGCTTCGTCAAGCAATATGACCGGGCGGGGAGGCTGTCGCACGCCGTCCTCTACACCGGCCAGATCAACGGCACCGGGACCGAGGTTACCGGCACCTGGCATTTTTCGACGCATTCGGGCAGCTTCACCATGCAGCGCGAGAGCTTCACGGCGGAGGAGCTCGAAGAGCGGGAAGAGATCAGCGAGCAGATATGAGCGCGCTGGCGTGAGGGGAACGAGATGATGCGTGGGTTGATCCTGCTCGGGCTGTTGCTGGCGACACCAGTCGCCGGCCATGTCGAAAAGCCGCTGAGTGCATCCGTTGCGGCGGCCCGGGCGAGCGTGGCGGCGGCGCTGGACGACAGCAAGGCGGGCTGGAATGCCGGCAATCTCGACCGGTTCGTGGCGGTCTATGCGCCCGATGCGACCTTCGTGACCGCCAAGGGGCTGGTGAAGGGCCGGGCCGCGATCGCCGACCGTTACCGGCGGAGCTTCGCGGGCAGCGGCAACACGCGCGGCAAGCTCAGTTTCGAGACTCTGGACAGCCGGAGCATCGACCCGGCGCATATGCTCCTGTGGGCGCGCTGGACGCTGACCCCGGCCGATCCGGCGAAGGTCGAGACCGGGATGACGACCTTGTTGTTCGAGCGCCGGCCGGAGGGATGGCGGATCATCTCGGATCACAGCAGCTGAGTGCGGCCCAGCCGGGGTCTCTGGACGTGCCTGCTGGCTGATACTGGCTGTTTTCGAAATATTTTTTCGCTGGCTGTTACGACTCTTTGCGTTGGTAGAATTCCGGCATGAATTCAACAGCTTGTCCGTGAGCTGGCTGTTCCTTGATAACAGCCAGGGAACAGCCAGGAATTGGGGCGGAACAGCCAGCATCAGCCAGGGAACAGCCAGGGGCTGATTCAACTGATGCGGGAAATCGGCTTTGAAGGCGGCGGGATTATCCATGACCGGACCCGTGGCATGCGCGCGAAAGGGTTTGAATCAGGGGCGGAAAGGGGGATCGTAAGTCAGGATTGCCTTGCCCCCGCGGGATGGCCGAGAGACAGGACTTCGCATCCATGTCCACTGGACCGCGAAGCGGATCGCCCTCCGGATCGGTGAAGTGTGCCCGGAACCGCGAGGCACGGGTGCTTTCAACAAGCGGGACGTGTGATGTCCCAGATGGGGTTATACCTAGTCCCCTCATATCTTCTCGTTAAGAATGGCCTCCTAATTCTGATGCGTGCCGGGAACGGCGCACCCTTGGGCGAAGCATCGGGGCAGATGCTGCAATGTCGAATGGCAGAGTCTTGAGATCCTTGCGGTGCGGTGCGTGGGCCATGGCGGCTGGCTTTTCGACGCTGGCGGCGAAAGCCGAGGGCGCGGAAGGGGGGCAGATCGATCTCGGCACGCTGTCGATCGAGCAGCTCGCCCAGCTCGAGGTGACCTCGGTCTCCAAACGTCCGGAGCCGGTCAGCGATGCCCCGGCGGCGATCTATGTCATCACCCGGGCTGACATCGTCAGGGCGGGCGCGAACAGCCTGCCGGAGATGCTGCGGCTCGCGCCCAACCTCCAGGTGGCGCAGATCACCGCCAGCCATTATGCGATCACCGCGCGCGGGTTCAACGGCGGCGCCTCCGACAAGCTGCTGGTACTGGTGGACGGGCGCAGCATCTACACGCCCTTCACCTCGGGCGTGAACTGGGACCTGCAGGACGTCTCACCCGAGGAGATCGAGCGGATCGAAGTGGTGAGCGGCCCCGGCGGGACCTTATGGGGCGCCAATGCCGTCAACGGCGTGATCAACATCATCACGCGCAAATCGAGCGAGACGCAGGGTTTTGCGGGGCAGGTCGCCGGCGGCAACGCCGAGGTGCGGGGGCACCTGCAATATGGCGGCACGATATCCGATACGCTGAGCTACCGCGCTTATGTCGGCGGGTTCAGGCACGGGGATACGAGCCTGACCCGCACCGGCGCGAGCGCCCGCGACGGCTGGCACAAGGTGCAGGGCGGATTCCGCATGGACTGGGCGCCGGAAGGCGACCTCATCACGCTCCAGGGCGACATTTATGATGGGGCGGAACGGCAGCCCGCCGCCGCCGATCAAACCATGTCGGGCCATAATCTGCTTGCCCGCTGGACCCACAAACTGGCCGGCGGATCGAGCCTGCAGCTCCAGACCTATTATGATCATCTCGAATATGCGGTGCCGAACCGGTTCGCGAATGCGCTCGACACCTATGATCTCCAGGCGCAGCACAACTTCACCCTCGGCAATCATGAAATGGTGTGGGGCGGCGGATATCGGGTGCTGCACGACGATTTCCCGACCACGCTCTCGGCGACCCAGGCGGTGCAGTTCGTGCCCCAGAGCCGCACCTTCCATCTCTGGAACCTGTTTGCGCAGGATTCCTTCGCCCTGACGAACAGGCTGAAGCTGATCGCCGGCATCAAGATCGAGAAGGAACCCTATACCGGCGTCGCAGCCATGCCGAACATCCGCCTGTCCTGGGCGATCACGGAGAACAGCCTGTTATGGCTCGCCGCCTCGCGCGCGGTGCGTGTCCCGTCGCGGCTCGACCGCGACGTCAATCAACGCGTTGGGTCGTTGCTCATCATCACTGGGGGCAACATGCAGCCGATCAAGGTGGACGCCTATGAGCTCGGCTATCGCGCCCAGCCGCTGACGAATCTCTCCTTCTCGATCTCCGGCTTCTACAACCGATATCCGAACCTGCGCAGCGCCGAGCTGACCAATGGCGCTCTTCCGATCACCTTCGGCAACGGCATGGAAGGCGAGACTTACGGCGTGGAATTCTGGGCGACCTATAATCCAACAACCTGGTGGCGCCTGACCACCGGCGCCAACTGGCTGCATGAGGATCTGCGCTTCAAGCTCGGCAGCAGCGGCACGGGCGGACTGCAGATCGCCGGAAACGATCCGGAATATCAGCTCTCGCTACGCTCAGCGATGAACCTGGGCCGCGTCACGCTCGATCTTGGCCTGCGCCAGATCGGCGCGCTGCCGGCGCCAGCCTCGCCGGCTTATGCCGAGCTCGATGCGAGGATCGCCTGGGCAGCTTCAGACAAGATCGAACTGTCGGTGACCGGCTCGAATCTCCTCCATGCCTATCACGCGGAATTCGGCACTGTGACGAACACGCTGCAAGTCGGCCCGATCGGCACCCGGATCCAGAGAAGCGTGCTTGGCGCCGCGCGGTGGAAATTTTGAACGCGCCGCGTGTCGGAACCGTCGCGCCCGCGCGCGGGGTCAATATCGGACCTGCTACCTGATGCGCGGCGGCAGAGTTCGCCGCCTGGTCATTGGCCTTGGCTTGCCATTGGCCGCTCTCACTATGGCGACCATGGCGACGGCACAGACGAAACCGCTCGGATCGCAGGTCAAGGCCGCCTTCCTTCAGAAATTCGCCGCCTATGTGAACTGGCCGCCCGGCGCCCTTGGCGCGGCCGACGATCCGATCCAGCTCTGCATCATCGGCCGTGATCCCTTCGGCTCCGAGATCGATGATGCAACGACCAGCCAGCGCATCGACCAGCATCCCTTTGTCGTGCGCCGGCTGGACGGCACGGCGAATGCGGCGCGCTGCAACATCGCCTTTCTTGGCGGATCGACCCGGCAAAGCGCCGCCGCGATGCGGGATGCCCTGCGCGGGAAACCGATCCTGACCGTTACCGATGCCGATCTCGGAGACGACCGCGGCATGGTGCATTTCGTATTGAAGGACGGCCGCGTGCGCTTTCACATCGACGACGCGCTGGCGGCGCGCAGCAATCTCGGGATCAGCGCGCGGTTGCTGAGCCTTGCGATCAGCGTAAAACCGAGAGCACGCATATCATGACCGTCACTTTCCCCTGGATGCGCCGAAGCCTTTCGCTCTTCGTGCCGGTGGCGGTGTTGCTGCTCCTGCTCGCCAGCCTCTGGATCATCTATCAGGGCGAGCGAAGCTATCGCACCGAGCAGCAGCACGCCGCTCAGGTACAGGCGGAGATCCTGGCGGCGAGCGCCACCGCGGCACTGGATTTCGAGGATCGGGCGACCGCGCAGGAATCAGCCAATGCCCTGCGCGCGAACCCGCAGGTGAAGATGGCCGGCATCTATGACGTTCGTGGCGACCGCTTCGCCGGCTATGCCCGGGCGGAGGCTCTGCCGGCGCGGCTCGTGGCTATCGGCGCGCCGGACGGCACCTCGGTCCAGGCGATCGTGCCGGTAATGCGAAGCGGCACGAAGATCGGGACGGTCTATCTCGCCGGGGCGATCGATCCACTCACCCGCCGCCTGTCGCGCTATGCGATGATCGCGCTCCTGGCCGGGATGACTTCGCTGGTGCTTGGCGTGCTCGGCTTTGGGCAGGCCGCCCTGCGCCGCGTCAATGGGACGCTTGCGGAAGCCAATCGCGAGCTCCAGTTCCAGATGGAGGAACGCGGCCGCACCGAGGAACAGCTGCGCCAGGCCCAGAAGATGCAATCGCTCGGCCAATTGACCGGCGGCATCGCGCATGATTTCAACAATTTGCTGGCGGTGATCCAGGGCTCAGCCGATATCCTGCAGCGGCCGGGATTGTCCGAGGAGAAGCGTGCGCGTTTCACCAAGGCGATCATCGATGCCTCAACCCAGGGCGCCTTGCTGACCGGGCAGCTGCTCGCCTTCGCGCGTCGCCAACCGCTCAGGCCCGAAACCCTCGACATCAACCACCGCATCCTGACGATGCTGGTCATGATCCAGCCGATGCTTGGACCAAACATAGCGCTCAACACGCATCTCGACCCGGCGCTCCTGCCGGTCGATGTCGATCCCGGCCAGTTCGAAGCGGCTTTGCTGAACATCGTGGTCAATGCGCGCGACGCTATGCCCGAGGGAGGCGAGATCAGCATCCGGACCGGCAACGTAACCGGCGACGATGCGGGAGGGCGTGAGCGCGCGGTTGCCGTCACGGTCGAAGACAGCGGCCGCGGGATTGCACCGGACCAGCTCGAACATGTGTTCGAGCCGTTCTTCACGACCAAGACGGTTGGCAAGGGAACCGGGCTCGGCCTGAGCCAGGTTTACGGCTTTGCCGCGCAGTCGGGCGGAGAGGCGCGGATCGACAGCGAGGTCGGCAAGGGCACGAAGCTGACTCTCCTGCTACCGGCGAGCGACAAGCCGTTGCCGGTGGCGCCGGAAGTCCGCCAGCTGGTGACCGCGAAGGAGCAGGCCGGCCGGATTCTGCTGGTCGAGGACAATGAAGCCGTGGGCAACCTTGCGGAATCGCTGCTCGGCGAGCTGGGCCATGAGGTGATCCGCGCCCGAAGCGGCCCGGAGGCGCTGCGCCTGGCGGACAATGGCGCACAATTCGACATCGTGTTCAGCGATGTGGTCATGCCCGGCATGACCGGGCTCGAGCTTGCCGACAAGCTCAAGAAGCGCCGCCCGCTCCTGCCTATCATCCTGACCACTGGATATAGCGAGGGCATCGTGGCCGCGGGCGCGCGCGACTTTCCGCTGGTGCGCAAGCCCTATCGCATGGAGACGCTGGCGGGTGCGGTCGACGAAGCTCTGGCGAGCCACCGCGCGCTTTAACTTCAGCTTGTCTTTGTGCCCCCGAATCTCGGCTCTTGGGGCTTTACGCGCAGGAGCCGATCGGTCGGCGAGTGGAAATCTTGACTCCGTGCCTTTGTCCTATTATATACTGTGACAAACAAGGTGATCATATGGATATCGAGATCAACGTCGAGGCGCCCGAGCCGGTCTATGAGCAGATCGTCCGCCAGATCCAGGAGGGCGTGACGACGGGCGCGCTTGTGGCGGGCATGCCGTTGCCGCCGGTCCGCCAGCTCGCCAATGATCTGGTCCTCAACCGCAACACGGTCGCGCGCGCCTACAAGCTGCTTGAGGACCAGGGTGTGATCCAGACCGCGGGGCGCAAAGGCACGTTCGTGCGATCGGGCGCGGCGGACGAAGTCACGCGCGTCAAAACCGGCCAGGCCGAGCGCAGCGTCCGCCGCCTGATCGAGGGTCTCGTGTCGGACGGGCTCAACACGGAGCAGATTTCCACCATCTTCCAATCCGCGCTGGCGGTTGCCGCCAAAGGATGACCATCATGACCGACTGGATCGATTTTGCCGTCTATGCCGCTTTCCTGATCGCGCTGTATTTCGTGCAGCCCGAGATGCAGCGGCGGATATTCGTCCCGATGCTCGCCGATCGCAATGCCGAATGGGTCGCCGCGCATCCCGATCTTGTGCGCGGGATGGCGGCGCGACGCTGGCCGTTCTGGCTCAGCTATGCGCTCGGCACGGCCAGTCTGGCGGTGCTCGCCAGTGCCCAGCTCGGGCTGTGGCAGCCACCGATGATGTCGCATGGAGGTGCATTGCCCAAATGGATGTGGCTGTGGAGCCTCGCCATGGATGCGATGCTGGTCGCGATCCTCGTGGGTGCTCCGATCGGCATCGCGAGCCATTTCCAGCTCAAGCGGCTCATACCGGTCGCGGCGCGGCGGCAAGCGACACTCGAACGCCGTTCGCTCGATACGTCGGTGCCGCGCTGGATCCAGCTCGCCACCTATGCCCTGGTGCTGGCCAATCTCGCCGCTTGGCTTGTCGCCGGCGTGCTGGGCACCCACAGCTCACCGATCTTCTGGGTGCGCGTAGCGCTCATGTTTTTCCTCTCGGGTTTCTTCTTCATGGTGACACGCGCGATGGTTGCGCGGCGGACCAACGCGATGGATCGTATTTTCGGACCGAGCTATCGTCCATGGGAAGTTCGCATGACCTTTTCGACGCAGATTCTGCCGCCGATCGTCGGCGCGGTACGGCTCTATGAGGAAGTGACCGGGACGCAGTTGTTCGACATCAGCCGGGCGATGCAACTCTCGCTGGCGGCACTGATCGCCTATTGGATAGGATACATGGCGATGCTGCCGATCGACCACAGCGCCGCGCCCGGCAGCGCGACTACCGCCAATGCGGCTTGAGGCTCAGGCCTGTTTCGACTCTGCTGTTTCCGGGGGCTACTCCACCAAGTCGGGGCGTCCGAAATTGGAGGGTGTCGAATTGGAATTGCGTTGGCGAAATTACCGGGAGCTTATTCGGCGTTGGCGATGATCAGCTGGCGCATCACGGCTCGGGGCAGGGCTTCGTCGAAGCGGCAGCCGATCCGTCCGTCATCGCACCAGATGACTGTCGCGGCGAGCGGTGGGTTGCCGTTCAGCCCCAGCCACAGACGCTCGCCGGGGGCATGCCGGGTGGATGCAGCCAGGCGGCAACCATAGGTCGAAACGTCGCACAGATCGGCCGCCAATATCTTTGCGCGGTTCGATCGCGCGGTTGCGCGCGTGATATGGACTGGATGCCGTGGCTCTGCACGCCGATCGAGCGACGCCGCCTGCACAGTGCGAAACTGGGAAGCCTTTAATGCCATGTTTTTCCCCGACCCGTTCAAAGGGATAGGGGACCAGTGATGATGAAAAAGTTAATGGCGCCGGCTTATCGAAACGGACGGGCATTATCCCCTTTGGACATGTAGCGCCAAATCTCCAAGGCGGCCTCTAATGGTCCGCTCGCATTCACGCGAGTCGGCTGGGGGCGGACAGACGTATGCGCGTTGTCGTTGCGGTGCTTTGTGGGACGGCGAGCCTTATCGCTGGCGTTGTGACACCGTTGGTGATCCCGCCGACGCTGCCCGATTGGATCAAGTATGCCTTTCTCGCGGGAGCGGGCGTATTCTACATCTTGGCATTCGCGATTTGGTTGGCTGCGCGCAGCATCGAGGGCGATGCCGGTTCCTCGCAGAGCGTCGGCGAGCGGTCGCCTATCCTCCAAGGCGGTACCTTCAACGCTCCGGTGTTTATTAGCACGGGAGATACCAGCTTCCCCAGCTCCGTCCCGGAAACTGCAACGTCAGTTGAGCGGCACGCTGAGAGCCTGCCGGGTATAAGTATCCACATGGTAGCTCGTGTTCATTTTCAGAATGAGGAGCGACGGAAATATCTCGTCTCCATCGGCCTGCCCGAAGGTAACTCAGCGTCACTCTTTCTCACAGCGGAGAACCGATTCACATTCTCTGTTACGGACAAGCATGGGGAAACGTACAGTGTTGAAACGGCTACTGGGCGTAAGGGCATTCCTTACTCCGAGTGGGTCATCCTCTCCGGCGAATTGGGATTGTTCCCTCACAGCAGTGTGTTGCGCATTTCAGTAGATGGAAAGACGGTAGCGGAGCGAGACTTGCCTTTCGTGGTCCGTTTTGATGACTACGACTGGGTAAACTCCACATCGGTCGCGGCCGCCCCGAATGGTGAAGGAAACGCAAAGCTGGACGTTGGGTCGCTGTTGACGATTTCCCGTCACCTAACGGACAGCGAGCGGTCGCAGCTATTTCAGTATTGGAGCGAACAATGGAAAATAGCGATTTAGATGATCGTTTCGACCGGCTCCTAGCGGCGATGGCGACCGGCTCCCCTCCTAGCGAGCGAAAGAAGTCATCACGCGACCGATCATCAGGTGCGGCCTCTGACGCATGTTCCAGCGATACTCAAACTCCCCCAGATACTTCGGAAGATGCTTCGCGCTGACGTGAATGTGCGTGCCGTTAACCCCGGGCTTGAACTGTCCCCAGAAGTCTTCGATGGTCTGGACGCGGCCGGTGCCGCGCGTCCATTCGTCGCGGGTGTCGCTGGCCCTAGCGTGCGTGTAGCCCTTCCCTAGAGCGGGGAGCACACGGTAGCCGTTAAGCTGGTCGGTGCAGATCGCGGTGCCGTCGATCGCAATGGCGGGGAAGAGGCTGCTCTTCTTCACTTCAGGAACAAAGCGGTAACCAGCTTGCCACCGCGCTCGACCATGCCGAGGACCACGGTCTTGTTCTGACGGTAGTTGCCGTGACCGATGCGGGGAGCCGGCCGCCAATCAGGCTTCGTCAATCTCGACAGTCTTTCCAGCGCCGCCGTTGGGCGTGAAGTCGTCAACCTGCCCTGTATATTCGCGGATTGCGTGGCACATGCGCCACGCGGTTTTGTACGTCACGCCAAGCTGGCGCTCGACTTCCTTCGCGGCCACGCCGTTACGGCTCGCGCAGAACTGGAACATCACAAAGAACCAGTCACGCAGCGGCGTGCGCGTGCGGTCAAAGGGCGTGCCGGCAGTCGGATAGATCTGATGGGCGCACCATTGGCACTGATACGAACGACGGGCCTTCACGCGCGAGAATTTCGCGGGCCGACCGCAGCCGGGGCAATCAAAGTCAGTCCCGAAGCGCATCTGAAACAGGTGGTCCAAGCAGCGATCCTCGGTGGGGAAGCGAGCCTGAAACTGGCGAAGCGTGGGGGCTTTGTTCTTCATGCATATTGTATTGCACAACGCCTTACATGTCCCAACGGGATAAGGTCTAAGCGGACTTTACCCCGCCGCTTTCGCCAGCCCCTTGGACAATTGCAGCGCGCCGTTGAGGCGGGCCTTGGGATCGCCCCAGCTGCGGGTTACCACCAGCTTGTGGTCGGGGCGCAGCTTGGCCACGCCATCGAGCCTTGCGACCCAGGCGAGCAGGCCTTCGACATTGGGCGGCTTGTCGTCATGGAAGGTGACGAGCGCGCCGCGCGGGCCGACATCGATCTTCGACACGCAGGCCTTTTTGGCGTTGAGCTTGATCTCGATGATGCGGATCAGATTTTCGGTCGGATCGGGCAGGGGCCCGAACCGGTCGATCAGCTCGGCAGCGAAAGCCTCGACCGCCTGGCTTTCGTCGAGCTCGTTGAGACGGCGGTACAGGCCCATGCGCAGATCGAGATCGGGCACATAATCCTCGGGGATGAGGATCGGCGCATCGACGGTGATCTGCGGGCTGAAGTCGCGCGGGCGCTGGGCGAGGCCGCCGGCGCGGGCCTCCATGATCGCCTCTTCGAGCATCGACTGGTAGAGCTCGTAGCCGACCTCCTTGATATGCCCCGATTGTTCGTCGCCGAGCAGATTGCCGGCGCCGCGGATATCGAGATCATGGCTGGCGAGCTGGAAGCCGGCGCCGAGGCTGTCGAGATCGCTGAGAACCTTGAGGCGCTTCTCGGCCGTCTCGGTGACGATTCGGTCCGCGGGGGTGGTGAGATAGGCGTAAGCGCGGGTCTTGGCCCGGCCGACGCGGCCGCGCAGCTGATAGAGCTGGGCGAGGCCGAAGCGATCGGCGCGGTGGATGATCATCGTGTTGGCGCTCGGGATATCGAGGCCGCTCTCGACGATGGTGGTCGAGATCAGCACCTCGAACTTCTTGTCGTAAAAGGCCGACATCCGCTCCTCGACCTCGGTCGGGGACATCTGGCCGTGCGCGGTGACGGCGCGGACCTCCGGGACATGGTCGTGCATGAATTGCTCGATATCGGGGACGTCGGCGACGCGCGGGGTGACGAAGAAGCTCTGGCCGCCGCGATAATGTTCGCGCAGCAGCGCCTCGCGCAGCACGACCGGATCCCAGGGCATGATGTAGGTGCGCACGGCGAGGCGATCGACTGGCGGGGTCTGGATCACCGACAATTCGCGCAGGCCCGACATCGCCATTTGCAGGGTGCGCGGGATCGGCGTGGCGGTGAGGGTCAGGACATGGACGTCGGTTTTGAGCGCTTTAAGCCGTTCCTTGTGGGTGACGCCGAAGCGCTGCTCCTCGTCGACCACGACCAGGCCGAGGCGTTTGAAGGCGACTGACTTGGCGAGGATGGCGTGGGTGCCGATGACCACGTCCACGGTCCCCTTGGCGAGCCCCTCGCGGGTCTCCTTGGTCTCCTTCGGCGGCACCAAGCGCGACAGGCGGCCGATCTTGAGGGGGAAAC
>Ga0105245_10005376_pt1 | contig 11254 bp, 8 predicted proteins | sample KBSM54metaG_FD_81523 | JGI IMG/M metagenome (GOLD analysis project Ga0105245, IMG submission 81523) | Miscanthus rhizosphere microbial communities from Kellogg Biological Station, Michigan, USA - KBS M5-4 metaG | ecosystem: Host-associated > Plants > Roots > Rhizosphere > Soil | place: Michigan...
ACGCCCGTATCTACCACACGCTTGGTCTTGACAGATCTTACTTGGCCCTTCTAGCGAACGCCGCTGGTCATGGTGTTGAGGGTGGTGACGTCTGCGCCGGGAGCGGTTGTTGTCGTTCCAGCTGTTTTGAACAGACTCGAGGTTGCCAGACGGTAGTCCCCGCCTAATCCGCTGCCGAGATTTACATACCCGATTGCAGCCTGATTCACGGGAAAGCTGTTCGACGCGGGCCAGGTGGGCACCTGATGGATGGCGAGCCCGTTTGAAACAACGTTACCCTCGAACTTCCAGTTGCTCCAACAGGCCTGAAACTTGGCCAAGGGACTGGCACGGTTGTAGGCGCAATTGGTGCTAAGGCCGGTGGACCATGGTCCGTAATATCCGCCGGCAAAAATGTTGTTGGTAATGGAAATGTTCGGCTGAGTGCGAGTTCGCGGACCGCCGACGCCGAGGAAACCGGCGTTAAGGGTTGGAACGTTCTCAACGGCTGTACTGACGACAAAGGTATTGTGAGCTATGGAGACGTTGCTCAACAGATTGAGTGTGGGAGCGTCCAAGCCGCTGTAGAGCTGGTTGTACTGATTGGTGCAGCCGTAGCATCCGCGATAAGAGATGTTTTCGGCCACATTGTCGTGGAGGGAATAATTTCCTCCGGCCTTGGCATAGGCGCCGTTGCCATTCTTCCCGTTGGCGATTTGAAAGACCTGACCTCCGGTGATGAAGTGGTTGTAGCGGATCGTAATCTGCGTGACCGAACAGATCGGACAGAGGTTCTTCCATCCTTGCGCCTGGTTTCTGGGGGTGAGAAGAACGTGAGCGCCGAATTGACTGAAGCCTCCCCAGATGTTTTCGAAGACGTTGCCCTCGACGAGAACACGAGTAGCATTTTTGAATTCGAGATGATTTTTGACGACCCAGCGGACGCCACCGAAAGTGGGGGAGGCGGGGTTCCAACTCATCGGCTTGTAGAGATGGTTGCGCCGGATCTCGAGATCGCCAGGCGTGTCGTTGGAAGGGCCGCCGCCGAACAGGACGTTCTCGCCTGCGGCTTCCAGAAAGTTGTTGACGATCTTGTAGCCTCCGGCAAAGCCGGTGGTCGAATCGTTACCGCCGGAAACGGTCTGGGCGTCGGAGCAGGCGCCCGTCCTGGCAATGCATTTGAAGTCGTTGAAGTAGGAGTCGATGACGGCGACGTGGTGTGAATCGCTCAGCATGACGCCGTGGGTCAACTCGTCGCGAGTGGTTCCGTGGAACCACATGCGGTCGAATACGACGTTGGAGCCGGCACCCATGTTAAAGAGAAAGCTGACGACACCACCGCCGACTGAGCGCGTGACTTCGAGTCCGATGAGGCGATAATGATCGCCCCGAATGAAGATGCTGCCCATGCCAGGGACAATCACAATGCGAGCGAGCAAGCTCTTGGCGGGCACTCCGCTGGAGGGGCAATCGTAAGCGGGCCGGTCGGGTAAGGATTGAACTCCGGCCCAGCAGGGCGTCATACGGGTGCCCTGGGGAGGTAGCAGAGTGTCGGGGGTGCTGGTGCGGACAGTGATCCAATGGCCATCGTCGCAATTGCGGGCAGGGAACGTGATCTTGCCGCTTGAGAAGGTCTCTCCGGCGCGCATTTGGATCGTATCGCCGCAAGCGGCAGCGTCAAGTGCATCCTGCAATTTGGTGTAGGCGCATCCGCTCGCGCAGACGGACCAGGTAGCCCCGGGGGAGGGGGTGGAGGACAACGCGGTGTTGATGCACTTCGTGGGCAGGGTGGCGGGTCCGTCGGCGGTAGCGCCGAATTGCGGAGTGCGCGGAGCGGCACAGTAACGATTATCAGGGCCGCTGGCGACAGCCGCCGCGGAAAGGCTGAGCGGTGAGGGCATCGCGATTCCGGGAAGGAGGGCGTTGGAATACAGCGCAGTCCCCACCAGGACAACACACAGCACGAGCAGACGTCTGACCACGATAATGGCTCCTTGGGATAGTCGAAAGACGGTTTGTACCGGCCAGAGTTCTATGAAACTCAGAGAGCGTCATTTAGAGCTACCTCGATGCCAAAGGGGGACGGCGCAACGCCGGGGGGAACCTTTGGGCCCACCACTTGTAATCCGAAGGAAAAGCGGTAACAAGTCACGAAGGTTGCTATTTTGGATTTTTGGAGAGGGGAGGGTGGGGGCTGGTTTTCCCGGTTGCAGCGGCTGTCGGTGGTGCATCTGAGGGAAAGGGTGAGTGAGCGAGAAGCTTAACCGCAAAGTTTGCTACGGGGCGCAAAAGGGCGCGAAGAGATGCTTCGGGGCGGCTTCAAGTCTTGTGCGGGGCGCGGTGCCGTTCCACGCCAGATCCCTCGCCGCGCTGTCTTCGGGATGACGCATTCTAAATTTAAGGACGCGCGGTCGTCGGAGAGACGCCCTTAAATATAGCGGGATGGGGCTCCAGACAGATCAGGAGTGGGGAACAAATGACCAAGTCTTCACGTGGATTCCATATGCGATGCGGAGCTTTATTGTCTTTGATCATCTTGGCTTACATTGCGGTGCAAGGGCAGGAACAGCGGCAAATTGATGTCCAAAAATCGAAACTAACGGTGCGGGTGTACAAGTCCGGGCTTTTTTCGGCATTTGCGCATGACCATGAAATCACTGCGCCCATTACACATGGGGTGTTTCAGGAGGCAAACCCATCGGTCGAACTGACGGTGGACGCGCGGAAGCTGCGGGTCGTCGATCCGGAGGTTTCGGACAAGGATCGCGCGGAAATTCAGGCGACCATGCTGAGCGCCAAGGTACTCGAGGCAGAGAAGTTTCCGGAGATCAGCTTCCGGTCCAGCAAGATAGAGCGGCTGGGAGCCGACAAGTGGGCAGTGCAGGGAGACTTGAGCCTGCATGGTCAGACTCGTCCAGTGAAGGTCGAGGTCGAGAGACAGAGCGGAATTTATCGGGGCTCGGCGACCGTACTGCAGAAGGATTTCGGGATCGAACCGATTCGTATCGCTGGTGGGTCCGTTAAGGTAAAAAATGAGGTGCGGATCGAGTTCGAGATCGTTGGGCATTAGACAGGCCGGGCCACAACCTGTTTAGAAATAGATGTCTGCGGGCATTTCCTACAGGCGAGGTTGATTGGCGGTTTATGGTTGTCTAGACCGCGTACCGTGGTCGAAGCTAGGTTTCGTCGACGAGCGTTGCGGCGGAGCAGGGCTGGTGCCACCTTGCAGGCAGTTGAAAATAAGAGGTAACCCGGCAACCGCGGATTGCGTCCAATAAGGAAGAGAGAGTGAAGCTGATCGCTGTTTTCCCGGGCGTATAATCAGGCAATGCCCAAGGTTCGGGCAGGGAGTTTGTTTCTATGAAGTTCAGGCAGTGGACCGCCATCGCAATATTGCTGGCCCTGAGCGCCGTCCCAGCGGCGTTCGCACAGGAGCCGAGCCCCACGAGCGGCGCGGATAAAGCCGACTCGTCGCAGCCGCCGCAGCAACCACAGGCGAGCGCACCGATCCAGCAACCAGACGACAGCAAGGTTAAGCACGACGGCAGCAAGAATGACGTGGACGCGATCGGTAACCGCAAAGTCGGCGGGCGTGGAATGGGGAACTGGTATTCGCTCGAAGGCGAGATCCGCATGGGGAAAGAGTATGCCCAGCAAATCGAATCGAGCGTGAAGATGATCCAAGACCCGGTGATTACGGAATACGTGAACCGCGTGGGTCAGAACCTGGTGCGGAATTCGGATGCACAGGTGCCATTCACGATCAAGGTCATCGATTCCGATGAAGTGAATGCGATGGCGCTGCCGGGTGGATTTTTCTACGTCAACTCGGGACTGATTCTGGCGGCGGACGAAGAAGCGGAACTCGCGGGCGTAATGGCCCACGAGATCGCGCACGTTGCGGCGCGCCACATCACGCGGCAGATGACGCGTGGGCAATATGCGAACATCGCGACGATCCCGCTGATTTTCGTTGGTGGCGGAATTGGATATGCAGTGCGGTCGGCTGCGGGACTTGGGCTGCCGCTGACGTTTCTCTCCTTCCAGCGCGGGTTTGAGGCAGAAGCCGATTATCTCGGGCTGCAGTACATGTACAAGAGCGGTTATGATCCACAGGCGTTCGTGAGCTTCTTTGAAAAGTTGCAGGCCAAGGAGAAGCGAAAGCCTGGGACGTTCGCAAAAGCGTTTGCGACGCATCCGCAAACGCCGGATCGCATCGAGAAATCCCAGGAAGAGATCGGAAAGATTCTTCCGGCGCGGGCGCAGTACGTCGTTTCGACATCGGAGTTTGATGACGTGAAGGCGCGACTGGCCGTGATCGAAAACCGGCGCAAAGTGGTGGATGAAAAGGAAAGCGGAAAGCCATCGTTGCGGCGCACAACGACCAGCGACAAGACTGGGAGCGATAAGGACGGGAAAGACAAGGACGACGATCGTCCGACTCTGAAGCGTCGCGAAGACCAGTAAGCAAAGACGTTTGAATAATGGAACCGGCAGCTGCGGCTGCCGGTTTCTATTTTTGCGAGAAGTTTGCAGCCGTGTCTGGCAATCTGTTTTGGCTTGCGCACTGCTGTTAACTCGGCAGCGTTTGGGATTCTAGTAGGATGATGGGCGTGACGAAAGGCTTGTTATCTCGTCCAAATCTGGTTCAGTCACAAATCATCCACGAGGTCACTTCATGCGTATCGCCCGCGTCATGCTGGTTTTGTTTTTTGCTGTGAGCTTGTTCGGTCAGACGGCCCAGAAGGGAATAGAAAGTGGCGACATCGATCGCAAGGCGGATCCCTGCAATGACTTTTTTCAGTATGCGAACGGGGCGTGGCGGACGGCGAACCCGATCCCGGCGTCCATGCAGCGGTGGAGCCGGCGATGGGCATCCGGCGAGCTGGCGAAAGACCAATTAAAAGAAATCCTGGACGACGTGTCAAAGAAGCAGGACTGGCCGAAAGGCAGCATTGAGCAACAGATTGGGGATTATTACGGCGCGTGCATGGACGAGAAGCGCCTGAACGAGCTGGGCATGAAACCAATCCAGCCAATGCTGGCGGAAATCGATGCGATCAAGACGCAGGCGGATGTCCAGAAAATGATCGGCAAGCTGCATGAGCTCGAGGTGCAGGCGCCGTTTTTCCTTGTTGCCACGTCGGACAATCACAATCCCTCGCAGGTGATTGCGGATATTTCTGCTGCGGGACTCGACATGCCGGACCGCGACTACTATCTGAAAGCTGACGATCGGTTTAAGGAAGCGCGCGAAAAATATCGCGTCCATGTGGCCAACATTTTCAAGCTTGCGGGTTACAGCGAGGCGGACGCGAAGTCGGCGGCGGACACGGTTTTCCAGTTTGAAACGAAGCTGGCGGAGAATTCGCTCGACAACGTGGCGTTGCGGAGTCCGGAAGCGACGGACCACAAAACTACGTTTGCCGAGCTGCAGAAGATGACGCCGCACTTCGATTGGAATGCCTACTTTGACAACGCCAAGCTGACGCGAGCAGACCTTAACGTTAAAGAGCCGAAATTTCTGCAGGAGGTAGATCGGCAACTGGCGGAGACCCCGGTGGGGACATGGAAAATCTATCTTAAGTGGCATTTGCTGCACGCTGCGGCTAATTCTTTGTCGGATCCGTTTGTGACGGAAGTGTTCGAATTCCATGGACGCTATCTGGGTGGCGCGAAGGAGATGAAGCCGCGGTGGAAGCGGTGCGTGGAGTCGGCGGATTCGAACTTGGGCGAGGCGCTCGGGAAAAAATACGTCGAAAAGTATTTTCCACCCGAGGCCAAGGCGCGGATGAACGAGATGGTGAAAAATCTTCTGGCGGCCATGGGGGACACGATCCAAGGCTTGACGTGGATGGGGCCGGAGACCAAGAAAAAGGCGCTCGAAAAACTGGCGACGTTCAATCCGAAAATTGGATATCCAGACAAGTGGAAGGACTACAGCAAAGTTGAGATCACGCGCGAGTCGTACTGGTCGGACGTGGTGGCCGGGACGAAGTTTGACTCCGAGGACTTCCGGTCAACTATCGGTAAACCGGTCGATCGCGGACGCTGGGGACTGACGCCGCCGACATCGGATGCGTACTACAACCCGCTGCTAAATGAAATCGTTTTTCCGGCGGGCATCCTGCAACCGCCGGCTTTCAATGTGCAGGCGGTCGATGCGGTGAATTACGGCGCGATCGGAGTGGTGATTGGACACGAAGTGAGTCACGGCTTCGACGATGAAGGCTCCCAATACGACGCCAGCGGCCGGCTTGAAAATTGGTGGACGGCCGACGATTTGAAGCGGTTCCAGGCGCGAACGCAGTGCGTGGTGGACCAGTTCGAGAATTACTACATTGAGCCGGGAATTCATCATCAGGGGAAGCTGGTGCTGGGAGAATCGATTGGCGACCTGGCGGGAGCGAAGATTGCCTTTCTGGCTTTCCAGAAGTCGCTGGTGGGTAAGCCGCCGGCGCCGGTCATTGATGGTTTCACGCCCGAACAACAGTTTTTCATTGCATGGGGACAGTTCAGGGGAGATGAGATTCGTCCGGAGATGCAGCGGCTGATGGTGCAGAGCGATCCGCATCCGATCGCGAAATATCGGGTGATCGGGCCGGTGTCGAACCTTCCGGAGTTTCAGAAAGCGTTCTCGTGCAAGACTGGTTCAGCGATGGTGAGGCCAGCGGAGAAACGGTGTGAAGTGTGGTAGCAAGTCGTCGGTCGTCCGCGCTGCTTGTGAAGTTGAGTATTAGCGCTGGCAAAGCGTTAGCTAAGTGCGCTCGTGGGGTTTGATGACCCGCAAAATAGGGCTTGTCGTCAGCTCTTCTTGTACCATTAGCCGATGGCTCCTGCAGCCGTCTGGAGGAATTCTGTGGCTTGGATGAAGACATCAAACCCGGCACTCAGTGAGAACACGTTTCGCGGGGAGGGTATCTCGTACGGCGATGCCATGACCATCTCCGGCACTGTCAACAAGACGGGCATCCTGGTGATTTGTGCGGTTGCGACGGCGGCGGTGACCTGGAACATGTTTATGAATTCGGGCTCGCCGGAAACCGTGATGCCGCTCGGTTTGCTTGGATTGGTCGGCGGGTTTGTCGTGGCGCTGGTTACCGTTTTTAAAAAGACCTGGGCGCCGATTACTGCGCCGATTTACGCGCTGCTGGAAGGGTTGGTGCTTGGGACTGCGTCCGCGATGATGGAAATGCGATTCCATGGAATCGCGATTCAGGCAGTTGGATTAACGTTCGGAACGTTGGTTGCTTTGCTGTTGGTTTATCGGACAGGCGTCATCAAGGTTACGGACAATTTTCGTCTGGGCGTGGTGGCGGCGACGGGCGGGATTGCACTGTTTTATATCGCAACGATGATTCTGGGATTTTTCGGGGTGCGCTTCCCGTCGATTTATGGCGCCGGGCCGCTCGGCATCGGGATCAGCGTATTCGTGGTCATTATCGCGGCACTCAATCTTGTTCTCGATTTCGATTTCATCGAGAGCGGCGCGCGGATGGGCGCGCCCAAGTACATGGAGTGGTATGGCGCGTTCGGGCTGATGGTCACGCTGATCTGGTTGTACTTCGAGATCCTGCGGCTGCTTTCGAAAGTGCGGAGCAGAAATTAGAAGAACGTCGTCGGTCGTCCGTCTTCGGTCGTCCGCAATGCAACACGGTCCGAATGAAACCGCGTAGAGCTTGAACCACTAAGGGCACTAAGGAGAACCCCAAGGGTTCAGTTCTGGTCGACTATGTTTGTGGCCCTTGATGGCTCCCGCTACTGTTTGACCTCTATCAGAGCCAGCCCATTCACTGGAACTTCCAGCCGCAGTTCACTGTTGCGCAGAGACGTTTTCTCCGGAGTTGGAAGGGCGGAGGCTTGGTTCATCTCCGAAATCTGCTTTTGAGTTGGATAGCGCGGACGACCCATGGCCTGGTACGTGGTGAGTACGTTGCCGTGAGCCGAGTCGACGCGTTCGATGGTGATCGCCGCGTTGGGCTGTACATTTTTGAATCGTAATGTCAACGTCTGCGGAGCGCCCTTCTGATCTGGATCGATCGCGTTCCAGGCGGCCAGCACGAGCGTCCCGTCTTTACGGCGCGTGACGAGTAAGTTTTTCGCGTCGCTGGCGAGGCGCTCTTCGCCAAGTTTGTGGAGCAGTGCGTAGGCGTAGAAGGCGGGCTTCTTGATGCCTCCCTCGGCAATCGTGCCGAAACCGCCGTAGAAGGGTTCACGAACTACGCCATTTTCTTCAAACACATCATCGAAGGTCCAGTAGGAGAGGATGTCGACGAGGCCGTCGCACTGACGGATGTCGTCGGCGAGCGCGGCGCCGACATAAGTCGTGTCGCGCGCCTTGTATTCATCGCCGAAAGAAGGCACGTTCCACTCGGTCCACATAAGCGGCAGCGTGGGTTTGGCGGACGATTTGATTTCGTTGTGTACTTTTCCGATGGCGCGACAGACACGCTGTTGCAACGGGATGTCTTCTTTGGAGTGGAACAGGTTTTCGACGGTATCGTCGGCGTAGCCGTGAGTGGGAACAAAGTCGATCGGGATGTTTTCTTTGGTGACGTGTTCGAGGAAAGGTGTGACCCAATCCGCTGCGGCGGTGGCCGGGCCCCCTACTCGCAATTTCGAGTTAACGGCTTTGAGCGTTTTCGCGGTGTGGTCGTAGAGTTCGAAGTAAGTGGCTTGTTTCGGTTCTCCGGACCAGAAATCGATGTTCGGTTCGTTCCAGACCTCGAAATACCATTGCGCAACTTCGTCAATGCCGTAACGCTCGACGAGGTGAGTGGCGAGGGCGCGAATGAGGGCGTCCCACTTGGCATAGTCCTTGGGCGGCGAAACGATCTGCTTGTACCAGAACGGATGCACGTCCTGACGGAGCGCGAGTTTCTTCGGCATGAAACTGATTTCGACAAAGGGGCGGACGCCGCTGGCGAGCAGTCCGTCGTAGATTTGGTCGACGTAGGAAAAGTTGTAGACGGAGTTGCCCTTGTCGTCTTCGTCGTAGACGCCGACTTCGTCGTGGAAGATGGCGTGGAAGCGGACGTAGTTGAAATCGACGACTTTCTTTAGCTCGCGGACATCGTTGCGATAGCTCTCGCGGAGGGCAAGCACGGCGCGGCCGGATCCGAAGGCCTTTTCCCAGAAATGCGGGAAGGGCGTGGCGGGGGCGCGAGGGTCGATGGGGATGGGGGCGGGTGGCTGGGCGATTGCGGAGAGAGCAAAGAACAGGGCAGCCCAACAAAATCGCTTTAGTAGCATGTGGAAAGATTACAACAAAGGTTTTGAGCAGCCAACACAACGCAAACCGCGTTGTGTGGGGCAGCTCGGCATGTAGCGTCAGGGACCTCGCTACAAAATCTCTCGCCGTCAGCAGTACCCACCCTTCGCAAAAAAGGCGAAGGATGGGGCACCCACAGCATCGATGTTGGCTGAGAAAGGATGCGCGACGGAAAGGCTGGATCACCGCGCACTTCAGAATTTGAGTGGAAAAAGTATGGCGGAGAGGGTGGGATTTGAACCCACGATACCCGTTAAGGTATGTCCGCTTTCGAGGCGGATCGTTTCAACCACTCACGCACCTCTCCGAAGGCAGTACTCAGTACCTGGTACCCAGTTGCCAATAAAAGACCAATGGCCCCCTAGCGGCGGTTTTTAAAGAACGTCTGGACTAGTTCTGCGCAGCGGCCGGCCAGTACTCCGCTTTGAACCTCCATTGCGTGGTTCAATTGCGGATGATTTGCCACCTGCATTACTGAGCGGATGGCACCCGCTTTCGGATCGTCCGCGCCATATACGAGGCGCTTGATTCGGGCGTGTACCAGCGCGCCGGCGCACATCGCGCATGGTTCAATTGTAGCAAACAGGTCGCAGTCGCCCAGGCGGTAGTTGCCGAGGGCTGCGCCGGCTTCGCGGAGCGCGACGATCTCGGCATGGGCTGTGGGATCGTTTGCGCCGATGTTTTGGTTCCATCCACGGGCTATGACTTTGCCATCAAGAACGACGATTGCGCCAACGGGGACTTCTCCCGACTGGAGGGCGCGGTGGGCGGCGCGGAGGGCTTCTTCCATCCAGAGTTCGTCGGAGGACATGGGAGGTCGGTAGCGAGCAGCTGAGCTTTCTAATCGACGTGATTGTAAGGGATCGGAGGGGAATTGGAGGCCTGAATCGGGCGTCCAGACCCGCCTTTCGGTAACTTTGAAATGATGCTATCCTGACCGCGTCATGGGGATGCCCGAGCTGTTCCGCAAGGTATTCATGGTGGACCTGATCAAGGGGCTGGGTGTCACGTTCCGCAATCAGGACCCGAAAGAGATTTACACCGAGCAGTATCCGCTGGAGCGTCCGCAGGTAGCGGAACGGTACCGCGGGGCGCCGAGGCTGAACGTCAATCCAGACACGGACGAGACGCTGTGCATTGCCTGTGATTTGTGCGCTTTGGCCTGTCCAGAGCACTTGATTGTGGTTTCAAGCGAGCGGAACGAGAAGACGCGTCGCAAGGAACTTACCAACTTTACCTACGATTTAAGCCGCTGCATGTTTTGCGGGTTATGCGAAGACGCGTGTCCGACGGATGCACTCGAGCTAACCCAGGATTTTGAACTAGCTAACTACACGCGCGAAGGCATGATCTGGGACCGGCAGACCCTGGAAAAAGGACCGCAGCCGACGGTGTACCGGAAATAGGCTGAGGGAGCTTTCAGGGCGGTACGGGGATGGTCGCGGCAATCGCGGAATATCCACAGTTTTAGGGTAATGCGCGCGGACTTGAGAAGAATCATTCGCCGGTCTACACCATTCGCCTGATATCCACGAAAAAAAGATTTTGGCATCCTTTCAAGACAGCAGCGTCTCTGCCACCCAGCAGCAGGGGGCGTGTTGCCCAAAGCTGGGAAGCATAGAATCGGAGCGCCATTGCGATGAGTAGCCGATTCAACCTCGATCACGAAGCCTTTCAAAATCTGCTGGCCAACGCTTTCGTGGTCCAGGAGAGCGGGGTAGATGTCCATTCACTTTCAGCGGTGATCAAGCTCCAGAGAATTATTGGATCCGGAGCGGTTGACGAGCAGGCGGCGATGAACCTGGTCGCGGATCGGGCTCGGGATGTGGCAAACGCGGCCGGGATAGCGGTAGCGCTTCTGAACGGCGATGAGCTGGTGTACCGCGCCGGAAGCGGAACGGCAGCTCCGTACGTCGGGCGGCGCGTGACGGCGATCCTAAGCGTGTCGCAAAATCGTGAGGCAGGCGCCGAGATATTGCGGGTCGAGAACAGCGATACCGATAC